>Ga0172379_10000394_pt1 | contig 111770 bp, 131 predicted proteins | sample GrowelOW334metaG_FD_119756 | JGI IMG/M metagenome (GOLD analysis project Ga0172379, IMG submission 119756) | Groundwater microbial communities from an aquifer near a municipal landfill in Southern Ontario, Canada - Groundwater well OW334 metaG | ecosystem: Environmental > Aquatic > Deep... | reverse complement strand
TCTGGATCAACAAAATAAACAAGGCCGAAGGTTGTCATCCAAAGAAGAAAGGTAACAATTAATGTAGGCAGAAAGTTTTTTCTTCTTCGTATTTGTTCTTTTCTCTTTTCCTTCATGATAAAATGCTGACTATGGATATGACCGTAGTTTTAATTATAGCCGTACTTACCTTTGTTGTATTGTTTGTTCTTTTAAATAAAAAACTTACAGAACTTAAAGAATCTCAAAAACCTTCTGATGAACTTCTGGAAATAATTAAAACGCTTCAATCTGGAAGCAGAGAGGATAGAAGGGCACTACTTGATTCTCTTCAGAAAAATACTCAGAGCATGAATGAAAGATTGGATAATGCGGCCAGGGTCATTTCCCAAGTACAAAGAAACCTGGGGGAGATGAGTGAGGTGGGAAAAGGAATTAGAACCTTACAGGAATTTCTCCAGTCACCAAAGTTAAGAGGAGGTCTTGGGGAAGAAGTATTAAAAGAAATGATTGGCCAGACCTTTCCCAAAAACGCATTTCACCTTCAATATCCTTTTAAGAGCGGGGTTAAGGTAGATGCTGTTTTAAAAACAGAAGCAGGGCTTTTATGTATTGATTCTAAATTCCCAATGGAGAACTTTAACGTTATGGTCAAAGGGGAAACGGAACAAGAAAGAAATGCGGGGAAGAAAGCGTTTATTCAGGATGTTAAAAAACATATTGATGATATTTCAAGAAAATACATTCTTCCGGAAGAGGGGACAATGGATTTTGCTTTAATGTATATTCCTTCGGAAGCTGTCTACTATGAAGCAGTTAATGTTCAAGAGCTATCAAACTATGCAAGAAAGCTTAGAGTATACCCAGTTTCCCCAAACACTCTATATGCTCATCTTCAGGTACTGCTTCTTTCGTTTGAAGGAAAGGACTTGGAATTAAAATCAAGAGAAGTTTTTAAAATCTTAAGAGGAATGCACAAAGATTATGAAAAGGTGGAAGAAAACTTGAATGTATTACAAAAACACTTAACCAATGCATATAATATGATCGGAAATGTATTTTCATCTTTCTCTCAACTGGGAAGAAAGATTTCATCGACACAGAACATAGGAAGCGGGGGGAGAGATAAGGCGAAGGAGTTAGAAGAATGAAATTCGTAATACTACATGGAACTGAAGGGACACCTGAAAGTAATTGGTTTCCTTGGCTTTCGAAAGAATTAGAGAAACTTGGTCAAAAAACAATAAGGCCGAAACTTCCTACACCTAAAGGACAGACCCCTGAAAATTGGACGACTATAGTTAGTAAAACGGTTAAGGAAGTTGGTGGTCCAGATAATGAAACCATAATTGTTGCTCACAGCATGTCTCCAATGGCGGTTTGTCATTATATTGTCAAAAACAATGTAAAGGTTGGATTTGCATTTTTTGCCTCTGCTTTTACTGATTATGATCTTAATATTGAACCCTATAAAACAGTAAATCGCAGATTTTTTGATAAAAATTTTGATTGGGAGAAATTGAAGAAAAACTGCCCTAAAATAATATGTTTTGCGGGAAGCGATGACCCATATTTACCACAAGATGTTCTTAAAAGATTTTCTAAATTGTGTGGCGCCATGAAATTTATCATCGTTTCAAATGGTGGACATCTCAATGCGGAATCCGGTTATACAACTTTTCCTTTACTTCTTGAAACAATTAAAAAAGAATTAAAACTCAAGGGCTGATATAATCTGCTCGTGGGTAAAGATACTTCATTAAAATTAAACGAAGAACAACTAAAAGCAATTAAATTTGGTGGTGGCCAATTTCTGATTATTGCAGGAGCTGGAACAGGAAAAACTACGGTTGTTACAGAAAGAATAAAAAACTTAATTCTTTCTAAAAAAATAAAACCTGATGAAATACTTGCCTTAACCTTTACCGAGAAGGCAGCTAAAGAAATGGAAGAAAGAGTGGACATAGCTCTTCCATATGGATATACCAATATGTGGATTTATACTTTCCATTCTTTCTGTGATCGGATTTTAAGAGCCGAAGCTTTACATATTGGACTTGACCCTCGCTATAAACTCATGACCGAATCGGAGTCGATACAGCTTTTAAGAAACAATCTTTTTAAACTTAATTTAAATTACTTTAGACCTCTGGGAAACCCCAATAAATTTTTAAGTGGGATGTTGCAGCACTTTTCCAGACTTCAGGATGAGGATGTAGACAGCAAAGAATATTTAAAATGGGTAGGAAGATTAAAAGCAAAAACAGTCGAAGAAAAAGAAGAACTTAAAAAATACAAAGAGTTGGCAAATGCTTATAGAGAGTATGAAGAATTAAAAGTCAGAGAAGGAAGGTTTGATTTTGGAGATTTAATTACAAAAACTCTAAAACTATTTAGAGAAAGAAAAAGTGTTTTAGCTAGTTACAGAAAACAATTTAAATATATCTTAGTGGATGAATTTCAGGATACAAACTATGCACAAAACGAACTGGTTAAGCTTTTAACTGGAAAGAACGGAAATATCACTATTCTTGCGGACGATAACCAATCGATCTATCGTTTTCGTGGCGCCGCGGTGTCTAATGTCCTTCAGTTTAATAAAACATTTCCAAAAACAAAGATAATTAGTCTTATTAAAAATTATCGTTCCACACAAACTATTTTAGATTCCGCATATGGATTAATAAAATTTAACGACCCAGACACATTAGAATTTCAGCTTGGAATTAGCAAGAGATTAATATCCGTAAAGAAAGAAAAAGGGGAAGAGGTGAAATTCATACATGTAGATAGGGTAGAGAATGAAGCAGATGAAATTGCAAAAGAAATAACAAAACTAATTAAAGAAGAAAAATATAATTATTCAGATTTTGCAATTTTAGTTAGAGCTAATAATCATTCGGAGCCGATAATAAGAGCGCTGTATCGCCATGGGATACCACATCAGTTTTTAGGTCCCGGAAGACTTTTTAGGCAAAGTGAAGTTGTTGATTTAATTTCTTACTTAAAGGTTCTATACAACTTTGAAGATTCGGTTTCTTTGTACAGAATCCTTTCAATGGAATATTTTGAAATTGCCGGACGGGATTTGGCTGCAATTGGTAACTTCTCAAAGAAATACAACCTATCTTTATTTGAGGCAATTGAAAAAATAGATGAAATTTATGTAACAGATAAAACCAAAGAAACGGTAAAAAAGATGACAGACCTAATTAAAAAACACTTAGGACTTATAAGAAAAGAAACCGGGGGACAGCTTCTTTATTATTTCCTTGCAGAATGCGGACTTCTTGTCAAAATGCTTTCCCCTGAATCTGTCGAAGCAGAAAGACGGGCAAAAAATATTTCCAAGTTTTTTGACAAACTCAAAAGCTATGAAGCGGATCATGAGGACGCAACCGTTCCTGCTTTAGTCGACTGGTTGGAACTTTCAATGGAGTTGGGAGAAAGCCCTTTAGCAGCAGACACCGACTGGACAGAGATCAATGCAGTTAATATTCTTACGGTTCATTCTGCTAAGGGACTTGAATTTCCTGTGGTATTTTTAGTTAATCTCGTTTCCCAAAGGTTTCCGACAACTGAAAGAAGGGAACAAATTCCGATTCCCGAAAAATTAATCAAAGAAGTTCTTCCTAAAGGTGATTACCACGAGGAAGAAGAAAGAAGACTTTTCTATGTTGGAATGACGAGAGCTAAAGAAAGGCTCTATTTAACCGCAGCAGACTATTATGGAGAGGGAAAGCGCGGAAAGAAATTATCACCGTTTATCTTTGAAGCATTAGAGGATAAAGCACTATCTAGCGAACAGGGTAGAGATAATACTAAACAGCTTTCAATTTTAGAGTATAAACCGGGCATTTCCATTAAAGAAGAAAAAGTGCCTATACATATTGATTATCTTTCATATTCACAAATAGAAACTTATAAAACCTGTCCTCTTCATTACAAATTAAGGTTCATTTACAAAGTTCCGACACCCCAGACAGCATCCCAGAGCTTTGGCACAACAATGCATGCTGTACTCAAGAATTTTTACTTAAAAGTTAACGAAGGGGAAAAACCCGCAGATAAGTTAATCATTAACCTATTAAGCGATCTCTGGGTTAAGGAAGGATATGCAAGTAAAGTCCAGGAAAGGAAGTTTTTGGAAAAAGGGAAAGACTATTTAAGGGGTTTTTTGAAAGAAGAGTTTAATCCAAAAGTAAAAACGGTATCCTTAGAACTACCTTTTATTGTTCCTTTAATATCAAAAGATAAAAAGGAAAAACCATTAAAAATTGGAGGGAGGATTGATAGGGTAGATGTTTTCCCTGGTGGGTCAATTGAAATTATTGATTATAAAACAGGTGCAACAATTCCCTCACAGAAAGACGTTGATGAAAACTTACAGCTTTCTTTTTATGCACTCGCTGCGACTAAAATTCCAACTGAACCGTTAGGAAAATTGCCGGATAAAATAAAACTTTCTCTTTACTATCTTGATTCTCAGGAAAAAATAACGACAGAAAGAACAAAAGGAGAGTTAGATAAAGCAGTTGATGAAATATTTAAAGTAAGGAGTGATATAGAAAAATCAGAATTTAAATGTTCCAATCACATGTTTTGTCAGAACAAATGTGAGTACTCTTTGTTTTGTAAATCAGACTAGCTACTTAAACCCAATAATTTGAAGACCATATTTGTTGATACCCGATCTCTTCCAGTATTTTTGTTTATTGGTGTCTAGGATAAATGTAATCTTCTTTTCAATTTTTCTTCCTGTATATTTTTTCCTTATCGGATCGTATTCTTCTAAAACTAAAACATCTCCTTTTTTGCATTTAAAATCTGCAAGTCTTGCATCAAATGTTTTTTCTCCGGAGGCAATCTTTTCAAACCCTTCTTTCCAAGTTTTCTTTCTAATTTTCATTAAGCTTAATTATTATATCAATATCAAACGTATTATCACAGGTATTACCATTTGACATATGGTAATACCTGGTGTATAGTAATAATACTTATATGCAATTAGTAGCAATAACCACAAAAGGGCAGGTAACCATCCCCATAAGAATCAGGGAAAGTTTGGGTTTAGAACCTGGAGATAAAGTTGTTTTTGAGGAAGAAGTGGGTTCTGCGACCGTAAGACCTGCTGTGGATTTCTTTTCTTTCAGGGGGGCGCTAAAAAGTAAGAAGGTTTATAAGAGGAGTGAAGCTTATCGATTAATCGGTAAAGATCTTTCTGAACGGTATATTAAAACACTTAATAAAAATGTCTGATTTTATCGATTCCAATTTGATTCTCAGATACTTACTAGGGGATTCAGATTCGGATAAAACTGAAAGGCTACTTAAAGAGAAAAAAGAGCTTCTTCTTACTGATGTCACGATCGCAGAAATTATTTGGGTTCTTGATTCATTTTATAAATGGGGAAGAGAAAACATTGTTGACGCGATTGCTAGTTTGGTAGATTTGGATTCAATATATTCAGATAAAGAATTGATATTAATTGCCCTAGGATTATTTAAAAAACACAACATTGATTATATAGATGCCTACATTGCTGCCAACATTATTAGAGATGGCAGCGGTCGTGTTTATTCCTTTGATCGTGACTTTGACAAAATTCCTGATATAAAAAGAGTAGAACCTAAATAAATAAATTGCATCTAAATTTGGTATAGCATCCAGGAAAGCTTACTTCTTTCCCACCAAATGATTTTTTAAAGTGGGTAAATCCCAACCAAGTCCTATTAGGAAACCTTTCGTCATATATCCCTTCGAAGTCAAAAACTTTGCAACCAATCTTCTTAGCCCATAGTATTCCTTGATAGACAAGAGAGTATTGGGAGAGGGAAGTACGTCCTTCATTACTTGTAAACCCTTGCCAATAATATGCATAGTCGTGTAAAGAACGTGTGAAAATCGCTCCACCAATAATACTGCCAGAGTTATTGTGCGACGTAAGTATTATAGGTTTATGTATAGGAAAACTCTTTTGTAAATTAATTAAACTTTGGTAACTTGGTACAAACCTTGTGAATTTAACAGATTTTTTCCAAGCATCATGAAACTTTCTTAAATCAGACGGAGTAGAACATATTTTTGTTGCCCCAACCCCTCCCCTCTTTATGGCATATCTTGCGTCCTTTTTAAAATTAGCGGTGATTTTGGAAACTGGCTGCCTAAGATCAATTTGAAGGGTTTTTGATGGTAAATATGGCGACTTGCTAAGTTTAAAGCCGTGTGATATTAATAGATTATGATACTTGGTGGACTTGATGAAGGTGGGTAATTTAGGCTCCAGAATTATCTGAAATACCCTGTATTTCCAACATAGTTTATCTATTGTTTTATAGTTTATTTCTTCTGGCCTTTGGATTTTCAGGATGGATCCGATTAACGGAAGTTTTTTAATGAAGTAGTTTATGTTTTCTATTCTTTCTACTATCCAGCCTTCATATTTCAGGTAGTTTGCGTATTCTTGGGTTTGTCTAATATCTATCACTTTATAAGTTTTAGAAGCTTCCATCTTATTTCTTCTGCTAGTCTATAAGGCCAGTAAAGAATGGATGTAGGAAGGTCCCAGGTTCCTATGAATGTTACAACCTTGGGATTATAACCTTCCTTAAATTTAGTAAATCCTTTTCCTTCTTCTCTCCCCCAAAGATCGAATGTCTTAAGGTTTAATTTCTTTCCCAGTTTTATGGCTTCCCACATCATCAGGTTATTAGCCATTACATTTTTATATTTATCTGTGGATGCACCATACGGATAGTAAAGGAAGTCTTTAAATGCAAAAAGAATCCAGGTTGTAATTATTTCTCCTTTGTATTTAGCAGTAAGAAGATGTGCAATTCCGGAAAGCCTAAGAAATTTCCACATTAATCTGTGATATTTTTCGGTATGGGCATAGAAACCTTGTCTTTTGGAAGTTTCTTTTGTGAGTTTAAGATAATTTTCAAAAGCTCCATCCGAATTATCTTCCGAAACTTCAACACCTTGTCTTTCGGCAAGTCTGATGTTATATCTTGTTTTTGGGTGGAAACTTTTAAGTAGGTCTTCTTCACTCTTTGTTGAATCAATCCAAAATGAAGTAGGGGTAAAAAGTCTTCTTCCTTTTCTAAGTCCAAAATTTTTTATTTCCTTTTCTAATTTTTCGTTGTAGAGGATATTTGGCTCAAATTTTACAAAGATTGCATTTTCTATTTTTGCAATTTCTTTTACTTCTTCAATGTCTTTCTTTGTTATCTTCGGTCCTCTAATTACGGTTCCTATTTTGAAGGGTGTAAAAGGAACCTTACTGAAAATTATTTGGAAATCATGAAGCCTGACAACTTTATTTCCCCAAGCTTTACGAAATTCTCCCCACTCCCAAGATTGAAGAGGGTGAGTCGCTTTTTTATTAAAGTCTTTCATTTCAGATACTTCTCAATAATATCATCAAATACTCCTTCAAAGTTTGTATTTATCTTTCCGTCGTCTAAATCAAAATAATCTTTCTCTTTTTTTGTTTCTCTATGTATATTTTCTCCGACATTTTCTAGTAAATTTTCCGGAATGTCTACAATAAATCTTGATGGTGGATTTGAGACTTGTTCTCCAAAATATATTCTTCTTGAGGCATAGCTTAAATAGAGAGTTTCTTTTGCTCTTGTAATTCCCACATACGCCAGTCTTCTTTCTTCCTCTAGTTGGTTTTGTTCCCAGAGGCTTCGGGAGTGAGGAAATAGTCCTTCCTCCATTCCTACAATAAACACAATTGGAAATTCCAAGCCTTTGGCTGCATGAAGTGTCATTAGAGTTATGGCGTCTTTATCGTTTTTCCCTTTTATTCTTACCTTTTTACTGTCTGTTTGTTCTGCTTCAACTAAAGCTACGTTTTCCAGAAATTCATTAATGTCTCTAAATTCCGTGGCAACACTCCTTAACTCTTTAATGTTTTCAAGTCTTGCAAGGTTTTCCTCCGATTCTTTCTGAAAAAGATCTAAATATCCAGTTTTTTCCAAAACCAAATCCAAAATATCTAGAGTAGTTTTACCCTCAATTGTTTCCATATTTTCTTGAAACACTCTAAACTTTTCTAGTTTCCTTACTCCAAGTTTTTCTATCCTTTTTTTGGAAACCGAATCTTTGGGGTTTACCAAAAGTCTAAGGTATGAAAGAACGTCTTTTACTTCTTTTCTGTCGTAGAATTTGGTTCCACCTACGAGCATATATGGAATACCTGCATGAAGAAGTGCTTCTTCAATTACCCTTGATTGAGCATTGGTCCTGTAAAGAACAGCAGCATCTGAATATTTAAAGTTCTTTCTTTTTAATTTGTTAACCTCATTTACTATAAAATCTGCTTCATCAAGTCCGTTTCTTGCCGTAAAGAGTTTTATTCTTTCTCCTTTTTCTTTTTCTGTCCAGAGTTTAAGAATGGGATGAGTTGTGTTTTTGGAAATGACCGAATTAGCAGCCTCTAAAATGTTTTGGGTTGAGCGGTAGTTTTGTTCAAGATTAACGATCTTTATATTTGGATAATCTTTAATTAGGTAGTTAATGTTTCTATAGTCAGCGCCACGCCAACTGTAAATCGATTGGCTCGCATCCCCGACGGCTGTAATGTTTTTTCTACTTCCAATTAAAAGTTTTGTTAGAAGATATTGAATTTTATTTGTGTCCTGCCATTCATCAACAAAGATGTGCGTGAATTTACTCTGCCACTTTTTTAAGATTTCAGAGTTTCCCTTAAGGAGTAGGACTGCCTTGATAAGTAAATCGTCAAAATCTAAGGCCCCAATTTCTTTTAATCTTTTTTCGTATTCCAAATAGACTTTAAAAACAACCTGCTGAAACTCTCCATTAACAAGTTCTGAATACTGAGTAGGGGTAAGCATTTGATTTTTGGCATCTGAAATTGCAGAAAGGATGCCAGCTGGATTGTATGAATCCGTCGAGTAGCCCAAGGTCTCAATAATTTCTTTTATAAGCTGTTTCTGGTCGCTTTCGTCGTATATTAAAAACCCTGGGGGGATTCCGATTATTCTTCCGTCAATTCTTAATATTTTGGCGCAGAGTGAATGAAATGTTCCGGCAAATCCCGGAGCTTGGTTAATTAGTTTAATTATTCTCTCCTTCATTTCCCCAGAGGCTTTATTCGTAAAAGTTAAAAGAAGACAATTTTCAGGCAAACATAAGCTTTTATTGATAAAATAGGCCACCCTATGAGTAAGAACTTTGGTTTTACCACTTCCTGCTCCGGCCAAGACAAGAAGGGGCCCTTTGTCATAAGTTACGGCATCCTTTTGTTCCTTGTTTAGATCAGATAGAATAGACATATTATGGAAAATCCTGTTACTCAAAAACCTGACAGAGGTAATTTTAACATTCTTATCAAAGTTATTTTGGCTATATTGGCACTTATTCTGGTAGCCTTCCTTCTTATAGGAAGAACTCTTAAAAGTGCTGAATCGAGAGTAAAATCTCAGGATGGAAGAACCAACATTCTTATACTGGGTAAGGGTGGAGTGGGTCATGCGGGAGGAGATTTGACGGATACCATGATGCTTGCCTCAATTTCGCTTACAAAGGAATCGGTTGATTTAATTTCAATTCCTAGAGATATTTGGATTCCAGAAATTAGGGCAAAGATTAATAGTGCCTATTATTGGGGAAAGGAAAAGCCAGAATTCGGCGGTGGTTTATCCTTTGCCAAGAAAAATGTTGAGGCAATTGTTGGTATTCCCGTAAATTATGCCCTGGTCTTAGACTTCTCTTCATTTAAAGGAATCATTGACGCTTTGGGTGGAGTAGGTATTGACGTTGTCAATTCTTTTACGGATAGTTTGTATCCAATAGAAGGACTAGAGGAAGATGTGTGCGGTGGAGATAAAGAATTTAAGTGCAGGTATGAGACGATTCATTTTGAAAAAGGTATTAATTACGTGGATGGAACTACAGCTCTAAAATATGTTCGGTCAAGGAATGGTGACAATAATGAAAACACCGATATAGCAAGAGAGGCTAGGCAACAGATAGTAATATCTGCCATTAAAAGCAAAGTGCTTTCCCTCCGTACATTATTAAATCCGTTCAAATTATATAGAGTTTGGAAAGTGATCAAATCTTCCACCGAAACCGACATGGATTTTTCCTCAATATTTGTTTTAGGTAAGGAAGTATTAACAATTGATGGAAATATCTATTCTTCAACAATTCCAGACGGAATGTTAATAAGTCCACCAAAGAGTCAAAAGTATGATTATCAATATGTTTTTGTTCCTAAGGTTGGTGATTGGAGCGAACTACAAAGTTGGATGAAGGGGGTTTTAATCAAAAACTAACCCAGCCAAATTTATTAATCCACAAAACTCCCCATAAGTTAACCAGGATCCCGAAGGCAAGAAGTAACCAGTGATACCGTTTTAATCCTGCTTGGGAAACTCCCAATATAGTTAATAATGTTAAAAAGGGATAGAAATCAACCGCGTATCTATAACCAAATTGAGTCCAACCTGTTCCTCCCCTTAATGCAATGGGAATAAAAATTAGGAAAATTGATAGCCAAAGAAGTTTAACAATATTTTCCTTAAGTGATGGTTTTAGTGCAAAAATAAATGCCGGGGTTGTTAATAATATTGATAGTCCATACCAAGATGGTTCTATGTACGGAAAGTGCGATAGCATTTTTGGTAATCCTAGAAATAAAATTTTTAGATGCTCGGGGATATATGCTACATTTAGCATTCCTTTTGAAAACCAAGCTTCAGATAGTATGCCTGGAACTAGGAAATAACCTTTATCAAATATTGTTCCAAATCGAATGTAGTTGTAGTAAAAGTTAAATAGAATAAATGGAGCGATTCCTATTCCTAGAAGTAACAATTTCTTAAGGATGTTCTTTCTATTTGAACCCAGTAGAAAAATAAATAGTGGCAGGGAAAGAATTGTGTGAAGTCTTGAAAGAAATGCGCCTCCAATAAAAATACCCATTAATAGTGGCCTTTTTTTCCCAAAAGATTCAACCAGAGAAGCTGTAAGAAAAAATAGAGAAGTTATCTGTCCCAGATACCAAACAGACCCTGTTGCAGATAGATACCAGACGATGCTTCCCAATCCCATCAAAACTCCCGACCAGATACTTAATTTCCAGTTCTTTTTAATTCGGTAAGAAAGAAGCATTGTTAATGTAACCGTAAACGCACCCAACATATGAGCCAGATATTGCTGTTGAAAATTATCTTTTAACAGAAATCTGAAAGGTAGTGCTAGAATTGCCGGCATCGGCGGTTGAATAATAAAATATTTTCCGGGTGAACCGGGGACCAATTCTGATAGCCAGGGGGGATTTTCTGCAATATAATATTTTCCTTGAAGAAATGCGTCTGAAAGTCGGGTAAAATAATCATATGGAGTTTTCCCTGCCGAGGTTAGAAAATAAATGATTAAACTACCAAAAAAACCAAGCATTAAGAGTTTTCGCATAAGTCCTATTTTAGCCGTTTTGGGCTTGGGGTTAATAGTCAGAATAATTTTGGGATTTTTCGGTACCTTAAATCTTGATCAGGGAACCTTTATCGGTTGGAGTAACTCCCTCATCGGGAACGATTTTTCTAATTTTTACAAAGGCTGGTCGGATTATCTTCCGGGGTACATATATATTCTTTGGTTTTTGGGAAAGGTAAGGGGGTTTATACCCAATGTTTTACTTTATAAACTCCCCGCAATTTTTGCAGATTTGGCAACAGGTTTTTTGATTTATAAGATAGTAGGGAAATTTAAAGATAAAAAGTGGGCATTAATTGCTTCATCTTTATATATATTTAATCCCGCAATTTTATCAAATTCGACTTTGTGGGGACAGATAGATTCGATAACTTCTCTTCTTTCTCTGCTGGCTATTTATTTTGTTCCAGTTAACTTTTTTCTTTCTTCGTTTTTCCTTGCTTTTGGGACTTTAGTAAAGCCTCAGGTCGCTTTTATTGCAGTTGTAATATTTTTAGTCATGATTAAAAATAAGTGGAAACCTGCGAAAATATTAAGTTATGTGTTTTCCTCGTTAATAGTTTTTGTTTTAGGATTTCTTCCTTTTACGGGAAAGACAAATATCCTTAGTTTTATAACCGAAAGACTATCAATCTCTTCCGGTCAATACCCTTATACAAGTGTTAATGCTTTTAATTTTTGGGGAGTTTTTGGATTCTGGAATAAAGATTCAGATACGTTTCCGTTGATGATTATCGGTGTTGTCATAGTTTTAATAATCTTGGGAATTTTGCTTTTAAAAGTATGGAAGAAAAAAGGTTGGGAATATTTCCTTGCATCAGTGGTTTTTCTTTCCAGTTTTCTTTTCTTAACAAGGATTCATGAAAGACATCTTTTACCCGTCTTTGCACCGCTAATTATTTCAGCGTCTTTAATCCCCGACTTACTTATCCCTTATGTCGGCCTTTCTTTAACCTATTTGGCTAATATGTATTATTCCTACATGTGGATAACCTACGATTTTAAAAATGTTTTTCCACAAAGTTTAATTGTTTTATTTATTCTTATTAATCTATTTTTACTTGGCATAGTTTTTTGGAAATTGTTTAGGGAGAATGGATCTGAAGTCATTCAAAAAATTAAAGAGGGATTTCTTAATTTTAAAAAAAGGCCAAAAAATATTATTCCATTTAGCTTTAGTGAAACAAAACTATCGAAGAGATTTCTCAATCTTTTGTTGGCCGGAGTTTTACTTTTCGCTTTTGCTACGAGAATATTCGAGTTGGGAAGTCCCAAAAGCGAGTATTTTGATGAGGTATACCATGCCTTCACGGCAAGAGAGATACTTCACGGAAACAAAATGGCCTGGGAATGGTGGAACACGCCCCCCCAGGGTTTTGCCTATGAATGGACCCATCCACCCCTTGCGAAACTCGGAATGGTATTGGGAATGGAAGTCTTTGGAGAAAACGCTTTCGGCTGGAGAATTGTTCAAGCAATCTTGGGGACGGGGTCGGTGCTCCTAATTTATCTTATAAGTAAAGAATTATTTAAAGATCAGCTTCTTGCAATCATCGCGGCTTCCGTTTTTTCTTTAGACGGCCTTTCCTTGGTTATGTCTAGAATAGGAATGAATGATACTTATATGTTGTTTTTTATGCTTTTCTCTCTTTATTTTTTCATTAAAGAGAAAGACTTTCTTTCATCATTCGGTTTTGGGTTAGCACTTGCCTCAAAATGGTCGGTTATCTGGGTGATTCCGATATTGTTCGTTCTTTGGTTAAGAAGAAAAAAGAAATTTAAATTGTCGTTAATTTGGTATATTGTCGTTCCCCCCCTTATGTATTTAGCAACTTATTTGCCAATGTTTCTGACGGGACATGGAATAGTAGACATCTGGTGGGGTATGCAAAAGCAGATGTGGTGGTATCACACAAGGCTTCGGGCAACCCATCCTTATACATCATCCTGGTGGAGCTGGCCGTTTTTAATAAGACCTATCTATCTATATACCAGTAGTGAAGTGGGCGGAATGGTTTCAAGAATATATGCCATGGGAAACCCTATTATATTTTGGTTTGGTTTAGTATCGATCGTTATTTCTTTTATATATTCTTTCTTGGAAAGAAATAAAAGGTTAGCGCTTATTGTTTTTTCCTACTTAATCTTTTTTGTTCCCTGGGCAGCGTCCCCCAGAATAATGTTTCTTTACCATTACCTTCCCTCTATTCCATTTTTGGCAATTGCTACCGCTTACGTTCTCCGCCGTAATCCCAAATTGATGACGGGTTTTCTAGTAGTTAGTTTAATGGCGTTTATATATTTCTACCCCCATTTTACGGGGCTAAATATACCAATATGGCTAGATAAGTCATACTATTGGTTTTCCTCATGGAGATAGTTACCCTACAGGGCGAGGAATATTGCTCCTATTAGAAGGAGAGTTCCGAGACCAATTCCAAAGATTGTTGGAAGAGAAGTTCCCGCATCAGGAAGAGAGGCCTGAGTTGGTGTTGGTGTAGTTATTAACTTTGGCGTAGCTGTCGGCGTTGAGGTACCAGAACAAACACAATTTGTGGAACTTGGACAAGATGTGTCTCTACAATAACCTTGGTAGCAGAAAAGTCCAGATTTACAGTTGTAGTTAGATCCGCAAGTTCCATTACAGGAGTTTGGTTCTCCTTCGCAAGTACAATCTGTTTCGCTTGGACAAGAAGAATTTCTACAAAAACCCTGATTGCAGAACAATCCTGATTCACAATTAGCGTTAGATCCGCAGGTTCCATTACAAGTATTAGGAGTACTTGTTGGCGTGGGCGTTATTGTTGGTGTTTCAGTTGGAGTACTCGTAGGTGTTGCGGTTGGTGTCGCTGTTGGTGTGGGAGTTTCTCCTAATGTGAAAGCAAGGGAAGTGCATGCAGTAGGTACTTCTTGGGCTTTAGGTTTTGATGTAGGAGCGGTGGGAGCAACTGCCTCTTGTCTTAATTGGTATAACCTTACGGCAGTAAACACGGCAACTCCAGCTAAGATTAGTGTTGCTAATATTATTCCGATTGTTGCGACTTTATTTTTCATATATTTAGATTAGAACCAACCCAGTGTTAAATGATGTATTTGGGCTGTTACGGTAAACGAATAAACACTGGCTGGAATTGTGTACTCTACGTAATATTCTTCTGAACCTGTCTTTTTGGTTGTGATTTCAGATCCTAATATCCCATTTATGGTAAACCTTGCCTTATCAATCTGATCGGCCGGAGTTCCTGAAATTGTAAATTTTACAACGTCTCCAGCAGTTAGGGCAGATAATTGTGTAGCATCAAGAGGATTCCAATCCACATCATATGCTTTGACCATAGAGCAGGCTGCATTCGGCCCTGGAGTGGGTGTGGGGGTGGCAGTAGGTGTTACTGTTGGAGTTACATCTGGTTCCTCTGTACAGGGGTTTCCAAAGCGGCTTATAAATCGTGGACTGTAGCTTGGGCACGATGAACAATTAAGATCAATTTGTTCCACTCCGCAATCTTTAGAAAAACTTGCAGATTGTGCTCCGCCAGCAACTTTTTGATCAGAGCAGCCATTTGCTCCATTACCATCTGGACACCAATAGTGGTTGACGTAACAACCAGGGAATAAAGACCCGACACTAAAAGTGGTTGAAGTTTTTGTGATTTGATTACAATCAGCTTCATTGCCATCATCATTTCCGCCACCGCCTCCGTCATTTCCATTACCACAGCGTCCAGTTGTGCTACTACAAACTCCGCTGCAACAATCACTTGCATCTGGTGGACAAACATACCCATCAGCCGTACATGCATTACCATCAGTATTACAAGGATCACTATCGGGGTAGTTATTTGCACAAAAACCGAGGACGAGAGTTCCGTTACCACAATCAATTTTTTGGGAGCAGCCATAGTATAGGCAATCGGTTTCATTGTTTGCACTACAGATAGCAGAATAACTACCTGCTTTTTGCTGAAATAGTTGTTTTTGACTGACAAGAACAACTCCCGCTCCTATGGCTCCAATAAGCAGAAATATTCCAAGAATTGTGGCGATTAATTTTCCGCTTTTCTTTTTTGGTGTTTGTAAATTTGAAAACATTGGCGGAATATCGGTAGGCCCTGATGCCTGCTGTCCGCCGTCTGGAATGCTATTCGTTGGCGGAGCGGTTCCGGTGCCAGCGTCTTGGGGCGTTGTCGGTATATTGGGGACATCTGTCATTTCAGGAAACGCGGGTGGCGGCGTGGTTTGGTTTTGATCGGTTATTATTGGGTCAGGCATATGACTTTTTCCAAAGCAAAATACTTATGGCGATAAGGCCTACACCCATAATAGATAGGAGTACTGTTGGTGTCAAGCTACCAGATTCCGGTTGGGGAAATGGAGTTGCTGTTGGAGTTAATTTGAGAGTAGCCGAAGGTGTCGCTGTTGCCTTGGGCGTTGCCGAGGAAGTTGCTGTCGGTTTCGGTGTTGTAGTTGCCTTAGGTGTTGCCGAGGGAGTTGAGACAAAGGCGGGTCCTTCCGAAGCCTGAACAATGAAACTTCTAGATAAGGTTCTTAAAATGCCACTAGCATCTTTCCATGTAATTGTTATGGTATGAGGTCCTTCGGGAAGATCTTTTGGTATTTCCCAATTCCATTCTCCCGATGTCGGAATAGTGACATTATCTGTTATTGGATCAGACTCAACGGTTATTTGAATTTTGGTGCCCTTTGGCCCTTCACCGAAAAATTCCGGTTTTACACTAGTGACAATTTCATTATTAGAAATTGATTCAAGTGTAACGGTACTTGCGGAAGGTGTAGCGGTTTTTTCAGGAATATCAAAACCCGAGGAAGGGGTTCCTATATCCGGTACGCCAAGTGATGCTTTGGGAATGTCAGCACTTTCACTTGGTGGAAGATTTTTGAAGTCGTGAACTTGTCCGAGTATCATTGTTGGAACTGGGTTTGCAGATTTAGCATATATCTGGGCCGTTGAAGATTCACCTTGTCCTGAAAGCACAGATATCTCAAGAAGACCGTTTACGGTATTTATACTGGAAGGCAGAGAAATAATCCAACTTCCGTTTTGGGATGTCAGTGCCGAAAAAAGTTTACTTCCGGCTGTGACATAGACAAGTGCATTTTTTGCCGCCGATCCAGTTGCTAAAAGTACACTTCCTGAGATAAGGGCTGGTTGATCAGATTCCGAAGCGGCCAAAGTTTGGCCTTGCCAAGTTACTCCGTTATTGTCAAAATCGTTCCCTTCGGAATTTATCTTAAAAAAATAATTTATTTGTGGATTTAGTCCCAAAACATTAACTAAGTGGGTCTGCCCTGGACTAGTTGATTCTTCTGTTTTTGTATTAATAATATTTCCAACGGAATCACCATATTTTACAAACCCTGAATTTTGATTATCTGTAATCCAGGTTACAGAAAAAGAGTCGGGGGTTATATTTGAAATCCTTACATCCTTAGGAGAATTTTGTCCTTCCGCACCCAGTCTAAAGATTTGTCTATTTTGAACGAGTATTACTCCTGTTGCAAGACTTAGAATCAAGATAATTATGCCGATTATTGTTGGTATTTTTGCCTTTTTCATAATAGTTTTATTTCAAGCCTTTCTTATAGACTTAATTCCCCCGAACCGGTTGCTGATTCTGGCGATGCCGTTGGGCTAGCTATGGGACTTGCTGTTGGGCTGGGACTTAACTGGGCGGTTTCAAAAATCTGCTCTTTGTCAAAATAAGTCCTTTTTTCAATTTTATCAACCACTGTTTTGTCATAGTTTGAATTTAACGGGTTTAATATTTCAGGCGGGATGGATGGAGTTGGTTCAGTTCGGAATATTCTTACCACACTGAAGACTATCCAAAAAGAAATTGTAATCACAGTTAAAATCATTATGGTTACGATATTTGGAACCTTTAGTTTCTTCATAATGTATTCATTTCAGGCTTTTCTTATTTTGTCTCTCCCAGATACGGTGTTTTTCCAGTAACAACCAATGTCAGAGTATTTCCTTCCTCCTTTTTTGAAAGAGTTACTCCCAATATGTCAATTTTTACAGGACTTCTTAAGTTTTCGAGATTTTTCAAGAATGAAAAGAGACTTTGGAAGTTTCCTGTTGCGCTTACCGAAAAACTCATACTACCCGTGTCAGCTGGAAAATTTGAGTCGGCTTTTGCTGTTTGATTTTTGACAGGGAGGTTACCCTTTAGTGATGTTTCATCAACCCTTATTCCAAGTATCTGAATTTGTGTATCTACCGCAAGTCCTTCTATTTGGTGAACAAATATTTGAGGTTGGGGAAATTTTGGAACCGAAAGTTCTAAAATTGGAATTCGAAGTAATTCTTGCCCCAATATTTTTTGAGCGGTTTGTAAATTCCTGATTTTAGTGTCCATTTTGTTTACGGTTTCCTTTTTGGTGTTAATTTCTTTTAAAAGCGTGGAAATGGTTAGAGATGTTGGTCTTAAAGCAAAGATGCTAAAGAAAGAGATTGTAACTAGAGATAATATTATTTCCATGAACATTCTCAAGTCTTCCTTTCTTTTGTAAAGATTTAGGACATTTAAAAAGTAGGATTTGTATCTTAGGTAATCTTTTCTCCAACCAAGTGCCATATTTATAGTTTTGAAATGTTAGCTCCAATAGTAAAAACAATTACAGACGAATTATCTTCACTGGAGTCAATTTTATTTAGAGTAACTTCTGTGAATTTATCGTTTGAGGATAGATTTTTAAGAAATTGAGAGATATTTCGTTCACTGCCCGAATATCCGGTGATTTGTAGCGAGGCTTCGTTGTCAGAGATTGAATTTAAAATGACCTCGGGTGGCGTAAGTGAAGTAATTAAACTTAGATAGTCTGATTTTTGAGTCAGAGAGGAAATTTTAGTAAAAACGTCAATCTGTTTTTGGAAAATTCTAAATTTATTTTCTGTTTCTGCAAACGATGCAATTGTCGACTTCTTTTGGGAGATTGTGTCATTGAGACCGGAATTATTTGCATCCAGCCAGAACCTTGAAAGAAACGCTGCCATTACAATCATCTCGGTTATTATGACAATGATTCTAAATGAAGAAACGGCCCATCTTAAAATTCTTCCCAAGGTTGATCTTTCAAACTCTTTTTGAGGAAGAAGGTTTATTTTTAAATCTTTTTTGGCAGGCATAGGATGCCTTCACTATACCACATGGAAATGCGTGAAAGAAATTACTTTTTAGAAGAGACCTTCTTTTTGGGTGCTGCTTTAGTTTTGGGTGCTAGTTTAGAAAGGACAGACTTAATTCTTGCAGCCTTATTTTTGTGGATTGCATGTTTCTTAGATGCTCTGTCGGCTAAGGAAATTGCCTTTTGGATAGATTCCTTTGAAGAGTTTCTTTTGGCAACTCTCACCGCAATTTCAAGTTTGGAAATAACGGACTTATTAATCTTTGCTTTTTGAAAGGAGCCCCTTAAGGCTCTTTTTGCTGTTTTTGTTACAGGCATGGTGATAGTATAATCGACATTAGGTATGAAATCAATCAAACAATTTTTGAATTCCCAGCAAACCTCAGTCCTTTCGGCGGCGGCCTTAATTATGATTATGATAGTTGCCTCTAGGCTTTTAGGTCTTGTCAGACAAAGGGTCTTGGCAAATTTTTTTGGGCCAGCTGACCTATCTTTATTTTTTGCTGCTTTTAGGCTTCCGGACCTCATTTTTGAAGTTTTGGTTTACGGTACTTTTGCTTCTGCTTTTATTCCTGTCTTTACAAAAGCCTTAAAAGACAAGGAAAAAAATGTTTGGGAAATAGCATCTTCAATTACAAATATTGGTGTAATAATCTTTTCGACGCTTACATTAGTTGTAATATTTTTTGCCAATCACCTTTATGGAATCCTAACTCCCGGTTTTAGTCTTGAGCATAGAGATCAAGTAGTTGCCCTTTCTAAAATATTGTTTGCTGCACAGGGATTCTTTGTAATAAGTTATGTTTTAACCGCCGTACTCGAATCATCAAGAAGGTTTCTAATGCCTGCAGTTGCTCCGCTTTTTTACAATCTGGGTATAATATTAGGAACGATTTTCTTCTCACCCAAATTCGGACTTATGGGGCCTGTTATTGGAGTTGTAATTGGAGCGTTCTCCCATGCTGCAATTCAACTTCCCTTGGCAATTAAGTTGGGGTTTAGATTCTCTTTTAAAATAAATATCTCTCAGGATGTTAAAAAGATAGGCAGGCTTTCCTTACCACGGGTAATCGAAGTAATATTTTTGCAGGTTGCAAAAAGTGTTGAACTTTCTTTGGCATCCTTAATTTCAACAGCCGCCTATACATATTTCACTTTTGGCAATTCTTTACAACTTCTTCCAGTTGGTCTTTTCGGAACATCGATTGCCAAAGCAGCCCTTCCCACACTTTCCAGACTTTCAGATAATAATGAAGAGTTTAGGAAAACGTTATTCAGTGCCCTTTACCAAGTTTCTTTTGTGGTTCTTCCAGCTGCATCAATCCTAATGGTTTTAAGGATTCCTCTTGTAAGACTTGTTTTTGGGACCAATCTTTTTGATTGGGAGTCAACTGTTCAAACCGGTCTTGTGGTTTCAGCTTTTGGGGTAGGGGTTATTTTTCAGGTTGTTAATTCAATTTTGGCAAGAGCTTTCTATGCCCTTCATAATACAAAAACCCCGGTAATTATTTCCATTTCCTGCATAACCTTAAACGTAATCTTGGATTTTATTTTGATCAAAGTATTTAAACTTCCAGTTTGGGGACTTGCGGCCGCATTTTCTCTTGCATCTTTTATCCAATCTTTGGTTTTATTTACTTTAATGACACGAGGACTTTATCGGAATTTTTCTGTAAAAATACTTTTTCCTTTTTTCAAATCAATATTAGCTTCTTTGGGATCAGGAATGGTAATGTATTTCATTCTCAAATTTTTTGATAGATCGGTTTGGGTAAAAAGACTTTCATTCTTGGGAAAAATTGATCTTGATAGGTCTATACCATTTGAGAAGTTTGTCTTAAATACTCAGTATGGCTTTAATCTTCTTATGCTAACACTGATGACCGTGGCGGTTGGGGTAATTGTTTATCTTCTACTTTCCGCTCTTTTTAAATCAGGGGAACTTACATTTTTTGCCAGCTATATCAAGAGAATATTTAATCTAAAAAAGGTTACTCCGGTTCCTACGGATCCTCTTGACAACATTTAGCACTCATGTTATCTTAGTGCTAATAATGACAAATGGGCTTTCGGCGAGGCAAACACAAATATTAAAGGCTTTGATTGATGAATATATTGAAACAGCTGGCCCCGTTGGCTCCGAAAATTTAGACAAGAAATACAATCTTGGTGTATCCCCCGCGACAATTAGAAATGAAATGGTTTCTTTAACAAAAGCCGGCTATTTAAGGCAGCCCCATACGTCCTCAGGAAGAATCCCAAGTCCGGTTGCCATGAAATTTTATGTTGACCAATTAATGGAAGAAAAGCAGATGAGTCTTGCTGACGAGGTTAAGGCAAAAGAAGAAATTAGGGACTCAAAAGATGATTTAGACAAACTTTTAGAGGAAGCAACCCATGCTCTAGCTGAAAGAACAAGAAGTGTAGCCCTTGCCGCAGTTGATGATGGTAGGGTTTGGCATGCAGGTTACGTCAACGTCTTTTCAAATCCTGAGTTTAGCGACATGGGAGTATGTTCCGGCCTATTTTCATTTTTTGAAGAGGCTCAAAGTATACACGAACTTCTTTTCGAGAGAGCAAGTCTGACAGATCCTTTTGATGTTCTTTTTGGTGAAGAATTAAGTTGGCCTGGGCTTTATCCTGTCGGAATTGTTACCGCACATTTTAATGCCAAAGGCAAAAAGGGAGCTTTAGGAGTGGTGGGTCCTCTAAGATTAAGTTATTCTACAGTAGTTCCTATCGTCAGATATTTTTCAAATATGATTGAGGAGGTAGCCGGAAAATAATATAAGCAAAGATTGAAACGTTTAGATTATGGATAAAATAAAAAAACAAACAAAAAAAGATATAGAGTCGGATTTAAAAGGGCAGCTGGTGAGGGCTCTTGCCGATTACGACAATTTAAGAAAAAGGATCGAAAGGGAAAAAGAAGATTTGGAAAAATTAGCCAGCCTTAAGCTTATTTTAAGACTTCTTCCCATACTAGATAATTTAAGGGCTGCCCAAAATCACCTTAAAGATGCGGGACTTGCAATTACAATCGGAGAATTCGAGAATCTATTAAAGGATGAAGGGATTGAGGAAATAAAACCGAATAGGGGGGATAGTTTTGATCACAATTTACACGAGGTCATAGAGGTTATTGAAAATTCTGGGGAAGAAAATAAAATAGAAGAGGTAGTGCTTTCCGGCTGGAAGTTTAAGGACGGAATTGTAGTCAGACATGCTAAAGTAAAAGTTGGAAAGAAAGGAATTAAATAAATATGTCAAAAATTGTCGGAATTGATTTAGGAACAACAAATTCATGTGTTGCTGTTATGGAAGGGGGTCGTCCCAAGGTTATTCCTGCAGCAGACACGGGGAGAAATATTACGCCTTCCGTTGTTGAACCTATTAAAAATTTGGTGGGCGACGTTGCCAAGCGCCAGGTTGTCTTAAACCCCAAAAATACCGTTTATTCAGTCAAAAGGTTGATGGGAAGAAGAAATGATGACAAGGAGGTAACAAGGACAAAGACAATGGTTCCGTATGAAATTAAAGCAGGGAAGGATGGTGGAGCAGTAATTGACATAGAAGGAAAAACCTATACCCCACAGGAAATTTCAGCAAGAATTTTAATGAAGTTAAAGAAAGATGCCGAAAGCTACTTAGGAGAAACTGTAGATAGGGCAGTTATTACGGTTCCCGCATATTTTGATGATTCCCAAAGACAGGCTACAAAGCAGGCAGGTGAAATTGCAGGACTAAAGGTAGAAAGAATTATTAATGAACCAACCGCAGCGGCCCTTGCCTATGGAATGGATAAGAAAAAAGCCGAAAAGATTGCGGTATATGACCTTGGTGGAGGAACTTTTGATATTTCAGTTCTTGAACTTGGAGAAGGGGTATTTGAAGTGAAGGCTACAAACGGGGATACCCATTTAGGGGGAGATGATTTTGATGAAAAGATTGTTGACTACATAGTAACTGAATTTAAGAAGGAAAACTCGGTTGACCTAAAAGCCGACAAACAAGCTCTTCAAAGGGTCAGGGATGCGGCGGAGAAGGCAAAGATTGAACTTTCCGCAGCCAACGAAGTTGAAATAAACCAGCCTTATATTACTCAAAAAGATGGCACCCCAATGCATTTAACAATGAAGTTAACAAGGGCCAAACTTGAAGATTTGGTAAGTGACTTAATTGAAAAAACCCTTAAGCCGGTTGAAGCCTGTCTTAAAGATGCAAAGTTGGATGCTCACGCGATTGATGAAGTGATTTTGGTTGGAGGAATGACCAGAATGCCAAAAGTTGTAGAAACCGTAAAGAATTTCTTTGGAAAAACCCCAAATCAATCAGTTAACCCTGACGAGGTTGTTGCAGTTGGAGCTGCAATTCAGGCAGGAGTTTTAGGGGGAGAAGTTAAAGACATACTACTTCTTGATGTAACTCCATTAACTCTCGGAATTGAAACGTTGGGGGGAGTTGCAACACCAATGATTGTCAGAAACACAACCGTGCCAACAAGTAAAACTGAAGTTTTCTCAACTGCTGCCGATAATCAGACTCAGGTTGAAATTAATGTAACTCAGGGAGAACGTCCAATGAGTGCGGATAATAAGTCCCTGGGAAGATTTATCCTAGACGGAATTCCTCCAGCCCCCAGAGGGGTTCCCCAGGTTGAGGTTACTTTTGATATAGATGCATCAGGAATATTAAAAGTTTCTGCGAAAGATAGAGCCACAAACAAAACTCAAAATATAACAATTACAGGAGCAATTGGACTTAGCGAGGATGAAGTTAAAAGGATGCAGGAAGAGGCAGAGAAGCATAAAGAAGAAGACCAGAAAAAGGCAGAGGTTATAATTGCAAAAAATAATGCAGATAATCTTGTTTCCCAAGCGGAAAAGGCTTTGAAGGATGCTGGAGAGAAAGCTCCAAAGGATGTAAAGGAAAAGGTTGAAGAAAAAATAAAGAAGGTAAAGGAAGTAAAAGACAAAGAAAGTGTATCTAAGGAAGATATAGAAGCGGCAACCAAAGATCTTTCAGAAACCTTAAGTCAAATAGGTCAAGCTATGTATCAAGGGCAGAAGGACCAAGGGAAACCTCAAGAAGAAGCTCCAAAAGATGGGGAAGAAAAAGAAAAGAAGGAAGAGAAAAAGGAAGAAAAAGTTGAAGAAGGAGAAGTTGTTGAGTAGGGACTTTTCAATCTATTCTGGGCCGACCATCTTTATTTCCGGGTAGACAGTTTTTATGATGCAGGGCATTTTCCCGTTACATTTGCCGTTTTGAAAGAGTGGACAAGAAACAATTCCTTCCTCAGGTTTAGTTAGGGGGGTGGGATCGACACTAAAATTTTGTTGGCAAATATCTTTACCTCTGAAAACGATTGTGCCAGTAACAGGGTAACAAGTTGATGGTATTGCCTCTGACATGACTGGATTTTACTGTAAGGGGTGTGTTTGTCAAATCACTAGACGCCGATTATAATTGGCATTATTAAATTATGAGTACTAAATCTGATTACTACGATATTTTAGGAGTTTCAAAGTCTGCGTCTTTCGATGAAATAAAAAAGGCATATAGGAAACAGGCTTTGGAGTGGCATCCTGATAAACATGCGGGATCAGATAAAGAAGCTGCCGAAAAAAGATTCAAAGAAATAAATGAGGCGTATCAGGTTCTTTCTGATAAGGAGAAGAAAAGCGCATATGATCAATTTGGTCATGATGCGTTTACCCCCGGAGGAGGAGTAAGGGGAAATCCGTTTGCGGGAGGATTTGGTGGACAGGGTGGACCATTTACATATACATATTCATCTTCAGGAGGTGATGGTAATCCGTTCGCAAATATGGATTTCGGAGATCCTTTTGATATTTTTGAAAGTTTTTTTGGAGGGGGCGGGAGTCCATTCGGTGCCCGTCAGAGAAGGACAATACCAAGGTATTCCATAAAGATTGATTTTATGGAAGCAGTTCGCGGAGTTGAAAAGACAGTAAACGTAGAAGGGGGTAAAAGAACTATTAAGATTCCGGCGGGAATATATGAGGGGGCAAGAATCAGTTTTGGAGATTTTACCCTTTCGGTAAATATTAAACCCGATAATTTATTTGAAAGAAATGAAGACGATATTTATGTGAATGTAATAGTTCCCTATTCCTTAGCTATATTTGGAGGAGAAATAGAAGTACCAACAGTTGATGGAGATGTAAAAATTAGAGTAAGAGCAGGGACCCAACCTGGAACAATGGTTCGCTTAAGAGAAAAAGGAGTAACTCATCTTCATGGAAGAGGCAAAGGAGATGAATACGTTAAACTAAACATATTAGTTCCAGAAAAACTTACAAGAGAACAAAAGAAAATTATTGAGGAGATGCAGGATGAAGGACTTTAAAGGTTGGATTGTTTGCTAAAGTTATTAATTATTGTTTGAATTGCTTTTTGTCCGTCTGGACCACTAGGGTTAGAAACAAGATTTTTTTCAGAAATCTGGGAAAGACTTTGGGAGATTTCGTCTACAACACGTTCATTTTCTCCTTTTAGTCTCCTTATGCCATTAATAAATCCACAATAAATTGCCAGATATTCGGAATCTTGACCGCCTGTAAAAGCTGCAAACTGCTTCTTTTTCCCCTCCGATACATAATCTAAGTATTCTTTCGCAACGGGTGGAATTTTACCCTGTCTGTTTACAAAATGGACTGTGTCCTGGACACATGTGCGTCTAACCTTTTCATCTTTGAGGCCACGAATAGTGTCGGCGATAGATTCTACTATGAGTGGTGCGGGGGCTTTAAGGAGCTTTTTCCTTTCCGCATCAGTTATAATTTGACTGAAGACGTCGTTGGTCCGGGAGGCAGCTGCATCTGGAGAATCAACCTCTTGCCACTCCGACATTGGGATCTCGGGAAATTCTACTTCTTCATCAGTACGCATGATCACTATCATATCATTTTTTATTAACGATCGTTGACTTACCTTGGCTTCTGAGTTAGAATTCTTAATTGGAAACAGGTTTTTTGAATTGGTGGGAAGATGAGCCCACCTTTTTTTATAATAAACCTAATTTAATATTATGCAGACACCTAGAACAGAATTTGCACAAGCTTTAAAGGCCATAGCTAATGAGCGCGGCCTTGACCCTTCTGTTATTTTAGAAACCATTAAGGAAGCAATTGTTGCAGCTTTTAAAAGGGATGCGAGGGAGCAAGGGGAAGATGTTGAGGAAGAGATTTATACTGTTGAAATTGATCCTAAAGATGGTGGAGCCAAAGTATTTCATGAAGGCCGTGATGTGACTCCTCCAGGATTTGGAAGAATTGCAGCTCAAACTGCAAAACAGGTTATTCATCAAAAAATAAGAGAGGCAGAAAAGGGAGCCATTATGGATGAGTTTTCTGGGAGAGTTGGAACTTTAATTTCTGGTATGGTTTTAAGGTTTGATGGCCCGGATGTAAAGATTGATATTGGTAGAACCGAGGCCATAATGCCCGCAAGCGAGAGAATTCCCAACGAAAGGCTTAGTTTAAATCAAAGGCTTTCATTTCTTCTTAAAGAGATCAAAGAAGGCCTTCGTGGTAAGGATATTATTCTTTCCCGTGCAGATCCCCTATTTGTTGAAAAACTTTTTGCTAGAGAAGTTCCCGAAATTGCATCAGGAAATGTAACTGTTAAATTAATTGCCAGAGAAGCCGGAGTTAGAACTAAGATTGCAGTTGTCTCTAGTCAGCAAGGGGTAGACCCTGTGGGAAGCTGTGTTGGTCAAAAGGGAGTCAGGGTTCAGGCAGTAACCAACGAACTTGGTGGAGAAAGAGTTGATTTAATTTCATATTCTGAGGATTTAGAAGAGCTTGTTAAAGCATCCCTTTCTCCAGCAGACGGGCTTTCTGTCAAAGTGAATAAAAAGGATAAACTTGCAAAAGTTAAGGCTCCAGATGATCAATTATCCTTGGCAATTGGCAAAGATGGTCAAAATGTAAGACTGGCAGCAAAGCTTACTGGTCTTAGAATTGAAGTTGAAGGAACAGGAGAAAACCTAAATCCTGAACCGATTCAAGAAAAAATAGAAAAGAAAGAGGCAGTTACCGAAGATACACAGGCTGATCAGAAAGAAGAAAAAGTAGAAACCCCTAAGGAAGAAATAAAAGTGGAAATTGAACCGGAAGTTGAAAAGAAAGAAGAAAGTCCAAAGGCCAAAGAGACACCTAAAGAAGATTCGAAATAACATGCAAAAAGGTAATCTAACTTTTTTACTATTTAAATTAAATCTTCAATAAAGGCAAAACCTCTTGCCTAAGGATATTTATTAAGAGTTGATTAATAGTTTTAATTACCAACATTTAAATATATGGAAAATAAAAACATACAAGTTCGTCCACCGATTGTGACCGTTTTAGGTCATGTCGATCATGGCAAGTGTGTTTCCTCAGATACTTTGATTTCTATTGCTGATGGCAGGATTATTAATGCTGAACAACTATACAAAGAATTACTTGGTTTTGGAAATGAAGAGAAGACCAGTGGCGGAACGATAGTTCGTATTAAAAAGAACATTTCTGTTTTTGGATTTGATGGTAAGAAAGTAAAGATATCATCTGTTATGGCAGGTTGGAAGTTAAAATCACCAGATACCCTTTACGAAGTGGAGTTAAATTCCGGAGATAAAGTTATTACAACAGCAGAACATTTGTTTTTCATTTTTTCTCCAGATGGAAAAATGAAACAAATAAGGGCAGACAAGTTAGAAAAAGACTGTTTTGTTATAGTCCCCAAAAATTTAAAGTTCTCATCTGATTTAGACAAGGTAAAAAATGGAATACTTCAAAAACTCTCGGTAACTGGAAATTGGATTGTGTTTCTTAATTCAACGAAAGTCTCTGATTTCTTACAAAAGATCAAAAAATATGGTTATGTCAGACTTTCTAAGGAAGGTTTATTAACTGCCAAATTTGACTCAGCGGCTCAAGATAAACTGAGATTAAGAGCTAGAGATTTTATCGGATTAGCACATCATTTTGGTTATAAAGAAAACGAATCCTATTCAATGATAGATTGTATAAAAAATTCTTCCCCTAAATGGAGAGCTGGCCATACCAGTCCAAAACTAAGATTGCCACAAACAGAAGAGGATTTTATTAAATTGGGTTATATCCTAGGGTGTCTTATCGGTGATGGCTACATCTTAGAAGGAGTTTTGGATAACAATGATAAAGAAATTCATGAGACTTATTGTTCCTATGTTAAGCGGATTTTTGATATAAAAACCAAAATAGTACAAGGCCACACTTGTAAAAGAGTGATAAATACTGGTGGAGAAAGTTTCAACCGTTTTTTTACCGATATCCTTAGCCTTCCTAAATCTAATAAGAGTGCAACGGTATCAATCCCACAAGTAGTACAACCTTTCAGGAAGATGGTTAAACCCTTAATCGAAGGTTGGTTCGATACCGATGGTTATGTTTCAAAGATCAACAACTCTGTAGAAATTACCAGTAAAAGTGAACTACTGGTAAGAGAAGTTGGTTTTTGCTTATTAGAATATGGGATTCACTCGTCAATATATTCCAAAAACAGTTACTGGGTTTTAAGAATTGCCAACGAGCCATATTTGGGTTTGTTTTATAAGAATTTTAATCCCAGGGTTTTGTACAAAAAGGAAAGAATTAGGGAGGCTGTTGAAAAGAGTTCGACAAGTAGAATCTTTGATCTGACTCCAATTTCTGGAAAAGCGATAAAAGATATTCATTATTCTAACGATAAGTTGCCATATTTCGACCGTTACAGAAATTACTTAAATTTATCAAGACCATTTTTAAGAAAATTATTACAGCTGGATATTTTTAATCCAGCAGAAGAGTTTAGAGCTGTTATTAATACTGAAGTTAGCCCTGTTAAAGTTAAAAGAGTATCAAAGATCAAGAGTGAGGGTAAGTGGGTTTATGACTTTACGGTAGACAAAACTCACAATTTTGTAGCTAACCGTATCTTTATTCACAACACCACTCTTCTTGACACAATAAGGAAGACAAATATTGCAGGAAAGGAAGCCGGAGGAATTACCCAAGGGATTGGAGCCTCAGTTGTAACGACCAAAGAAGGAAAGAAGATAACTTTCATAGATACTCCTGGACACGCTGCGTTTTTCAAGATGAGATCCCGCGGAGCATCCGCCTGCGATCTTGCAATATTAGTAGTTGACGCATCTGATGGGGTTAAACCACAAACTTTGGAAGCACTTCAACTCATTAAAGAGGCAAAAATCCCTTTTATCGTAGCAATTACCAAGATTGATCTTCCTGCTGCAGATGTTGAGGTTGTTTTAGGACAACTTGAAAAACAAGAAGTCTTGTTTGAAGGAAGGGGAGGAAATACCCCCTATCTTGGAATTTCTGCAAAGACGGGTGAGGGAATTGTCGAACTTCTTGAGATGGTTACTTTGGTTTCGGAGGTTTCGGAAATAAAAGGAGACGCTGAGTCTTCCTTACTTGCAGTTGTTATTGAAACTTCTAAAGAAAAAGGAGGCTTAACGGTTTCTTTGGTTGTCCGTGATGGAACATTGAAAGTTGGGGATACTTTGTTCTCAGAAAAATCGGAATGCAAAGTTAGGGGACTTTTTGACTATCAAGGAAAGTCTGTTAAAGAAATTCTTCCCGGAGAGCCAGGCCAAGTCTTAGGATTTTCAATTCTTCCCGATGTCGGTTCGGTTATTTCAACCGACAAAAATTTAATTAAAGAAAGCATTAAAGTTGTTACGAAAAAAGACCAATTTAAAAAGATTCAAGAAGACGAACTTCCTGTAATCTTAAAGGCCAAAAATGTTGGAGCCTTGGAGGCTTTGGAATCCTCTCTTCCTCCTAAGGTTGTTGTAGTTGATTCATCTGTCGGGGAAGTTCTGGAAAGCGATATCTTAATGGCTAAATCAACAGGTGCCAGAGTGTTTGCTTATGACACAGGAATTTCTAATTCAGTTTTGAAACTTGCTGAAGCAGAAAAGGTTAAAACATATAAATTTAAGATTATCTACGAGCTTATTGATAAGCTTGAGGAGATTTTGTTAGGAGGAAAAGAGGAAATATTAGGTAAAGCCGAGATAATTGCTGAGTTTCCCTTTAATGAGAAGAAAGTTGCAGGATGTAAAGTTACAAACGGGAAGATAGTTAAAACTGCAAATTTATATCTTGAAAGAGGGGGAAAGGAAGTAGGAAGAATAAAAGTACTGTCCCTTAAAAAGGCAAAGCAGGAGGTGATGGAGGTTAAGCCCGGTGAGGAATTTGGAATTTTATTTGAGCCCCAGCTTGATTTCGCGATCGGTGATGTGATAGTATCGGTCGCAAAGTAATGGATACCACATTTCCCTCTTTAATTACGTCTGCCAACTCAATCTTGATTCTTCTTGCGGATAAACCGTCTTTTGATCAGGTTGCAGCCGCTCTTTCCCTATTTCTTTCTTTAAGGGGTATTAAAGATGTGGTGGTTTCATCTCCAAAGCCCATGACAGTTGAGTTTAACAGGCTTATTGGAGTAGATAAAATAACCCAGGAACTTGGAAATAAAAATTTAACCATTAAGTTTAAAGATTATCTAGCAGAAAACATTGAAAGGGTAAGTGCGGATGTCGAAGGAAGTGAATTTAAATTAACTGTAATTCCTAAAGCGGGACTAACTTCTCCCCAAAAGGAGCAGGTGGAACTTTCCTCTTCAGGAGTTGCCTCCGATTTGGTAATTCTGGTAGGAGGGAATAATGACACGGACTTTTCAAGCCTTGATAGAGAAGATTTAAACGGAGCAAAAATAGTCCATGTAGGCATTAAACAGCTTCTAGCTTCCCCAAATAAAGAAATTATGTCATTTACCCTTCCGGTATCTTCCCTTTCGGAACTTGTCGCAATCTTAATAAAAGAAGGAAATCTCACATTAGATGGAGATAATGCTACAAACTTAATTGCAGGGATTGAAGAAGAAAGTGCCAACTTTACGAAAGAAGGAGTTTCTGCAGACACTTTTGAAGTTTTTGCCCATCTTTTAAGAAGCGGAGGAATAAGAACACAAAAAGGAGGAGCAAAGAAGGAATATCCGGTAGGGTCAATTCCCGGACAGGACATAAGGGCAGAAAAGAAAGAAAACGTATTGAAAGTAAATCAAGTCGAGGAAACACCAGAACCGGCTCCAAAAGACTGGTTCGAACCAAAGATTTATAAAGGGACCTCAGTAAGTTAACTTCTTGATTTTTTATGAGGGTTAGGTACAACATGCCGAAATGGCAAAAGAAACATCAGTGGTTACTTTAAGCGATTTATTGTTAGATGCCGAAATTACTCTTGCAATTAGAGGAACTGGTGGTAGTCCTCGTAGTTTAATTAGAGAGAATTTGACCGCAGTAATTTAATTGCCGGAGCTACAAAAACTGGGGACAAGCAAACTGCAAGTGAAGCTAAAGGTTTATTATCCCAACTTTCTATACCGGATGATTTAGATCCGACCCTTTAGTTTTGCCATTTGAGTTATCTTTAAAAGTCTGGTATCATACCCAAAGATGTTTACAAGGTTCGCCTTGAGATAGGCTTACTTTGTAAATCATGACAATATGGCATTATCGACGGACGAAAAGAAAGACATAATCAAGAAGTTTGCTAGGGAAAAGACCGATACCGGTTCCCCTGAAGTACAAATTGCACTTCTTTCAATTAAGATTGACAAATTGGTTAAGCACTTGAAGGAACATGGCCAGGATATTCATTCCCGACGCGGCCTTTTAGGAATGGTTGGAAAAAGAAGGAGACTTCTTTCCTATCTTCACAAAAGGGATGAAAAAAGGTATAAAAAATTAATAGAAGAATTAAAACTAGACAAATAATTTCTTCAATAAAATAAAGAACATTTAATGAAAAAGATAGAAAAATCTATTGAATTAGGAGGAAGGAAACTTACTCTCCAAGCAGGACTCCTTGCCCAGCAAGCATCAGGTGCAGTCCTTGTTTCATATGGTGAAACAGTGGTACTTGCAACCGTAGTTTCCGCCCCCTTAAAGCAAGACATCGGATATTTCCCTCTTTTTGTTGAATATCAAGAAAGACTTTATGCCGGAGGAAGAATAAAGGGAAGCAGATGGGTTAAAAGAGAAGGAAGACCGTCGGATGATGAAATTCTTTCAGGAAGATTAATTGATAGATCTATAAGACCACTATTCCCCAAGACTTACAAAAGAGAAGTTCAGGTAATGGCGACAGTTCTTTCTGTTGATATGGAGAATGATCCGACAATTGTTGCCGCAATTGGAACTTCAGCCGCAATTGCCATTTCTCAAATTCCCTGGAAAGAAGTAGTTGTTACTTTGAGAGTCGGAAAAATTGACGGAAAGTATGAAATTAATCCTCTTGTTTCCCGAATGGTTGCCTCCTCAATGGACTTAATTGTTTCTGTTACCGAAAAATCCATCCTAATGGTTGAGGCAGGAACAAAAGAGGTAACCGAAGAGGAAATTTTAGAAGGAATTAAGTTTGCTCAAAAGGAAGGAAAGAAAGTAATTGCCTTTATCAATGAATTTGCCCAAAACTGCGGAAAGAAAAAGGAAACAGTACCTCTCGATGAAATAACTACAGAACTTAAATCAAAAATTAAAAAGATTGCGGGAGATAAACTTGAAGAAATTCTTAAGGAAATGGCTCTCCATGAAGGAAGCGGAGGAATTTTTGAAGAGGTAAGAAACGCCGTAATTGCCGAAATGTCTGAAGAAGGCCCTGCCTTGGTGGCAAGCGCTTTTGAGAAGGTTCTTAAAGAAGAAGCCAGAAAAATTACCCTTAAAGGAAAAAGAGTTGACGGCAGAAAGTTTGATGAAGTAAGAACTCTTTCTAGTGAAGTTGGGGTACTTCCAAGGACTCATGGAAGCGCAATATTTCAAAGAGGTCAAACACAGGTTTTAACAGTTGCGACGTTAGGGGCTCCGTCTTTAGGCCAGTTGATTGAATCAGCCGAAGGGGAGGAAGACAAGCATTATATGCATCATTATTCCATGCCTCCTTTTTCAACAGGAGAGGTGGGTAAGGTGGGGTCTCCCAATAGACGTGAGATAGGTCATGGAGCCTTAGCAGAAAGAGCTTTATTCCCAGTAATTCCAACTGCAGAAAAGTTTCCTTACACAATTAGACTTGTTTCGGAAGTAATGAGTTCCAATGGTTCAACCTCAATGGCGTCAACCTGCGGTTCAACCTTGGCCTTAATGGATGCCGGAGTTCCAATAACTTCACCAGTTTCAGGAATTGCTATGGGACTTGTAATTGATGGTAAAGATCATGCAGTTTTGACAGACATTTGCGGAATGGAAGATTATTTGGTTGGCGATATGGATTTTAAAGTAACAGGAACCGCAAAAGGAATTACGGCACTTCAACTTGATGTAAAGACTCTTGAGTTGACACATGCAATCTTGAAGGAGGCAATAACCCAATCTAAAAAAGCAAGAGCTGAAGTTTTAAAGACAATACTTGCAACCTTAAAGGAGCCAAGAGAAAAAGTTTCCGCTTATGCTCCAAAAATTAGAGTTGTTATGGTTCCTGTCGAGAGAATTGGAGAAGTAATTGGCCCCGGAGGAAAAATAATTAAAAAGATTATTGCAGAAACAGGTGCACAAGTTGAAGTTGAAGATGATGGATCAGTAAATATTTCAGGAATTGACGGAGCAAAGGTGGATGCAGCAGTTATTATGGTTGAAAACCTTGTCAAGGAAGTAAAAGCTGGAGAAATATATGAAGGTGTAGTTGCCAGAATTCAGCCATTCGGAGCATTTATTGAAATCTTACCAGGCAAAGACGGGATGGTTCATGTTTCAGATATGGGTGAAGGATTTGTCAAAGATCCAAATGATGTTGTTAAAATCGGTCAGAAAGTCCAAGTAAGGGTAAAGGAAATTGACGATTTAGGACGAATTAATCTTTCCATGAACATGGATCCTTCAAAAGACAAACCAAAGGAAGATAGAGGTCCTAGAAGAGAAGGTGGATTTGGTGGTGGAGATAGAGGGGGCTATTCAAGAGGCGGAGGAAGATCTTTTGGTAGAGGCGGAGGATATAGTGGAGATAGAGGAGGAAGTTTTGGTGGAGGAAGAAGAGATTTTTCTCCAAGACCAAGATTTGGCGGGGAAAGAAGTTCAGGACCTCATTTTCCAACCTCAAGGTTAGTTAATGACGAGAAAAAAGACTTCGGAAGATAAACTTCTTGTATAATTTATCTTAGTGAACTTAATTTCGTTATTTTTAGTGTCTTGGGCTACATTTATTAACTTTGGTTTATTTAGTAGTTCTAAACAAACCTCACTTATTTTTACAGGGGACATTATGCTTGGAAGAAGCGTAATGACCAAAAGTTTAAATGTTAAAAATCCCAACTATCCTTTTATAAATGTTGCAGATACCTTAAGAAATGCAGACATAGTCTTTTCCAATTTAGAAAGTCCAATTATTAACAACTGTCCACCTATTAATTCCGGTTTAAAGTTCTGTGCTGATTCTAAAATGATTGAGGGACTTAAGTTTGCTGGTATTGATATCGTTAATTTAGCCAATAATCATATATTAAATTACAGACAAGAAGGTTTAATTCAAACAAAGAAATATTTGGATGCTGGTGGAATTAAATGGGTGGGTGATGGGAACTTAGTTATTATCGAAAAGAATAAAACTAAATTTGGGTTTTTGGGGTTTGACTTTCTTGATTATAAACTGCAACAAAAAGATTTAGATTTAATTAGAAACTCAAAAAAGAAAGTAGATATTTTAGTTGTTGGAGTTCATTGGGGAGAAGAATATAAATCTAGAGCAAATTCAAATCAAAGGTTGCTTGCAAAGAAGTTATCTGACGCTGGTGCCGACTATATTGTCGGACATCATCCTCATTGGATTCAAGAGATGGACATAATGGGTAGTACTAATGTTTATTACTCCTTGGGGAACTTTGTCTTTGATCAAATGTGGAGTGAAGAAACCAAGAAGGCAATATCCGTAAATTTAATATTTAAAGGCAAGAAACTTGAGAAAGAAACCTTTCTAAAATCATATATGGATAAGTTTGCTCAGCCTAAATGGGTGAGTCAGTTTTAGTTTTTAAAGGCGGGTTGCGAGATGCTACACTTAAGGAAAGTATGGATACTGCCCAAAGCGACATAGTTAAACTTAGCGAGATTGTTAAAAGTGTTTCCATTCCACCCAAACTTCAGGAAGAGGTTTTGGAAAGACTTGATCAACTAGGAAAACTGACCCAATCCCCAACTTTTTTACCTGAGTTTGACAGAATTAGAAAATATATCGATTGGATAACAACACTTCCTTGGAATGCAAGGAGCCAAGATAACCTGGATCTGTTAAATGCAAAGGCTGTACTAGATAAAAACCATTTTGGACTTTCCGAGATTAAAGAAAGAATATTGGAATATATGTCCGTAATGAAGTTGAAAAAAGAAAAAGGGGAAGAAAAGGAAATATTTAGAGCTCCCATACTTTGTTTTGTTGGGCTTGTTGGAACAGGAAAAACTACGATTGCTTCCTCAATTGCAGAGAGCCTAGGCCGAAAGTTTTTCAGAATTCCTTTCGGAGGAATGGGAGATCCACTTGACCTCCGCGGTCAATCGAGAATGCATTCGGAGAGTGAACCCGGAAAGATAATTAAAGCATTAAAGGCAGTTGGGTCAAGAAACCCTGTTATTTTACTTGATGAGATAGATAGGGTAACAGAGCAAGGGAGAGCTTCCATTATGGGAGTTTTGGTAGAACTATTGGACCCCGAACAAAATCATAATTTTACCGATCATTATATTGATTATCCCTTTGATCTTTCTGAAGTTTTATTTATTGCAACAGCTAATAACACAACAACTATTTCAACTGCAGTTCTTGACAGATTGGAACCAATATCAATGCCTTCATATTCCGATATGGAAAAAATTACAATCGGAGAAAAATATGTGCTGCCCAAGGCAGTTAAAGTTGCCGGAATTCCTGAGGGAGCCTTGCAAATTGATGAAAACGTCTGGCCGAATATTGTCAGGCCCTTGGGCTACGACGCAGGTATTAGAACTTTGGAAAGAACCATAGAGGGAATTGTCAGGAGAGTTGCAAGAATGATTGTTGAAAAGAAGGGAACATCTTTTAAAATAACACCAGCTAATATTAAAGAGTTCCTGCCCCAATAGGATGAAGATAATAGTTATTTCGGATAGTCATAGCAACATTGCCAATCTTAAGCTTGTAATGGGCTTTGCCAAAAAACTAAAAGCAGGCGCCATTATTCATTGTGGCGACTGGGATAATTTAAAATCTGCTGAAGAAGTATTAATAGCAGGTATTCCTGTTTACGCAGTTTTAGGAAATGCAGATATTCATCCAGAAATTGAGGATATGTTAAAGAAGAAAGCCAAAGAGTTTAATGAAAAATATTTGAAACTTAGTTTAGGTAGTAAAAGAATTGGTGTTACACATAATATTAGGGATTTTATTATTAAAGGCAAATTAGATATTATATTTTGCGGACATAGGCATTTTAAGTTAGAAAAAATTACCGGTGGAGTAAAAATTATTTCTCCAGGAGCACTTCATTCTATCAAACCGTCATTTGCTGTTTACGATACAGATATAAATGGAGTAGAATTTTGTGATTTATAAATATGAATAAAAAAGAAGAACTACTAAAGATTAAGGAGGATATGGAAAATGACAAGAGTCTTCCTTTGGTTTCAAAACCTGAAGATGTAATTCCTGGGGACGGAAATGCAGATTCTAAAATTGTTTTTATTGGGGAAGCCGGAGGTTATCATGAATCGATTCAAAGAAAACCTTTTGTGGGAAATGCAGGAATGCTTTTAAATAGACTTCTTGCCTCAATTAATTTACCCCGTGAGAGCGTTTACATAACAAATATGGTTAAAACTAGACCTCCTGAAAATAGAGATCCACTTCCAGAAGAATTAGAAGCATACAGCAGATACTTGGATAGAGAGTTGGAAGTTATCAAACCCAAAGTTGTTGTTACCTTGGGTAGGTTTTCAATGGCAAAATTTTTACCCGATGCCAGAATTAGTGGTGTTCATGGAAAGAAGTTTGAAGTAAACTGGAGTGGTAAAAATATTTTGGTTGTGCCCATGTATCATCCGGCCGCGGCTTTAAGGAATGGAGCGGTGATGAATGAGATCAAAAATGATTTTTTAAAACTTCCTGAATATTTAAAAGAGGAAGAAAACAAAGATCCAGAAATGAAAGTAGAACAATCAGAATTATTTTAGAAATATATGCTCAGATTTATTGCGCTCTCTGGAACCACAGGAGTAACCGAAAATTTATACATTTATGAACAGGATGGGGAAATGATGGTTGTTGATTGTGGAATTGGTTTTCCTGATTTGGAAATGCCGGGGGTTGATTTAGTACTTCCTGATTATTCATATGTTGTTAAAAACAAAAATAGACTAAAGGGAATCGTTGTTTCCCAAGGCCACGAAGATCACATAGGAGCTTTACCCTTTCTTCTAAGAGATGTAAAAGTACCTATTTGGGCGCCTCCTTTGGTTGTCGAATTTATTAAAGACAAATTTAAAGATTATGGAGTAAGGGATTACAAAATAAATACTTTTAATCCTGATAATGACCTTTTTCAGGTAGGCTCCTTTAAGATTCAGCCATTTAGAGTAACCCACTCGATTCCCGATACGGTTGGTTTTGCAATTGATACCTCCGAAGGAAGAATCTTTCATGTTCCAGAACATAAAATGGATCAAAATCCGGTCGGTGGAAAGGCGTTTGCTATAGAAAGAGCCAGGGAACTTGCAAAAAGTAATGTTTTGTTTTTGGCATCAGATTGTTTGGGTTCAAATAAACCCGGATCCATTGAAAGTGAACTTCCAATTGAGGATAAAATGCTTGAAATCGTAAGAAACGCTAAAAAAGCAGTCATGGTAACTGCTATTTCTTCTAATATCGGTAGATTTCAGCAGATAATTAACGTTGCCAAAAAAGTTAACAGAAAAGTTATTTTTGTTGGAAGATCCATTCAGAAAAAGGCCGAGATGGCATATAATTTGGGCTACTTAAAATATTCTCCCGATCAGATTATTTCATATAAGGACCTTGTAAACTTAAGACCCAGCCAGGTACTTTATATAGTTTCCGGCTGTTTCGGCCAGGTGGGAAGCTCTGTTTACAGAATTTCCCAGGGCGATCATGACAAAGTAAAGGTCGAGGGAGGTGACACATTTATCTTTTCCGCGGATCCCGCTCCAGCCTACAGTAAAGAAAGCGAAGATTTTGTAATCGATGGCTTAATTGATAAAGGGGTGGATGTCCACTACTACGATCTTCATGAAGGCTTATATGTATCAGGTCACGGTGGTCAGGAAGACATTAAAAAACTTTTCGAAATTGTAAAGCCGAAATATTTTATTCCCATAGGGGGAACCATTAGATTTATGGATTCCTACGGCAAATTAGTTAATTCAATTGGTGTTGATTCTTCAAAAGTATTTAAACTTAAGGCGGGAGAAAGTGTTGTTTTCAATAAAGGTGAAGCTTCAAGGGGAGAAACAGTTACTACAAAAGATGTATTGGTTCATGGACTGGGAATCGGAGACATAGGGAAAGTTGTTTTGGGAGATCGGGCAATTTTAGGTAATGAGGGAATTGTTGTTGTGGTTATTAAAATCGGTAAAGACGGAAGATATTTAGGAGGGACTGAAATTATAAGCAAGGGGTTTGTATTTGAAGGAACAGATAGGCGAATACTTGAGAATGCGGTACTTGATTTAACTAAAGTCTTAAATACCAAAAGGGGCTTAAATGCAAAATCTTTAAGAGAAGAATCTATAAAGTTTTTGGAAAAGCATTTCTTCAAGGTTACGGGCAGGAGCCCGATGATCTTACCCATTATCCTTGAAATATAGATGAAAATAATTGGTTTTGATTACGACGGAACAATAATAAATATTGAGCCCCAGAAAGCTCAGGCGTTTGGTGAACTTTTGTTTTTAAGGTGGGGAGTAGATTCACAAATAGCTTCAAGGTTTTGGATAGAGACTGGCGGTACACAGAGAAAATATAAGTTTGATTATTTTTATCAAAAACGTTATGGTTGCAAGTTGGCAGAGGAAAAATATAAGGAAATCGAAAAGAGCTACAGTCTTTTACTCAAAGAAAAGTTTTACCCACAAGTTAAACTTATTCCGGGCGCTTTGGAAATTCTTAAGTTTGCAAGAAATAATTTTGACGTTACGTTTGTTTCCAGTGGTGTTCCCACGAAGGAAATTAACTTTCTTGTAAAATTAAACGGTGTTTCGAGATATTTTGACTTTATATTGGGGACAGATAAAAAATATCCAGATAAAATATCTCATTTCAAAAAAACAATTTCAACCTATTCTCCAAATTTATTAATATATTTGGCTGATGGGTTGGAAGATATGATTATAGCTAAAAAGTTTGAAGCAATCTCTATTGGTTTAACCACAAACCACTCAGCCGTTGAATTAAAAGCGAAAGGTGCAAATTTTGTTTGCAACAATCTGGCACAAGCCCTGGACAGATGTAAGAAATTAATAAGTGGTAGTACGTATTAATTTCCAGTCTTCACTATTTCTAAACACGACCTGTATAATGTAGATAAACTATGTTTAATAAAAAAAGGAGATTTAACAAAAGAGCTTTTAGGTTAAGATTAAAAAAGCAGACTGTATTTTCTATTGCTCAAATATTCTTTTTAGTTTTAGCAGGTTTAATTGTTCTTTCATTTCTTCGTCAGGGTTTAATTCTTATTAAGATAAATGACGTGCTTATCACTTATTTTTCCTGGACGGTGGTTTTTCTTCCTTTTATTTTTCTTTCTTTCTCCTTCTTTGTTTCAAAATTAAAGGGTCCCCTAAGCCAGCCGAATGTGATTGTCGGAATTCTTCTTTTTTTTGTTTCAATTGCAAGTTTAACGAAGGCCGGAGTGTTGGGGACAAACGCTTGGGAGGGGGTTGCGGCCTTAATTACCAATATGGGGGCGTTTATTATCTTTTTAGGAACTTCTCTGATTGGTCTTATTATTCTTTTTAATACTTCTTTTGAGCAGGTTATCAATGGGGCAGCTCTTATTATGAACCGCTTAAAAAGAATTATTTTTTCGGATAAACCTGCTCAGGGCCAGCTTTGGAAGAAGCCGTTGAGGGTTTCAGGCGAGGGGGTAAATGCAATTAATCAGAAAGGGGCAGCTCTTAAAACCCAAGGAGTAAGGTCTGGACCAGGAATTTTAGCTCCCAAACTTGTTACCAATGTTCCGGGAGAGGCGCAAGTTTGGAAATATCCATCCCTTGATTTATTGACAGATGGTGAAACAGGTAAGGCAGACCGTGGAGATATAAAGGGAAACGCTGCGATTATTGAAAAAACTCTTGAATCGTTTGGAATTACTGCCAGGGTGGTTGAAGTTAATCTTGGCCCTGCGGTTACCCAGTATGCGCTTGAAGTCGCGCTTGGAACAAAACTTTCTAAAATAACCTCTTTGGAAAGGGATCTTGCCCTTGCTCTTTCTGCTCCTACGGGAACAATTAGAATAGAAGCTCCAATTCCGGGAAGAAATCTTGTAGGAATTGAACTTCCAAATAGGGCTCCCGAATTTGTTCCATTAAAGAAGATGATGGAATCAGATGCTATGAAAAATAGTAATTCTAAGCTCGCGGTTTCCTTAGGACTTGATGTTTCAGGTAAGGCAGTTGTTACTGAAATAGGCAGAATGCCTCATGTTTTAATTGCGGGTCAAACCGGTTCCGGAAAGTCAGTCTGCGTTAACGCATTTCTATCATCAATTCTTTTTAGGGCAACCCCATCTGAAGTTAAATTTATTCTAGTTGACCCCAAAAGGGTGGAATTAACCGGTTATAACGGGATTCCTCATTTATTAACTCCTGTCATAGTTGAACCAGAGAAAGTTGTTTCTGCGCTTCGCTGGATTTTAAGTGAAATGGATAGACGTTATAAACTTTTTGCCCAGGCTGGAGCTAGAAACATTGATGGTTATAACGAAATGTCTGGATTCCAAGCCCTTCCTTACATAGTTTTAGTTATTGATGAACTTGCTGATATTATGCTTTTTTCCCCGGTTGAGGTAGAAGATTCAATTACAAGAATCGCCCAGATGAGTAGGGCTACAGGAATTCATATGGTATTGGCTACCCAAAGGCCATCTGTTGATGTTATTACCGGACTTATTAAGGCAAATATTCCCTGCAGGATTGCCTTTGCAGTTTCTTCCCAGGTTGATTCTCGGGTAATACTTGACACCCAAGGAGCTGAAAAATTGTTAGGAAGAGGAGACATGTTGTACCTTCCTCCTGAACAGGCAAAACCCATGAGAATTCAGGGAGCTTTTGTTTCGGATAAAGAAACCGCAGCCTTAACCTCTTTTATTAAAAACCAAGGTGTCGGTCCTCAATATACTGAGGAGGTAACTTCCATGACTAAGTCGGGAATGCCTCAGGTTTCAGGAGTAGAAGGAGAGATAGACGATCTTTTCAGAAAAGCAGTTGAGGTTGTCTGTCAGTATGACAAAGCTTCTTCATCACTTCTTCAACGACGTCTGTCGATTGGTTACGCAAGGGCAGCAAGAATAATTGATCAATTGGAAGGAGCTGGTGTTGTGGGAGTGGCTGAAGGATCTAAACCCCGTGAGGTGCTAGTACAAAACGCAGAAGAATTTTTGGCAAAAACTGCCTCAGGTCAGACTCCCGCAAATTAGCATTTAAATGAGAACGATTGGAGATATTTTAAAAAGTGCACGCTTCAAAAAAAGGTATTCCCTAAAAAAAGTTGAGAGAGAAACGAAGATAAAAAGTGAGTTTGTTGAGGCAATTGAAAATGGAAATTGGGCAGTCCTTCCGGACCTACCAGTAGTTTCAGGCTTTGTAAAAAACTTGGCGTCATTCCTTGATGTGGATGTAAAGGTAGCCTATGCAACTCTTAAGAGGGATTACCTGCCGCAAAAGTTGTCGATTAATCCAAAGCCCGACGTTGGAGGTAAGTTTGTCTGGACCCCTAAATACACGTTCTTGGTTGGTATATTAATTGTTATTCTTGCCCTTTTTGGCTATTTAGGTTTTCAGTTTGTTAGGTTTAATTCCCCTCCTTCTTTGGAGGTAGCCAAACCTCCTGATAATTTTGTCACAACTTCAAATAAAGTTGATGTTTCAGGTAAAACCGATTCAGATGTGGTAGTTAAGATAAATAATCAGCTGGTTTTGGTTGGAGACGACGGAGTATTTGAAGGACAGGTGGAAATATTTGAAGGAACTAAAGAAATTGTAATAACTGCAACAAATAGGTCAAAAAAAGAAACTACTATTGTTCGAAAGATTATTCCTAAGTTAAAATAGATTTATGGACGGCGTACAAAGATTATTAATTATTGTTGTTATTTCCCTAACCACACTTCTTGTTATTGTAGGAGTCCAGGTTGTAATGATTATTTTAGATCTTAGAAAAGCCATAAAAAGATTAAATTCAATTCTAGAGGATGCAATTTTAGGAGGAGGACTTATTAGACCGGATAAACTAACGGGGGTATTAGAAATTCTTCGAAGAGGCAAAAAACTTGAAACTCACGGGCAAGGTTAGTGCTTGATATCTTCGGCAAGTTTTCTAAGGTCAAGTTTATGAAGAGTGCTCACGCCTTTATAATATTCGTCTAAGCCCATTTTCCTATCTCTTAAATATCTGGCAATTAAAGCATCTTGTCTCGCTTTTTCTGTTTCTTCTTTGGGCATAAATCTTTCTCTTACCATACCCTTATAATATTACAGTCAGCGACAAAATCAAATAAAAAAGTTATAATTTGAGCATGACTTCCAGAGACCTGATAAATAAATATTTGAATTTTTTTGAAAATAGGGGGCATAAGATTATTCCATCTGCCCCCCTAGTTCCTGAGAATGACGCTTCTGTCTTATTTACCACGGCAGGTATGCATCCTTTAGTACCTTTTCTTCTGGGGGAAATGCATCCAGCAGGCAAGAGGCTTACAGATAATCAACTTTGCCTCCGGACAGATGATATAGACAATGTCGGAGATCCTGTACATCACACCTTTTTCGAAATGTTAGGCAATTGGAGTTTGGGAGACTATTGGAAGGAAGAATCAATTTCTTGGTCACTTGAGTTTTTGACAAAAGAATTAAATATAGATGATAAAAAGATTTGGATTACTTGTTTTGAGGGAGACAGCGATGCGCCGCGTGATGAGGAGACGTTTTTGATTTGGAAAAAGATTGGAATACCGGAAGAAAGGATTAAATTTCTTCCCAAGAAAGATAATTGGTGGGGGCCTGTTGGAGAGACCGGTCCTTGTGGGCCAGACACAGAAATATTTTTTGATACAGGGACAGAACCTTGCAGTAAAGATTGTAAACCAGGGGATAATTGTGGGCGTTTTGTTGAAATTTGGAACAATGTTTTTATGCAGTACAACAAAACCGCGGATGGGAAGTTTGAGGCACTCAAACAAAGAAATGTGGATACTGGTATGGGAGTTGATCGGACAACTGCGGTTGTAAATGGGTTTGACGACGATTATTTGGTTAAAGATCTTTGGGGAGAGATTATTAATGAAATTGAAGAAATTTCAGGGAAAAAATATGAAGATAATAAAAGATCGTTCAGAATTATAGCTGATCATATTCGTGCCGCAACCTTTTTGATTGCTGAAGGAGTGCCAGCCATGAGTAATGATAGACATGGTTCGATATTAAGAAGATTAATTGATAGGACTTTAGATGAGGGCAGAAAATTAAATATCGTTGAAAAGTATTTACCCCAACTGGCACAGGTTGTTATTTCAAGTTATAAGAATAGATATCCTTTATTGGATAGGAAAAGCGTAGATATGTTGAATACCTTTTCCTCAGTAGAATCAAGGGTAGAGGAAATAATATCCACCCCGTCGCAGGAAGCCCCGGTGGAAGAAATTCAAGACCTTGCATCTTTTAGCGACGACGATGTGTTAAACAAGATGAGGCCGGGTTACGAGAAACTTTTTGATAAACAGACGTTTGTAAAATATATAACAGATAATCATTATAGTTCCCTTCCTTCAGTCTATGCCGGGACCTTGGCCTTCGATGCAAAAACTACCGAGGGCAGACCAGTGTCCTTTATCGAGGAATCTGCCAAAAAATATTATCCTGGATTTAAAGTAAATGAATTTTATAAGTCACTCAATAATTATTTTGAGCAACATAAAAAAATTTCTAGAGAAGCTGGAGAAAAATTATTTAAAGGTGGATTAGCTGACAATTCTGATGATGCTATTAAATATCATACAGCAACCCATCTTTTGCATGCTTCATTAAGGAAGATTTTGGGGGAAAGTGTTTCCCAAAAAGGATCAAATATAACCTCAGAAAGATTAAGATTTGACTTTTCCTACCCCCAAAAATTAACAGATGAGCAAGTTACTCAGGTTGAAGATTTAATAAATCTGCAAATTGAGAAGAAACTTCAAGTTTCATTTAAGGTTATGAGTTTAGATGAAGCAGTTAAATTAGGGGCTTTACATTTCTTTGCCGAGAAATATGGCAAGGAAGTTAAGGTTTATACGATTGGGGATTTCAGTATGGAAGTTTGTGGAGGCCCTCATGTCAAAAACACTTCAGAGATTGGCCGTGTTAAGATTAATAGGCAGGAGAAAGTGGGAGCGGGTATAGTCAGGATATACGCGCAATTTGAATAAAATGGATTTAAAAGATTTCTTGGGAGTCAAAGACGGAAAAGGTAAAGATTTATATTGGGCAGTTGTTTTAGAGCCAGGTTGGATTCAGGCTGGAGTATGGGAAATCAAAGAAAATAAGGCAGAGGTAATTTCCGTAAGTCCCGTAACTCCTTGGGAAACTGATTCTGAAATTGTTGGGGCCTCAGATGCTGCACTTTCTTCCGCAATACAGCTTCTGCCGGAGGGGCTTGGGGAGCCTTCCAAAACTGTTTTTGGAGTTCCTCCTTCATGGGTAGATAAAGGCCAGATTAAAGAAGAGTACTTACAAATAATTAAAAAAATTTGCACAGAGCTTTCACTTGAACCTTCCGGCTTTGTTGTTTTGTCGGAGGCAATTTCCCACCTAATCAAAATTGAGGAAGGCTCTCCCGTAAATGCAATTATTGCAGGTTTTGGCAAAGACTATTTGGAAATATCAGTTTTCAAACTGGGAAATCTGATTGGAACAACCCAAGTTTCAAGAAGCGTTTCCTTTTTTGATGATGTTAAAGAAGGCCTTTCAAGATTTGCCTTAACCGAAGGTCTCCCTTCAAGAATCATAATTTATGATGGTAAGGAGGGGGAACTAGAAAACGTTAAAGATGCTTTAACTGCAGCAGATTGGGAGGGGACCGATAAAGTAAAGTTTCTTCATACCCCAAAGATTGAAATATTTTCTCCTGACAAAAAAGTTACGGCGGTTGCCCTGGCGGGAGCCGCGGAAATTGCGGGAGTTTCTGAAGTAGTCCAAATAGAAAAAGAAACTTATAAGGAAGACGAATTATCAAAAGAGGATCAAAATGTTGTTACTCCTGATAAATCTCTTTCAGCCGAGGAATTAGGCTTTGTGGTCGGTGAGGATATTGCCTCGAAACATGCTGCACAAGTTGAAATAAAAGAAGAAGTTACTAGGGAGACGGTTTTGAAACCGAAACTATTCAATCTTGATTCGCTCAAAAAAAAGTTAACACTTCTTCTTTCTAGAAAACCAAATATAAAGTTACCGAAATTTGGCGGAGGAAAAAATCTCGCCATATTAGGTTCTGCCGTGGGGGCTTTTGTGGTTTTATTTTTAATTTTTTGGATATTTTTCCCAAAGGCAAATATTAAAATCCACGTTTCTCCGAAAAGATTTGAAGAGAAGTTTGAGACAACAATATTAAAAGATTCTGGACCTTCCGACATGGGGAATAAGATTATTGCGGGGAAAATTGTCTCAGCTCAAGTTTCAGGAGAGAAAACTAAGTCAACAACCGGAACTAAAAAAATTGGGGATAAAGCTGGAGGAAGTGTAAATATCCAAAACGGAACAGGATCTACCCTTAAGCTTCCTCAGGGAACTTTAATAACTGCCGCCAATAATTTAACATTTGCTTTAGTTGCCTCCGCTTCAGTTTCGGCAGCCCTTTCTCCGTCAACTCCCGGAACCTATGTTGTTGAAGTTAAGGCAAGCGACATTGGAGCAGAGTATAACCTAGCCAAAAATGAAGTATTTTCTGTAGGAACTTATTCCAAATCAGAAGTTGATGCGGTTGCAACAACTGATTTTACTGGAGGATCAAGTAGAGATATTTCAGCGGTTTCTTCCGACGATGCAGCAAGCCTTTTGACCAGTTTAACCTCCGAGCTTTCCGGGAATGCCAAAAAAGATTTATTAAATTCAATACCTTCAGATCAATTTTTAATTGAGGATTCACTTGTAGCAACTGCCTCTTCTAAGGTGTTTAGTAATAAAGTTGGAGATGAGGCCTCAAATCTTAAACTTTCATTAGGTCTTAAGACGAGTGCGATCTCAGTTCCTAGGAAGGACTTAACGGACCTATCCCAAAATGTTCTAAGCGGACAGGTTCCTTCCGGCTTTTATCTTGATCCTATCAATCTTAGCTTTAGTTTTAGCAAAGTAAAAGATTTAACGAGTGCATCTTTATTTAATTTAACTGTCACGGCCGACTTTTTGCCTAAAGAGGACGTAGTATCTTTAGCAAAAGCTGCCTCCGGCAAAAGTACATCAAGGGCCGAGGAGATATTTTCCAAAATTCCGGGATTTGTGACGGCAGAGATTAATATTAAACCTAACCTTCCTTGGATTTTTGGTTATCTCCCCAGACTTTCCAAAAATATTACAATTGAAATTGTTGGCGAGAAGTAATTCTTACTTGTATGAATAAAAATGTCTTTTTGAAGATAATTGCGATAATCTGGGCAATTTCTGGAGTTATAGTACTGGCAGGAGTTATTTGGCCTATTTTTTCCTACAAGACTTTTCCGAAAGATGGCAATCAGGGTTTATTAAGCCCTGCTTCTGTTAAGGGGACATTTAAAGTCCAAGATAATTTGGATTTAACAAAGGCCAGTAATTGGTTTGTCGGAGGTGAGGGTAGTAGTGCTTTTAACCAGTCAAAAGTAAGCTATTATAATCTTTCAATTTCTAAGCTTAGAATTTCCGATGCAGTTGTGGCAATTGGAGGGGAAGATTTATCTAAAAGTTTAATCCAATACCCCGGGACAGCACTTCCTGGTAAGAAAGGGAATTCGGTTATTTTCGGGCATTCCGTTCTTCCCATCTTCTATGATCCCAAAAACTACATTTCAATTTTTTCTCTTCTTCCTACTTTAAAGGTGGGGGATGATGTTTTGATTAATTATGATAATATTTCCTTTAAATACAGGGTTGAAAGCATGTTTGAAGTCTACCCGACGGATATACAGGTTCTGCAGCAGGACGATTCGGATTCTTTTTTGACTCTTGTTACCTGTGTTCCTCCGGGAGATCCAAGAAAGGTAAAAAGACTAATAGTTAGGGCGAGGATCGTTCCTCTTTAAAAAATGAAAATACTCGGTGTTGATTACGGAAGAAGAAAAGTAGGTTTAGCCATAAGCGAGGGAGTACTTTCTGAGCCTTGGAAAGTGTTACGAGTCAATAATTTTGAAGATGCTGTTAAGAAAGTGTTGGAAATTCAAAAGGTAAACTATATAGATAAAACTATCGTTGGTGTTTCTGAAGGAGAAATGGGAGAAGAATCGGAAAGATTTGCAAAAAAAGTTAGTGCAGAAACTTTTGATGAGACACTCTCAACGCACCTGGCTCAAGAACTTTCTAAAGAGGGAAACGTAGGAAGAGAAAAAAGAAAAAGTCTTGAGGATGCATATGCGGCCTCCGTTATGCTACAATCATATTTAGACAGTTATGTTTAAAGATGTAATAGCTCCAATTCAGGCTTGGCTACTTTCTCAGGGAAGATGTGTTGGTTGCGGTAAGGAGCTTAAGGATGGAAAATCTTCTAAACTTAAAGACGGAACAGAAAAAATAGCCTGTTCTTGCGGAAGAATTTTTATCCATGATTCTAAAACCAGTAAGTTTAGAAGAGCTCTTCTTGAGGAAGTTTAGTTTCCAATGAAGAAATTTTTAATATCACTTTTGTTTTTGCTAGCTTCTTTTTCGGTTGGTTTTGTTTTTGTATACAGTCAGACAAAACCTGTCTCGAAAGATATAGCCCCCAAATATTTTTTAATCCTTAAAGGGACTAGCGCATCTGAGGTTGCGGATAATCTAGGCAAGTCAGGACTTGTGAGAAGTCCACTTTTACTCAAGGCATATATGAAGTTTTCCGGCATTTCCCAGAAGATTCAGGCGGGGCAATATAAACTATCTTCCAGTTATTCCTTATTCAAAGTTATCTCGGAGATAAACAAAGGTCCAATAGAAACATGGGTGACAATCCCAGAGGGATTAAGAAGGGAACAGATTGCAGAAAAATACATTAGTATTTTAAAGCCTCCCGATACGGAAGCCTTTAGAACAGATTTTTTAAATTTAACAAAAACTAAGGAGGGGTATCTTTTTCCTGATACCTATCTTTTTCCTTGGGATGCAAGTCCAAGTATGATAGTTGCCAAAATGCTTGCAACTTTTGATCAAAAGATAGAAAAAATAACCCCAGATGAGTTAATAGTTGCCTCGCTTTTAGAAAGAGAAACCGTAAACGATGTCGAAAAAGCAGTCGTTGCAGGGATCCTATATAAAAGGCTTAAAAACGGTTGGCCGCTTCAGGTTGATGCAACTGTTCAATACGCCTCAGCAAGCCTAAGGTGTAAAAACAATCTTGGTGACTGTAGCTGGTGGCAGCAGGTAACAAAGGATGATTTGGCTGCAAGTTCCAAATTTAATACTTACAAGTTTTCTGGTCTTCCCCCTGCACCTATTGCAAATGCCGGACTTGCGTCTTTGAAAGCTGCCATAAATCCCGAGGATTCGCCATACTGGTTTTATATTCATGATTCCTCAGGAGTGATCCACTACGCTAGAAATTTAGAAGAGCACAATTTAAACGTAAATAAATATCTTAAGTAAATACCTATTGACAAGGTTGGATTGGCTTATATAATCCCTTTTAGGCGTACTTGACTGTACGCTTTTCTCGCATCGTGTGGTGCGGGTTTTCTATTTGCATCAGATGGCTTTAAAAAACAACCGCCGAAATTTTGGGCGAACCGAAAGAGGTTTACCTGAACTAGATTTATCAAAAGTACAAAGAGAATCGTGGCAGTGGTTTTTAATCGAAGGAATAGCTCAGGAACTTGTCGGAATTTCTCCAATTGAGGATTTTACTGGTAAAAACTGGCAGCTTGTTTTAGGTGAACATTCCCTAGGAGAGCCTACTATTTCCCCAAGTTTGGCTCAAGAAAAAGGCTTAACATTTTCTTGCCCTCTTAAAATTATTGCTACCTTAATAAATAAAAGAACCGGAAAAGAAATTACCCAGGAGGTTTTCTTGGGAGATCTTCCTCAAATGACACAAAGAGGGACTTTCATAATAAACGGTATTGAAAGAGCCGTTATTAATCAAATTGTCCGTTCTCCCGGAGTTTATTTTTCTGAGGAACTTGATGTTGCCTCAGGAAGAATGCTTGGGAAAGCTGAAGTTAGACCCCTTCATGGGTCCTGGCTTGAATTTGAAGTATCCCGAGGGGATGTTATTTCAGCAAGGATAGATAGACGAAAGAAAGTTTTAGGAACAGTCTTTTTAAGAGCAATGGGACTTGGGAGTGATGAAGAAATAATATCTGCTTTTGAGGCAGTTGATAAAGATGTAAATCATAAATATATTCAGGCAACTTTAGCTAAGGATCCGACCAAATCTAAAGAAGAGGCGGTTTTGGAGATATATCGTAAATTAAGACCTGGGGAGCCTGCAGTTTTGGAGAATGCCGAAAGCTTATTCCAAAGCATGTTTCTTGAACATAGAAGATATGATTTGGGGAGAGTCGGAAGATACAAGATCAATAAAAGACTTAGTCTTAACCTCCCTAATGAGAAGTCAACTTGGGTACTAACCAGACAGGATATTGTTGCTGCGATATCATATCTAATTAGTCTCCAAAATGGGGCAGGGAGAGTAGATGATATTGATCATCTTGCGAACAGAAGACTAAGAAGGGTCGGAGAACTTGTTGCAGTAAATGCATTTAGGGTTGGCCTTCTTAGACTTGAAAGGTCGATAAAAGAAAAAATGAGCTTGGTTTCTCCTGAAGATAAGCCGCTTCCGGCTACTTTGATAAATGCAAGACCATTAATTGCTTCTTTAAATGAATTTTTTAGGTCAAACCAACTTTCAACGATCTTGGATGACACAAATCCTCTTTCTGAGATAGATAATTTGAGAAGGGTATCTGTTTTGGGTCCGGGTGGGATAAACAGGGAAAGGGCATCTTTCTCTATTCGTGACGTTAATTCTTCTCAGTATGGAAGACTTGATCCTGTAAGGAGTCCGGAAGGGCCAAATATCGGACTTGTTACCTATCTTGCTCTTTATACAAAAGTTAACGAATTTGGTTTCCTGGAAACTCCCTATAGGAGAGTCGAAAAAATTGGGAAAGGGAAAAAGACCCTTGTTAAAGTTACTGATGAAATAGTTTATCTTACGGCTGATGATGAGGCTGATAGGTATATTACCTACTCGGGAATTAAAATTAGTAAAGACGGTTATATTGAAGATGAAAGGCTTCCCTTAAGACATAATGGCAACTTTAGTGAAGGACCAGTTTCTTTGGTTGACTTTGTCGATGTTACTCCAAGGCAGGTAATCGGAGCTTCAGCTTCTTTAATTCCTTTTTTGGCCCATGATGAAGGAAATAGGTCACTAATGGGATCAAACATGCAGTGCCAGTCGGTACCTTTGGTTAATCCCGAATCTCCAGTTGTCGGAACCGGAATGGAAACAGAAATTGCCAAAGGAATGGCGAGAGTAATTTATGCAAGGCACTCGGGGGTTGTTGAATATGCTGATGCAAAGGTTATTGAGGTAAAACTTGATAAGAAAGTAGACATCGTAACTTCCAAGGCGGATGAAATAGAAATTACCGACGGGGGCAAAAAAGAGGTTTATCACTTACTTAAATTCAAAAGAACTGCGCATTCAACTTGCTATAACCAAAAAGTGGTAGTTTCTCCAGGGGAAAAAGTTAAGGAAGGAGATCTTTTGGCAGACGGACCTTCAATTGAATCTGGAGAGTTGTCCTTGGGCAGAAATCTTGTTATTGCCTATACATCAATGAGCGGTTACGGTTTTGAGGATGCAATCTTGGTTTCCGATAAGATTGTTAAGGAAGATCTATTAACATCTATTCATATTGAAGAGTACGAAGCCGATATTGTAGATACCAAGCTTGGACCGGAAGAATTAACCCGAGATATTCCGAATGTTGCTGAAACCGAGCTTGCAAATTTAGCCGAGGACGGAATCGTTGTTGTTGGTGCCGAGGTCGGTCCAAACGACATATTAGTTGGTAAAATTGCCCCTAAAGGAGAAACAGAACTAACTTCAGAAGAAAGGCTCTTAAGAGCAATTTTTGGAGAAAAGGCAAGGGAGGTAAGAGATACTTCCCTTAGAGTTCCACATGGAGAAAGGGGAATCGTTGTTTCAGTTTCGATACTTGATAAAGACAGGGGAGATGAATTGGGCCCTGGAGTAATTAAGAAAGTTGTTGTCAAAGTTGCACAAATTAGAAAATTAACAGTTGGAGATAAAGTTGCGGGACGCCATGGTAATAAAGGAGTTGTTGCCAAAATTATGCCGGTTTCCGACATGCCGTATCTTCCCGATGGAACTCCAATTGATATTATTATTTCTCCGCTTTCGGTTTTAGCACGTATGAATTTGGGCCAGCTTCTTGAATGTCATTTGGGTTGGGCATTATCCAAAAAGAATGAAAAAGGGGCCCTTCCTGTATTTGATAGAGTTGGCGAGGATTTGATTTTCAAGGAACTAGAAAGTGCGGATCTTCCGATTTCTGGAAAAATCAGATTGAGAGACGGTCGAACAGGAGAGGCGTTTAAGGAAGAAACTGTTGTTGGAATTGCCTACATTATGAAGCTTATCCATATGGTTGAGGATAAAACCCATGCAAGAAGCACTGGTCCATATTCTCTTGTTACTCAACAACCTCTAGGAGGAAAAGCTCAAATGGGAGGACAGCGTCTTGGAGAAATGGAAGTTTGGGCACTTGAAGCACACCGCGCTGCATATACTCTTCAGGAAATGTTGACTATTAAATCAGATGATATTGTCGGCCGTGCTAAAGCTTTCGAGGCAATTGTTAAAGGAACTGATATTCCAGAAGCAACTGTTCCTGAATCATTTAAAGTACTTGTAAGGGAACTTAATTCTCTTGGTCTTTCAATTGAACCTAAGGGTGCTATAGTTCTTCCCGAGGCAGAAGTTGATGTTACTACAGGTGGTGAGGAACTAGCTAAGGCCGCAGGAAGCGAGGTTGTTGCAACCGCCGAACTTCTTTCGCCTTTAGGACCGATGGAAATAGAAGAGGAGGCAAAGGGAGTTTTATAGAAAAAAAGAATATGAATACAATACAAGACATTGATGATTTAAGAAAACTGGCTGATTTTACCAGCCTTGTCATTAGGCTTGCTTCTCCCGAGGACATTCGCAGATGGTCAAGAGGAGAGGTAACAAAGCCTGAAACTATTAATTACAGAACCCTTAAGCCCGAAAAAGACGGACTTTTTGATGAAAGGATTTTTGGACCAACTAAAGACTGGGAGTGTTACTGCGGCAAATATAAAAGGATCAGGTATAAGGGGGTTGTCTGTGACAAATGCGGAGTTGAAGTAACTCAAAGTAGAGTTAGGCGCGAAAGGATGGGACACATAAGTTTAGCAACTGCCGTTGCCCATGTCTGGTTCTTTAAGGGAGCTCCTTCAAGATTATCACTTTTGTTAGGTGCCGCTCCTCGTGCAATTGAACAGGTTATTTATTTTGCGAAATACCTCGTTGTCGATGTTAAGGAGGAAGAAAGAAAGGCGGCAATTAATGTCCTTGAGAAGGCAAAAGAGGTTAGGGAAAAGGAAATTACTGAAACCTTTAAGGAGGCAAAGGAAAATTTAGCCAAAGAAGCTCAGAAGGAGAAAGAAAAGGTCGAAACAAAGATTAAAGACAAAGAACAGATGTCATTGGCCATTAGTGAGGTTGAACTGGAACTTCGAAAAAAAGAAACCTCACTTTCCGAAGAGCAAGGAAAGACAATGGAAAAGACAGAACAATTATTCGAGAATCTCATTTCCCTTGCCAAAGGTGTCAAACCATTGACGATTCTTAGTGAAGATGAGTATGAGGAACTTATTGATCATGAGGTGGGAGATTTCTTGACGGTTAAAATGGGAGCGGACGCGATACTTCAGGCAATTGAAAAGATTAATCTTGATGAGACATCCGCCTTTTTAGTAAAAGAACTTGATGACTCCAAGGTAGGCAGCTCAAAATATATTAAAGTATCAAAGAGGCTAAAGCTGATTAACGGTTTAAGAAGGGCAAAAATTAATCCTTCCTCGATGATTCTTAGGGTTCTGCCCGTCCTTCCTCCTGATTTAAGACCGATGGTTCAGCTTTCAGGCGGTCGTTTTGCGACAAGCGACCTTAATGATCTTTATAGAAGGGTTATAAATAGAAACAATCGTCTTAAGCATCTTATTGGGCTTGGAGCTCCCGAAATAATTTTAAGAAACGAAAAAAGAATGCTTCAGGAAGCGGTTGACTCACTAATTGATGCTTCACAAAGAAAAGCAACAAGGAAGGGAAGGGGAAAGCAGCCATTAAGGAGTCTTTCCGATATGTTAAGGGGAAAGCAGGGGAGGTTCAGACAAAATCTTTTGGGTAAAAGGGTCGATTATTCGGGACGTTCTGTAATTGTTGTTGGACCGGAACTAAAGCTTACCCAGTGTGGACTTCCCAAGGAAATGGCTCTTGAAATGTTTAAACCGTTTGTCTTAAGGGAAATGATTGTCAGGGGAATTGCCCCTAATGTTAAGAGTGCCAAAAACATGCTTGATAGACGTCCTCCTGAGGTTTTTGATATCTTAGAGGAAATTATTAAAGATCATCCGGTTTTACTTAACCGTGCTCCAACACTTCATAAACTTTCAATTCAGGCATTTTATCCGATACTTATCGAAGGAAATGCAATTAGACTTCATCCTTCAGTCTGTTCAGGATTTAACGCAGACTTCGACGGAGACCAAATGGCAGTGCACGTTCCTTTATCCAAAAAGGCGATTGAAGAAGCCAAAACCTTAATGCTTCCAACATCGAATTTGCTTAAGCCGTCCGATGGATCTCCCGCAACCACACCCGCTACAAAGGAAATTGCCTTAGGAGTTTACTTTTTAACAAGTATCGACGCGAAGATCAAAACTTCCAATTCTCTTTTTGGAGACAAAAACGAGGCAATATTTGCCTATCAATCGGAAAAAGTCGAACTTAAGGAACTAATTACAGTTAGGGCAGATAAAGGATTTATCGAAACAACTGTCGGAAGAATTCTTTTTAACGAGGCACTTCCTTCGGGATTTGATTTTGTAAACGAAGCGGTTACCTCAGTTGTTATTAAACAGCTTTTGACCAAGGCCTTTAACAGTCAAACAGGGGAAGAAGTGGCCGAGATGATCGATGCCATCAAGGATCTAGGTTTTTGGGCGGGGACTCTTTCCGGACTTTCGTTTGGAATTTCCGATGCAAAAATTTTACCCGAGAAAGCTTCTATGTTGGAGGCAGCCGAAAAAGAGGTATCTAAAATTGAGGAAAACTTTGCCCAGGGATTAATTACCGGAGAAGAAAAAAGAAGGTTGACCCAGGAAGTTTGGATTAGTGTTTCAGAGGATTTGGTAGATAAAACATGGGATGCTCTGGATGAGGATAACCCAATTAAGATTGTTATTAACGCAAAAGTAGGAAGAACTTCAAAAGACCAGGTCAAGCAGCTTGCTGCAATGAGGGGTCTTATTGTCGACCCCGTCGGAAAGATTGTAGAACTTCCAATTAAGTCAAACTTTAGAGAAGGCCTTTCTGAATTTGAGTATGTAACCTCTTCTAGAGGTTCAAGAAAAGGTTTGACTGATACAGCTATTAAAACCGCAGATGCGGGGTATCTTACAAGAAGGTTGGTTGATGTTGCCCATGATGTTATTGTCAGGGACGAAGACTGTGGAACCAAGGAAAAGTATATTGTCAGGAGAAACCCAAGGGCAAATGTATTCTTCAGTAGGATTTTAGGAAGATATTTGGCTGAGGACATTGTTGATGCCAAGGGTAAGGTAGTTTATAAAAAAGGAGATCTAATAGATGAGGCAAGAGCAAAGGAAGTTGAGGCAAATGCAAATGTTTCTGAAGTTTCCGTGAGGTCTCCTCTAACCTGTGGCCTAAGGCATGGAATTTGTGTTAAATGCTATGGTTGGGACTTTTCAAATAAGAAAGTTGTTGCCCGTGGAACTCCTGTTGGGGTCATTGCAGCCGAATCAATTGGAGAGCCAGGAACTCAGCTTACTTTAAAAACTAAGCACACAGGAGGAATTGTCGGAATTGATATTACTCAAGGTCTTCCTAGGGTTGAGGAGTTGGTTGAGGCAAGAACTCCAAAAGTCCTTTCACCACTTGCTGAAATTTCCGGAAAGGTAAAAATTAGTGAAACAAATGAGGGTTGGAAAGTAGTAATTGCCTCTAAAGAGGCAAAACTTAAAGATGAAAGGGAATATATTGTTCCTAAAAGCATAAAGCTTGCAATTAAAGATGGGGACTTTATTGAATCAGGCTCACCTCTTGCTGCGGGGAGTTTAGATATTAAAGAGATACTTCTAATTAAAGGCCTTCTTCCGGCTCAGGAATATATAGTCTCCGAAATCCAGAAAGTTTACGAGTCTCAAGGAATTCCTATAAACGACAAGCATTTTGAAGTTATCGTTAGAAAAATGAGCGATGACGTCAAAGTTGCAACATCGGGCGATACCGCTTTCCTTCCAGGAGAAATAATCAATAAAGCAGGTTTTGAGGAAGAAAATGAGAAGATACTAGCAGCAGGTGGGGAACCGGCATCAGCATCACAGGTAATATTGGGAATTACAAGAAGGGCACTTTTTGTCGAAAGCTGGCTATCAGCTGCCTCTTTTGAACAAACTACGGATATTCTTACCGAAGCTTCTCTTCTTGGAAAAGAAGACAGGCTTTTGGGACTAAAAGAAAATGTCATAATAGGAAGATTGGTTCCGGTTTTGCCGGAAAGATTTATTTAAAAAATTATGCCAACAGTATCACAACTTGTAAGACACGGAAGAAAAAAGATTACTAAAAAGACAAAAACAACGTCACTTAGGCGCTGGTTTAATGCCCGTGAGAGAAAGTTTTCGGAGAGTGCGTCTCCTTTTAAAAGAGGGGTTGTTCTTTCGGTTAGAACAATGACTCCTAAAAAGCCGAATTCGGCTTTAAGAAAAGTTGCCAGAGTCAGATTTTCAAATAAACAGGAAGTAACTGCATATATCCCAGGAGAAGGTCATGAACTTGCAGAGCATTCAATAGTTATGGTCAGAGGAGGCAGGGTCAAGGATCTTCCCGGAGTAAAATATCATGTAGTCAGGGGAAAGTATGATACAACTGGAGTTGTCGGACGTCAGAAAGGAAGAAGTAGATACGGTGCCAAGAAAAGCGGAGCTCCGAAGGCAGCTCCAGCGGCAGCACCGGCACCAACGCCTGCAGCTTAATTGTAAGTTATTAATTATTAAATAAATATATGTCTAGAAAAGGACCGGCAAGAATAAGAGAAACAGAGATAGACCCTATATATAATAGCCCAGTTGTCACAAAGCTAATAAATAGGAGTATGAAGGATGGAAAAAAGAGTGTTGCAGAAAAAGAAATATATAGAGCTTTTGAAATAATTAAAGAAAAGACAAATCAGGATCCGTTAAATATTTTTAATCAGGCAATGGATAATGTCAGGCCCACAATGGAGGTAAGACCCCGAAGAGTTGGGGGAGCTGCATATCAGGTTCCAATGCCCGTAAGAGGACCAAGAAAAGAATCATTAGCAATTAGGTGGATAATAATTGCTGCGAATTCAAAATCAAACTCAGAATTTCATACATATGCAGAGAAATTGGCTTCAGAAATTATTGATTGTTCCAAAGGTGAAGGACTTGCAGTCAAAAGAAGAACAGATATGGAAAGAACAGCAGAAAGTAATAGAGCATTCTCTCACTTCAATTGGTAGAGGCCTTCACTTTCGTATTGACTTCGGTAGTAATTCGGTTTAAATTGGGTTAATGCCCATTAGTTTAAACTGCCGTCAATGTGGTGGACTTCTTTGGACCGGAAAGACTTTTTGTTCTCGAGAGTGTTCGGCTGCAAGTCAAAGAAGAAGATTAAATTTGATTTGTGCCGGATGTGGAAAAGAATTTTTGCTAAAACCATGTTGGAAAAGGAAGACAAATTATTGTTCATTAAGTTGTTATTGGAATACCACCAGAAGAAAACAGGAACGTTTATGTAAGGTGTGTGGTAATAAATTTTGGGCGACAAAACCTCAAATAGACCGGGGATTTGGAGTTTATTGTAGTAGAAAATGTCAGCATAAAACCTATCCAAAACAAGCCAGAAAGATTTGTCCAAAGTGTGGAAAGATCTATTTTGTTTGTCGTGCGTGGGGTAAAAAACGCGTATTTTGCAGTAAAAAATGCCAAGATGATTCCATGCGGGATTATGTTTCAAGTGTTTGCCGAAAATGTGGTAAAAAATTCGAATTGCCTAGAAGTGATTGGAACAGAGGCAGGGGTAATTTTTGTAGTTACAGGTGTTATCTTACATATCGTGGATCTTCAACTTTAGAAGAAAAAATGGAAAGAGTTCTGAACATTATCGGAATAAAATTTGAAAGGGAGATTAAATTTAAACGATTTCATGTAGATTTCTTAGTAGATAAACTTAAATTAGTAATTGAATGCGACGGTGAATATTGGCACATGAGCCCAAAGATTCAAGACAGGGATAGAAGAAAGGAGGCCTACTTACAAAGTTTGGGTTATAGGGTGCTTAGATTTTCAGGTAGACAAATTACTAATTTTTCTGAGGCGTCTTTAGCGAACCAGGTTAAAAAGCAGATATTCCTTTCAGTATAGTTTTTCATTGATTTGAACGCGATTTATTGCTAAAATCACACCTCAATTGGTAAATATAGAATCATTACTAGGTAGGGCCAAGTGTTTTGAAGGGTGTGGGTGGAATCATAATTGTTTTGGCGGTTGGATGCAGGGTTCGGGTAGCTGTGAGAAGGAGGTAGCTAGACTTAAAAAGGGTCTGGAGAATACCACTGGCGTAAGAGATGCCCATTTTTTTCCCGGCAATCCCCGTCTTAGTTTTGTAGCAAACCTTGGCGCGTCGGACAGGGTAGCCATAGAACTTAATGACGGTGAAATTAAGAAATTACAAGGATATGCTATCTAGTTCTTCAGCCATTGATTCAGATCTAATTCACTGCTAAAATCACACTTGCTCCGAGAGGGGTTTTTGTTTTAGGTTTCCATATGGCAGGAGAAGTACAAAAGAAAAAGAGTGCAATGGTCATGACGATTACAAAAGACCGTGATGTTCCATTGGACAAAATTAGGAATATGGGAATTATTGCCCATATTGATGCAGGTAAAACTACAACTACCGAAAGAATTCTTTTCGAAACAGGTAAAACTTACAGATTAGGTTCTGTGGATGAAGGAACCACGGTTACCGACTGGATGGCCCAGGAAAGAGAAAGAGGAATTACCATAGTTTCTGCTGCAATAACAACCTTCTGGGATTTAAAGAGTAAAAGCTCAGTTGAAGATGGCCGTTACAGAATAAACATCATTGATACCCCGGGACATATTGATTTTACGGCTGAAGTTGAAAGAAGTCTTAGGGTTTTGGATGGAGCTTTAATGGTTTTTGATGGAAGAACGGGAGTAGAATCTCAATCTGAAACCGTATGGCGTCAGGCTGATAAATACAAAGTTCCTAGAATTTGTGTACTTAATAAACTTAACCTAATTGGTGCCGATTTTGAAGCAAGTCTTAAATCAATTAAAGAAAGGCTTGGAGCAAATGCAGCTCCGGTTGTTATTCCCGTTGGTCTTGAACACGAGCATCGTGGGGTTGTTGATCTTATCCGGATGAAAGCTTTGACGTATAAAGCAATTGAGGATAACAAACTTACTGAAGAAGAAATTCCTGCTGATCTTTTGGAAAGTGCCAAGAAGTATAGAGCAGAACTTATTGAGAGAGTTTCAGAATTTGATGACGAAGCTTTAAATAAGTTTCTTGAAGGCCAGGAGCCGGATGAAGCCCTTCTTAAGAAAGCAATTAGAAAAGGCGTTGTTGCCGGTAAATTCTTCCCAATCTTTGGGGGAGATAACCGTACGGCAGAAACCCAACTTATTTTGGATGGGGTAATCGAATATCTTCCATCTCCCTTGGATATACCTCCAGTTGAAGGGTCAAATCCAAAAACAGGGGAAAAAGAAGTAAGACAAAGAAAGGTTGAAGACACGTTCTCAGCTGTTGCTTTTAAGGTTATGACAGACCCTCATGTTGGGCGACTAGTTTATCTTAGAATTTATTCAGGCAAATTATCCTCAGGTCAGGTTGTCTATAATGCCACAAAACAGGAAACTGAAAGAATAGGGAAATTAGTTCTTCTTCATGCAGACCAAAGAGAACTTATCGAAGATGCATTCGCTGGAGAAATTGTGGCTGCGGTTGGACTTAAAGAGACGACAACTGGACATACCCTTTGTGATCCGGAACACCCGATACTTCTAGAATCAATTTCTTTCCCGGAACCTGTTATTTCTTTGGCAATTGAACCTGCAACAAAAAGCGATCAGGAAAAGATGGGACTTGCATTAAATAAACTTTCAGATGAAGATCCGACATTTAGGATTAAATCAAATGCAGAAACCGGACAAACAATTATTTCAGGAATGGGGGAACTCCAACTTGAGGTTTTGGTAGACAGAATGAAAAGGGAATTTAATGTTGTCGCAACAACTGGTGCTCCGCAGGTTGCCTACAAAGAAACAATCAGGCGGATTGCTGAAGGGGAAGGAAAGTATATTAGGCAGACAGGAGGCCATGGGCAATATGGGCATTGTTTACTTCGCATTGAACCTCTTGGACGAGGTGAAGGATTTAAATTTATTAGTGAAATTAAAGGAGGAGCAATTCCCCAAGAGTTTATCTCACCTATTGAAAAAGGAGTTAAAGAAAAACTGGAAAATGGAATTATGGCAGGTTACCCAATGGTTGATATTAAAGTTGCCGTATTTGACGGATCCTTCCATGAAGTTGACTCTTCGGAAATGGCCTTTAAGATTGCAGGAAGCTTAGCCGTAGAGGAAGCTGCTAAAAAAGCAGATATGTGTCTCCTCGAGCCTATTATGAAGGTAGAAGTTTCTACTCCTGATGAATTCATGGGAGATGTTATTGGAGATATATCAAGTAAGCGTGCACAGATTCAAGGAACGGAGCAAAGAGGAATGATGACCGTAATATTAGCTCAAGTTCCTTTGGCAGAACTTTCAGGATATGCGACAAAATTAAGATCAATTTCTCAAGGAAGAGCCTCATATTATATGGAGCCATCCCACTATGAAGAAGTTCCAAGAAACATTGCAGAGCAAATTGTAGCTAAAGCAGGAAAGGTCGAGATGGCAAGAGGGAATGGGTAACTTCTTTATTCCTCAGGCTAGTTTGAAACAAAATTGTCGGTGGTTGATCTGATTTTTTCGATTCTTTCATCAAAAAAGGTTTTCCCCATTCTTTCCGATGGCGTAGGTTTTCTTTCTCTATAGAGCTGTCGGTCAAGTTCGATTATTTCCCCGATTATTGCCCCGGTAACACTTTTAAGTACTTGCGTGTCTTTGCGTTCGTTATCAATGACTTTTAAAGCTATTTCACTGTAATTAAGCTCCTTTTCCCAATCTAGTCTTTTATCGGCTTCTTTGTTGTTTTTAGAAACTTTTGCAGCTTGAAGTCTCGCATCGCAGTATTGTCGACGTGTATTAATAACATTCCTTAAGTAACCCGTGCTACCTGCATTCTCTTCATTTAAAAATTCAACCAATTCCTTGCCGTATTGAATACCTAACTTATCGGCCACTTTAGCCAGTGGTTCCCTATGAAATGCAAGATACTCTTCACCTTTAATATGTCTATCCCACCAACTCCCTCGTGGAGGATTGATATCAACAGATTCTGACATTATTCCAGATTTTATCCTGTCAAAGGGAGAAATGCAATTTAATTTGGGTGTTGACAGCCTTATTTAGCCTCGGATATAATACCAACTACATAAGGGCTGGTTGCCCTTGTTTCTTTGAAAAGGAGTTGTTATAATTACAGCTTGCTGTAGTTTCAAGCTTTGCTTATAATTACAACCTAAGATTATTAAAATGGCAGACGCAAAACAAAAATACGAAAGAAATAAACCACATGTAAATGTCGGAACCATCGGCCATGTTGATCATGGTAAGACAACCTTAACTTCGGCAATTACCACAGTTTTAGCAAAACAACCGGGGAATAATACAAAAGCATACGGATTTGCTGATATTGATAATGCCCCTGAGGAAAAAGAAAGAGGAGTCACGATCAATATTTCTCATATTGAATACGAAACAGCCAAAAGACATTATGCTCACATTGATGCTCCGGGACATGCCGATTACATTAAAAACATGATTACGGGAGCAGCCCAAATGGATGGAGCCATCCTTGTAATTTCAGCTGCAGATGGACCGATGCCTCAGACAAGAGAGCATGTAATTTTAGCTCGTCAGGTCAATGTTCCTGCCTTAGTAGTTTTTCTTAACAAATGCGATACTGTTGATGACAAAGAAATAATTGACTTGGTTGAAGCAGATGTTAGAGAGCTTCTTAAAAAATACGAATATCCAGGAGATGATGTTCCAGTAATCAGGGGTTCGGCTCTTAAGGCACTTTCCGGGGATGCAGAAGCTGAGAAATCCATAATGGATTTAATGAATGCAGTTGATACATATATTCCAGATCCGGTTAGAGAAACTGAAAAACCCTTCTTAATGCCGGTTGAAGACATTTTTGCTATTAAAGGAAGAGGAACAGTTGTTACAGGAAGGGTAGAAAGAGGAAAGTTAAAGGTAAACGAAGAAATTGAGATTGTTGGAATCAGGGAAACAAAGAAAGCAGTTGTAACCGGTCTTGAAATGTTCAGAAAGACTCTTGATGAAACTCAGGCGGGAGATAATGTCGGAGTGCTTCTAAGAGGAATTGAAAAAGATGATGTAGAACGCGGCCAAGTTCTTGCAAAACCCGGAACAATTACACCCCATACCAAGTTTGAAGCAGAAGTTTATATTCTCTCAAAAGAAGAGGGTGGACGTCATACACCGTTCTTTACAGGCTATAAGCCACAGTTCTATGTAAAAACATCAGATATTACTGGAGTTGTTACCTTACCAGCGGGAATTGAGATGGTTATGCCTGGAGACAGTGCAAAGATGACGGTTGAACTTATTCAGCCGGTTGCAATGGAAGAAGGATTTAGATTTGCTATTCGTGAAGGTGGTAGCACGGTTGGTGCCGGAGCAATCACCAAGATACTTGCGTAAGTTGCACCTTAAATTGAGGCTTATATATGCCAACTGGAAGATTAAGAGTCAAGCTTAAGAGCTACGACCATAGGGTCATAGATGAAGCAGCTGCAAAGATAATCGAAGCGGCTCTTGCAACCAGTGCGCGCGTTGTAGGTCCAATTCCCCTTCCCACCAAAAGATCCTTAATGGCAGTTAAAGAGTCTCCTTTTACTGACAAAAACGCACAAGAACATTACGAAATACTAGTCCACAAAAGACTAATTGATATTTTAGACCCATCCTCAAGAACCATAGATTCTCTCTCAAACCTAGATCTTCCTGCGGGAGTATCCATCGAGATTAAGATGTAGTTTAGGTATAATCAACTTATAGTTATGGTAGATGCTATTAGGGAAAGAGGGAAAGTCGAAGTAAAAGCGTTAGCATGTCCTCAGTGCGGCGGTTCAATCCATGGAAGTGGTTCTTGTCCAAATTGCAATCAACTATTATTGGTGACACGGGAGTATGGTGTACTAAAGGTCTCTGATGAGGATATAAAAGGATGGGAAATTAAGCCGCCGTCTGAGGAGAAGAAAAAGTCGGATAAAGATCCTACCTGGGAGTTTAAGGGGGCGGGGACGATCTTTTGTTACGATCAATCAAGGCTTACAATTTTGGGAGGGGGGAATCCTGAGGTTGGTGCAAGATTAGTTGCCATGTTTTATGTAGATCATCCTGAAGACGCACTGCCTGGTCGTGAGGTTGCTAAGTGGCGTGATATAGAAGATTATTCTATATCAAAAGTATTACAAGGTCAGTAAACCCTCTGATTATATGTAGCTTGCAAGCTTAGGTCTCCTCTGGTATAATTGCCGCTATCGTGGTGGGAGTGATTGAAATTAATATCACTTGAAGTTTCCAGGGTGGAAGTGCCATTTGATTATAAGGCGCCCTTGGCGCCTTTTTTAGTGTAAGAAATATGTTTAAAACAGTCTTAGGATCTAAAGGAAAAATGGGTCAAACTTATGTTTCAGGAACTAGGGTTCCTGTAACTTGCGTTTCCATAACCCCATCAGTTGTAACCCAAGTTAAAACCTCCGAGAAGGATGGCTACTGGTCAGTTCAGCTTGGATTTGGAAATAAAAGGATTAAGTCAACCTCAAAACCTCTTCAGGGACACCTCAAAAAAACTTCAACTAAAGAATTTTCACCTAAGTTTTTAAGAGAAATTAGATTAGAAGGAAAAGCAGAAGCAAATGTCGGAGATCAAGTTAATGCCAACGACATTTTTAAAGTGGGAGATAAAATTGCGGTCAAGGGGGTTTCTAAAGGAAAAGGGTTTGCAGGAGTTGTCAAAAGATGGCACTTTGCGGGAGGTCCTAAAACTCATGGACAAAGCGATCGTCAAAGAGCTCCTGGTTCAATAGGTCAAACCACAACTCCAGGAAGGGTTGTTAAAGGCAAACACATGGCTGGAAGAATGGGTGGGGACGGAGTAACTGTTAAGAATCTTCATATAATCTCAATTGATCCAACAAAAAATGAAATGTTTGTTTCTGGAGCAATTCCTGGAAAGTTTGGAGACTTATTAATACTTACAAAGATTTCAGAAGGAAGCCTCAAAGATCTTGAACGCGAAGTTGTTGCCAAAGTTGTTGAGGGAGAAGGCGCAAAAATAGCAGGAGGAGCCACGGCAGCTCCGACAGCCCCAGCTCCACAAGAAGGAGGAACAAATGCTTAAAGCAAGGGCGTATTCACTTAAAGGAACTAAGTTGGAGGATTTTTCTTTGCCTAAGGAATTTGGTGAGAAAGAAAACCTTGCCCTATTGGCTCAGGCTGTAAGAGTTTATGAGGAAAGGTCTCATATTGGATTTGCTAAGACCAAAACAAGAACAGAAGTCAATAGAACTACAAAGAAAATTTACAAGCAAAAAGGAACGGGTGGAGCAAGGCACGGGGCAAGATCGGCTCCTATTTATGTCGGTGGAGGAACTGCTCATGGACCAAAACCAATAAGAAGGGTTCTTACCTTACCTAAGAAAATGGTGAAATTAGCCCTTGCTCAAGCACTAAGCGCGAAATTATCCCAGAAACAGGTTATTGTTGTAAGCGGAATTGATAAACTTGCAAAAACGGGTGAGGCTAGAGATTTCTTAAAGAAGGTCTCAAAAGCAGAAGGCATAAAGTCAAAGAAATTTACCTTTATCTTAAGTGAGAAGGATATATCTGCAAAAAGATATCTTAAAAACCTTGAAGGCATAAAGATTAATGTATATAAAGATCTGAATGTATTTGGTGTTTACTTTGGGGGAACTTTGGTTTTTGATAATGACATTTTTGTTAAAAAGGTAGCTAAAAAATGAAAGTAACACCAATACTCACCGAAAAAAGTTTGAATGTTGCCAAAGACGGTAAATATACCTTTGTTGTCGATACGGGACTTAATAAACTGGAAATCGCCAAACTGATAAGTTTCATATACGAAGTTCATGTAAAAACCGTAAGAACATTAAATTACAAAACTGGTGAGAAAAGAAACACCAGGGGTAGGAAAGTTACAATCAAAGCCTTTAAAAAAGCTGTAGTTACTCTAGCAAAAGACGAAAAGATTGATGCTTTTGAGGTAAAGAAAGGAAAGAAATAAGCGAAGCTTAATTTATAAAAAAATATGAATAAAATAAAGTGGTTACTATCTAAAAAGTCTGGAAGGAATAGCACAGGAAAGCTAACTGTTAGGCACCAAGGTGGGAGATCAAAGAGATACTTCAGAGAAATTGACCTTAAAAGGTCAAAGAAAGACGTTTGGGGAAAGGTTGAATCTATAGAATATGATCCAAATAGGAGTGCGGAGATTGCTTTAATTATTTATGAAGATGGGGAAAGAAGTTACATTCTTGCTCCACTAGGATTGGAAGTTGGAAAAAAGATAATTTCTTCTGAAGTTGCTCCAATTGAAGCGGGGAATGCAATTCCGCTTGATAAAATTCCTATTGGAACTATCATTCACAATATTGAGATTAAGCCCGGAATGGGAGCGGCCCTTGTCAAAAGTGCGGGAAGCGCTGCAACTCTTCAGGGTAAAGAGGGTGGTTGGGTTCTTGTAAAACTTCCCTCAGGAGAAATTAGAAGGTTCGAACCAAAAGCTTGGGCGACAGTCGGACAGGTAGGAAGAATTGAAGCAAAGATTGAAAGATTGGGTAAAGCCGGAAGATCAAGATGGGCAGGAATTAGGCCCAGAGTTAGGGGAGTTGCCATGCATCCCCATGCCCATCCACATGGAGGAGGAGAAGGAAGAAGCTCAGTTGGGCTTAAATATCCCAAGACTGTTTATGGAAGAATGGCTGTTGGAAAGACAAGAAATAAAAAGAAATATTCGAATAAACTAATAATTGAACATAGAAGAAAGGGGACGCATAGTTAAAATGAAAACAGAATTATTAAAAGTTAATGACAGTGTTGACATGTTGCCTTCGGATCCTAATACAACGGAAAAACGGGCATACATAATAGTGAGAATTTTTAATGCAGATGGCAAAGATATGGAGGCACTAGCGAATAGCTTAAGAGATAATCAGTGTTTTCTTACAGGGAAAAATCTTTTGAATGACCCACTTTTAAAGGGTAAATTTGACCCCAAAAAAGTGTATGTATTTGAAACAAATTAAATATGTCAAGAAGTAGCAAAAAAGGATCATATGTAGATGAAAGGCTTGTTAAGAAAGTCTTGAATGGCATGGGTACAAAAGAAAATCCCATTAAAACTTGGTCTAGAGCCTGTCAGATTTCACCTGAATTTGTTGGGAAGTATTTTCAAGTTCATAACGGAAGAATATTTATCGATGTTTTTGCAACTGAAGATATGGTAGGACATCGTCTTGGAGAATTTTCTCCAACAAGAACATTTAGAGGACATGGAGAAATTGTTAAAAGGACATTAGATAAAACTTAATATGGACATTAAAGCTGAACAAAAATATTTACTTATCTCACCCAAAAAAGTAAGGGTTGTTGTTGAAATGATTAAAAGATTAAAGCCTTCTTTGGCTGTTGAGAGCTTAAGTTTGGTTAGTAAAGCTGCGGCGGAACCTTTAAGAAAGGTAATTCTTTCGGCTCTTGCCAATGCAAGAGTAAAGGGAATTAGTGAAGATACCCTTACCTTTAAAGAAATCCAGATTGGAGAAGGACCAAGGCTTAAAAGAGGCCAGCCCGTATCCCGTGGCCAGTGGCATCCTATTAAAAAAAGGATGAGCCATATTAAAGTAATTTTAATGACAAATGAAGTGAAGAAAGAGGAAGTAAAGGAGAAAAAAGAAGAAAAGGTACAAGAGACAGAAAAGAAAGGAGAGAAGAAGCTTGCGGCTTCTAAGTAAATATGGGACAAAAGGTTAATCCAATTGGAATTAGGGTGGGGACATTTTTGCCATGGAAGTCTCGTTGGTTTGCCAGTAACGCCAATTTTAGCAAGTTTTTAATTGAGGACGTTTTAATTAGGAGAGCCCTTTTAGGAAGGCTTAAGCTTTCCGGAATAACCTCGGTTGAAATAGAAAGACTACCTAAAAGTATGGTTATTGCAGTTAATGTCTCAAGGCCGGGAATTGTTATAGGAAGGGGAGGGAGCGGAATTGAGGAAGTTAAGAAATTTATAGTTGGGATAATTTCAAAAGTAAGAGGAAAGAATATCTCTGATCTTAAAATTGACTTTAAGGTAAATGAGATCAAAAACCCAGAGCTTTCAGCAAAATTAATTGCAGAAAGAGTTGCTGTCGACTTGGAAAAAAGAATGCCCCAAAGAAGGGTTGTAACCCGTGCAATGGAAAGAGTAATGGCTTCCGGAGCACAGGGGGTAAAGATTGTTTTAGCGGGAAGAATTCAGGGGGCAGAAATTTCGAGGGTAGAAAAGTACCATTTGGGGTCTGTTCCAAGTCAGACATTAAGGGAGTCAATCGACTATGCTCAAGTTCCGGCACTTTTAAAAAGAGGTTATGTAGGAGTAAAAGTCTGGGTACATAAAAAGGAGGAAGAATAATATGGCAATGCAGCCTAAAAGAAGAAAATATATTAAAGATTTTAGAGGAAGAAGAAAAGGAGTTTCTTCCCGCGGAGCCCAATTGTCTTTTGGCGAATTTGGTCTTAAAGCTCAGGAGGTTGCTTGGGTAACGGGTCAACAAATAGAAGCAGCCCGTAGGGCAATTACTCACGAATTGAGAAAGGGCGGAAGAGTTTGGATTAGAATTTTTCCGGATAAACCGGTAAGTGCAAAACCTGCAGGAAAGCGTATGGGCGGAGGAAAGGGAGATATTGCAAAGTATGTGGTAACGGTTAGGCCAGGAAGAATACTTTTTGAGGTTGCGGGAGCGACCGAAGAGATTGTAAAATCAGCGTTTGCGAAAGCTGCAGTTAAACTACCTATTAAAACAAAGTTTATTAAGAAGGAAGACTAATTAAAAATATGAAGAAAAACGATTTTAAAAGTTTAAAAACAAAGAAAGTTGATGAGCTTAAAAAGACGGTTTCTGCAAAGAAACTTGAGCTTTTAAAGCTATTATCTAATAAAGTATCTAAAGGAGATAAGAATCTTAAAAAAGGAAGGAATTTGAAGAAAGAGATCGCACAAATTTTAACGTTGATTGGGGAAATGGAAATTATTGGTAAGTTGGAAACTAAAAAGGAGGAAACAAAGTGAAAATATTTACAGGAAAAGTAATTAATAAAAAGATGCAAAACACGGTAACTGTGGAAGTCGAAAGAATGGTTGTACATCCTTTATATGGAAAACGTTATAAGAGGGCTCAGAAGTATCAGGTTCATGATGAGGTAGGCGTAAATGTTGGCGATATTGTTAAGTTTGTAACTTGTAAGCCAATTAGTAAATTAAAGAAATGGAGGATAGTTAAATGATTCAATTAAAGACAATGCTTGTTCCAGCTGACAATTCAGGAGCCAAAAGGCTAATGGTTATTGGCATTTCGACAAAAATAGGTAAAATTGCAACCTTAGGCGATGTGGTTTTATGTGTTGTCAAAGGAGCCGACTCAGCGGGGGTTGTTGCCGATCATGAAAAAGTAAGGGTTTTAATTGTTAGAACCAAAAAAGAGGTTGGTAGGACCGATGGAAGCTACTTAAGGTTTGATGATAACGCAGGAGTTGTAATTGATAAACAGGGACTTCCCAGAGGAACAAGAATTTTAGGTCCTATTGCAAGAGAAGTTAAAGAGGTTGGTTATAACAAGATAGCGTCGCTTGCAAGAGAGGTTGTTTAATTAAATATACTTATGAAATTTAAAACTGGAGACAACATAAAAATAACGGCAGGAAAAGACAAAGGCAGAGAAGGAAAGATTGAAAAGGTTTTTCCTAAAGCCGCCAAAGTCTTGGTTGCTGGGGTAAACCTTTACAAAAAGCATGTTAAAAGTTTTCAGGGTCAAAAAGGAGGCATATACGATATTCCAAGACCTCTTAATTTAGGAAATATTGCCTTGATTTGTCCAAAGTGTAAAAAAGTAACAAGAATAGGATTTTTAACTAAAGCTGACAAGAAAGTGAGAATATGTAAAAAGTGCAGAAAGGAAATAGATATTAAGTAATATGGCAAAACAAAGATTACAGGAAAAATACGAAAAAGAGGTAGTTAAAACCTTGGTTTCTGAATTTGGCATTAAAAATAAAATGGCAGTACCAAAAGTTATTAAGGTTGTACTTAATGTGGGAACGGGATCTATTGCCAAGAATAAAGAGGTCGTTGAAACTTTAAAGAAAGACCTAGCTGCAATTAGCGGTCAGAAACCTGCAGTTAAGGTTGCTAAAGTTTCAATTGCAAGTTTCGGACTAAGAAGGGGAATGCCTGTCGGTCTTGCGGTAACTTTGCGAAGAGAAATGATGTATGCGTTTTTGGACAGGCTTTTTTCAATAGTTCTTCCTCGTTTAAGGGATTTTAGAGGAGTATCAAGAAAGAGTTTTGACAAAAGCGGAAACTATACACTGGGAGTTACCGAACATATAGTTTTTCCTGAGGCAGATATTACCAAAGGAACTCCCCACGGTCTTGAGATTACAATTGTCATAAATAGCGGCAAAAAAGAAGTTTCAGAAAGACTTTTAGAGCTTTTGGGTATGCCTTTTGAGAAAGGAGAGATCAAATGAGTACTGTTGCTAAAGAAAAAAGAGAAGAAAGTAAATTAAAGTTTAAAGTTCGTTACCATAATAGATGTAAGCTCTGTGGAAGAGGCAGGGGTTATATGAGAAAATTCGGAATTTGTAGGCTCTGTTTTAGGGAACTTGCCTTAAAGGGTGAAATTCCCGGAGTTAGAAAGGCCAGTTGGTAAATATGTCACAAACTAATTATCCAGTCGGAGATTTCTTAATTAGAATCAAAAACGCGGCACAGGCTAAAAACCGCGTAGTTGAGGATTCCTCAACCAAAAAGAAATTAGCTGTTGCCAAAGCTTTAGAAAAAGCTGAATTTCTCGAGGATGTTAAATCCAAAGATGGGGTATTAAGTTTAAGTTTGAAATTTAGTCACAAAAATCCGGTTTTGATGGACATTAAACTTGTTTCAAAACCTGGAAGAAGAGTTTATTACAAACTTTCAGATATTGAAGCAAAAAGGGGCCCATCCATTTTTCTTGTTAGTACTCCAAAAGGAGTATTAACTACAAAAGAAGCAAAGAAGATAGGATCCGGTGGAGAGATTATTGCAGAGATTTGGTAAGAAAAAAATATAAGCGAAGCTTGAAATAAAATTATGAGCAAAATAGGAAAACAATTAATTAAACTACCAGAAGGAGTAAGTGCCAAAATAACGGGAGATGTTACTGTGATAACAGGCCCTAAAGGAAGTCTTGAAAGGAAACTTCCTCATGGTTTTTCGGTTGAAGAAAAAGACGGTTCTCTAACTGTTAAGCCTCAAAATAACACTTTTGCGCTTTCCCCTAACTTCGGTACGACAAGAGCACTTCTTAATAATATGGTTTTAGGAGTTTCAACCGGCTGGAAAAAAGTACTTGAGCTAGTTGGAGCAGGTTATAGAGCAGAGATTGTGGGAAACTCTCTTTCCCTTAGTGTTGGTTATTCCCACCCTGTAAAGTTTGAGGCACCTGAGGGAATTTCCATTAAGGTAGAAAAAATGCTTTTGACAATTGAAGGATCTGACAAGGAAGTTGTTGGTCAGGTAGCAGCGACGATTAGAGGAATTAGACCTCCTGAGCCATATAAAGGAAAAGGTATAAAATACCAGGATGAAGTAATTAGAAGAAAAGCAGGAAAAGCAGCAAAGACTGCAGGGGGACCGGCATAATCTAAATAATTAATATGACAAACCAAAAATCTGAACAAAGAAAGTTAAGAGTAAGATCTAAAATTAGAAAGCTAAGTAGCCGTCCAAGGCTTTCTGTCTTTAGATCAAATAAATTAATCTATGCCCAAATTATTGATGATACTAAGGGAGTAACTGTCGCTTTCGCCAAAGGGAAAGACTCTAATAAAGTTGGGGAAGAGGTTGCTAAAAAGTCATTAGCCAAAAAAGTAAAAGACGTCGTTTTTGACAAAGGTGAATATAGGTATCACGGAAGAGTAAAAGCTTTGGCTGATGCCGCAAGAAAGGGAGGATTAAACTTTTAATATGGGAAGAAACTACCAAAATAATTACAGAGACCAAGCTCCTAAAGAGTTTGAAGAAACAGTAGTTCAAATAAATAGAATTTCAAAAAAGACAAAAGGGGGAAATCAGGTAAGATTTTCCGCTTTGGTTGTTGTGGGGAACAAAAAAGGTAAAGTTGGAGTTGGTCTTTCAAAGGCAACCGATGTTCGAAGCGCAATTAGAAAGGCAATAGATAAAGCAACAAGAAGTGTGGTTGAAATTAGAATGGCAGGATCCACCCTTCCCTATTCAGTCAGAGAAAAGTTTTCGGCAGCTAAAGTTTTACTTAAACCTGCCCCATCCGGAAGCGGAATCATTGCAGGAGGCCCTATGAGAGTTGTGCTTGAAGCGGCAGGGGTTAAGGATGCTGTAGGAAAGATCTTGGGAACAAATAACAAAATATCAAATGTATACGCTACACTTAAAGCACTTCAGACCATTTCTGATATTGCTGAAAGAAAGGAGAATATAAATAAATGACAAATTTACCAAAAGTTGTAGAAAATAGAAAAAAGAGAGTAGGACGCGGTTATGGTTCAGGCAAAGGAGGACACACTACAGGACGCGGACAAAAAGGACAAAAATCTAGAACAAAGATTGGAGTTCTTTTTGAAGGAGTTAAAGTCAAAAAGTCCTTACTTAAAAGACTTCCGTTTCAAAGAGGAAAAGGAAAGAATAAAGGGGGAAAGGGACCTGTAATTGTAAACGTGGAAGCTTTAAACATACTTCCGGCAGGGTCTAAAGTAACCATAGAAACTTTAATTAAAGCAAAGATTGTTGATGAAAAGGATGCAAAAATGTATGGAGTAAAGATTTTAGGAAACGGAAAATTGGAAAAGAAGTTGATAATTGAAGTACCAGCTTCCAAATCTGTACTCAAGATCCTCGAAAAATCGACTAAAGATTCAGAATAACAACTTCTGATATACTCACCCTTAATGAGTAAAGAACACCATGTAATTATTGGTCCTGGAATGGATGGAAAAATAGACAGCTTAAAACTAATTACAAAAAAATGGCCGGAAAAATATGGACTTTTTCCAGAAGTAGTACAAATTGTTTGGAAAAATAATGAAGGTTTGGAACCAAAATTAAAAAAGGTAACAAATCTTATCGATAATTTTGTAAAAGACGGCGATGAAGTTTCTCTTATCGGTTGTAGCGCTAGCGGTAGTTTAATGCTTAATGCTTTTATTGAAAGAAAGAATGCTATTAACAAAGTAATAAATCTTGATGGCTTTCTCCGTCAAGGGAACGCTAAAGGATATCGTTCTTTCAAAGAAAGAAGTGCAAAAAGTGTTGCATTCAGAGAATCGGTTCTGAGATTTGAAAAGTTGGAACCAATGTTAACAATGGAGGATAGGAAAAAGATTCTAACAGCAAGACCATTATTTGATGAATTAGTTCCACCAGAAACAGTAGTTATTAAAGGCGCCTTTAATAAACAAATTCCAATGGTTGAGCATGTTTTGAGTATTGCCACTGCTCTTATGGCTTACGACCCCGTAATAATGTTTCTTAAGGGATAAATGCTCTAATAAATGATTAAGTTACAAAAAGAGTTGAACTTTTTATTAATCTTAGAGACTTGTAGTTACGATCTTGAAACAATCTCCCCTAGAGATTCCTATTCCAAATTGAAAACCATCCCCCTGGCTTTCCACAGAAGGAAACGGAAGCTTTATTTTGAAATCGTTTTTGGGACTAAAATCATATTGCTGACCGTCAACTTGAAAGGAAACTGTTGGGTTCAGTAATAGAATCGTTGATTTTTTGTTAGGAAACACTGGACTAATCTTAAGAGTAATAAATTGATCTAATGAAGCTTCATTAACCGATCTTTCAAATATTACTTCGTTGTCGCCTCGATTATAAAGACGTAGTGTATTTAAATCTCCATCAAAGACGTTTAGTCTATAAAAAGTGTCAGGAGCACTGCTTGTTTTGTCCCCGAAGCTGAAATATAAAGTCGGGTTCTTCTTGTCTTCAGTTTTGTCCTGTAATGAAAACGTAACAGAAACTTCCGCATCAGACTTGTACTTGTTTTTGGTCCACATTGCCCATGTGGGGAAACCAATATTTTGAGGGCAATAGTATCCCTCATTGTTTGGGGTGGTTCCTTTTGTATAAACCCATTTTTGATTGTCGTAACTGTCATTGTTTTGTTTGGACCCGTCTGTGTCGTTTGTGGATAGAACTGTTGGTTGTGGCAGGAATAAGTTTTGGGTCTGTGTTTGCTTGAGGATTTGAAGGTTTTTATAATTTGTGCTTACCGATCCAAAGTAGGCGCCTAGCGCGGCAACTACTGCTAAAACAATTGTTAAAAGGTTGCTCGGTTTGTTTTCCGTCAACCATTTCCAGGCCTTCATTGTGATAATTCATTTTATATCAAAATAGAAACATATCCATTTAGTATCCATAAGTTATACTAAACTATGTGTATGCCTAAGGCAGAAGATAAAAAAGATAAAGATATTTATCAAAAGTTTTTAGAGAAAAAGCATAGTGCGTTTGAAACTTCTGGAAATCTTATTGAAAGGGTGGTTAAAAAGGCTACTGGCTCAAATCTTATTAAAAGAGAACGAATAATTGCTGGAGAAGTTAATGAAGTATATGACGTAGTAACAGAACGCGGTCAGAATATTATTGTCAGAATATCGCGATTGGGGAGACAAAATTTCGAAACAGAAGAAAAAGTAATAAGACTGGCTTTGATGGCTGGGGTTCCTGCCCCGAAAGTGCTTCTCATTGAACAAGTATCATCTGGCTCAGAAAATCCTACTTTTTGTGTTGAAGAAAAGATAGAAGGGGAACCTCTAACGGCGCTTATGGGTACTTTAGATAAAGACATACTTAAATCTATAATTTCAGAATCTGGCAAAATATTATCCAAAATACATGGCGTAACTGTTGACAGTTTTGGACATTTGGATGGAACAACTTCCTTTAAAACTTGGCAGGATTACATTTTTAGCATGATGGAAAGGAAGGGTAGGATAGTTGAGGTAGGAAAACGTATCGGGATTGATTCTGGTCTAATTGATAAAGCTTTTAGGCTATTAGGGGAGAATAAAGAAATATTTCAAATTGAAAAACCAAAACTTCTTCATGGAGATTTTAGCCCCAAACATCTTTTGGTCAAGGATAACCATATTACAGGAATAATAGATTTTGAAAGTGCTAAGGGTGGGGATCCAGTAAGTGATCTTGCAAGGGTTGACTTCTTTTATAGTGATAGTTTCCCGATTGATTGGGTGAAAGCTGGTTATGGCAGTAAGGACTTATTTGGTGAAAATTTTGAAATGAAGATGAAATTGTATAGGTTGCATTTAGGTTTAGGTCTTCTTGATTACTATGATTCTGAAAAAAACGAAGCTGGTCTTATTCACACAAAACCGAGGTTTATTAAAGAGCTCGAAAATTTTTGAGGCTGTTTTCCATTACACTTTTCATAAACTTTCTCTCGTAGTTGATATTTTCAAATATCCATGATAGATTTCTGGTAAATATGGCAAAGGATACAGAACCAGGCGTTGTCATTCCAGCATCTCCTTATGGAGGGCACCCTGCGGGACAAAGGTGGTATTTGGAAAGATATCAGATAGAACATTCTGCGATGGAAGGTAAAAGTACCCGTGATTTACAAAACGCTGTCAATAACCTTGGAGCAATTCACCCTACAGACCCAAGTCTTAAATCAGACATGCAAGCTAGTCATCAAGCTGCAGTTGACGTCCTCAAAACAAGACAGAACGGAAAAGGTTAACTTTCTCAACTGTCTTTAGGTTCAGGTTTAGGATATAATTCAAAACGTTATGCTTAAGTCAATTGCCCAGTTTTTTTCAAAGATAGTTAAATCTCCGGATATTAGAAAGAAGGTAATAATTACCGCTCTTATTCTTGTTGTATTTAGATTCACCTCACATATTCCGGCAAGCGGTATTGATAGAGAGTCTTTGAAAGCTCTTTTTTCGGGAAGTCCGTTTCTTTCCCTTTTAGACGTATTTTCCGGGGGAACTTTGGCAAATTTCTCAATAATGGCCCTTGGCCTTAATCCATACATCAATGCCTCCATCATTTTCCAGTTGTTGGGTTATGTAGTTCCAAAGCTTGAGGAGCTCCAAAAAGAAGGCGAGTATGGCCAAGAAAAGATCAATCAGTACACAAAGCTCCTGACCGTGCCTCTGGCTGCACTACAGGGCTTTGCAATGTACTCCTTACTTCGGTCCCAGCATGTAATTGGTACCCTTTCTCCAATTTCTATTCTTTCTTTGGTTTTGACCATGACAGCAGGAACCGTTTTTGCTGTTTGGTTGGGAGATCTTATTTCCGAACATGGGCTTAAAAACGGAGTATCCTTTCTTATTTTTGTAGGAATTATCTCCCGACTTCCAGTAACTTTAGGTCAATCAGTTAGCGTTTTTCAGGCCCAGGATATTTTAAAAGTCGGAATATTTCTGGCAGTTGCCCTTCTTGTAATTGTTGTAATTATCTTTATGAACGAAGCAGTAAGACGTATTCCTATTCAATATTCCCGAAGAACCGGTAATTTTAGTGCATCTCCGGTTTCAAGCTATCTTCCTCTAAGGTTAAATCAGGCTGGAGTAATTCCAATAATCTTTGCAGTATCTTTGGTTTTGGCACCTTCTTTGATAAGCCAGTTTCTTTCAAATTCTGGAAACCCCACCATTTCTCAAATTGCATCAACGATAAGCCAGGTTTTTACCCCGCAGTCGGTAATCTATAACGTTGTATATTTCATTTTGGTTTTTGGATTTACCTACTTTTATACTGCAGTTGTTTTCAATCCGGAAAAAATCTCTGAAAATCTACAAAAAGGCGGAGGGTATATTCCGGGAATAAGACCGGGTAAAGAAACTGCAAAGTATTTATCGTTTGTTCTTTCAAGAATAACATTAGTGGGAGGGGCTTTCTTGGGACTTATTGCAGTTCTTCCTTCCTTCTTTCAAAAAACAATTGGGGTATCAAACCTTGCAATTGGAGGAACGGGAATATTAATTGTTGTTTCTGTAGTTCTTGAGATTGCCCGTGAACTTGAAGGGGAACTTGCCATGAGAAAATATGAGGCCTTCGTAAAATAATATGAATATACTTCTAATAGGTCCTCAAGGGTCAGGTAAAGGAACGCAGGCTAGACTTTTGGTCGAAAAATTGGGCTTTTATTACTTCGAAATGGGTAGTTTTATTAGAGATCTGGCAAAGAATAATGCCGAAATCTCCAAAATAATAAACGAAGAAGGAAAACTTGTTCCTGATGATATGTTTTTCTTTGCAATGAAAGAGCTTTTAGGAGAAAAAATTAAATCAAGTAAAGGGATTCTTCTTGATGGTTTTCCCAGAAATATTAATCAATACGAAATTATTAAAAATTGGTTTGATGAACAGGGGGAAAAATTAGATATAGCCTTTCTAATTAATATTAGTGAGGAAGTAACAATAAAAAGACTATCTGCCAGAAGGTCCTGCAGAAAATGTGGAAAAATCTGGAATTTGGTAACAACCCCCATTCCTCCGTCGGAAGGTAAGTGCGATTGTGGAGGAGACCTTTATCAAAGAGAAGATGATAAACCTGAGGCAATCAAAAAAAGGCTTCAAGAATATAACAATGTAACACTACCTCTGGTTGAACTTCTGGAAAAACAAGGAATATTGGTCAGAGTTAATGGAGAAAGGCCAATTGAAGAAATCCAAGAAGAGTTAGTTAAAAAAATAGAAAGTTTAAATAAATAAAGTGGATAAATTCTATACGAAATCTAAGGAAGAAATTGAGATCATGGGAGAGTGTGGTCAAAAACTGGCAAGAGTTAAAAAAGCTCTTTTTGAAAAAGTTGCAGAGGGGGTAAGTTCTTGGGATATTGAGGAACTTGCAGTAAAGCTAATTAAAAAGGAGAGTGCTGAAGCCTCCTTCAAGAAAGTCCCTGGTTATTCTTGGGCAACCTGCGTTAATGTTAATGCAGGACTTGTTCATGGAATTCCCAAAAAAGAGTTTGTTTTTAAAAAGGGGGATGTTGTTAGTGTTGATTTAGGGCTGTATTTCAAGGGCTTTCATACAGACTGTTCATTTAGTAAAGGAATTAATGTAGATAACAAAATAGAAAAGTTTCTTAATGTCGGAAAGGAGGCTCTTAAAAACGCAATAGATAAGGCAAGGGTTGGAAATAGGGTGTACGATATTTCCGAGGCAATTGAGAAGACCGTAGTTGCTGGAGGCTATAAACCTATTAGAGCCTTGGTTGGGCACGGAGTAGGAAAGGATCTTCATGAAGATCCACAGATTCCCTGTTTTGTACCAGGTCGCAAAGAAGAAAGCATGAAAATACCCGAAGGGGCAACCTTCGCAATTGAGATTATGTATACTCAGGGGAGCCCAGATTTGGTTCAGGAAGAAGACGGGTGGACAATCGCAACCCAGGATGGTAAAATATCAGCACTTTTCGAAGAGACTGTGGCGGTAGTTGGCGGTCGGCCAAAAGTATTGACCGACTTTTTTGGGTAAATGGGAAAAACTGTTGGAACAATTGAAATAAGTGGTGTAGTTACGCAGGCACTACCCAACACTATGTTTAGGGTTGAGCTTGAGGATAAAAGGGTTATTTTGGCAACTTTGACAGGAAGGTTAAGAAGGAATTTTATCAGGATCTTTCCGGGAGATAGGGTCAAGGTAGAAATGACGCCATACGACGAAGAAAGAGGCAGGATAAGTTATAAATTTTAAGCATATGAAAGTACAAAGCTCATTACAAAAAAGATGCGCAAATTGTAAGTTTGTTAAACGCCATGGGGTGTTGTTTGTTATTTGTAATAACCCCAAGCACAAACAGAGACAAGGCTAATTATGGCAAGAATTGCAGGACTTGAATTAAATGATGGTTGGAAAGTCGAATTTGCTTTAACCCGCGTAAAGGGCATCGGCTGGAGTCTGGCTGGAAAAATAATCGATGTCTTAAAGATTGACAGGTCTAAAAGAATGAAGGATTTAACCCCTGAGGAAGTATCTAAAATAACTGCAGAGCTTGAGAAATATGATACAGAAGGAGATCTTTTTAGGAAAGTTAAGGCAAATATTGCAAGACTCCAAACAATCGGAAGCTATAGAGGCCTAAGGCATTCAAAAAATCTTCCGGTCAGAGGTCAAAGAACAAGAGTAAATGCCAGAACAAAAAGAGGTAAAAGAAAGACAATAGGAGCATTCAAAAAGGAAGTATTAAGTGATAAAAAGGTAGCAGAAACTACGGAATCTAAGAAATAATATGGCAATAAATACAGTTAAAAAACAGGTTGATTTGGCAAAGATTTATATTTCAGCATCTTTTAATAACAGTCTGGTTACTGCAGCTAACGAAAAAGGCGAGGTTTTAGCTTGGGGTTCATCTGGATCGGTTGGCTTTAAAGGAACCAGAAAATCAACTCCATTTGCGGCAACCTCAGCTGTTGAGAAAGTTATGAATAAGATAAAAGCTGAAAATGGAGTAAATGAAGTCGAAATTTACATTAAAGGTCCCGGACCGGGAAGGGATGCAGCTTTAAGGGCGGTTAAGGCATCAGGAGTTAGAATCTCACTTATTGCCGACATTACACCGATTCCACATAACGGTCCAAGACCTAAAAAAAGGAGAAGGGCATAATATGGCAAGATATACAGGTCCAAAAGATAGATTATCAAGAAGGGAAGGTTTTGATCTTTTTGGGACAGGGTTGAAACTAACCAGGCTTACGGTTCCGCCCGGGGTTCATGGTCCAAAGGGTACAAGAGGCTCTTCCCAGTATGGTAAACAACTTAGAGAAAAACAGAAGGTTAAAAGACTTTACGGCCTTTTGGAAAAGCAATTTAGAAAATATGTAGAAGCTTCTCTTAAGTCTAGAGGAAATACTGGAGAAAAATTAATTGGCTTATTGGAAAAAAGGCTTGATAATGTAGTTTTCCGCTTGGGATTTGCTCCATCAAGGCCAGCCGCAAGACAGATTGTTTCTCATGGGCATGCCTTGGTTGATGGTAAAAAGGTTAATATCCCTTCATATGAACTTAAGGTTGGCCAGACAGTAAGCTTGGATGCTAAAGGTATGGCAATTCCTGTAGTTGCCAAACTTCTTAAGAGTAAGGACGAAGATATGAAGCTTCCCGCCTGGCTTGAGAAGAAGGCTGCAGTAGGAAAAGTTGCGAGGGACCCAAAGCGTGAAGATATACTTGAACCAATTAGCGAGCAGGATATAGTTGAGTTTTACTCAAGGTAAATGTAGAATACCAAAGCTTGGAGGTGAATATACGATGAATCAACCATTATTTGAAATTAAAGAAGAAAAGAAAGAGAAAAATTACGCAAAGTATGCAATTACTCCTCTTGAAAGAGGTTACGGAGATACCTTAGGCAATGCCTTAAGGAGAGTTTTGTTAACATCCCTTCCTGGAGCAGCAATTACATCAGTTAAAATTGCCGGAGTTAAACATCAATTTTCTACCCTAAAAGGAATGAAAGAGGATGTTGTTGAATTTTTACTTAATTTGAAGAAAGTCAGGTTTTCATATTCTGGAGAAAAACCAGCTAAAGCTTCCCTTTCGGTTAAATCCGCAGGTGAGGTAAAAGCTAAGGATATTAAAGTTCCAGCAAATGTGAAGATTTCAAATCCAGAATTTGTTCTTGCAGTTATTAACAAAGGATCAAAATTGGAGGCTGATATGGAAATTGAGGCGGGAGTCGGATATTCTCCAGCAGATGAAAGATTGTCAGGAGAAGTAGGTTTAATTCCATTGGACGCTTCGTTTTCGCCTATTGTCAGAGTTAATTACAAAATTGAAGAAACTCGTGTTGGGAGACTTACAAACTATGACAAGTTGAATTTTGAGATTTGGACTGATGGAACAGTGGATCCAAAAGAGGCACTCATCTTAGGAGCAAAGATTTTAATCTCTCATCTTAATCAGATTGTGAATCCCAAGGCAGTTGTTAAAGAAGAGAAGGTTGTTGATAGCGGCTTGGGGATGACGGGGAAACTCTCCGTCGAAGAAATAGGTCTTCCCACAAGAGTAGCTAATGCACTTTCAAAAGCAGGTTACGAAACAGTTGAAGAACTGGTTAGAGCTAAAAAGGAAGATTTAGTGAAGGTTAGAAACCTCGGAGAGAAATCTCTAAAAATAGTTAAAGCAGCTCTTGGCCAAAAAGGTGTTACCTGGGAGGTAATCTAAAATGAGAAAGATGGTTTTTGGGAAAAAACTTTCCCGAGGCAAGAAAGGGAGAGAAGCTCTTTTAAGGTCTTTAGTTAGGGCCATTGTTATTAGTGGTAAAGTTGTTATAACAAAAGCAAAGGCTAAAGCAATTGTAGGACAAGTTGATAAATTAATGACTTTGGCCAAAAAGGGAACTTTGGATTCAAGAAGAAGAGTACTTGCCTATTTGGGTAATGACAGAAAAACTGCAGAAAGAATGGTTAATGTTTTAGGCCCTTCTTTTTTGGGAAGAAACAGTGGATATACAAGAGTAGTCCTTCTTCCCCCAAGAAAGGGAGATAATGCCAAAATGGCCAGACTTGAATGGGTTGATGAAGTAAAAGAAGTAAAGAAAGAGGAAAAGAAGGTAGAAAGGGAAACAAAATCAAAGGTTGTAAAAAAGGCAGTTAAGAAAGAGCCCAAAAAATAAATAAATTATGAAAACTTACCACCCCACTCAAAAAGAAGTAAAAAGAAATTGGAATTTGGTTGATGCCAAAGGGGAAATATTAGGAAGACTGGCATCTAAAGTTGCCCAGCTTCTTACAGGAAAAGGTAAGGCTACATACTCACCTCATATGGATTCTGGTGATTATGTGGTAGTAATCAACGCAGAAAAAATTGAAGTTACAGGAAAGAAAAAAACACAAAAATTGTATAGAAGCCATTCAGGTTTTCCCGGAGGATTTAAAGAAGTAAGTTTTGCCAAAATGAGTTTGGAAAAACCTGAAGAAATAATTAAACACGCAGTAATGGGAATGCTTCCCGATAATAGGTTGAAGAGGGACAGATTAACAAGACTTAAGATTGTTAAAGGAGACAAAAATCCGTTTGGTGACAAATTTGAAAAGAAAGCTTAGATAAAATGGCAAAAGTAAATTATTCATACGCAGGAGGAAAAAGAAAAGAATCATCTGCAAGGGTGAGAGTATTTCGTGGAAAGGGAGAAAATACAGTAAACGGAATGGCTGCTGAGAAGTATTTTCCAGGGAAAGTTTCAGAAAGTGTTTGGAAGAAACCTTTTGAAGTTACCGAAACTTCAGAGAAATACTACTTCAGCGCAAAAGTTGTGGGTGGAGGAAAACAAGGACAATTAGATGCTGTTGTCAATGGAATTGCAAAGGCACTTATTAAAGTTTCGGAAGAGAAATTCAAAAATAAATTAAGGAAGTTCGGCCTTCTCACAAGAGACTCAAGAATAAGGCAAAGAAGAATGGTTGGAATGGGTGGAAAATCAAGAAGAGCAAAGCAGTCTCCAAAGAGGTAACCCTCTATTACTTACGTTAAATAATTCTTGCATTTACATCAATTATTGATATCATTGTTCTGATGGAACGGGATAAGAATAATCAGGAAACAAAAATAGCTAAGCCGCAAGGCCGCAAATTAACTCAGCAAGAAATAGAACAAAGGCTTGCAAAAAGAGCTGAGGAAATCAAAGATCGAATTAAAAGATCTGAAGAGTCCCAAAGGGTTACTAATGAAACCATGAATTTGGAATTTCATACTCCAGGAGTGGGTTGACTAGAGAGAGACCATTGACCAGACGTTGTAGACTTCAGTTTCGTCGGTTCTTTTGATGACGTTGATTAATTTGACATCGGACCTTGTTTTTAAATTACTTTCTGTAGCACAACCTTCAGCGTCAACAACCAAAAGCCTCTTTACATCAGGAACCGTGAACGCGTCTCTTGAAGGACACCTAATTCCGGTAAATAAATAATTTTCGGTTTTCCAGGTTCCCGTGTCTCTGGTTTTTGCATCTTTGTTAAATATCTTTGGGTCTTTACCTGTAAAGAAGGCAATCCATGGGTAAGGATCGTCCGGAATATTTGTCAGTATTATTTTGTCGTAGTTTCCTTGAACTTTACTTAAATAAACTGCCAGTTCCTTTGCTCCAACATTTCTATATAGAGGAAGATGGACTCTATTATGAACAAGGTACATATGGGCAAAAAAGATAAAATTTAATGTTAATAGGGTAATAATAATCTTCTTAAACCTCCAGAGAGAAATAAATCCATATGATTCAATAATTGCAAACATTGGAAGCATTAAAAGGGCTCTATGGAGATTTGGGGAATCTTCCGTTGTTAGAGCAGCAGCAAAAGGAGCAAGAAGTAAAAGAAGAAGGGGAAGAGGCGAAAACTTCCTTTGGGCAATTCCGATAAGTCCGAAAATAAATAGTGCTAGTTCAACATATGTCAGAAGTCCAATTCCAACCGTTTGATATCTTGCTGGTTTGGGGGTTGTGCTTTCTAAAAAGAAATTGGAACTGAAATATTTTGTGTATTCGTTTACAAATCTTCTTGCATAAACAAGAGGTTTATTATGAAACATTCTTGCTATAAATACCTTTCCAGGTCCTTCTTCAAATGGCATACGGGAAAGCTCATATTGAACATCTAAATCATTAAATATTGAGACCTGGGAAAATCTTCCCCTGGCTTCTTTATTTAGTAAAAGAAGTAAAGTTATAAATGAAATAACAAACAAACTTAATATGGCTTTTTTGTAAAAAGCTTTTTTGTAGAAAATTATTACAAATAGAAATAAAGGAGCGAGAACTCTAATTGAGTGGTAGAAGAAGTAGCTTAAGACAATTAACAAAACACTTAAAACGAAATCTTTTTTATTTTTGCTTTCAATTCCTTTAAGGAAATAATAAATTCCCCAAAGAGCAATAAACATTGAGATTACAACTTCGGATGTTCCCCTGCTTACCTCAATATGCCAAGGAGAAAGTGAAAGAAGAATGGCTGCAACTAAGGCAATTTTTTTATTCTTGTCTTTGTTAATCTCCAAAACAAGAAAGTAGAGAGGAAATATGGTTAAGGCTCCTAATAAAGCTGCAGGGAATCTAACAGCGAACTCGTTTCTTCCAAAAAGTAAAATTGATGGGATGGTTGCATAGAAGATTCCTGTAGGTCTAAAATCTCCAAACGAATTGTAGTAAAGAGAAAATAAGTTCCCTTTGTCATCCCTTCCTGTTTTTAAAATAGATAAAGCGTTCCAACCGACTTTTGCTTCATCTACATGGAAACCTACAGGAAAAGAACCCAATTTATATATTCTTAAAAATAGGGCAAGAATAAATATCCAAAAAAGAGGGGATCTAACAATCTTTTTAATCACAGGCTTAATTTTAAACGGTTAACCTGCTAAAATACAAGCGATAGCAGAGCGTGGCGTAGATGGTAGCGCGCCGTCACGGGGTGGCGGAGGTCGCCGGTTCGAGCCCGGCCGCTCTGACAAAAATACCTTATATAATACGAAAATAGGGTATTGACTACGTTTTTACTTCGGTATTTAATAAATTAATGCCCGGCAGATACTTCAGTTGTAAATATTGCAAGAAACTAGTATATAGGGACTCTAAACGTATTCAGGAGAACAAAAGGAATGGATGGAGAGTGTTTTGCTCTCAGGAATGTTTACATAAGTCAAAAATAAAACAAAAAATATATGTTTGTGCGAGGTTAGGATGTAAAAAGACATTTATTAGAACACCTGGGGATTTCAAAAAAACCAAAAGATGTTTCTGTTCTATATCCTGCTCAGCTATTTACAACAATCATCTTAGGGCTATTCATCGTAATAAGTTTAAAGTTGTGAAGAAATGTGAGTATTGCAAAATCAGGAATCTTAAATATGGCAAAAAATATTGTTCTCCAAAATGTCAGAGTAAAGGAGAATCGATTAGTAAAGAAAAGATACTCGCTTTTATACACGATTTTGAAAAAAGAGAAGGCCGTATTCCCTTTAAGTGTGAGTATACGCACTACCATGCAGCAAGATTAAGGTTTGGTAATTGGAATAATGCCGTTAAGGCCGCTGGTTTTAGTCCAAATCCCGTAATGTTTGCAAATAGGCATATTGCTAAAGATGGACATGAATGCGATTCGTTTACTGAAAAAATTATTGATGATTGGATGTCTGAAAAAGGAATAGAGCATAAAAGAGATGTTCCCTATCCGGGTAAAAATCACTTTACTTGTGATTTTGTTATTGGGAACAAATGGATTGAATTTTTTGGTTTGGCGGGCGAACTTAAAAGATATGATTTATTAAAAAGAAGAAAACTTAATTTAGTAAGAAAATATGGAATCAATCTAATTAAATTATTTCCTAATGATATTTTTCCTAAAAATAAATTAAGTTTAATTCTGCAGTAATGAAATAAAAAGTTGAGAAATAAGAAATTACAGGTAAAGAATTCGCCAAAGAGGTGCTGGCACGATTATAAAAACGCAATCCCAGTTGGCAATGTATACCATATATGTCCACTATGTAAAGAATTACTTGATCCAATGGAATGGTTTTTTATGAATCAGTTTGAGTTTATAGATGTTGGAAGCCATAGATGCAAAATAGAGAGAATAGAACAACCAGATAAGGGTCAAATAAAGATCTCACTACAAGATTTGAGAACTATTTTGGGTGGGGACTTCCACATGTTTGAAACAGAAACACTTTCTAATTGTTGGTGTTACAAGTGCGATGCTAAGAAAGGAAAATCAAAGATTGTAAAATTCCGAGTTTTTTTGAACAATGTCAATGACGTTGTTTTAAGGGGATTTTGTGGGGGGTGTGGTAGTCGAGTTGATCGGTACGTAGAGACTAGTGAAGTAAGGAAATATATAAAGATAATAAATAGACTTCGAAAGGATGCAAAAAAATCAGGGAAAAAAGTTTTGACAAGACAAAATTATTTGAAAGGATACAAAGAAAGAAAATTAATTAGCACTTGAATTTTAATTTAAAAGATTGTAGAAAGATAACATAAATGGCAAAGACCAAAAAAGAACCGAAAGAAGCGCCTCGTCAACAAGAAGGTGGAGCTGCAAAACTTCAAGCAATTAAATTAGCAATGGATCAAATAGAAAAACAATATGGTAGAGGTTCTATTATGAGACTTGGCGGAAATACCAACGACAAGTATAAAATTGAAGTTATTCCTACAGGGTCTATTGCTTTGGATTTAGCTCTTGGTGTCGGGGGACTTCCCAGAGGGAGGATTACCGAAATATATGGCCCCGAAGCTTCAGGAAAAACCACACTTGCACTGTCTGTTATTGCAGAAGCACAGAAAAAGGGTGGACAGTGTGCTTTTGTTGATGCAGAACACGCACTAGACCCACAAAGGGCAGAAATTATCGGAGTTGATTTAGATAATCTTTTAATGTCCCAACCCGATACTGGTGAACAGGCCTTGGAGATTACAGAAACCTTAATAAGATCAGGGGCTGTTGATGTTATTGTTGTTGATTCGGTTGCTGCACTTGTCCCAAGGGCAGAACTTGAAGGAGAGATGGGAGATGCTGTAATGGGACTTCAGGCAAGATTAATGTCTCAAGCGTTAAGGAAATTAACTGGAGCAATTTCAAAGAGTAAAACTGTTCTTATTTTTACAAATCAGTTAAGACAAAAAATCGGAGTTATGTTTGGAAATCCCGAAACAACTCCGGGGGGCTTAGCTTTAAAGTTTTACTCATCAGTAAGAATAGACCTTCGAAGAATTGAAGTCTTAAAAGATGGCGAGAAAGTAATTGGATCGCGTCATAGAGCAAGGGTTGTTAAAAACAAAGTCGCCCCTCCATTAAGAGTTGCAGAAATGGATATTATGGAAACTGAAGGAATATCTAAAACCGGAGGGCTTTTAGATGTTGCCTGCGAACTTGGAATAATTGCAAAGTCAGGATCATTCTTTAATTATGATGGAAAACCAGTTGCTCAAGGAAAAGAAGCAGCAAAAGCGTATCTTGGAGAACACACTAAATTTGCAGATGAGATAGACAAAAAGATTAGGGATATGGTTGCTTCAGGAAAAAAGCTCCCTAAGGAACTTGTAGAAGAAAAAGAAGAGTAGTTATTTGTTTTCGGTTGCAGGAGGTCCTATCGTTAATTTCCAATTACTATTCCTATCAGTTGTATTTCCTCTGGATATTGAAATGGATGCGGGTTCCCTGGTGTAGATAAAAGTCGCAGCAGTCATACCCATATTGGAGGGAATTTCCATTTGGGCACCGGATGAAAACATTTCTACAGTACCACCTTCTTTAATCAGTCCTTTAATCTTTTCGATGAATTCCTCGTCTGGAGCAATTTGGGGAAGTTCTAACCTTGTAACTTGTCTTTCCACTTGTTCAGTCATGGTGCTATTATAACATGGCAAATTATTATGTCGGTTATAACTTCAATTAAGCCTCAGAAGAAAAAAGAGAGAGTAAATGTATACCTTGATGATAAATTTGGTTTTGGAATTGATTTAGAAAACTTTGTAAAACTTGGGTTGAAAGTAGAACAGGAACTAACTGATGAAGAAATTGCAGACATTGTTAAAAAAGCGGAGTTTCAAAAGACGTTGGATAAACTTCTGAGGTTTGCGACCTTAAGACCAAGAAGCGAGAAAGAAATTAAAGACTATTTTAGAAGGAAAAAAGTTCATGAAAGTATGCATTCTGAACTCTTTGATAGATTAAACCGACTGGAACTTATAGATGATGAAAAATTTGCAAAGTGGTGGATTGAACAAAGACAGGCTTTCAGACCAAAACCTAAAAGGGTGATTGGTGGAGAGCTAAGAATGAAGGGTATAAATAAAGACATTATAAATAAGGTTTTGGGAGAAGAAGAGATAGATGAAGAAAAGATGGCAAAAGAGCTTTTGGAAAAGAAGATGTATAAATGGGAGAACCTTGAAGATTTTGAACTGAAACAGAAAATGTCCCAGTATCTGGCCCAGAAAGGTTTTAATTGGGAAATCATTAAGAAAGTGGTAGATTTGACAACGGATCAATCTTGATATAATCTGCTGGTTATAAATATGGCTGATAGAGATGGTATTAATGTTGCTGTGACCGGTTCTTCTGGGGAATTGGGATCAAATAAGGCTACTCCGCGAGGATGCCCGAGAAACGGGGAAGGGGTTACTTCTATAAGTAATTGTTCTGGGCCTAAAGAGAATACAGTTTGTTTAGAATTTTGTCCGCTTGGTAAAGCGAAATCTGCAAGGGTGGAGGGGCTTTAGAGGGAGCTTCCTTTATTGATCTTTTTCTTCAAAAATAGTAAAATACTCTTGGAGTTAAGGAATATGGTAGGAAGAACTCAAAAGATAGCTTCTTTCGCCTCAGGTCTTATTTAATAAGGTCCTAGTTTCCTTTGCTTCCTAGATTTATATATGTCAGACGATAATATTAAAAAACTTGAAAAGATTGCTAATTTAACCTCAGATGAAGCAAAAAAGATGCTTCTAGATGAAGTTCAAAAGGAACTAACCGGGGAGATTGCCAAGAAAATTAGACAAGCAGAAGAAAGAATTAAGGAAGACGCTTCCGAAAAAGCCAAAGAAATATTGGTTGATGCCATGAGACATGGGGCAACTTCATATGTTGCCGAATACACTGTTTCTACGGTTACCGTTCCAAATGAGGACGTTAAGGGTCGAATTATTGGAGCAGGCGGAAGAAACATTAGAACTTTTGAAAGAGAAGCAGGAGTCGAAATAGAAATTGATGAAACTAATGAAATTAGAGTTTCTTCTTTTGATTCAATAAGAAGGGAAATTGCAAGACGTGCACTAGAGCTTCTTATTAAAGATACCCGAATTCAACCTTCTCGAATTGAAGAAGTTGTGAGACAAGTTAGAACCCAGATGGATGATGTACTTTTGGAGGAAGGAAAGAAGATTGTTCAAGATTGTGGAGTATTTAATCTTCCACTCGAACTTGTAAAACTTATCGGAAGGTATAAGTTTAGGACTTCATATGGACAAAATCTTGGAATTCATACAATTGAAGAAACAAAGATTGGAGTATCCCTTGCTTCTGAAGTTGGAGCAAGTATAGACATTGTGCGACTTGGATGCCTTCTGCATGATATTGGAAAAGTTGTTACAGAAGAGGAAGGGACACATGTCCAAACGGGAGTAGCTACACTTAAAAAATACGGCCTTCCTAAAGAAGTTGTTGCCTGTGTTGCTGAACATCATGAAGATAAACCTTTTTCGTCAGTAGAATCCACCTTGGTCTGGGTTGCAGATGCTATATCAGGTAGCCGTCCCGGGGCAAGGTACGAACCGCATGAAGATTATGTTAATAGAATGGAAAAGATTGAAGATGTTGCCAAAGGATTTGATGGGGTAGAAACAGTGTATGCTTTTCAGGCTGGACGCGATGTCAGGGTCATTGTTAAACCTGACGAGGTAGATGATGACAAAACCATAGTTCTTGCTCACGATATTGCCAAAAAGCTTGAAAAAGAAGCAGAATATGCAGGGCAAATAAAAGTAACCGTAATTAGAGAAGTAAGGGCCACAGAGACAACTGCAGCTAGATGAAAATAAAGAAAAAAGGTTTGAAAAGCCTCTATATCCTAGTTATTTTATTATCTCTTTTCTTCCTACCCTTCTTAATGTTTTTGAAAAAGGTTAAAAATAAAAACATTGAACAGCTAAAATCAGGTTTTAATTTATCTACAATTGTAACGCCAACACCTACCCCAACTCCTACTCCTAGACCGTTAACTTTTTCTGAAATGAATACCTTATATGGTCCCTGTGTTTATGTACCAACTTTAATGTACCACCATGTCCAAAGTCCGGAAGATGCGAAAGCGAAAAACCAAACGGGACTAACCGTAAGAACCGCAGATTTTAGAGCTCAGATGCAGTACTTAAAAGATAGAGGATATAGTGTTATTTCAATGCAGGATCTATTGAACTTTTTTGAGCAAGGCATAAAACCTTCTTCAAAATCCGCACTTCTAACATTTGATGACGGATATAGTGATTTTTATTTAGATGTCTATCCAATCTTAAGAGAGTTTAATTACCCGGCGACAGTATTTGTCCCAACAGGTTTAATGAATAACATTGGTTATCTCTATTGGGATAAAATAGCCGAGATGACTTCAGGTAGAATTCTTTTTGCAAATCACACTTGGTCGCACAAGAATGTTGCTGCTAAACAGGATGTTTTAAAAACAGAAATTTCAACCGCCGATGTTCAACTGAATGAAAAAGGTTTAAATATACCCAAGGTATTTGCATACCCCTATGGTCTGGAAAGTAGCGCAGCAATTTCTTTTTTACAAGGACTTAATTATAAGTTGGCATTTACCACAAGACCTGGAGGAACACTTTGCAAAAAACAGATGCTCGACTTGCCAAGAATAAGAATAGGAAACAGTTCCCTCTCCATTTATGGTCTTTAATGCCAATTATACGGAGTATAATTTGACTTTTAATTAATGTTTGGTATATGCTTTCAAGCTAGGTATGACAAAAAAGGATTTAGTTGATCAAGTCTGCAGAAAAGCGCATCTTACTAAAAAAGCTGCAACAGAAGCAGTCGATGTATTTTTAGACGAGGTCGGAAGAATTCTTTCAAAGGGAGAAAAGGTAGTACTTTCAGGATTTGGAACATTTAGAGTAATTTCAATGAAAGGAAAAACCGTTAAGATTCCAAAGACAGATAAAATGGTAACCATAAAGGCACATCGTTCTCCAAGATTTACTCCAGGTAAAAAACTTAAGAGGCAAGTAGCAAGATAATCTGTATGAGAGAATGTCCATATCCCGAAATAACTGGAATTGCTGAATGTGATGCTAGTGAAGTCTTTAGTGATTGGGCCTGTCAGATTTGTCAGAAAGCTTGTTCAAAAAAGAAGCCAGCATTACTTGAGATGGCAAAAATTCCCGATCTTGATGCTGTCGGAGAGGAGGGTTTAGATCCGGACAGACGTATGATTGTGGAAGCCTTAAGGGAAAGAGGAATATCAATTGATGAGTACGATGATTCTTACCCGAGCGTACGCGTGTTTAATATCCTTCGGTTAGTTCCGAAAGAGAAAAAACATTAATCTCAACTGATATAATGTGGTTATGGATAGGGCAATTGTTGTAGATAGGCTGATTAAAAACTTCGAAGTTACTGAAAAAGAAAAAGGACTAAGAGGGTCTATTAAATCTATTTTTTCTCCAAAGAAAAAAACAGTTCATGCTTTAAAAGGGATTTCATTTACCATTCAACCAGGAGAGCTTGTTGGTTTTATCGGACCAAATGGTGCGGGAAAGACAACGACCCTAAAGACTCTCTCCGGACTTTTATACCCCACAGGCGGTTTTGTTCAGGTATTGGAATATGATCCTTGGGAGAAAAAACCAGAATTTCTGAAACAAATTTCTCTTATAATGGGACAGAAAAATCAACTTTGGTGGGATTTGCCGGCAATTGAAACATTTGAATTAAATAAAGAGATTTACGAAATTCCAAGGAGGGATTATGAAAAAAATCTTGAGGAATTAATAACCCTACTTGATGTTGGAAAACTTCTTAAGACCCAAGTAAGAAGGTTGTCTTTGGGTCAAAGAATGAGAATGGAACTTGTTGCGGCACTTCTTCATAAACCAAAAGTACTTTTCTTGGATGAACCCACGATAGGACTTGATTTAATAGGTCAGCAAAAAATCAGGGAGTTTATCTATGAGTACAACCAAAAAAACAACGCAACGATAATTTTGACTTCTCACAATATGGATGATTTAACTAATCTTGCAAGGCGGGTAATTGTAATTGGCGCAGGAAACATTCTTTTTGATGGAGCACTAGAGGAATTAACTGGTAGGTTTGCAAAAGAGAAAATAATTAAAGTATCTTTTTCGAAGGAGATTGATATTAAAAAGGTTGAATTAGTTGGAACAGTTAAGCAAGTTTCATTTCCCGAAGTTACACTTTCTGTTGCAAGATCAACAGTTGCGGTTGCTGCAGCCGAAATATTACAAAACTTTCCAGTAAATGATTTGACGATAGAGGAAGTCCCCGTTGAAGAGATTATTAAAAAAGTCTTTAGGGGCGAACTTACAAAATGAGGAAATATTTCCAGATCTTCAGGGTTTCGTTTCAGCAGGAGTTTTCCTACCGGCTCAATTTTATTATGTGGAGGGTAAGAAACGTATTGCAGATTATTCTTACATTTTTTCTTTGGAGTTCGGTTTTTAGGAACCCCCAAACAGAAGTGTTTGGCTACAATCAAGAAAAGATTCTAACTTACGTTTTTGGGATACTAGTTATTCGCGCAATTGTATTTTCAGCAAGGGCGGTTGATGTTGCAGGGGAAATATCAAACGGGGACATTACAAACTTTCTTCTTAAACCTGTAAGTTATTTTAAATACTGGGCAACTCGGGATATTGCCAGTAAGGTTTTAAATTTAAGTTTCTCAGTTGTCGAAATTACATTATTGTTTTTAATTCTTAGGCCTAATTTATTTTTACAGGTAAATCCAGTTACTTTGTTTGCGGTTTTTGTTTCTTTAATTTTGGCCGTTATTTTATTCTTCTGTCTTCTTTTTATAACTAACATGTCTGCTTTCTGGATGCCTGAAAACGGTTGGGCAGCCCAGTTTTTATTTATAGTTATCATTACCGATTTTTTATCCGGTGGAGTGTTTCCTCTAGACATTATGCCCCTTGCACTTCAGAAGGTTCTTTATTCTACCCCTTTTCCCTATCTTTTATTTTTTCCACTACAGGTATATCTAGGGAAAATTGTAGGCGTTGAAATTATTAGAGGTCTTGTCACATCCTTTGTCTGGGTATCTATTTTATTCGTGGCAGTTAAGTATATTTGGGCGAGGGGTTTAAGGAGGTACTCGGCTGAAGGAAGGTAAAATAAGCATAGCTTGAAATAACTTATAACAGATTATGAAATCTGATATATCGTTGAAAACATTATGAAAAACTTAAAAAGGTACTTTAAGATTTGGCTGATAATGAGTAGGAATTCATTTTTGGCAGTTTTTAATCAAAAGGCTGCCCTTTCCATTTTCCTAATTGGGAAATTATTGAGGTTTTTCTTTTTCTTTGGCTTTATCGTATTTCTTCTCAAGGGAACTAAAAGTTTAGCGGGTTATAATTTAAACCAAACTCTTCTTTTTTTTCTTACCTTTAATTTAATTGACACCGTTTCTCAATTTCTTTTTAGAGAGGTGTATCGATTTAGACCATTAATTATCTCCGGAGGATTTGATTTAGTTCTTTCCAAACCGATGAGCGCCTTATTTAGATCATTAATGGGTGGGGCCGATGTTATTGATTTAATAACAATAGTTCCTTTAGGAGCCGCCACCTTTTATGTTGCCCATCTTCTTAATCCTTCTTTTACGCAAAGTGTTTTCTATTTACTTCTTCTAATAAACGGTTTAATTATTGCTTCAGCTTTCCATATTTTTGTACTAGGACTTGGAATTGTAACTTATGAAATTGATCACACGATAATGATTTATAGGGATTTATTTAATCTTGGTAGATTTCCAATTGATATTTACAAAGAACCTTTAAGGGGGATAATTACTTTTTTGATTCCCATTGGTATCATGGTTTCATTTCCAGTAAAGGCTATAATGGGGTTAATGAGTCCTTTGGGTGTGATTTGGTCTCTGGCTTTTGGTATCTTAGTTCTTATTCTCTCTTTTAAATTCTGGAATTTTGCCCTGAAAAAATATACAAGTGCCAGTAGCTAACATGACAAACAAGCTTTTGGTTATTTGCGGTCAGACAGGGACTGGAAAAACTTCTCTTGCAATATTCCTTGCCAAAAGGTTTGATGGGGAACTTATCTCTGCAGATTCACGTCAAGTATATAAAGGACTAAATATTGGGACGGGAAAAGACTTAAATGAAATCGCAAAATCAAAAGTAGCAATCTGGGGATATGACTTAGTTGATCCCAAAAAGAATTTTAGTGTTGGAAATTATATTAAGTTTGCTCAAAAGGCAATCTCGGACATCCAAAAAAGGGAAAAACTTCCAATTCTAGTGGGTGGAACTGGACTTTTTATTAAAGGCGCCATAGATGGGATTCCAACCGCTTTTGTTCCAAGAAATCTTAAATTAAGGAAAAACATGGAAGAAAAAGATGTTAATGAATTATTTGAAATATTAGCTCAGCTCGATCCTATTAAGGCGGGATCATTAAATAGGTCAGACAAATTAAATCCAAGAAGGCTAATTAGGGGCATTGAGGTTGCTTCCTGGAGCCTTGAGGGAAAAACTCCAAGACTTTTTAAAAGGCCAAAATACGATCTTTTGGAAATCGGACTTCAAACTTCTTTAGACAATTTGTCTAAGAAAATTGAAAAAAGGGTAGACAAAAGAATTAAGGATGGAATTGAAGGTGAAATTAAGGGGTTAATTTCATCTGGTCTTTCCTGGGATAGTCAGTCAATGACATCTTTGGGCTACAGGCAGTGGAGAGACTATTTTGAAAAGAAAATTACTAAAGATGAGGTTACCAATAATTGGAAGAAAGAAGAACTAAGGTATGCCAAGAGGCAGCTAGCCTGGTTTAAAAAGGACCCGCGAATTACTTGGTTTGATTCATCGAATGGGGGTCTTACTAAAAATGTGGAAGAATTGGTCAAAAAATGGTATCCTTAGGCATGATGCGAAAGGTAGAAATTTCTCACAAAACAATAATCTTTTCAGTAGTTTTTGCTCTCTTTCTCTGGTTACTTTATTCAATTAGAGATGTAATTTTTGCCCTGTTTGCATCCCTTCTTATAATGGCAATTCTTAACCCCTTGGTAACGCGCCTTACCAAATTTAGAATTCCTAGGGGTGTATCTGTTCTTTTGGTTTACATTTTAGTTGTGGGTGTTTTGGGAGTGGTGGTTGCCTCGCTAATTACCCCCATGGTTAATGAAACTTCTAGTTTTGCATCGGGGTTGCCGAAGTATTTGGAAAACGCTGGGATCCCTGCGTTTTTGGGTAAGGAAACAACCAGCAATCTTCTTTCTCAGGTTGTCCAAATTCCTGGCCAAGTTCTTACCTTGAGCGTTTCGTTTTTTTCCAATATGGTTATGGTAATAGGCTCATTAGTTTTTGCCTTCTATCTCCTTTTAGCAAGAGAGAAATTGGAAAGCCAGCTTTCATCATTTCTTGGTGATGAAAGAGGAAAAAGAATTTGCAAGGTAATTGACACTTTGGAATTCAGGCTTGGAGGATGGATGAGAGGCCAGCTTCTTTTAATGCTGGCAATTGGACTTGCAACTTTCCTGGGACTTATTCTTCTGGGAATTCCATATGCCTTGCCTTTAGCGATATTGGCAGGACTTTTGGAGATAGTTCCAACCTTAGGACCCATTATTGCTGCAATTCCATCAATTATAATTGGATTTGGAATCTCTCCTTTTATAGGTTTTGCTGCAGCATTCTTGGGACTACTTGTTCACCAGATTGAAAATTATTTATTGGTTCCTAAAATTATGGAAAAATCTGTGGGAGTTTCCCCCATTGTTACGCTTCTTGCTTTAGCAATTGGAGCGAAGCTTGCAGGAATTGCGGGAGTATTTGTTTCCATGCCAGTTCTTATTACCGGTCAGGTTTTATTAAAGGAGTATTTATCTTCCAAAGATTGAAAAAAGGCTTCGTATTTGATAAGATGCCCTTGCTCTGGAGGAAGGATGATCGCTGCAGGCCGCAAGGTCTGTAGAGGAAAGTCCAGGCAGTATAAGGCAAGGGATCCAGCGTAAGCTGGAGCGGGAAACCGCCAGTATAGAGCCACAGAGACGAGTTTCACTCTTTCCTAAAGAAGGAGTGAAGGTGAAACGAGGCAATCCTCCCTACTGCAACCCACGAAAGGTTCGTTATTAGGTCGCCTTACCGAGAACCGAAGATTTGGGGCATAGACAGATGATCGTCTTAAAACAGAACCTGGCTTACTAGCCTCCAGGGTAAATGGATTAAACCCCACCTAAATGGTGGGGTTTTCCTTTGATAGATTTTCAGTGAATTGATTGTTACAATACTTGCAAATGACTGCGGAGCAGAGTGTAGGGAAAAAGTCGCGACAACCAAGATTTGTGTTTATTGCTACAGATCTCGATAAAAGTGTGGTTCCAACAACTGTTGAGGGATTGGTTGAAGTGCTTCAACCTGGGGAAGAAGTTGTCTTGAGAATTGGCAGGCTCCAAAGACCTTCAAATAAGTATCATGTGGCGAAAGAAAGACCAAAAAACAAATAATGAAACTAGTTGTCCAAAGAGTAAAGGAAGCTTCTGTAAAAACTGTTGAGAATAATAAAACAGTTGGGAAAATAGGAAGAGGTTATTTTGTTTTGGTAGGAATCAAGAAGGGGGATACGTCAGAAAGTGCAGAACTCCTTGCCAGCAAACTTCTTAAACTTAGGGTAATGCCAGATGAAAACGACAAGATGAACCTTTCTATTAAAGATGCGGGAGGGGAGATATTGGTTGTTTCCCAGTTTACTTTATATGCCGATACCTCAGGTGGGAATAGACCGTCTTTTATTAATGCTGCACTTCCCGAAGAGGCTAGGAAAATATATGAACGCTTTGTAGAAAAACTAAAAGAATCTGGTATAAAAGTTGAAATAGGGAGTTTTGGAGATTATATGGAGATTGACGCTAAATTAGATGGCCCGGTAACAATACTTTACTGAATTAGATTATTTTCTTTCAAAAACTTTATTAATCTTACTTTGCTTCTATATTGCTGACCTATCGAAACGAAAAGTTTATTTGTGTAAGGCCAGTATTTTTTTGGGAGTATCTTAGTTAACTGCATTTCTGTTTGTTCAGGCGTTTTTGTTTTTACCCAACCTAAAAGGTTAGAAATTCTATGAACGTGAGTATCAACGGCAATCGCAGGAATATTAAAGGCGCGATTTAGAACTAGGTTTGCGGTTTTTCTTCCTACACCGGGAAGTTTTATTAACCCCTCCCTTGTCTTGGGAATGTTATCTATCATTTCAGAAAGCCTTTTAATATGTTTTGCCTTAACTTTGTAAAATCCCACAGGATAGATTAATTTTTGTATTGCTTCTTGAGAAAGCTTCCTTAATGCTTTAATGTCCGGCGCTTTATTAAACAACCCCTCCGATACTTTTAAAGTTAATTCATCTTTGGTCCTTGCCGAAAGGATTGTTGATATTAAAGTTTTGTATGGATCTTTACCAAAAACTTCCAAGGGAATAGGTTTGTAGTTTTTCTTAAATACTCTGAAGACTTTTTCGAAGTTTGACATGGGCTAGTATACAACAAAAGGGAGCCTGCACGCGCAGACTGGCCCTTTTGTGTCAGTTCTCAATTGGAAGTTAATTCCCTCCGATCTTGAACATCGTTGTGCCGCAAACTTCACAGACGGCTTTGGTTGCTTTCTTTCCGTTCTTCATCGTTACGGATTGTGCATCTTTGCCATCTCTCTTCGCTCTGCACTTAACACAGTACATTGCCATATTTTAATTCACCTCCTCTCAAGGACAGTTGAAAGAAAATTGTTTACTCAGTTTCTGAGCAAACTTGTTTATTTTCTTTTCCAGGCTAAGTATATCACCAGCTCCAGGCACAGAATGAAGCTAACGGTAATTAGGCTTTTAATGATGCCACGCTTGGTACCCGAGCCTGAGTGGTCTTTTGCCAATAGATCGGCTCTTTCAGCACCTTTTGAACCTAGTGTTTTCTCCCTTGAGCCTATATTTATTTGCCTATTGACAAGGCTGGCAGGTGTCCAGCTTAGAGTGAAGTTATGGTGAACGTTTTCTTTTTGTTTTCGTGTTCGATGCTCCCCCATTTTTCCAACCATATCTCCTTGACACTAAGATTGCAAGATGTAAAAATGACATCTATAAGTGAACGCGCAGTTGGTTCTTTTAATTGTTCTTGGTGTTTGGGTTTTGGTTTTAACCATCTTTTCCCTTTGGTTCTTTTCTTTTTTTAAAAAATTAACTAAAAGTGCCGGGGAAAATGACATTGTTAAAATCCTTAGTAAGATTTTAAAGATTCAGAATGAAAATTTCGAATCTGTAAAGGTTCTTGATAAGGAAATAAAAAGGATTGATTGGGAAGGGAAGCATCACGTCCAAAAAGTTGGTATAATTAGATTTAATCCCTTTAAAGAAATCGGAGGAGATCATAGTTTTTCACTAGCGATTTTAGATGGAGACTTTTCAGGAGTAATTATTACTTGTCTTCATACTAGGGAAAGAACTAGAGTATATATGAAGGGTATTAAAAAAGGGAAAAGCGAACTTGAGCTATCGAGTGAAGAGAAGAAAGCTTTAGAAAAAGCAATTAAAGGCAATGAAAATTAAAGAACTGTTAGCAAAAATTAAGAAATTTACATCAACCAAGGCTTTCGTGCTGGGTGCAAGTCTTTTAGGGCTTTTCTTGGTTTCTGTGGGAATTTCTGTTTTGGTCTTTACCTTTATTTTAGGTAAGGGAAAATCGGGAACGCCATCTTCTAAAACTAGCGATGGCAAATCTAAAATAAACTTAAGCCTTCCCAAAACTGAAAGCTGCCCTATTAATGGTCAGATGTTTACAAAGGCAGAAAAAGATATCTGGGAAACTCGAAGACCAATAACGGCAATGATAGAAAATCACGCTGATTCCCGCCCACCGTCCGGTTTATCCCGTGCAGACGTTGTCTATGAAGCAGTTGCCGAAGGAGGTATTACCAGGTTCTTGACAGTTTTTTACTGTGATGCCTCAGCGGAGGATGTCCGAATTGGTCCTGTCCGAAGTGTTAGAGTTTATTTCATAGATTGGGCCCAGGAATATGGGATCCCTCTTTTTGTTCATTCTGGGGGAGCCAATAATATTTGTTCAAGTTGCCCTGGAGGGATTAAACCGAGGGGAGATGTGGCTTCTGAAGTAGATGCTTTTAAGAAGTTGGTCACTCTAAATTGGAGATATGCTCAAGGGAATTCCATGGATGCGGGAACCAATATTGGTTTTCCCATTGTCTGGAGGGATTATGAAAGAATTCCGGGAGCTGCAACGGAACATACTTTTATGGGTTCCACAGATAAACTATTTGAGGAAGGAGCAAAGAGAGGCTTTGGTTATAAAGACGCCAAAGGAAAAGCTTGGACCAGTCTTTTTACCTCTTGGAATTTTGTTGATGGCAAGTCTCCTGAGGCCCCTACCGCCAAAGAGATATCCTTTTCTTTCTGGGATAATAAACCGGACTACGATGTTAAGTGGGTTTATGATTCAGTAAAGAATGTTTACTTGAGGTTTAATGGAGGCAAGGAGCACATTGATATGGATACAAAGACCCAGCTTTCTATGTCTAATGTTGTTATTCAGTTTACCAAAGAGAGAGGTCCGGTTGACAAAGAGGGTCATATGATTTATACAACAACTGGTACGGGCAAGGCCTTAATATTCCAAAATGGTGGAGTTGTTGAAGGGACTTGGTCGAAAGAGACACAAGCCTCAAGAACTAAGTATTTTGATAGTAAAAGTAAAGAGGTTTCTTTAGTTAAAGGTAAGATTTGGGTAGAGATAGTGCCTGCCGGAAATACGGTTACATATTAACGCCTGCCCCACAAGTTAAAATGGCAAATCTTTCGGATATTATTACTTCTAAGGTTAGGATTAAGATATTGGAGCTTTTCTTTTCCAACGTAAAAGAAATGTACCATGTCAGAGGGATTGTTAGGGAATTAAAAGAAGAAATAAATGCTGTAAGGAGGGAGCTTGAGAAGCTTGAACAAATAGGAATTCTTAAAAAAGAGCCCCGTGGCAATAGAGTCTACTATTGGGTAAGAAGGGATCATCCGTTTTATGGAGATCTTCTTTCTATTGCTGCAAAAACAACAGGACTTGGAGCGGAGTTAATTAAAAACAGAAACAAAGTTGGCAAAGTTAATTCAATAATGTTTTCAGGGGGGTTTGTCAGGCGCCAGCCCAAAAAGCATGAGGATGATGTTGATATCTTAGTTGTTGGAGATATCGTTTTACCTGAACTTGCAACCTTAATCAGAACCGAAGAATCAAAAAGGGCAAAGGAGATCAATTACACCGTAATGAGCAGGGAAGAATTTGAATTCAGGAAAAAAAGGAGAGACCCGTTTCTTCAAGGGATTCTTTCCTATGGCCGCGTTATGGTCCTAGGTGACGAAGAGGACCTTGTAAGTTAAAATATAAAGTTATGTCTCCATTAAAGAAAGTCATTCTTATTTTTATCCTCTTTTTGGTTTGTTTATACATTAGTCTACCTATTAAAAAACCAAGTCAAATTAAGATTAACAATGATGTAAAACTCGGCCTTGATCTTGCAGGAGGCAGCCAGCTTGTTTTTGAGGCAGATACCTCTAAGATTTCAGAGGATAAGAAAAATACTTCTTTGGAGTCTTTAAGAAATGTAATTGAAAGAAGAGTCAATCTTTTCGGAATTTCAGAACCTAATGTACAAACCTCAAATTTTGAAGGAAAGGATAGAATAGTGGTTGAGCTTCCGGGAATTAACGACACAAAAGAAGCACAAGCTTTAATCGGAAGGACCGCACAGCTTGTTTTCTCCGAGGTTGTGGAGGTACCAGGAAAAGATGGGGCAACACCATCAGCAACTCTTAAGCCCACAAATCTAACAGGAGCCGATCTTGCGGAAAGTGCAGTTACCTTTGACAAAAACACCGGAAAACCGGCAGTATCTTTAACATTTACCAAAGAAGGCGGGGACAAATTTGCAAAGATAACAGGAGATAATGTAGGGAAGCCCGTTGCAATTGTACTTGATAATGAAGTAATTTCAGCCCCCAATGTGCAGGAAAAGATTGTGGGAGGAACCGCTCAGATTACGGGATCATTTACCTTAGACGAGGCAAAAAATCTTTCAATTCAACTAAATGCTGGAGCCCTTCCGGTTCCTGTTAAAGTTGTTGAAGAAAGGGTGGTTGGTGCAACTTTGGGAGCTGAATCAATACAAAAAAGTATTATAGCTGGTCTTGTGGGACTGGGAATGGTTATGTTATTTATGATAATTTCCTATAAAGGTTTGGGCTTGGTTGCGGATGTTGGTTTAATTGTTTTTGGAGTTATAACCTTGGCACTATATAAATTAATTCCCGTTGTTTTAACTCTTCCCGGAATTGCAGGATTTCTTCTTTCTGTGGGAATGGCGGTTGATTCGAATATTTTAATATTCGAGAGGTTTAAAGAAGAAAAAGACAAACACTCTACAATTTCAGATGCTTTGGAAGTTTCTTTTGGAAGGGCATGGGACTCCATAAGAGATGCAAATATAGCAACTTTATTAACTGCGTTTATATTGGCAAATCCACTAGATTGGAATTTTCTTCATACATCAGGTCCCGTGAGAGGATTTGCAATAACTTTAGCTTTAGGAATTGCGATTAGCTTATTTACTGGAATTATTGTTTCAAGAAATCTACTGCGATTATTTGTTAAAGAAAGAAAGGAAAAGACCAATGATTAATTGGATGAAGTACCGCTGGCTTTATTTGGTTATTTCCGGAATAGTTATTCTTTCGGGAATATTTTCCCTTTATAAGTGGGGACTTAAGTATGGAGTTGATTTTACGGGAGGAACTTTAATTGAATATAAATTTGCTGACGGAAAAAGCCAAACGGTTAAATATGCACCGATGAATGAAAAAGATTTGGAAAAAATAAGGTTGGATTACAAAAATCAAAAAGCTCAGGAGGTTAGATTTGAAAATGTGGGGCCATCAATTGGGCCTGAACTTGTTAAAAAGACAATAACTGCAATTATTCTTTCTGCAGGGGGAATTTTATTATGGATCACTTTAAGATTCAAAAGTTTTAAGTTTGGCCTTTCTGCCGTACTTGGAATGCTTCATGACAGTTTGGTTTTAATCGGAAGCTTTTCTTTATTGGGACATTTCTTGGGAGTTGAGGTAGATTTTCTTTTTGTAACGGCACTTCTTACAATTCTTTCTTTTTCAGTTCATGACACAATTGTTAATTACGACAGAATTAGAGAAATAAAGAAAAAGCAAGGTGGGGAGCTTTACGATATTGCAAATGAGGCAACTAGCGAAACCATGGTAAGAAGCCTAAACAACTCATTTACCATTATCTTCATGCTTCTTGCTCTAATTCTTTTAGGAGGAGAAACAATAAAATGGTTTGCCGTAGCTCTTCTTATTGGAACCATTTCGGGGACTTATTCGTCACCTTTTGTTTCGGTTGCAATACTTGTTACTTGGGATAGACTTGAGAACAAAATTCATAAAGGGTAGAATATCTAAGTTATGTCAGAGCGAATAGCGGCAGATTTGGAAGTTGGGGACCATACATCCTTTTGGCTGGCTCGTGACGGTAACGAAGCAACGTTTTTTGGAAGAGTTTTAGTTAAAAAAGAAAAACAAAAAGGTAATCCGAGTTTAATTGTTGAAGTTACAGATGTTCGCAGTTTCCCTCAAAGACCAAGAATAACAATGGCAATAGGTGGAGGAACAAAAGTAGGGTCAAGAGGTTGAAGTCTTTTGAAGACTTTTTAATAGAATGTCTTTCTCGTTTTCTAGCTCTTTACTTACTACTTTTTCAAATAATTTTTCTAAAATATTTCCCACTTTTGGTCCTGGTTTTATTTTTAATACTTTCATGACATCATTCCCGTTTATTTTTAAATCTTTGATTGAGAATGGCTCTTTTTGAACTTCAAGTAGCCTTCTTTTAAATTCTTCTAATCTCCATGAAGTCTCTCTTGCTCCTCCTCCCAGCCTATCTCCGGTTCTTAGTGCCAGCATGTCGGGGATATTATCAGATCCAATATTTTTAATAAATCTTCTAATAGCTGAATCAGTTTGTCTTTCATCAACAGTAAATTGGTGCCACCTGACTAAAGTTATCAATTTCTCTTTTTCTTTGTTTGAAAATCTTAACCTGTCTGCCATGTTTTCAGCAATTTTTGTTGATACCATTTCGTGGTTGTAAAAGGTAATTGTTCCAGAATCCAGCTTTTTATATGTTTGTGGCTTTCCTATGTCATGAATTAAGGTTGCAAATCTAACTAAAGGATCGTTTGATTTGCAGTTTTTCATGGACATTAATAAGTGTTCTCCAACGTCATATATATGATGTCTTCCTGGAGATTTCTGTTCTACTCCGAAGCATTTTTCAAGTTCTGGGAGAATTTCTTGTAAAAGTCCTGAACTTCTCAAAAGGAGCATGCCTTCGTATGGGTAAGGGGATTTAAGAAGTTTAAATAACTCATCTTTAACTCTTTCCTTTGCAATTTTACCTATTAAAGTGGAGTTTTTCTTTATAGCATCTTGTGTTTTTTCTTCAATTATAAATCCCAATTCTGCAGCGATTCTAATTGCCCTCATCATTCTTAAAGCATCTTCGGAGAATCTTTCATTGGGATTCCTTACCGCCCTTATTATTTTATTTTTGATATCACCTTCGCCTTTATAAAGATCAATAAGTTTTAAGTTACCATCTAGTGCTAATGCATTAATTGTAAAATCTCTGCGAGACAGGTCTTCTTCCAGAGATTTTCCCCAGGTTATTTTATCTGGGTGTCGGTAGTCTTGATATCCTTCCTCTTTTCTAAATGTTGTTATCTCATGGGGCCTATCATTGTCATCCGTGTTTGGAGTAAATACGGTTCCGAACTCATTGTTGTAAAGTCCTCCGGGAACAATTTTTAATATTTCTTCGGGGGTTGCATTTGTTGTGAAATCCCAGTCGTTGGTTGCCCTTCCCGTGATAATGTCCCTTACTGCACCCCCCACGATATATATTTCAAACCCCTTTTTACTAAATTTATCTAAAATATCTTTAACTGATTTTGGCAATTGGACTTTAAGTGTCATATTAGCTACATTATATCAGTATGAAATGGGAAGTTTTAGGGAAAGCTAAAAACAAAAACATTATTGATACCCTTCTTAAAAATAGGGGTATTAAAACTTTGAAGGACAAAAAAGAATTTTTTAATCCTACAAGGCCAGAGAAGTTAAGTCTTAAAGAGTTAGGAATAAGTAGAGTAGAGGTTAAAAAAGCAATTAAAAGAATAAGGGGGGCCATCAAGAATAAAGAGAAGGTAATTGTATATGGGGATTATGATGCAGATGGAATTTGTGCAACCGCAATTTTATGGGAATGCCTTTACTCCTTAGGTTTAAATGCCCTTCCATATATTCCCGAAAGGTTTTCGGAAGGTTATGGATTAAATATTGAAAGTATTAGAAAGCTAAAAGAAAAAGATCACGATTTAGGTTTAATCCTAACAGTAGATCATGGGATTGTTGCAGATGAAAAAGTTGATGTGGCAAAAGAATTGGGAATAGATGTAATAATTACAGATCATCACGAGAAGGGAAAAACTACACCTAAAGCTTATTCAATTATTCATACAACTAAAATAAGTGGTTCAGGAGTTGCCTGGATCCTATCAAGGGAATTAGGATCAATTAATGGGCTAGAACTAGCTGCTCTTGGAACAATTTCAGACCAACTTACCTTGATTGGCCCCAATCGATCTATTGCAAAATATGGACTTGAGGCATTAAGAAAAACCTCAAGGCCAGGACTTCTTTCTTTGTTTGAGGAAGCGCAAATTGAAAAAGAAAAGATTGGAACATATGAGGTTGGTTATATTATTGCTCCAAGAATTAATGCCATGGGAAGGTTAACCCATGCGATTGATTCCTTGAGGCTCCTTTGTACTAGAGATAGAAAAAGAGCTAGGGAACTTGCGGATCTAGTTGGAAGAACAAATCTTGAAAGACAAAAAATAGTTGAAACGGTTGTTGCTCACGCTAAAGAAAAATTAGGAGAAAAGGTTGAAGAAAGCATAATTGTTCTTTCCCACGAGAGTTACCATGAGGGAGTAATTGGTCTTGCAGCAGCAAAATTAGTGGAACGGTTCTATAGACCGGCAATAGTTCTTTCCAAAAAGAAAGATATTTCTAAAGCTTCGGCAAGATCAATTACAGGGTTTAACATAATTGAGGCAATTAGAAAACTTGAAGGATTATATCTTGAAGGAGGGGGTCATCCTATGGCCGCAGGTTTTTCCATTGAAACCTCTAAAATAGAAGAATTCACAAGAAGAATAAATAAAATATCTAGGCCTCTTTTGACAGAAGAAATTCTCTCAAGAAAGTTAAAAATTGATTTGGAGATAGATTTCGATCAAATAGATCAAGACCTTTATCAAAAAATTAAAGAGTTTGAACCAACCGGGCTAGGAAATTACCAACCATCTTTCATGACCAAGAATGTGGATGTTTTGGAAGCGAGAACAGTAGGAAGGGAAGGAACACATTTAAAAATAAAGTTAAGGAAAGGTTCTATGGTTTTGGATGCAATTGCTTTCGGTTTTGGAAATCTTCGGACAAAGATTTTACCAGACACAAAAGTGGATATTATATATTCAGTCGAGGAAAACATTTGGAATAACCACACAAACCTTCAGTTAAAAATAAGGGATATTAAGATTTAGGTAAATATTATCTCTCTACAGCGTTCCGGACTTTTTCAACAGCCTGCTTAAGTCCTAATTGGGCCCATTCAATTGGACTCAATCCAGCCGGGGGTTTTGTACCTAATTCTGGATATTTATTTACGACCTTTTCTGCCGCATGTAGGGATCCTTTAATTACCATTTCAACAGGGGGTAAACCAGCCGGTGGTACCGTCAAGTTTGAATTATCGGGTCTAGGTACGTAGTTTCTGCCGCCACCAAATTTAATATCCATATAATTATTTCTTTTCACTCTCCTTTTCGTCTTTACGGTCAGAGTAATACTTTTCACTTTCACCGGTTTTGGAAAGTCTAAGGCCCACTGTAGGACCGTTTAATATACGCGCATGCTCATATACTTTATTCAGTTCCTCAGGGTCAAGACCTAATTTAACTATTTCAAATTCAGCCATATATTCTTTGTTTACATTAAAAAACCTCCTTTTTGCTTGAAGGAGGTGATTAGCACGGAATTACCTCCTCCTTTAAATAAGGAGATTGACTAAGGTAATTCTTACAGTACGAACAAAATTCATAGTACAGAGAGTATTATCCCAGAATAAGGCTCTTCTTGTCAAGAATGGGTTTAAAATCTACAATACAGATACTGGTATGCAAAGAACTCTTGTTATAGATTCAATTGGCAAAGTCGGAGAAAAAATTCTTCTTGCAGGCCATGTCGCAACCCGCAGAGATCATGGAAAGCTTGTTTTTATAGATCTTTTAGATAGAAGTGGAATTATTCAGGTTGTGGGAGGAGAAGAACTTTCTTCTCTAAGGCCTCAAGATGTTGTTGAAATAGAAGGGTTAGTTCAGAAAAGACCCGAAAAGATGACTAATGACAAAATTCCAACAGGAAAAGTGGAAGTTTCTTCTGAAAAAGTAAATGTACTTTCAAAGGCTGAAGAAATGCCTTTTGATATGGGCACAGAAACTTTAAATTTAGAACTTCCCACACTTCTAGATTACAGGGCACTTACCTTAAGACATCCCAAAGTAAAAGAGATATTCAAAGTTCAGGAAGCGGTTATGGAAGGTTTTAGAAAAGCTGCACAAGGTTTGGGATGCACCGAAATATTTGTTCCTACAATTTCTGCTTCGGCAACGGAAGGGGGAGCAGAAGTATTTAAAGTTGACTATTATGACCACTCCGCTTTTATGACCCAAAGCCCGCAACTTTATAAACAGATGCTTGTTCCTGTTTATGAAAGGGTATTTACTGTCTCCCATGCATATAGAGCAGAACCATCAGTAACTACAAGACATCTTTCTGAAGCAATTCAGTTGGATTGTGAATTTGGGTTTGTCACCTTTGAAACACTTCTTGATTATTTAGAACTGGTTGGAAAAGAAACTCTAAAGTATGTAGAAAAAACCTGTGCAGATATCTTAAAAGATTTTGGAGTTGAGAAGTTGAAAATTACTGACAAAGTTCCAAGACTAACAATGAGAGAAGCCCAGAAGGTTATATTAAAAAGAACTGGAGTTGATCATACAAAAGAAAAGGATTTAACGCCAGAAGATGAAAGAGAAATATGTAAATGGGCACAAGAAGAAGGCAGTTCAGATTTGGTTACAATTACCCACTATCCAACTAAAAAAAGAGCGTTTTATACAAAAGCAGACCCCAAAGAGCCTGAGTATTCACTCTCATACGACCTTCTTTTTAGGGGAATGGAGATTCTTTCTGGAAGTCAAAGGGTTAGTGATTATGGAGAACTTATTGGTGCAATTAAAGAAAGGGGAATGAACCCAGATAATTTCGAAATGTATTTGCAGGCTTTCAAATATGGAATGCCTCCTGAGGGGGGATTTTCTTTTGGACTTGAAAGATTGACCATGCAAATATTGAAGCTTGCCAATATCCGTGAAGCCTCACTTTTCCCGAGGGATATGGAAAGGGTTGATATTAGACTTTCCTCTCAAGACCAAAAAGAATGAATAAGCTCCTAACAAAGAAGAATAATTATCTCTTTTTTTTAATACTCTCGTTTGTGTTTATTGCATCATACGCTCTTGCCCTAAGTCCGGTGGGGGGAGCCGTCTACCAAAAGGTAAGTGATACATTTATTAAAAAAGAGTTTCCTCCAAATCCAGTTATTTCCAAAGATGCAACATTTCCAATTTTCTCAGCTCAGGGGATTTTGGCCGTTGATCTAACCTCTGAAGTAACCCTTTTTGAAAAAGACGCGGATAAAGCACTACTTCCTGCTTCCACCACAAAGATAGTTACCGCACTTGTTGCCATGAATTCATTTAATAAAGATGGTGTTATTGAAATAGGTAATATTTCAATAGAGGGACAAAAAATGGGGCTTAAAAAAGGAGAAAAAATAACAGTCTCTGATCTTTTATACGGTCTTCTAGTTTATTCAGCAAATGATGCAGCTGAGGCTCTAGCCCAGAACTACCCAGGAGGGAGAGATAATTTTGTTTTAGCTATGAATGATTTTGCAAAAAGCCTGCATTTAGAAAACACCAACTTTACAAATCCTTCAGGGCTTGATGGGGTTGGTAATCATATAGTCTCAACGGCAAGAGATTTAATTAGAGTTTCTACTTATGCGATGAAAAACCCGGAGTTTGCCAAGATTGTGGGAACAAAAGAAATTACAGTTAAAAGCATTGATGGAAAGATTATTCATAGACTTATTAGTGTCAATGAACTTCTGGGTAAAGTCATTGGGGTAATGGGAGTTAAAACTGGCTGGACGGAAAGTGCAAGAGAAAATCTGGTCACTTATATAGAAAGAGACGGACATAGAGTAATGATTGCGGTTTTAGGAAGTCAAGATAGGTTTGGAGAAACAAAGGAACTTATTAATTGGATATTTTCAAATTACACATGGCAAGAGGTTAAGACCCCTTAATATTATTTTGTGGTCTTGTAGTCGAATCTTTTAACTTTTATCCCTAATCCTTTTGCTTTTTCGATTGTATCAATTGTTCCTCCTCCAGTACTTTCAACGACATGGAATGCATAAAGTTCGTCAGCCGCCTTAACCACTTCCAGGTTTCTTTCGAAGTAAGTCCTTTTATCAACTATTTTGTTAACTTTGTTTTCAATAATTGCTTTAGAATTAGTTTTCTTTATGTATTCAAGCTGGATAATTAAATTTTCTGCTTGCTTGGAGGTAATTACCCCTTCTTTTGCCCGTTTTCTGTAATGTGCAGAATAGATTTTCAGGGTTGTAGGCAAAAATATTTTTATGCGTTTGCATTCTGGGTCAAATTCAATAGTTTCGTCGGTTGCAAAAGAATCAACATTTAAGGCTCCTCCCGTTACAATTCCCCCGCCACTTTTTAAAATGTTTCTAACATTTTTCCTCACATCGTTTTCAACTTCTTTGCTCGTTATCGCCCAACTGCCGGATATTGCAACCCACCTATTTGGAATGGAAGTTTTGGAAATCATATTCAGAAGAATTATACAACAATTTATAATTTTACTGTTTTATTATTGCCCGTAATAATCAGAAGTTACCGCAGGAAGGTAGGCAACATAACCATTATCTCCTTCAAAGACGTAGATAGGTTGGAAAAAGTCTGTTTGAGTTCCTGCATCAAAGTAAGCTAAATATACTTTTCTTATTTTTATATTATCTCCTTCTTTGCCTCCTCCCACACTTGCTGTTGAGGCTTTCCCATCAGCAAATTCCTTCCATGCGGCATCTGATGTTTTAATAGGGTAGGTGGAAAACTGACTTTCATCAACTGTAAAATAGTGAAATTCTGCCGCAACTATTTGTTTTCCTCTATCTGTAGTTCCGCTTACTATAAACCAGACGTTGGCGTTATTTGGATCCGGAGTAACTGCGGGCAAACTATCATAGTTTTTTCTAAAAAGATTTACCTTTACTAAATTTGCTTCAGAAAGGGAAATTGCTGAAACAAATTTTCCACTAGCAAGTTTCAGATATTCCGTTCTTGTAGTTCCTGTTAAGTCACTAGGAAGAAGATCAGCTGACGAAAGATATGATCTAACCTGGGAAGCTGCAATTTCGGACACGGGAGGCCTAACAGAAATCGGTTCGGAATCTACACTTAAGTCATAGCTTATGGAAAATACACCTGAAACAATGTTCATCTCTAAAGTTGAAGGATTTTCCTTATGAGGGAATCTATATGTGGTTGAAGATATTCCCTGCCCATTAGGATTAAAGCCTAAATTTTCAGCTTTATTTTGTGCAGATGAAAGAGAAAGAAGATTGGAAGCAGGTTTTGGCATGAAAAATACTTTTGCCTGGGTAGGCATTTTAGGAAGAGTTCCATCTGCGGTTTCTAAAGTAAATGAAACATTATTAGGAAGGGTAATTCCCGGCATGGCAAGTTTGGGAAGTTTGCCGTAAGTTACAGTAGGGGCAGGGGGAGGAGCGGGAAACATTTTTTTATATAGGGAAATTGCCCCAGTTAAAAGTATTCTTCCGATAATTAAAAAAAGAATAAAGAAGATTCCGTACCTAATTATCTTTCTTGTGACAATTGCTGTTTGAGTCAGGGAGGACATAAGTCAATTGTATATGATAAAATCAAAGCTGAAAATGGATAAGATTAGAACACGCTTTGCCCCGAGCCCAACAGGCTTTTTACACATTGGAGGATTAAGAACGGCAGCCTATTCGTATGCTTTAGCCAAACACTCCGGCGGAGACTTTTTGTTAAGAATTGAAGACACTGACAAAAAAAGAGAAGTTGCCGGTGCAACTGAAAAAATATATGAAACCTTAAAGATTTTTGGGCTGAACTGGGATGAAAAACCGTTAGTTCAATCCCAAAGAGCCAAATCCGGAGCCTATATTGAAGCGGCTGAAAAATTAGTAAAAGATGGCCATGCGTTTTATTGCGATTGTCCCCCTAGAGACGCAAAACATCAAGGTTACTCAAAAATATTAAGAGATCCGTGTAGAGACAAAAACTTAAAATCAGGTGCAATTAAATTAAGAGTTCCTGATGGATCTAAAGTTAGTTACAGAGATTTTGTTTTGGATAAAGAAATTACCTGGGACACAGATACCGTTGCAGACACAACTTTATTAAAATCAGAAAGTTTAAATAGACTGCCAACCTATCACCTTGCTGCTGCCGTTGATGATATTTACACGAGAGTTACACATGTACTTCGTGGCCACGATTGGCACCCAAGTACCCCGGTTCACATACTAGTTCATCAGTATTTAAATAATGGAAAAGTTCCAGAGATTGGACACGCAACAGACATTCTTTCTCCTAATGGGGGTAAACTCTCAAAAAGGCGGGATTCTGTTTCTTGCGAAGAATTTCTGGGGAGTGGATATTTACCTGAAGCGATCTTAAATTTTATTATTCTTTTAGGTTGGGCTCCGAAGGACAACAGGGAACTATTTACTTTAAAAGAATTTGTTGAAGCCTTTGATATTAAGGGTTTTCAAAAATCAAACCCCCTATATAAATTAGAAAAACTTAATTGGTTTAATGGACAATATTTAAGACAAAAGTCTGACAAGGAATTAATAGAACTTCTTAAAGAAGGTTTTCTTCCTAAAAATACGGATATGAATTTATTAGATAAAATTATTCCGCTAGTTAAGGAAAGAATTTCTATACTTTCTGATTATAGGAAACTTGCTGGGTTTTTCTCTAACTGGGAAAAACCTGCAGACAAAATGTTTGGCAGATACTACAAGGAACATTTACGTGCAGCAGTTTCTGCAATTGAAAAAGATGAGCCTTTAGATAGAGTTCCTGGAGAATATAAATTTAAAGTGGGGGACTTTTTTATGGACCTTCGAATTGCCATAACGGGAAGCAAATTTACTCCTCCCATTAATGAATCAATTGAGATATTGGGAAAGAAGGAAGCAATTGAAAGATTGAAAAAAGTACTTACTTGAAATGAAAAAACCTCCTGCCATGACGTATCAGACTATAAATAGGGATAAAATTGATGCTGATTTTCTTCGAAACAAACTTAAGTTAAAAAATATTGAGGTAAGGCAATCTTTTTCGGAAAAGTATCCTGAAGTTAATGCGTTTCTAACTGAAAGGGGAATAGATTTAGGAAAAATCAGGGAACATTCCGCTAAAATAATCGGGGCAGGAGCATTAACAGGAACATTACTTTTTGCTCCTCCAGGAAACTTAAAAGACCTTCCTCCGCTTTCGGAAATAATTTCTTCAATTAAGGATTTGACGGGAGACGCGTCAAATAGCCTGCCCCAGAAATTCTTAATAGATCTTTTAAAAGGAATTCTTCCAAAAACCGCAAGGTCATTAACAAAAGATGAGGAAAAGAAATTGGAACAGGTATTTGAGAAAGTAATTGGGGTTAAAGCAAAAGCTAATTTAGAAGGTGAGCATCTTAATACAACATATGGTTATATTGGTGCTGAGCAGCATTTAGCAAGGTACCCCGGGGATAATATCTTTAACCATCCTAAAATTGCAGTTGGCGATGAAGGAATGGCTCCGGGACTTGGGGCTTGGGGCTATTTTGCTAACTCCAGAGAAAATTTAACAAAAAGCCTGGATGAAACAGAAAAATGGTATGCGGTAGTTCAAACACTTTACCTTCCTGATTGGAATACAAGGTCCAGATATTTAAGGGAGTGGTATAAATACAGAAAGGTACTCATCGTTAATACAGATAACGGTAACGCAGTCGTTGCAGCAATTGCAGACTCAGGCCCTGCTGCTTGGACAGGAAAGCATTTTGGAGGAAGCCCTGAGGTTATGGAATATTTAGGGGGACCAAAATACAAAAAAGGAGCAGTTATTGTGTTTTTTGTAGATGATCCGGAAAATAAAGTACCACTAGGACCAGTAGACTATAATAAACTTAATCTATCGGGGTTAGCATTAAGAGAAATATGAGTAAAATTTTCTACGACAGATTAATAGTTTTTGAAGAAGTTGAAGCAGAAATTAAAAAGGTTGCTAAAACTCCTGAAGAAAAAGAAGAGCTTTGGAAAGAGGTAGACGAAATAATACACCATAAGTTAATGGGATGTGTTTTAGAAAAGCTTCCCAGAAATTACCACCATGAATTTTTGGAAAAGTTTGAGAAGGCTCCGCAAGATGAAGGGCTTTTCAAGTTCTTAACAGAAAAAGTAGGGGAAGATATAGAAAACTTCTTAAAAATTGAAACAGAAAAGCTTAAAACCGAACTTCTTCAACTAATTAAGGGAAAGTAGTCTTTCTATGGTAAAATAGGCTTGTTATATTACCCCGTCGGCTAACGGTAGGCCAAATGGTTCTGGACCATTTAATCTTCGTTCGAATCGAAGCGGGGTAGCTAAGCACCGAGACCGTTCAGATTTGGTCACCTAAAATGAGTTCTTTATCTCTTCTTTTCGGCCAAAACATATCATTTCACTCAGTGAAGTAGTCTTCTAAATGAGTTAATATACACGCATGAAAAAAGAG
>Ga0172379_10000393_pt1 | contig 112143 bp, 106 predicted proteins | sample GrowelOW334metaG_FD_119756 | JGI IMG/M metagenome (GOLD analysis project Ga0172379, IMG submission 119756) | Groundwater microbial communities from an aquifer near a municipal landfill in Southern Ontario, Canada - Groundwater well OW334 metaG | ecosystem: Environmental > Aquatic > Deep... | reverse complement strand
TCAGAACAAGGAGTGTCTATTAGAAAGAAAATGATTTTTTATGCTTATGAAAAAGTCGTGGCAGGAGTTGGGTTGGTAAGGGATAGAGGGCGGCCATCGAAAAGGAGCCCTCTGTCCCTTACAGAAATTTTCTAGCCCCTTATATAAATAAATAAAATTATCAAATTAATATTAAAAATGTATACTTTAACTATGATCAATGAAAAAGAAAATATACTATCAAAACTAAATCAAGAACAACTCCAATCAGTAACCCATAAAAACGGCCCTTTATTAATAGTTGCTGGTGCAGGAACCGGCAAAACGAGCGTAATCACCAAAAGAATCGCATGGCTAATAGAACAAAAACTAGCGCTTCCAAATGAAATATTAGCCTTAACATTTACAGACAAAGCTGCTGGCGAAATGGAAAATAGAGCTCTCGAGCTGCTTCCGTATGGATCTTTAGATATTTGGATTTCAACATTTCATAGTTTTGGCGACAGAATTATAAAAGACAATGCAATGTCGCTTGGATTTTCTTCAGACTATCAAGTTTTTTCAAAGCCGGAAGAAATATTATTTTTTAAAGATAATATTTTTAAACTAGGTCTTGATAAATTTTTACCACTCGGCAATCCAACAAAACACATTGAATCGATTTTGGATTTATTTTCCAGATTAAAAGATGAAGACATTTCACCAAAAAAATTCAAAGAATTCGCTCAATCAAAAGACGACGAGAAGCTACTTGAACTTTCAAATATATATGAAAAATTTACCAAACTTATGAGACAAGAAAGTAAAATTGATTTTGGCGATCAAATATACTTATCTCTTGAACTTCTTCGCAGCAATAAAGATATACTACATACATATCGCAAACAATTTAAATATATACTACTTGATGAATTTCAAGATACAAACCATTCACAATACCAACTCATAAAATTATTATTAAATAATCAAAAAAATATTACCGTTGTTGCTGATGACGATCAATCAATATATAGATTTAGAGGTGCGGCTATTTCAAATGTTTTGGATTTTAATAAAGATTTTCCAGAAGCAAAATTAATTACATTAACACAAAATTACAGGTCAACCAAGCAAATCCTCTCTAGCGCATATAAATTAATTCAACACAACAATCCTTATCGCTTAGAATATGAACAAAAAATAAACAAAAAATTAGAAGCTACAAAATTGGGCAAAAAACCAACTATAATAAAATGTGAAAATGGATCAATTGAAGCAGACACAGTTGCTGAAATTATTAAAAATTCAATTAAAAATATAGGTTATGAATATAAAGATTTTGCAATTTTAGTTCGCGCAAATTCACAAGCTGAAATATTTTTGCAAACCCTAGACTTTGAATTAATCCCTTATCACTTTAGCGGTAAAAGTGGTTTGTATAATCTTCCGGAGATAAGATTAATTATTAATTTTTTAAAAGCCCTTACAAATGATGATGACAACTTAAGTATATACCATCTCGCCACATCTGAAATTTTTGAAATTAAAACTAATGAAATAATTCCAATAATGTCTTACTCAAAAAAATCAAACATTCCTTTAAAAAATATTTTGCAAGATATCATGCAAAAGAAAAAATTCGCAAAAATAGATTCTATCCTTTACGCTAAAATTGAAAATCTTTTGAACTATATAAAAAAATATCAAGATATGATTCCGGATTATTCTATTGGACAGCTAGTCTATTCTTTTTTAAATGAAAGCGGTTATCTTAAAAAATTAATGAAATTTCAAAGTCCAGAAAGCGAAGCAAAAATTTCTAATATTTCTCATTTTTTCGAATCAATAATAAAAAGATTTGAAACTTCATCTCCGGAAGATAGATCAGCTATTAAATTTATAAATAATTTAGAATTATTAATCGAGTCAGGAGAAAATCCAGCAACATCCCAAGCAAGCCCAGATGACAATGTCGTAAAAATCCTAACCATACATTCAGCTAAAGGCTTGGAATTTAAAGTAGTATTTATGGTTAGTTTAACATCGGATCGTTTTCCATCAAAAAACAGATCCGAGGCCTTGCCGGTTCCAGAGGAACTAATTCACGAAACCTTGCCAACCGGTGATTATCACATGCAAGAAGAGCGAAGATTATTTTATGTTGGAATAACAAGAGCAAAAGAAGAATTATATTTTTCAATGTCAAAAAAATACCATGACAACATAAGAGAGAAGAAGCCGTCACAATTTATCATAGAAGCAATGGATGAAATTGATAGCACAGCCTTAACACACTCGAAAAATTCAGAAGAAGTCTTAAAAAGATATATTAAAAAAGAAGCCGAAGCAAAAACCATTATTAAATATTCGCCGGATAAAGCGATGATATTAAACCCTCATCAAATAGATGATTATTTAACATGTCCTTTGAAATTTAAATATGTTCATATATTACAAATTCCGGTCAGCACCAGCCACCAGATAAGTTTCGGTAATGCCATTCATAAAACAATTGAATTTTTTCTCAAGCAAAAGATTAAAAAGAATATACCAACCATCGAAGAAATATATACTAGTTTTGAAAATAATTGGATTAATGAAGGATATATCACAAGAGAACACGAACAAAAACGATTTAATGAGGGGAAACAAGCAATAACCAATTTTTACAATTCAGAAAAAAATAACCCAAACATTCCAACTGCAGTTGAAAAAAGTTTTTCTTTTAAATATAACGACCAATTAACAATTAAAGGAAGGTTTGATTTAATTTATCAACAAAATAATGAAGTAGAAATAAAAGATTTCAAAACAAGCAATGTTGACACAGAAGAGGATGCTTTAAAAAACGCTCAAAAAAATCGTCCATTTGCAATTTACTCACTTGCAATAAAAAAAATATTAAATGTTACGCCAAAACTTACCATGCATTTTATCAACAAATCTTTGGAAGTATCAATATTTAAAAAAGAAAAAGACGAAATTAAACTAACTGAAGAAATAAGTAAAGTTATCACAGGATTAAACAACCAAAATTTCGTCGCAGACCCAACATATCAAGCGTGTAATTATTGTCCTTACAAAAACATTTGTCCTGACGCGAAAAAATAGAATTCTTGAGTAAGATTTGATACAATAACTATAAGAAAATAAATTACTATTACTGCTAGAACTAATTTTTTCAAGGGGGGAAAATGGATCCATATAATATTTTAAATCAAAATCCAGAACAAACACCGGATAATAAAACATTTGAATTTAAAAAAATTTTGTTGCTATTCACATTATTGGTCATGGTAATTGTTGCCGGCTATTTAATGGTAAAAATAAACAAAGTTTCTAAATCAAACATTGTAAATATAAACACAAATTCAGCTGCTTCAATAATCAATCCTGAACAAAAAACGCTTGCTCTTGCAAATGATTATTTTGGTTACAATCTTCTAAAAGCACTAAATAGTCAGGGTAAGAACACATTTATTTCACCCATTAGTATTTCGATGATTTTGGACCTTACTTCAAATGGTGCAGTAGGGGACACACAAAAAGAAATACTTAACACTCTTGGTCAGGCAAATTTTTCCACTTCAGCAATCAATAAATTCAATTCTGATTTAATGAAAAGCTACAATAATAATTCTACGATTAATTTAAAAATTGCAAACTCAATTTGGATAGACAATCAAATATCAATCTTAGACAGTTTTAAAACTTTATCTCAAAATCAATATTTCGCTAAATCGGAAAATCTAGATTTCAATAATAATAGTAGCTCCGATCAAATAAACAAATGGGTTTCAGACAATACAAATGCTAAAATCCCTGAAATAATCGATCAAAACGCTTTGTCTCAAATGAAAATGGTTTTAGCAAATGCAATATATTTTAAATCTGATTGGGCTAGCCCATTTGATGAGGCAAAAACCAAAAAACAAGATTTTAACTTGCAAGATTCTAAAATCGTTTCTGTTGACATAATGAACAAATCAAGTCATTTCAGTTATTTAGCCGATAATCAAAAACAAGTTGTTAGTCTTCCTTATGCTAATTCAAGCAATTTAGAAATGATTATTTTTTTACCAAGTAAAGAAGAAGGAATTGATAAATTTATTAATACGCTTGATACAGCAGAAATAAATAAAAATATCGATCAACTAGAATCAAAAGACGGCGTACTTTTAATGCCAAAATTTAAAATTGAATATAGCAAAGAAATTACAAATGATTTAAAAAATCTAGGAATTGAAACGGCATTTGATAAAAATAAAGCTGACTTTTCAAATCTTTCAAAAACTGCATTATTTATAAATCTTGTAAAACATAAATCATATCTTGCAGTTGATGAAAAAGGAACAGAAGCAACTGCTGCAACTATTGTCGGCATGGACAAGGCATTAATCCAAAATCCTGAAAAACCTTTTGAAATGATTATTGATAGACCTTTCTTTGTTTTAATCAGAGACACGAAAAATTCACTAAATTTATTCTCTGGTATTATTAAAGATCCGACAAATTAATCACAACTTTAAAGTTAACGATAAATAATATATTCTATATTTAGAATAAAATAATATTAAATAACAGGAGAAAACAAAATGAACAAAGAATTATTGCGAAAAATTGGTATTATTATGATTGTTATTTCGATAGTCTCAATCATAGTTCGTATGCCTGTCGGAGAACCGGGAAAAGGTTTTTTCGACATCCAATTTTGGACATATATGATCATGAGCTTACTTAATATCATTGTTGGAATTCTAATTCTTAAAAATCACAAAAATGCACCCAAAATCGCGATTGGTATTATAATCGCTACTTTTATTGCAACCGATATTGCATCAAGAATAGTCGAAGAAATAACCATACTTGATACAATATGCGCGGCAATTATTCCGGCAATTCTTATTTATGGCATTAAAAAAAGTCAAACAATTCAAAAGAAAGTTTCAAATGAATAAAGAAGAATTTCCAAGCGGACCCGATTATGATTTTTCTCAAAAAAAAATAGAAATTCCTCCTGATCTTCAATTCCATCGACCAGAAACTATTATGAATGAACCACCAGAAGAAGAGAGAAAAAGCGACCTTTTCCTTGTACCAAATCGAATAGCTAAACAAATTAAAACTTTACAAACCGAATTAAAAGGAGATAGCGAAACAACTCCGGGTGCTGAAAGAATATTAGAAATCATGGAAGCATACGATCAGCTAAAAAATGAGCGTGAAAATATTCGTCATCAAATTATTGATTATTTGCAAGATGTAAATACGACACTTGACGAACAACTTGATTCTACAAAACAACGTAGAGATAAATGGCTTACTGCATATTATATTGAACAAGACAAACCAAAAGACGAGCAAGATCAATCAAGAATTAAATATTTAAAAGAAAAATTTGAAAGTGCAAGAGATTTCGTTGATATAATTGAAAAAGATTATTCAAGTTCAACAATATTCAATGAATAATACTGAAACAACCTTATGAAAGAAAATAAAAATATCTTAATAACTCATAACTTCACTGGGGTTTTTACAATATACTGTATTTTTTCTTTGCTGCTTTTAGGTTTTGATATTAGAGACCTAAGAATTAATGCCGCAATTTCTGCATGCAACACGAAACCAAATTCAGTAGTCTGGACAATTGCAATTTTGTTTATAATATCGTTTTTCACAATTCTAATATACCTTATAGTAAAGTTAGCAAAGAAAAAAATTAATTTAAGAACATTTTTAGTATATCTCATTATTATTATCTCAATTTTATTCTTACCAGGGATCATTGAATCGATTTTATATTAAGGCTTGTTCGATATTTGTTCGGTAAATTAATCTGTGATATGATATTTCTATGAACCAATTTTTTATTATATTATTATCTTTAATAATTTTTTCAGGACTAATCATTGCAGCTGTAATTTTTTATTTTTCAAAAAAATTTAGAGAAATGGAAGAAAACAGAAAAGGGGATGGCGGCATGCAAATGCTCAATCAAAATATGCAATCACTTCAGCAAGTTGTAGCCGAACAAATTGGCAATGCCAACAAAAATATCAATGAAAGACTGGACAATGCTGCACGCGTAATTATGTCAGTCAACAATGAACTTGGACAAATGAAAGAAATCGGAGCCAATCTTAAAGGAATTCAGGATTTTTTGAAATCTCCAAAACTCCGAGGTAATTTAGGAGAACAAGGGTTAAAAGAATTGCTAACCCAATCTCTTCCAACAAAATATTTTTCAATCCAATATACTTTCAGGAGCGGAACGATAGTTGACGCGATTATTCATCTTGATGCTGGCAAAATTCCAATCGATTCTAAATTCCCACTTGAAAATTTTAATCAAATGATTAAAGCAACAAACGATGCAGATAAATCAATTTATCGTCGAAAATTTAGAGACGATTTTAGAAGACATGTAAATGCAATAAGTAAAAAATATATTAATCCTGATGAAGGTACAGCTGATTTTGCTTTTATGTACATACCATCGGAATCGATTTATTTTGAAGTAGTAAACAACGAGCAAGATTTGTTTGAATATGCAGCCACAAGTCATGTTGTATTATCTTCTCCTTCAACTTTCTTTTATTATCTTCGCACAATTATGCTTGGACTTGAAGGAAAGAGAATTACAGAAATGAGCCGAGAAATTATCAAAGCACTAAAAACAATCAAGCAACAATCAAATGGTTTGGGAGAAAATCTTTCAGTCTTAAATCGCCACATAACAAATGCAAACAAAACAATGACATCAGTAAGCGACCAATATATTAAATTATCAGAGAAAATTAGCAGAGTTGATATTTTAGAAGAAAATCAAACTAAACTTTTAGATGGTGCGATTGAAGAATAAACAAAAAAGAAAAAAGATAATAATCTTAATAACTGCAAATTTCTTTGTAATATTTTTAAGTTTTGTCTGCATGTCTCAAATCCTTCAACTTAAAAAAAACAATACTTCCGCAAATGAACCAAAAAACGAAAACACTAATTTAGTAGTTAGTAATATCAATCAAAATTTTAACGATAACACAAATTTAGCTGTTCCTCTTCAAACTAATTATAATGTGCCAATCTTAATGTATCATTACATTCGTAACTTCAATGACCCAAACGACAAAGTCGGCACTAATTTATCCGTTTCACTCCAGAGTTTTGATAGTCAAATGAAATATTTAAAGGACAATGATTATACTTCCATTAATTTTAATGATTTAATTACTAAGAATTTCCCAAATAAATCAGTAATAATAACCTTTGATGACGGTTACAACGATGCTTTTACAGGTGCATACCCGATTCTTAAAAAATATAACTTATTTGGCGTATTCTATATTATTACAAATAAAATCGGATCGGATGGCTATGTTAGTTGGAATGATTTAAAAGAAATGAGTCAAAACAAAATGATAATTGCATCCCACAGCCTAGATCATCCGAATATGATAAATCTTGAAAAAGAAAAAATTGAAAAAGAATTAATTGAAAGCAAATTAGCTCTAGAAACAAATTTAAATATTAAAGTTACCGATTTTTGTTATCCATCCGGCAAATATTCAACTGCAAATATTGAAGAATTAAAGAAAACCGGTTATAATAGTGCGGTTACAACCAAATCCGGTGTTTCAGATCAAAATTCAAAATTATTTGAATTACCTCGAATCAGAGTAACAAATGAAACTAATTTAAAAAATATTTTAAAATAATCTATTAATTATTAATCTTAAGTTATATTCTAGTATGAAAATTCTTTTTGAAGATGAAAATATTGTTGTAATTGATAAACCAGTCGGCATGGTTGTCCACGAAGGAGCAGGCGAGATAGGTGAAACCGTAGCTGATTGGCTAGTTAAAAAATATCCTGAAGTTAAGGAATTATTTGCTAACGATGGAAGACCGGGGATAGTTCATCGACTGGACAAAAATACTTCCGGTATTTTGATTTGCGCTAAAAACCCCATGACAAGATCAGCTCTTCAAAGCCAATTTAAAGAACGAAAAATTATTAAAAAATATTTAACTTTAGTTTATGGTGCAATCAGACCTGAAGAAGGAACAATTGAAACATATCTTTCGAGAAATCCACGAAATAGACAAACTATGAAAGTCGAAGCCATAAGTTTTAATTTAGGAGATAGCGAAAATAACTCAAAACATGCTATTTCTGATTATAAGACATTAAAACATTATCAATTTAAAGATAAAAAGGAACTTCATAATCTTAGTCTGGTTGAGATTACCCTTCATACAGGAAGAATGCATCAGATTAGAGCTCAAATGAAATTTTTAGGCCACCCAGTAATAGGGGATCCGGATTACAATATCAAACCATCTCGAAAAATCTCAAATCTTTTAGGCCTTGAAAGACAATTTTTACACGCATACTGCAATATTTTTACTCACCCGATAACCGGCGAGACAATAGAAATCAAAAGTAACCTTCCCGAAGATCTTTCAATAATTATTTCTAAACTTACTAATAAATAAAAATTATTTTTGCTCATACCTTTTTCAAGGAAATAAAAAAACTCTTTTCATAGTCTTTTTCAGAAAGTAAAAAAGCACTATCGCTTCGTCGTTTCAGGAAGAAAATAATAATTTTTCGCTTCAAAGAAGCCGAAACTGCATACCCGCCTTTGGCGAGGATAAATTTCGGAGTGTCTTTAGAAAGAAAAATTTATTATTTTTACTCCTGAAACTAGCGTGCCAGGGTAAGGGATTGAAAGGGGCTAGGGGCGGACATCGCAACTCCGAGCCCCTGCCCCTTTCAAAATAAAATAATCCCTTACAAAAAACAACCTAGTCCCTTTTGAAATAAACCTTGACAACCCACCCCATTTTCAAATATAATATAAAAGTTGGGCAACCTCCTGCCAAGCTGGTCTATCGTATGGCAGTGGAAACGCCGAAAGGCAACTAACTGTCATCGAACAGCAGACCAGCCATAGGGCTTCAAGTGTTTCTCGGTTGGCAGCTTGAAGCACTATGATAAAACTTGTACCAAGACCGAACGGACACAGTTTAATAGTCTTGGTGCAATCGGCCGCATCGGCAGATCTCTTGCCGCTGCGGCCCAGCACTCATTCTGCTCCCTCCCAGGCTGGCGACCGCTGATGCGGGAATCCTCCTGCATCAGCGCAATCATCCAACAAAACCCTTCATATCAAGACTCGGGCCTCGTTATTAACGAGGCCCTTAGCATTTTATTACCTTGAAAAATATTTGGCTTTAAGTGTAAAATAATAATATAAAAAGATATTACAATAAATAAAGGGATAATAATGTATGCACTAATTATGGCTGGAGGATCAGGTACAAGACTTTGGCCAAAATCAAGAAAAAATTCGCCAAAACAGCTTCATCCATTTGTTGGAGATAAAACATTAATCCAAAACACAGTTAGTCGTATTAAAGATATTATCTCTGAAAAAGATATTTTTATAATCACCAACAAAAGCTATGTTCATAAAATAAAAGCGCAGCTACCGGCAGTTCCAATAGAAAATATTTTAGCTGAACCTTTTGCGCTTGGGACAGCTGCCGCAATTGCTATCGGTACTAAAAAAATTCAATCAATAGATCCAAACTCCGAAATCCTAATGCTTTGGGCTGATCAATCAATTGAAGATGAAGAGCTGTTTCGAAAAATTGTTATCAAATCAGCTAATGCATCAAAAAATTACGACGGTATCATAATCGGTGTAAAACCAACTTTTCCTTCAACAGAATTTGGCTATATAAAAATTGGAAACATCAAAGAAGATTTAGGTGATGAAAAAATATATAAACTTGATAAATTTGTAGAAAAACCTGATTCAACAACAGCTCAAAAATTTTTCGATTCATGGGAATATCTTTGGAACACCGGTATTTCAATATGGAATACAACAAAATTAGTTGAAACATTTAAAAAATATACTCCTGAAATATGGACAAAAGTTGAAAAACTTGAAAAATTTCTTGACCACGATAAAATAACTGGAGCGATTGAAAATATATTTAAAGGCATAGAACCGATTCCAATTGATTACGCAATCTATGAACGCAGTAATAATTTAGCGGTTGTCCCGGCTGATCTTGGTTGGTCTGACGTGGGAACATGGTCAGTTCTAAAAGATATATTAACTCCAAACAATGAATCAAATGTAGTTAAGGGAAAGCACATTGGAATCGAGACAGAAAATAGCTTGATCTATTCAGGCGAACGATTAATTGCTACAGTAGGGGTGAAAGATTTAATTATTGTAGACACAGAAGATGTTGTCTTTATTGCAGATAAAAGCAAAGCGCATAAAGTTAAACAGATGATTGAAAAATTAAAAGCTGAAAACAAAACAGAATATCTTTAATTAATAGAAAGGGAACATATTGTGCGACGCAAATTATGGATTTATTTAGGAATAATTATATTAATAACAGTTTTTTCTTTTTTAATAGTCTGGCCTAAGGGTCCAAATCTTAAAATTGGCAGCTGGTCAAGAGAATTACAAATACGAAAAGGCTTGGATTTACAAGGCGGAATCCATTTAGTCTATGAGCTGGACACAAGTAAAATAGCAGATAAAGACAAAGAACAGTCAAAGCAAGGTGTTGTAAATATTATTAACAGAAGAATCAACGGACTTGGTTTAACCGAACCAAACATTCAATCAGGTTCAATTGGAAACACCCAAACAGTAATAGTTGAACTTCCGGGTGTAAACGATGTTAATGAAGCAATAGATATGATAGGGAAAACAGCACAACTAAGCTTTAAAGAACAAAACATGGAAGCAATTGGAACTGAAGATATGTGGAAAGACACAGGTCTTAATGGAAGCCATCTTGAACGAGCAAATGTTGAGTTTGACCAACAAGGCGCACCTCAAATAGGACTTCAATTTAATGCCGAGGGTCGCAAATTGTTTGGCGAAATTACAGCTCGAAATCTTGAAAAACCGGTTGCAATTTTCCTAGACGATCAACCGATTTCTATTCCAACTGTTCAATCTGCAATTACTGATGGTAAAGCTATCATTACCGGTGAATTTAAAATTGATGAAGCTAAAAAACTTGCCCTTGAATTAAACTCCGGCGCCTTACCAGTACCAATTAAACTTATTGAACAATACAATGTTGAAGCAACACTAGGTAATGAATCAGTTCAAATGAGCACAATGGCAGGAATCATCGGATTAATCTTAATTGCAATATTTATGATTATTTATTACAGACTTTTCGGCTTAATCGCAGTTGCCGCTTTGATTATTTACACTCTGATTGTTATTTCATTATTCAAACTAATCCCGGTTACATTAACCTTAGCGGGGATTGCCGGTTTTATACTTTCAATCGGTATGGCTGTTGATGCAAATATACTTATTTTTGAAAGAATAAAAGAAGAAAAGCTTAAAGACAAAAAAATTAGCGTTGCAGTTGAAGATGGATTTAGAAGAGCATGGCCATCAATTCGCGATTCAAACTTATCTACTCTTATTACAACAGTAATTCTAATGTGGCTTGGAACAGGCATAATCAGAGGTTTTGCCATTACGCTTTCAATTGGAGTGATTGTATCAATGTTTACAGCCATCACAGTTAGCCGAACATTCCTAAAACTAATAATGCACGAAAGGAAAACAATATAATGAATATTATTGGAAAAAGAAAAATCTTCTACATTTTTTCATCAGTTTTACTAGTTTTAGGTATTATTGCAATTAGTGTTTGGGGAATTAAGCTTGGCATCGATTATACCGGTGGAAATATGCTTGAAATCAAAAATGCGCCCTCAAACGATGTAATTAAAGAAGTATTTAAGGAGCAGGGAATAGATGACGCTGTAATTCAGAAAACACAAAATAATACTCTTATTAAATTTAAAGGTGACAGGGGCAAAGAAGTTGTTTTAGTTCAAAAATTAAAGGAAAAACAATCAAACATCGAAGAAGTAAGCTTCCAATTTGTCGGCCCAACCGTTGGTCGAGATTTAACTAAAAGAGGTATATTATCTCTAATACTAGCCTCACTTGCAATCATTATGTACATTGCTTTTAGCTTCAGAGAAGTTCCCAAGCCTACCAATTCATGGAGATTTGGAATTACCGCGGTTTTAGCACTTGTTCACGATGTATTGTTTGTTTTAGGGTTTTGGGCTGTTTATTCACATTTCACAGGAGCAGAACTCGATAGCCTGTTCATACCTGCAATTTTAACAATTGTTGGATTCTCGGTTCACGACACAATTGTTGTATTTGATAGAACCCGTGAAAACCTTAGAAAAACCAATATTGAAACAGGGGATGAATTCGCCGAAGTTGCCAATGACTCCTTAAATCAAACCGTTGTTAGATCATTAAGTACTTCATTTACTGTAATTTTAACCTTATTATCCCTGTATCTGCTCGGGGGAGAGAGCATTCGAAGTTTTGTTCTAATTTTACTGGTTGGAATCACAGCTGGAACCTATTCTTCTATCTTTATTGCAACCGATCTTCTTGTAAGTTGGCAATTGTTCAAAAGTAAGAAGAACTCGTAAAGCGCCTCATCGGCGCTTACCGTAGAGACAGGTTTATAAAGCACTTCAAAGGCGCTACTGTAGAGACGAGTTTTTAAAATCTATCACTCTGTCATTCCAGACCCGAAGTGTAACGCTCGGGATCTGGAATCCAGAAATAAGGTACTCCCCTTTTTAAGTCCTTAAGTTTTTAGTTTTAAGTTGTGGATTTAAGTTTTAAGCTATAATCCTAATGCACAGCTTTATACCATATAAGGCTCTAGAATGCGCTAAATAAGCGTTTTGTATGCTTAGTTGATAAATTACTCATCTGAACTAATATTTATACTAAATTATATGGGTAAAAATGACAAAAATAATAACTAATACGTAAAGTAGGTAAAATAAAATCAAAAACAGTATAAACAACTAGAAAATAGGTAACATATACATGATAATAGGGGAGGTACAGGTTCGGAATAGAGGTAAACAGAGAATTAAAAGAAAAAACATAGCACGTTTAACAGGAGTAGGCAGAATACCTATGCTTTCAGTTGAAAGTTAGTCGCACAATGTAACTTGTGCGACACTTTTTAAGTCAGCCTGATTGAACCTGAAGGCGCGACTAATGAACCTTAAATATTTGATTAAACTGAATTTGAATAAATTTATTAAAAAAACTTGAATTTTGAAACTTTATTCTTACTTATAACACGAATTGGCCTAGAATCTTTTTATCTCAAACAAATTCATCTTTATTTAAAACTCAATCTTTGCAATTGTGTATTTTGACCACTCCCCCGAATATTAGTAAAATTTTCCCTGTTAATCAGGGTAAAAACGATGGCTTTCTCAAGTCAGATCTCCCCCCTGGAGAATCCGACATCAAGAACCTATTCGATCTAAGCCTCCCCCGCTTCCCTGTTAAACAGGTTCAAAAATTCTTATTTATAAATTCAGACTTAAAGGAAAATGCAAAGCCCGAAGATATTCTCTTCAGGCTTCGTCTGTCAGTCCAGATCACCTGATCTTGAACTTATGTCTTTTGGTGTTCACAAGCAGCGATACACCATTCTCCACATTCATAACAGTTACTGTTTTCACACTCGACTTCCCACCAACTGTCTCGAAAACTCGAACCTTGATAGGATCACCCGATGTGTTGAACAACTCAATATGCCGTTCCTGCCACATATCCGAGACGCGCGCGAACACGATCGGGACAAGTGTAGCAGAACTGATCTGTACGAAATCCATCTGTCTGTCGAGATCAGGCGAATATAGTATGATCCGCCCAACCCCGCTGCTGATTTGCACCCAAAGGGTATAATCAGCTTGGAGTGTCTTCCTGACCTTCTCTGGAGCTGTTGAAACTGTGTTTCGTCCACACCCAGTCATCAACATCGCAACCATTGCAATCACAACGAGAGTGAAAACTGCCAATACACTTCGTAACATTCTTGTCGCTCCTTCTCTACTATGCAAGTAGATAATAGAATCCAGAATTACAATCTAAGATAACACAAAAATGGCAAATTGTCAACCAATTAGCCATTTATTAAATATATTTATTAAATAAAATCAGAATTAAATTTTACTGTTTCACCTGGTTTAATAGTTCCCTTTTTAACCGTATCGCCTGTTGCCTCTTGATCTTTTTTTTCAATAGGCAAATCCTCTTTTGCTTTTTCCCCAACAGCTTCAGATTCTTGATTAGTTGTTTTTTCACCCTTTTCTTCCGTCTCTTCAGAGCGTCGCACAATATTATTGTCAGAACCATTAGTATTTGCGCTCTGACCATCATTATCTTCTTTTTTAGGTTCTCCGCCTCGTGTTCTTTCAGCAATCTCATCAATCTCTTTTTGTTTATCCTTTATCTTCTCTTCAAATTTCTCATATTCCTCTCTTGGAATAAACCACTTCATTCCTGATTTTTTATCTTTCAAATTTTTAAATTCTTGGTCCCCTATCTTATAAATTACAGTTTCAACAGCCTTAATTTCTTCTTTTAGTTTTTCAGGCTCAAGAGTCGACAAAACAGTTGGATCAAAATCGCTTTTACCCATATGATCATTTATTTCCCCCTCAACATCAGCTTTTGAACGGCTATATTTATCAAGCGATGCTTGAATTGCTTTTTCCCTATTTTCCGGATGAACCGCTCCCGGAGGAGGAAGAGGAGCTGCTGAAAAGGCTTGAGATGTTACACCGTCAATCGACATTTTTATATATGCTTTATAGTTATCCAAATTAATCAAATCATTTTCATCGAAAACAGGAGCAAATTCCTTTGCTAGAACACTAGCGTCAGTCGGTCCGACCCTAAATGAAATCATTGTTCCCACATTTCCAAAAATAGCATTTGCAACCACATCCGGCATCTGCGCAATATACTGATTAGTTACCATTAAACCAAGCCCGTATTTTCTAGCTTCAGATAAAATAGTTGCAAACGAATCAGTTGCAAAATTTTGAAACTCATCAACATACAAGAAAAAGTTTTTTCTTTCTTCTTTTGGAATATTCACTCTTCGCATTGCAGCCATTTGAATCTTAGTAATCATCATTGCTCCAAGAAGTGCAGAGTTATCTTCTCCGATTTTGCCTGTGGATAAGTCAACAAGAAGGATTTTTTGCTGATCCATTATTTCTTCAATATTTATCGTGCTGTGAGCTTGTCCTACAATATTTCTAATGGTAGTTGATGACAAAAATTGTCCAACTTTATTTTGAATTGGAGAAATTGCCTCTGTTCTAAATTTATCATCATATTGCTCATATTCTTTTACAAAAAAATCTCGAATCACCGGATCCTCTACCGTAGCCACAACCTCGCTTCTGAATCCCCTGTCAACCAAAATTCTGGTTACATCAAGAAGCGATGCTTTTTTATATTCAAGCAGCGCCAAAATAACATTTCTTAAAATATATTCTAGTCTCGGACCCCAAGATTCACCAAAGATTTTCTTAAAAATTCCCACCACTCCGGATGCAACAATATTTTTAAGATCTGGATCGACATTTTCAAGCAAATTAAATCCAATAGGATTTTTATGATCGGCCGGATTAAAATAAATTACATCATTGATTCTCTCATCAGGTACAAAATTCAAAACCGCATCAACTAAATCTCCGTGAGGATCAACAACAGCCACTCCCCTGCCTTCTTTTACATCGTCAAAAAGCATATTTTCAAATAGCGTCGATTTACCTGTACCGGTTTTTCCAATTGAATAAACATGGAGTCTGCGATCTGGAACTTTTATTCCAAACTTATGACTTATATTTCTAAAATATACCTTGCCAAGAACCGTTAATTGATCTGGCGGAGTTGTTTCAACAAGCGGTAAATTTGAAGGCGGCTCCCCTTTTTTCGAACCGGACCATACGATTGTCGGAGTTTCAACTGTTTCACTAGGAAAATGATAAAGCGAAGCCAATTCTTCAATATTTAAAATAAAACCACTTTCAGAATAATCCCGAAGTAAATATTTTTCTAAAAATTCTTTTCCTTCAACTTCATCAGCAGAAAAACCATTCAGATTGGTTGTATTAAACTGCTTAAATGTACCTACAACTCCCCTAACCTTGGATTGTGCTAATTGTTCATTTTTACAAACAGCCACGATTCTGACTTTTGTTTCAAATCCTAATTTTTTAGTCTTTGTTTCGATCGACTTAACTCCCTCGTCCTGCGGTCCGGAAAGTACTTTTTCTTTTTTTTCTTCCTTACCAGCTGGTTGAGAATAAGAAAGCTTAAAAAGATCGGAAAAAAACTTCTTAACTTCTTTTTTAAACATATCTTTAAATGGAACCCCACCGATTGGCACGCCTGATTTAATCGATTTAACCAATGCGTTTCCTTTATCTTGCCACGAATCCCCTACCGGCTTAATTATTATCTGTAGCGCAATTAAATCGTGTAAATCAGCCTGACTCATCACTCCAGTAATTCCGGCTAATGGATCCACACTCAAATCGGTAAAAGTTTTTATTGGATAAACTTCATCTTTGTTTAATTTTAGTTCGGCTCCATAAATACAAAAATTTGGTTCTGTTTCCTTTATATAATCATCAGCCTCATCAATTTCAGCTGTTGGATATTGGGCATAAATCTGACCTTCCACAAAATCTTTCAAATAATTCGGAACATGGCAATAAAATCTAATAGTTTTTTGGTATGAAACGATTTCAAATGATATTTGATCTTGAACTATTATATCTTTTTTAAAAATTCCATGAATTGAAGCAAACATGTGCTCGGCTGAAAGTGGTGATTTTTCATTATTTTTAGGAACAGAAACCTTTAAAATTATATAATTTTCTGATTTTTCTTCTTTCTCTTGAGTTTTTTTCTGATTTTGAAAAATTCGATAAATTAAATAAATCGCTAAAATAGGGCCAAAATATAAAATGGTGATTGTGATTACTCTTTGAATAGTTTCAAGCGTGGTCAAAACTGTCCTTCTTTCAAATGTTAATTAAATATATTATACCATAAATCTAACCCAAATCTCAAAAAATAAAACCCAAAATCATAACTTAAAACTTAAATACTTTTGATTTTGTAATGTTAAAATGCGAGGCGTTGTTAAAAATTACGCCCGCCTGCCGGCGAGGCAGGCATATAGATCCGCCGGTGCTAAGTAATTTTTGACAATGACGAGCATTTTCATAAACTTATCAACTTTCGACCTTGTCAGCTTGTTTCTCGAAGCGGTGGGAGTCCAGCTGGAATCTCTGGACGTGGGACATCTTGCATTCTGGTTTGAAAAGCTGCTTCAACTTCTTCTTTTGCGTGGCAATATTTTGTTCTTGCTAAATTCCTAATTGCTTCGCCCAACTGATCATTGGCAGGCGTATCATTTTTAATGCCAAGCATTGAAAACGGCTTGGTCGGAGCACCATCAATAAGAAGTTTGCAATATGTTTTAGCAAAATCAAGATTAGCAAAATCCTCCACTGTAAGACCTGGAAATTCGTGTTGCATAAATTCAGCATCAGTCGCACCAATTCGATACAAAACAAGTGTTCCGGCATTACCAATCACGGCGTCTCTAATCTGATCTGTTAGCTGAGCAATATATTGATTTGTAATAATAAGATTTAGTCTATACTTTCTAGCTTCAGATAAAATTGTGGCAAAAGTATCGGTTGTAAAGTTTTGAAATTCATCAACATAAAGATAAAAGTCTTTTCTTCCTTCTTCAGCAGAATCAGCGCGGCTAAATGCAGCAGCTTGAATTTTCGATACCAAAATCATTCCAAGAAGCCCGGCATTCACATCACCAATCTTACCTTTAGAAAGATTTACAAGTATGATTTTACCGGAATCCATTGCTTCTCTAAAATCAATTGAAGATTTTGGTTGACCAATAATATTTCTCATCATATCATTAGTCATAAAACGACCAAATTTTGAAATAAAATAATTATACATCTCGCTCTTGTGAAAATCAGCTGTTTTGGCCATTTGTTGATCCCAAAATGCTTTAACAACCGGGTCGGTTACATATCCGATTTCCTTAGCTCTAAATGCATCATCAGTAAAAAGACGAGGCAAATCAATTAATGTTCCACCAGCCGGATCGCTCATCACAGTAAGAGCTGCATTTCGCATCCAATGTTCAAACTGTGGGCCAACCATTCCGGTATGATTTGGATCGAAAAGTTTATAAAACATTAAAATCGATTCTTGAACCAAAAAATCTTTTTGTTCTGGTGTTTTCCAATCGAGAAGATTAAGCCCAATTGGTCTTTCAGTATCACTTGGATCAAATAATATTATATCTTCAGCTCTTTCTTTTGGAACTCTTTTAAGTATATACTCATAAGCATCCCCGTTTGGATCCAAAAAACAAATTCCTTTACCATTTTGAATGTCTTGAATAACCATATTTTGCAAAAATGTAGTTTTACCAACTCCGGTTTTTCCAATCATAAATAAATGTCTTCTGCGATCATCTTCTTTCATCCGCACAAAATATTCATCTCCGCGGTATATACTTTTTCCGATTATAACTCCCTCTTGCGGTAAATTTGGGGGTGGTGGTAAAAGTCTTGAAATAAGCCATTTTATTCCCGGAGTACCGATATTACGATTTGGAAAATGAAAAATTGTTGATAACTCTTCAATGTTAAGTATCATCTTTGGAGAATAAGCAAATTCCTTAAAAATAAATGCTTTAATTAAATCACTTTCACTATTTTTTTTCGAAGGTTTTAAACCATTAATATTTGGCGAATAAAATTGGTTGAAACCAGCAGACAAGTTAGCTAAATTTGTTTCGGCAACCTCTTTATTTTCACCGGTTGCAACAAGTCTGATTATTGTTTGAAAACCGGTTTTGTTCGCCTTCATGGTCATATCTTCAATCAATTTTTGTTTTAGCGGGGTAATTTGCGACATATCGTCAGCTTTATCAGGATTTTTAGTTTTCCAAAAATCAATAAATTTAAATATCTTTCTCCAGCCGCCATATTCTAAAACTGTTTTTCCTTCTTGAATTTTTTTAATCGACATTTCCACTTTTCTTCGCCATTTTTGATTCATTGGTCTAACCAAAATCTGAATTGCTCCTGTATCATCGCCGAGTTTGCTTAAAGCATTTGTAACATTATTTAAGGAATCACTTTCGAGCTTTGTGTATGTTTCAATTGGATAAATAAATGATTTCATAAGTTTTAGCGAAGTAACGGCAAAAGTGCCTGATTCATTTTCAAAGATATTTGGCACATCAACCGGTTCTATTTGAGCAGCTGGGTAATAGGCATGAATTTGCTTTTCAACTAAGCTTAATATTTTTTTAGGACAGCTAACCATAAAATAAATCACTTTTTTATAAGAGATAATTTCATAAGTAATATGTTCAGCGTCTTTAATCTTAAATCCTTGAATTGCAAGTCCCGCATAAGAAGAAAACATTTGCTCGGCAACAGAAATAACCTGACGAAAATCCATTCTTCTTTCTTCCTCTTCAGAATATTGCTGCGCTTCTTTAGGCAAAGAAATCAAAAAACTCACCATCTCAAGCGAGCGCTCCATTCTTTCCTTGAATTTCATTTTTTTATACCAATAAATAAATAAAAATGTTAATAAAATTAAACCAACAAAAAAAACAATCACAATCCAGTAACTATTGCTTACCGGGGCCGTTGTTTCGTAATAACCTGTGTTGTATGAATTCATTTCCCCTCAAATAAAAAATTATTGCTTTCGTTCATCTTTCAATTTTTTAAAAGACTCAAATAGACCACTGGCTGATTCGTTGCCTACAATTCTCGCTTTTCTTAAATTAAAAATTTCGGGTAAAGCGCCTTTTTCATCAGTTGCTTCCGGCAATACGCTTCTTGGCTGATCTTGTGTTTCAGGTTTTAAATCCGATATTTCACTAGCTGGAGAAGAAGTTGGCATTTCTCTTGGTTGATCAACCTGCATAGGTGATGTTTCCTGTGAAACATCACTGGAAGCAGGTACTTCAATTGGCACAGCTTGAGGCTTCTCCAAAACAGGTTCTTCGGTAGGAGAACTTTGTTGTTCTTCAATAATTGGATCAACAGGTTTTGGAACTTCCACAGTCGGAGACTGTGAATTACCAAAATTATCCATTTTCCTCCATTTTTTCTCACATTTTTGAGCTGTACTGCATTTATTCTTATTCTAAAAAAATTATAACATATCTAAAACACGAGTAACAATTGTTAAATACTTTTTCTTATTTTTTTAACAAGATTAATCAAAAAATACAAATTATGAATGCTAGTCAACCTGATTCCCAACATTTCTTTTTCTTTAATCAAATGATGAATATAGCTTCTTGAGAAATTACAACAAGCATAACAACCACAATCTTTCATAATTGGCATTGTATCTTCTCTAAACTCCGCTTTTCTCAAATCAATTTTTTCATATTCAAAATCAAGCTGCTCGGGTATTTTAATATCAAAAACTGTGTCGGAGGTCAAGCGAGCATGGTCTCCCGATTCTGAATCGGGAGTCGCTGACCGAGACGCAAGCGGCAATTTTTCGCTGGAAAAATTGACCGTGTGTTTTTGATTTAAAATACCAGATATAACCCAACACGTCCCATGCCTCCCAAGTCTTGTTGGTAAGACACAATCAAACATATCAATCCCCTGCCCAATAGCATAAATCAAATCTTCCGGCTCCCCTACTCCCATTAAATATCTTGGTTTATCTTCCGGCAAAAGCGGCAGCGTATATTGAAGCGCAGTATGTTGTTTTTCCTTAGACTCTCCGGCATTCGCCACTCCGCCAATAGCATAACCATCCACATCAAATTGCGACAAAAATTTAAAAGATTTTTCTCTTAAATCTTTATAAACACCACCCTGAACAATACAAAAAAGCGCTGGTTTATTAGTAAAGGACAGTCCTTTACTATAATTTTCCATCTTTTTGTGAAAATGTTTATATGCTCGCTCAAACCAAATATTCGTTAAATCAACAGCTCGTTCAATTTCTGATTTATCAGCCTCTGCTGAAGGACAATAATCAAGCGGCATAATAATATCCGAACCCAAATCAAGCTGAATATCAATTACTTTTTCAGGACTAAAAAAATGTTTTGACCCATCAATAAATGACTTAAACTCTACTCCTTCATCAGTAATCTTTACTAACTCCCCAAAATCATTATCTTCATCATTTGAAATTTTAAATTTGTTTTTTCCCAAAGAAAAAACTTGATATCCCCCACTATCAGTTAAAATCGGCTTATTCCACGAATTAAATTTTTGCAGCCCACCCATTTTTTTAATTAATTTCTCACCCGGACGCAAATACAAATGATAAGTGTTTCCTAAAATAATTTCTGCTCCAACTTCATTAAGTTCTTGAGGTGAAATTCCTTTCACTGCTCCGACTGTTCCCACAGGCATAAAAACCGGAGTATTTATTTCTCCGTGTGCTGTTTTAATGAGTCCCAATCGAGATTTATTATCTTTTGATTTCTTTATAACTTCAAATTCCATATAATTATTGACCCTTGTTTTTTAAATTTTAAATTTTGAATTATGTTAATATTATACCTGAAAAAATAATTAGAATAAAGACAAATATTTGCTTATTATACCAAGTAATGATAAAAGAAATATTAGGAGGTGAGTAGAAATGTGTAACACCGAAGAAGTTGTGCAACACGAAAATGCAGATCTACTTGTCAGATATCGGCTTCTGGTTCGTACCGACGAAACAGAATCGCTTGTAGTCCGCGTCGACCCACTGCCACTTGGGAAAGAACCGACGGTTTCGCTAGCACGAGTATCCAGAGACGGTAAAACCTACCTACTTGAGATAGTTGACAAGGGAAAGAAACAGCATGAGCAGATTAGCGCAACCCAGTACAAAGATGCTCGAGCTCGCTTCTTCATGTGGCAAGACGAATACAGAAAGAGACTCAATGCGAAACGGACAATGATCAACAGAGATGCTATTGTCAAGATCTTTTTCGGGGGTTCTTATCCCTCAAACACTCCGATTCTCGACATTACCCAAGACGATCTTCTGTCACCAGCCCCTATTCCAGACCATGTCGAAAATGAAGCAGATCTTGGAACAGCAACTACTATTGAATCATTCGCTCAAGAGTTACTCAAATCGGAAGTAATCGGAGAACACAACCTAGCAGACACAGTAGAGCAGGTAGATCTGGACACTGCTTTCAGTCCAGTACTGCCGATAGCAGCAGACTGGACAAACTTGCGGATCATTCCAGTTCCAGTTGAAGTAGTCAAAACTCAAGGAGATGGTTACATTCTTCTGGAAAAGGGGCTTTCGCCAAAACCAATCGATGCTGGCACTTGCCGCATCATGCGCGCCCGCTATCAACTCTGGAAGGACCTACTAGAGGGGCATCTTGCAGCAAATGCACTCTCTCCAAAATCAAGGATCGCAGCCATATCTCGCTTTTTCAATGGCAGAGATCCGAACAATCCATGAGGTTGCATCGCAATCTCAACTTCTCGTGAGATCCGGCTAATAACCAGATCTCTTTCTTTTTTTTAGAAAAGCAAAAGGCGGTCGTCGCGGCGACCGCCTTGGTCATGACACCCCCCAAGTCTCGATGTGCCGGAATCGTCGGTGGATCATGAAATCCCTACATCGCTTATCAATACGCAGATAGTTCCACCAGAAATGCCAAGCCATCGGTTTCACCATTACAGCATACACTCCAGCTCTTACAGCGCCCTCTATGTCGCTCGACTGATCACCGATCATAGCAATAAAGCTAGGATCGATTCCAGTTCGCTTACATCCTTCTCGAAATGGCCAGATGTTGGGTTTTTGCTCGTCTTTACTACGACAACAAATAACCTCGACACTTAGACTTTGGGCAATTCTCTCTGCTCGAGCTGTAAAGCCATCTGTCAGGGTATTCGTAATGATTACGATCCTGAATCTCTCTTTCTCTTTGCTGATCATTTGCGCGATTTCCTTAGAAACAACACTTTGACCAGGTTCAAGAAGGGTATTGTCAAGATCCACCTCGATGCACCGCATGCCTATATCATAGAGTTTGTCAAACGGCACATCCAGAATTCCGCCGCACACATACATGTTCGGCAAAATCACCAATCACACCTCCTATCAGAAACCCCTATTGCAAGCTATTGCAAGCTATTGCAGCTGCCACAAAGCACAATGCTGCAAAAACACCAACAACTATAATCGGTGCGGAAACTACGGATCTGCAGTACGACTTCTCATACCCACGATCAACATGCGCTTTGTAATCTTGCCAACCGATTTTGACAAGATGGAAAGCACACCAAGCAAGAAACAGACCCACAAGAAACAGCATATTGTGGACATTTGCCGGTCCTAACCATGACCTCAGCTCCATCCAACCACTGTTTACTCCGCCAACAACACCGAGAATGACAGCAGCACACAGAATGTCATTTCGAGATGTCTCGAATGTCTTTACCTTAAAGACATAGGCGACAACTAAGACAAGCGCCATTGCACACAACATCCCGTTTTGTTCCACAGACATTTCTTCCACCCCCCAAGTATCATTCGATTCAATGACATTTTATCATCAAAAAATAGTTTTGTCCATAATAAAAACATAATAAATTAAAAAACACCCATATTTCAGGGTGTTTTTTTATAATAATCAATTTAACGAGTATTCCACAGAACAAAAACAGTGTCTCGTATCTTATTAACTTGAAATAGCGAGTTATTACCCGAGTCGCACCCGCCTGCCGGTCATCGACTCTCCTTCGAAGGTGAGTTCAGGACGGTCGAACCGCGAGAAAATTCAGACTCGAGGAGCGAGGCAGGCATTGCGGTCATCCGCACTAAGCAGCGAGGGCAATAAGGAGCGGCTACTTACTTCAATTCAACAGTAGCACCAGCAGCTTCAAGTTTCTTTTTAGCTTCTTCGGCTTCGTCTTTTGGAGCATTAGCTTTAACTTCTTTTGGAGCAGCATCAACTAGATCTTTAGCTTCTTTTAAACCAAGATCAGGTCGAATTTCTCTAACAGCTTTAATAACGGCAATTTTTTGATCACCGGCACCAGCAAGCATAACTGTGTATGAAGATTTCTCTTCAGCAGCATCAGCAGCAGCTGGAGCAGCAGCACCAGCCATAGCTACAGGAGCAGCAGCTGATACGCCAAATCTTTCTTCCAAAACTTTAACAAGTTCTGAAAGCTCTAAAACTGATAAATTTTCAATTTGTTTTACCAAATCGGCAAATTTACCTGTAACTTCTTTCTTGTCCACCGTAGTTTCAACGGAGGCGGATTTTTCTTCTTTTACTTCTTCTCCACCCAAGGCGGATCTATCTTCGTTTGACATTTTTTCTCCTATATCCTCTGTGACCTTAGCACTGGAGGATTTATCATTAATATTAGCTATTTCTTTTGTTCCCTCTGTTGCATCTTGCGATGACTCATTATCAATATTAATTGCAGCTACTTCAGCTGGAATTATTTCTTTTTCATCAACAATTTCTTCAGTTTTTTCTGCATCAATCTCATTTTCTTCTGCAGTCCCGATTTCCTCTTCAGCTTCTGTTGACAAAGCTTCTGATTCTACCTCATTTTGTCTTTCTTGTTTTTTAATTGGATTATCTTCTCTAGCCATATATCCTTTCGTTTACTAACTCATATAATTTGTATAATATTTGAAGCTCTAATTGTAACTAATTAATTTTCAATTTAAAATTTAAAATTTAAATTCAATTTTTAATGCTTTAATTTTAAAATTTCAAATTTCGACTTTATGGACTCGCCTCTACGGCGAGCACCGATGAGGCGCTTTACAAACTTTTAACTTTATAAACTATTTTATCTGGCTCAAAACATTAATTAAACCTCTAATATTTGCATTCAATACATTGACAAAGGAATATGTAGGAGATGAAATCGAACCAACAACCTTTGCTAACAATTCTTCGCGTGTTGGAAGCATTGCCAATTTTTTAACATACGCCTGATCAATGAAATTACCATCAATAACCCCACCTAAAACTTGCGGCATTTCATTTATTTTCATAAATTCATGAACCGATTTTGCCGGAATAATTTCATCATCAGAAATAATAATTGCAAGCTGTTGATCTAGAATTTCTTGAGGAATTTCAATATTTTTCTCTTTTAAAACAATTCTAAGCAAAGTATTTTTTGTTACCTTAAGAGATAGATCTTTTTCTGCAAGCGTATCCCGAAGACCACTAATAAGCTCATTTGACATTCCTTGATAACCAATAAACAAAATCATTTTTTTATCAAGTTTGTTTTTAAGATCACTCAAGAGTTCTGATTTTTTTTCTTTTGTTAATAACATTTTGCTCCCATTTTTGATTAATCCATCCTTCGCTCTCGATATTTCACTCTAACTATCCATTCATGTTCCCTGCCTCGCTCCTCGAGTCTGAGCTGTTCAGAATCGATGACCGGCAGACAGGCATTCGAGATGCTACGGAGGATTGTTTTTTTGAAGACAAAAAAACAAAAATCTTCGACCTAGCCAATCGAAGACAAATAAGTTAAAAAGTTCTTAAAGTTCTTAAAGTTATAAAGTAATCTGAATTCGATCACTTTAGACTTTATAAACTTTTAACTTTATAAACTCTTTTGCCTCGGCAGGACTTCTATCTCTTTTGGGAGAATGCCGGCTATCTATGGCTTTACTTAACTATTTTAACTAAATTAACCTTTTTTGTCAACATTAAATATAAATAAAAAACTCTGGCTCAAAAACTCATATATTTATTAAAAGAAGCAGATAAATCTTTTCCGTCCTGTAAGCTCACCTTATATTCATTCGGACCGGCATTTACTGTTGCATCAATTTTCCAAGATACCCCACTCGAGGTTATAATTTTCTTTGAATTAATTTCGCAAGCATTTATAGTAGCTGTTGTTTTAATAAGAGATTGTTTGTAAACAGAAGAAATTTTGTATCTGTAAATCAGCCTTGCTTCTCTTTTCGGAATAGAACCCATCAAAGAAAAACTAGACGATTTTTCCGGAATTACTGTTTGCTCACCGCCATTAGTACCTAAACTGTACGGCAATTTATTGGTAAACTTATCATTTGTTACATCATTAAACCATACTGACAATTTATTATAATATTCTTGACTATAAAAACCGGTTGCCAAACGAACAGCTTGCTCAACTTTTTTCCGACATTCTTCCTTTTTGATACTATCAAGCCCGCCCACATCACAACTGCTAAGACTAGATTTAAGCTCTTGTTCAATTTTTATTTGGTCAAAATTTTTACGCTCAACCAGAGGAATTACTAATGATCGACTGACATCTTGAGTAAAATATCTTAACGGTTCATAAGTTAGTGGACAAATAGGACAGTTATAACATACTGTTTGTGAGAATAAATCATCGCTTGTTGCAGCGTGATTTTCCAAGCGGTCTTTATTAAAATATAAAATAAAGCCGGCAATTATTGCAACAAACAAATATAATAAGATACGAAAATGAGTCTTGCCCCAAAGTTTTATCATATAAAGTCCAATAAATAATATATTTTTATTATATTTCAATAAAAATTTCATGTAAACAAAAAAGATTACTTTTTAAAAAGTAACCTTTTTTATAGATTCCCGATATTGGAACATTGCATTTCCAACTAGAGAATGACGATCAGATCTTAACTTTGATACCTGCTCCCATTGTTGGGGCAATCACAAGAGATTTAATTTTTGCCTTAGGAAGAACGGAAAGAACAGCTGCAATATTTTGCTTCAATTTATCATTTTCAAAATCAAGTTTTCCGACAGTTTGATGAAACACATTACCACCATCAGCGCGAAGTTCAATCCTGCCTGATGCAAGTGCTTCTTTAGTTTTTTCAATATCAGTAGTAACGGTTCCTGATTTTGGATTTGGCATTTTGCCTTGAGTACCAAGAATTCGAGCAATTTTGCCAACTTTAGGCATAATTTCCGGAGTTGCAAGATAAATATCAGCAGTAGCAGATTTAGTTTTAAATATTTCCTCAATTATTGCTTCATCAAGAACCACAATTTCTTTTGTTTTACCTGTACCAAAAGGCAGATCAACTAAAAAACGATTTGTTTCAGTTGGTCCTTTTTTCTTGCTTTTTGTTTGAGCAATTTTAATATGAAGCTCCATGCTTCCAACAAATTTGGAATATGACATTTTTTTAGCTAGATCAATCGCTTCATCAACTGAATATAATTTTTCTTTCTCAAAATCACTTGTTGCAGCAATATATTTTTGGCTGCGAGGATTTTTCTTTTTTGTTTCTTTTGCTGATTTTTTTTCTATTTTTTTTGTTTTAGGTTTTTCCTCATCTGCTGGCGCATCAGATTCTTTTTCATCACTAGCTTCAACTTTTTTTTCTTTGACAATTTTTTCTTCAACAACCTCACCTTCAGTAATCAAATCCTTAACTGCATCTTCACCAAGATCTTTCTCGATCTTATCAAATGCATCCTCCATCGAAATTTCTACTTTTGATTCTTCAAGTTTAGCTTCCTTAGAATCTTCTTGAGCAGTTTGCTCTGTCATTTCTTTTCTAATTGTCATCTTACTTTCTGCCACATATTGCAGCTAGTGGTACAAACGCTTTCAGCTCCCACATATATTATTTAAACTAATAAAATTATACACCGTGAAGAAGTATAATTCAAGACTTGAAAAGTATATACTAAAGCACTTGACAAATAATCGATAATATGTTAATATATCTATGTTGCATTAGGAATACGGAAGTGGCACAGCTGGTACGACACCAGGCCAATATTCCCGCCTAAAATATACGCAACAATGGAGGCTTCTTCATGAAGTCGCACTGCAGGTCGGGTACGGAAACCGCTTTCCTTTGTTTCGTCGCAAAATTCACTCAGACCGCCGGCGCGAGCGCGTCCGCCTGACCGGGCCGTCGAAGGCCAAGGAGGTTCAAATGAAAGAGGTAACTGGACTGTAACTCCAGTGATTGTTACCACGCCAGCAATACCAGAAATGGTAAACTGGCGACAAGGCCGCTCTGACTTGGACAATACACTTCCATAAATTCCCATTGCCGGCAGCTTGCAACTGCGGATCCCTCACGGGATCAGTCCCTGTCGACTGCTATGTCGACCAACGGGACCTGGTTGCAAGACCGGCGATCTAGAGGCGAGAATATCTCGTCCCCACGAGCACAGGAATGCGTTTGATTACATTCGCATCTTCCACAGCTACGCGGGGGCGAGAACATCTCGCCTCTTTGCTTTTCCCAAGCTTTTTAAGACTTTATTAATCTTTTTCAGATAATAAAAAAATACTTATAGTTCAAATTTTCAAGGAAATAAAAAATAACTTTTGCTTCATAAAAAATCACTTCCCGCAGGGCGACTGAAAGGAGTTGTGATTTTTTTTGAAAGAAAGATATTTTTTATGCTCCATGAAAAGCGTGCGGGGGTGGGGGTTCGTAAGGGGCAAAGGGGCGCGCTTCAAGACTCGAAGCCCCTAGCCCCTTACAAAATCTTTCTAGCCCCTTACATAAATATTAACAAAATAAATCTTAAATCAGAGGGGATAAAAAAGGGCTTCAACAGGGTATACAAAAATTACAAAATCAATATAAAATTATTCTTCTCTACCAACAACCTCTAAACTATGAGATGGAATTTCCTCTTTAGATCCTAAATATCCTAAAATATACATAATTACTTCTTGAATCGTATCTTTCAAAATTGGCAATTCTCGATCAGTAAATTTTTCTAAAACAAATTCTTTTCGTTCTAAATTAGTTTTTTCCTCAACCTTAAAAGCAATCCCCAGTCTGATTCGGTAAAAACCGTCTGAATCTAAAACACTAATAATATTTTCAAGTCCATTATGTCCCCCGCTTGTGCCATTTTTCCTGATTCGAGCCATACCAATCGGTAAATCCGCATCATCTGAAACAACAATAATGTCACTTTCATCTACCTTATAAAAATCCTTGATTTTTCGAACAGACTCGCCGGAAAGATTCATAAAAGTTTGTGGTTTAACCAAAATAATCTTCTCACCTTTTATTTGCGTTTCAGCAAGTAAAGCATTAAATTTACTATCTTTTCTAAATTCTAATTCTTCCCCAACCCGAGTAAATTCTGGCCTGTTAAGTAACTCGTCGACAAAAACAAACCCGGCATTATGCCTTGTATTCTCATATTCCTTACCCGGATTCCCAAGTCCAATAATTAATTTCATAAAAATAATATATACCAGTAATTATATAAATAAACGTACTAAATTACGATTAACATTCCCTGATTAATCATTAACTAAATAATATCAAAAGCAATAACTAAAGTAAATTTACAGTTTTTCTTTTTCAGGAAAAAATAGCTCTAGTCCGCCTAAGCCATCTCATTTCTAAATTATGCGAGGCATTGCTAAAATTGCGCATATAGGTCCGCCGGTGCTAAGCAATTTGGCAATGCCTCGCAATTCTCTATCTTAAAAGATGCTACATACCAGGAAATTTAAAACCACCCATCAAACTTTTTGCTTTTTCCGCAGCAACAGCTTGAGCTCGTGAAATTGCTTCTGAAATAGTTTTTTTCAAAACAGTTTCAAGCTCTCTTTTTTTATCTGGATGAAGCATTCCCTCACCAATATTTATATCAACCAAATGAATCTCACCATTGAAAACTACCATCACTTCACCATCAGCACCGGTTGCTTCTATCTCGGTATCTTTTAACTCTTTTTGTACAGCCCGAGCTTCTTTTTGTAATTTGTATAAATCTTTTGCCTTGTCTAACATATCATCCTCCGGTTAAAATTATTAATTTCTAATCAATAACCAATTTATTAATGACCAATTTTTCTAAAAAAATAAAATAATTTACAAAATTAATTAGAAATTAGAAATTCTTAATTAGTCATTTTTCTAAGGTATCCTTCAATAAATTGATCAATTTCCCCATCTAAAACAGATTTTGGATCAGTTGATTCAACTCCAGTTCGATTATCTTTCACCAATTGATAAGGTTGCAGCACATAAGACCGAATCTGACTCCCCCATTCCGCGCTTACATGCTCACCTTTTAATTCCGATTCTTTTGCTTTATTTTCTTTTTCTTGAATTTCAAATATTCTAGACTTTAATATTTTAATAGCTTTTTCCCTGTTTTGCAATTGGCTTCTTTCGTCTTGACAGGTAACAACTAATTTTGTTGGAAAATGGGTAATCCTAACTGCTGAATCAGTTGTATTTACTCCTTGTCCGCCCTTTCCGGAAGCTCTGAAAACATCAATCCTAATTTCCTTAGGATCAAGTTCTAATGCTCCTGCATTTTCAATTTCTGGAATCACTTCAACTAAAGCAAATGAAGTATGTCGAGATTTTGATCCATCAAATGGAGAAATTCGAACTAAACGATGAACTCCGGCTTCACTCTTTAAATTGCCAAAAGCATTTAAACCAATAATTCTAATAGTTGTACTCTTTATCCCAGCTTCTTCACCTAGAGAAGTGTCAACCACTTCTGCACTATACCCTTTTCTTTCAGAATATCTTAAATACATCCGCTGAAGCATTTCAGCCCAATCCTGCGCCTCGGTTCCGCCTGCTCCTGCATGAATCGACAAGATAGCATTAGCCTGATCATTTTCAGCTGAATACAATGCTTCAAATTCCAATTTATCAATTTCTTCTTTTGAATCGGCTTTTTCAAATAAATCAATAATTTCACTTAATTTGCTAGCTTTATGCGAAATTTCAACTGCTTTTTTTTGATCCTGCCAAAAATCAGGCTCGGACATCATTTTTTGAGTAGCTTCAAGCTGCTCTCTTTTTTCAGAAATCTTTAACAATGTTTCAAGTTCTTTTTTTCTTCTTAAAATATCTTCTTCCATCCCTGTTATCTTACCACAGCATTAACAAGGAAACAATGTAGCAATAAAATATAAAATAATTTTTATTTTTTCAAGATAATAAAAAACACTCTTTACTTAGTTTTTTTCAAAAAATAACAAATCAGTTTCGTTCTTTTTCAAGGAAGCTGAAGAAATATTACACTTTTAAAAAATTACTTGCCCGTAGGGATGCTTGCACTGTAATTTTTTAAGAAAGTAATATTTCTGAAGTGCTCCTTGAAAAATCGTGTAGGGGGTTGGGTTTAAAAGGGACAGGGGGACGACCTCGAAATGAGTCCCCCTGTCCATTTTATAAATGATTATTAAAAAAAATAATTAAATAATATTATTAAAACAAAAAAGTCCCTTTTTCAAGAAACTTTTTTGTAAATCAATTTGATTCGATTAGATCTGTGAAATAGCAGCTAAAGCTTTTCTACCTTTAATGAATTTAACAGTTGCAACACCAAGGCCAGCTAATAGAGCTGAAATACCAAGGGTAAATGCACCAGTTTTTGGCAATTCACTAGGTTTGGTAACACCGGCTTTGGCTGAAGTTGTTCCAGCAGAAGCAGCGGCAGAACCATTACCAGCAGTAGCAACAGCAGCACCATTTCCAGCAGATGCACTAGCATTTTGACCAGCGGCAGCAGCAGCATTTGCATTACCAGCTGAAGCGGCAGCAGCAGCTGATGCATTCTGACCAGCAGAAGCAGCAGAGGCAGCAGCAGCACCTGTACCGGAATTACCACCTGTTGCAGCAGCAGCACTTGAAGCAGCGGCACTTGCTGCAGGAGCAGCAGCGGCAGCAGCACTAGATGCAGCAGCAGCAGAACCATCTGTTGCAGCGGCAGCAGCACTTGAAGCAGCAGCGGCAGCAGCTGGAACAATACCATCTGATCCACTAGCAGCTGAACTTGCAGCTGAAGCAGCAGCGGAAACTCCGCTTGTTGATGCAGCAGCAGCACTTGAAGCAGCAGCGGCAGTTGAACTATTGTTCGTGTTACATGGAACTGAAACTGGACCAGAAACAGTTATAGTATTGTTTGAACTATTTGTAACAATATTACTATTGCTAGCATTATTACTTACAGTTACTGCTTTAGCAAAAGCAATAGGTGAAGAAATAACCAAAATAGCAGCAGCAACAATTGCAAACGATATTTTTTTCATATTCATAAATAACCTCCATAGGTTAATAGTGATTAGTTATTATTAAATACTGTATCGACCTAGACACTATCTCTGTCTATATAAAAATATAGACAAGGAAGTATCTCCCACTTCTCGCGTTTCCACGAGAAGTGGGAGTAGGTATAGTTCGCATCTCCCCAGATAGCGAACCTATGGACTAGTTGCTTCGGCAGCAGCAGCGGCCGAAGCCGAGGCAGCAGCCGAAGACGAGGATGACGATCCTTCGATCGTCGGACTAACATCAATGTCGTTGTTGGCGCTATTGCCAACAGTGTTACTGTTGTCAGCGTTATTCTCGACATTGACCGGGCCTGTCTGTTGCCCCTGAATCTGCGTAACATTTGTCGAAGCGACCCGAAGAGGCAGAATCACTGCCGCGGAAATCCCGTTTATTATTCCGGGATCCGTCACACGCACAGGGTAAGCCGAAGCTATCCCGTTGTTAATCCCTCGATTCGGCAAACCGATTTTGGGCTCAACTAGGCATATTGGTACCGGCTGCGGTACCGGTTTTTCCTCTGGCGGCGGCGGGAGACAGACCGATTCAATCGGCTTTTCTACCGTCTTCTTTGCTATCGGAGGACACCATGACTCGAGCAGATACCGAGTCAAAGGATTACCACAATCAGCCACTATCATGGCTCTGCGGTTACCGTCGACATCGCGATACCCGATCACCGGCGTCCCTTTAGGCAGGATCTGCCGAGTTGAGTAGATTTGACTATCTACACAGTAGACGGTTGCCTCCATATCCCTTGACAAACACCAGTACTCCCAGCAGGTAAGACCCAACCTATCGTAGGTCGAGCCGAACTGCTTTGAATACAGTTGCTGCAGCCGTGCGCTTCGTCCCAGCATGTACTGGAAGTCGCGCACAGAGTTGAAGCCCTGGGGGATAAAGGAATGAATCCCATTCCCCTGATGTGTTGCTATGGGCGACCGAGCCCACGAAGGGATCGAGATCGCCACGATCAGAAGAAATACTGCAAGCAGCCTTCTCATTTCGACACCTCCTGTTCAAACGTCAGCACTCGATCTGTCGGCATCTTACCAACCTCGAACCGAACGGCCTTGAACCCTGGAAACCAGATCCGAAGATCGGCTCCAAACGAGTTATAGCCAATTGCCGGCTTCAGAAGATATGAGCCCGAGCATTCGAGCTCGGTCCACTGACTGATTTGCTGACATGCGCCACCAGACACTCGCGTGTAACTGATGGCGAATTTCGACGTCATCTTCTTTCCATAGCTGTCTGTAAAGACAACCAGAATTGAAGAATGGTTTTTCGAACCAGCTATATCCAGTAGATATGGTTTCGGTTGATCGAGCTTCATTCCGTCAGAAAACTTCTTCACCAAAGGCGAATCAGCTACTAGCGGCGTGGCAGCAGGAGTCGTGGCAACAGGAGCTGGCGCAGATACGGGGTCAGATGCAGGAGTTAGCTGTACTTGCGCAAGAGCATTCTTCTTTGCATCTTTCTGCGCTTGCGCTCGCTGGGCCTGTATTATCTGCTCTTTCGTACACTCTCCGGGCTCCACTTGGAGTACTCGGATTGTGCTCTCTTGAGCCAGACGCCCCTTCGTTTCTGCAAGCATACTACCCTGAAGATAGAACACGCTTGGCAGACACTGAAGCTGCGCTGCAGACATATGTATACTTGCGTACACACATATCTTTTTCGTACTAGTAAGCGGTCTCATGCCGCCCTGAATCGGGAACAGGACAAAGGTCTTATCGATCTGGCAAAACTTATCCCAATCGATCGTTCCATCATCCGTCACGAAGATTGCACTTCTGCGGCAATAGTCGCGATTCTTGGTAATGCCCATAAAATGAACATCCAATGCCGAACCGCGGACGATTACTGCACAACCCTCGTCCTCGTCAAAGAACAAGGGATTCCAATCCTGCTGTCGTTCCATAACATATGGTAAAGTTACTGCCACTGTCATGGAGGCATTACCCACCGTATTGGTATACGTGTGAGTCAGGATCGGGTTACAACTTGCTGGCACTGCCAGCAAGGAGAGTATTATCAAGGTACAAATATACCTCATCGACTTCTCCTTTTATCGATGAATCAGTTTTCGATCTGGGGTCGAAAACTCTTGCCCAAGCTCAAAGAGCTTTTAGATTTGGGCAAAATTCTGGCCGGAAACTCTCGGGCACAAGACCCAAGGTAGATAAATCCGACAGGTAGAGATAGTGGTCATTAAAATTTTTTAAAGTGACCGCTCTCCATATCCCCCAGCCAGAATTTTAACCAAATCTTATTGGTATATACTTCTAATTTTCAAATTTCTAACCGCTTTACCATTAACTGTTCAACCATTTACATTACGCCCAAATATACCACAAACCAATCTATTTGTCAATAGATTTAACCTTACAAATATATACTTTAAACTATAAAGCGCTATCTTGCAATATTAATTTTCATACTTAACCTATATAATTTTTCAAATAAAAGTATATAATACTCTCATACGGCAAAGCCGTTGTACATCAACGAAAGGATAAACCAGCAATGCATACTCGACTTATCATCGTTATTGTCCTCTGTATGACCGTTTCGGCGGCATTAGCCCAAACAGATATCCCTCGGTCACTAGAGATTAGAATCGGGGAAGAAGCAATCACCTTGCTTGAAAAGAGATTCGGGCCATCTGTCTATCAAGACATCACTACTTGCATCGGAGAAGTCAGATCCCCTCTTGCAGATAATGATCCAGAAGCCTTGAAATCAGGGATCAAATATCGCGTAAGAGTGTTCAAGACTCCTGAAGTCATCTCCTTTTCCCTGCCAGGGAATATCATCTGCTTCTCTTTAGGCCTCTTGAGACAAGGAGACAGCCACCTCATATCCTATCTGCTCTCTCGGGAAACTTACCATTGTGAAATCCAAAGTTACTACCCCAAGAAATACGACTTTGGATCAACTTTTGGCAAGCTAGGTAGTCGCGACGAGCAGATCAAGTCTGTTGCCAAAGAAGTAGCAGATTATGTCTTGTCAACAAAACGCAACATGACTCTCGAGAAACAAGCTGACTACTATGGAGCAATTCGTATGCTTAAAGAGGGAAGCGACGAAAAAGCCTATGTTGTCAACTCCGTAGAAAAGCTATCTGTGCTTTCTAAGACACTGTCCCCTCTTATGACTTTCATGGATTCTCATCAGGGAACGCCTATCTCGCGTCTTGAAATAGTCCAAAAGGCTATCGCAGACTTCCACCGGAATAAAGACCTTTTCATCAGTGATTCCGATAAGGAAAAACTGGTGAAAAAAGCTGCATGGTACAGAGGAATTCTCCATCTGCACACCACTTTCTCGGATGGTAGTGATAATATTCCGCAGAGAGTTCTGATGGCTAAGTCGTCTGGTTGCCAGTATGCCTTCATTTCAGATCACTACAACCAGATCAATAGCGTACACAAGGAACCTGCGGAAAGATTCCACATAACAAACCCAAGAGGACTCGATAAGGGTTTTGCTGACTATATCCGAAACTGTCAAGAACAGACTACGTCGGGTTTTGTAGCCATACCTGCCGCCGAACTGTCCTCTCCTTGGAACGCAGAATTCGACACTGAAGATTCTGCCCATACTCTAGCTCTTGGACCAATAATCCAAGACGAGATACTAGATAAGCTTGATGGGCAGAAAAACAGCCAATCCAAGGTACTTTCTCGCATACGAGAAGTGGGCATGTTCCCTGTAGCAGCCCATCCCCGACTAATCTCCAGTTTCTACGGCAAAGCACAGAAACACTTCAGATACGATCTCTCCACTCCTCGTTACTACAAGGGAACCAGAGGTATTGGTTTCTTCAATCAGAGTTACAAAGAAGATCTTGATACTCTGGATTGGTATTGCAAGCTAATTCAAGCTGCTCTCAAGGAAGAATGCGACTTCCCGGTCGCAGTATCTGAAAATGATAGCCACGGACTTGATAAGGCTATTGCTGTCGTCAGCAAAGATCTAGCTGAAAACCTTCAGCTTGACGATAAGGAGAGATGGACGCATATTACCTTTGCAATGACAAAAGGCCTGTCTTCAAAAGGCATTCTTGATGCTTATGAGGACGGTCAAACCTACGCCACCAGAGGATATGCCTGTTTAACCTCCATGAATCAGTTCCCCTCCGGAGCCAGCCAATATGCTGTGGAAAAGCCGTCTTTCAGGTTCACTCTTGCCTTCATAAGGTATAAGAATGGCAAACCAGAGCCAATCAAAGTACCTACTGAAATCAAGATCACAATGTACCGAGACGGCGAGATAGTCAAGGAATCAATCAAGAAATACAAAAAAGGCACCTCGAAGTGCCAATATTTCTGGAGCGAGCCCAAAGACATCACCACAAGACATGCATATTTCCTCTTTGTGGATAACTTCCTGGTTACATCCCCGTTCATCTTTGACCCCTATAACAAACCCTCGTAGCATCTCAAATGCTACTCAATAACCAAAACCGCCCCGAAAGCAATGAGGCGGTTTTGAACTTTAAGATACTATTTTTTAACTATTTTATACCCCTCACTTGAATCCTGAACCAAATATCCCATATCTTCAATTTTTTGTCTCAATCTATCAGCTTCTTCAAAATTTTTATTATTTCGAGCATCAATTCTCTCCTTAGCCAAATCTTCAACTTCTTCAGGTATTTCCGTATTCCATCCCAAACCCAAAATATCATCATATTTTATCCACAAGTCCTTGTCTCCCGATTGATGAAGAAGAGAAATCATCCTTGGAATATCCAAATCATCACCAATTGCATCATTTATCTTTTCACAAATATCCTCATCAGCCCCACCAAGTGATGGCAACAAACGAATTTTTTGCAATGTTTTTTGAGCTGCATCTAACTTTTCCCAAGAAAACTCTATTTTTGACCTGTAATGATTAGTCATTAAAAAATATCTGTAAGAAATTGGATCATATCCTTTTTTAATCAATTCTTCCAAAGTAAGAAATTCTCCGCTCGATTTTGCCATTTTTTCACCTGTAATATTTAAAAATTCTGAATGCATCCAAAACCGGACAAACTTCTTGCCTGTCGCACCTTCGCTTTGAGCAATTTCATTGGTGTGATGAACCGGAATATGATCAACTCCGCCGGTGTGGATATCTATTGTTTCACCCAGATATTTCATCGCCATTGCAGAACATTCAATATGCCAGCCAGGATAACCTTTACCCCAAGGACTATCCCATTTCATCAAATGTTCAGGCTTATTTAAAACCCAGAGCGCAAAATCAGATGGATGTTTTTTATCGCCCTCAAGCTCGATTCTCTTACCAAACTGCATATTCTCCATATCAAGTCGTGCCAGCTTCCCATAATCAGCAAATTTCGTAATATCATAATATATACCTGAATTTGTTTTATAAGCATGTCCATTTTCAAGCAATTTCTCAATAATATCAATCATTTCCTTAATATTCTCGGTTGCTTTTGGCATAAATTCAGGTTTTTCAATATGTAAATTAACCATATCTTCAATAAACGCTTTAAGATAATAATCGGCAATCTCATCCGGCGTTTTACCAATTTCCTTTGCGCTTTTCTCAATCTTATCTTCACCTTGATCCTCATCAGAAGTAAGATGTCCAACATCTGTAACATTTATTACCTGTTTAACCTGATAATCAGCATATTTAAGAATTTTTCTTAAAATATCTGCAAATACATAAGCTCTTAAATTTCCAATATGAGCAAAGTTATACACAGTCGGACCACAGGTATAAATTGTTACCTCTGGCCCATTTAAAGGAATAAATTCCTCCTTATTTCGACTGTATGTATTATATAAGTTTATCTTCAAATAGTTCCCTAGTAATTAAAATGCTGCCTTCGCGTCCTCAATATCCCCGAATTCATCTTCGTCCTCATCTAACTCGTCATCATTATAACGATCCGCTTTTTCAGCATCATCGTCAATACTGTCAATTGCGACAAGGTCAGCGCCGCAATCGCCACATGTACCCGGTACATCTGACATACCGACTCCACAATCGGGACATACATATGTTGGTTCCACTTTTCCTCCTGTTTACCCTGACATTGGCTTTGAGCACAAAATAGTTAAATAATGCTCCCCTCATGCAATATCAATGGTCAAAATAAAATATTTGTATAATTATATTTACATTTTACTGACAATACTTGTCAACTGTGAATAAATATAAATAGATTAAAACTCAAAATTTAAATCTCAAAACCATAACTTAAAACTAATAATTGTGATTGAAAATTTGCAATAAAATTAAATCCGGATATATCAGAATATTTTAATTTTTAACTGTGGTTTTAGTCTTTTAGCTTTAATTTTTAAGTTATCAACTGTAATCACTTCTCCCCACCATCGCCCTATTTAGAGTTATTTCATCAGCATATTCAAGATCTCCACCAACCGGTATACCTCTTGCAATTCGGGTAATTTTTATATCTTTATCTTTTATTTTTTGATAAATAAATGCCGCTGTAGCCTCACCTTCAAGACTCGGGTCGGTTGCTAAAATTATTTCATTAATAACGCTTTTTGGATCATTAATTCTATCAATTAATGTGGAAATATTTAAATCAGTTGCCGTAATTCCATCAACAGGAGAAATCAATCCTCCAATAATATGATATAGACCGTTATAATCTGTTTTTTCGATTGCAATCACATCAAGAGGCTCCTCAACAATACAAATTTTTTCATCGTCTCTTTTCACGTCATCGCATATTAAACATGGGTCACTTTCTGAAATATTATGGCAAACATGGCATTTCACTAAATTTGTCTTAAGATTTGCAATAGCATCGGATAAAGAATCAATGTCCATCTGATGTTTAGAAAGCAAATAAAAAGTCAATCTAGCCGCTGTTTTAGGACCAACACCAGGTAGCTTTGACAATTCTTCAATTAATTTTTTTATAGATTTTGGAATCATAGACATAATTTAAAACTTAAATATCAAAACGCAAAACCACAACTTAGAACCCAAAACTTCAAATAAACATACAACCAATATTTTTTGAATTTTTAGTTACAATTATTAACTTTAAACTATGGTTTTAATTTTTAAGCTTTGAATTTTTAGTTATTTCTCGCACTGACTACATTTTAACTCATCACCTTTTTTTACCATCATTGAACCGCAATGTGAACACTTTTCATTTGTTGGTTCGTCCCAAAAAGCTGTTTTACACTTTGGATAACTGCTGCATCCCCAGAAAGTTCTACCCTTTCTTGTTCTCTTTTGAACTAAATCTTTTCCGCAATTCGGACATTTAACACCGCTTGGAATAATTATTGCTTTTGTAAATTTACACTTTGGATAATTGCTGCAAGCTGCAAAAACTCCAAATCGTCCTTCCTTAAGCACTAAATCAGCTTTACATTCAGGACATTTTTCCTCAATCGCCTTTTCCATTTGTTTTTCTTCAGCTTTACTTCCCGATTCAAGAAATGGTTTTGTATATTTACATTTTGGATAACCGCCACAAGCATAAAACTTACCAAAACGCCCAAGTTTAATAAATAATTTTTCTCCGCAATCAGGACAAACCTCATCAGTTTCTTGACTAACTTGGCTACTTTTTTCAACTGTTTTATTCTTTTCAGCTAAATTTTTTTCAAATGGTACATAAAATTCTTTAATTGCTTCCTGCCAAACCAATTTACCTTCAGCTATCTCATCAAGCTGATCTTCCATTTTTGCTGTAAAATTGAAATCAACGATTTCTGGAAAATTTTCAACCAAAAGATCAGTTACAATTAAAGCTACTTCTTGTGGAAATAGTTTCATCCCATCTTTTTTGATATACCCTCGATCAATAATCGTAGACATTGTTGGAGCATAAGTTGAAGGACGACCAATATCTCTTTTTTCCAGTTCTTTAACCAAAGTTGCTTCAGTATATCTTGCTGGTGGTTGAGTGTCATGTTTAAGACCGGAAATTGAAAGCAAATCAAGCAAATCTTTGGTTATAAGTTTAGGAATAGCATTTACTTCTTCTACTGATTCATCATCGCGACCTTCTTCATAAACTTTCATATAACCATAGAATTTTATTTCCGATCCTTTAGATTGAAAAGTATATACTTTCTTTTGCTTCTTCGAATCGATTAAAACAGTGGTTGTCTCAATTTGAGCATCCGCCATTTGTGAAGATAAGGCTCTATCAAATATCAATTTGTATAAACGATATTGATCTGATTCAAGGCTAGATTTAACCTCTTCCGGAGACATCATAAAACTAATCGGCCTAATTGCTTCATGTGCTTCTTGAGCTCTTTTTGATTTTGATTGATAAACTCGTTTATTATCTGGTATATACTTTTCACCATAAAGTTTTTTAATAACTGACATTGCTTCTTTTTGCGCAGTATCAGAAATATTTACCGAATCAGTTCTCATATAAGTGATAAGTGCGGTATGCTTCCCTTTACCAAGAGGAATTCCTTCATATAATCTCTGTGCTAACATCATGGTTTTTTTAGATGAAAATCTTAATTTTCGGCTTGCTTCTTGTTGAAGCGTTGAAGTTGTAAACGGCGCATAAGGACTCTTGCTTCTCATGTCTTTATTTATTGCTGCAACCTCATAATCACTTTTTTTAAGAATTTCAACCAGATCGTCTGCTTCTTTTTTAGATTCAGTCTGATTAAAACTCTTACCATCAACTTTGACCAATTGACCCTTGAATGAATTTTTTTCATCTTTTGGTTTAGAAAACAATCCTTCGATTGTATAATATGTTTTTGACTTAAAATTATTTATCTCCCTCTCCCTGTCAACAACTAATCTAACTGCAACAGATTGAACTCGTCCGGCAGATAAACCAGAATATACTTTTTTCCATAAAAATGGGCTTAATTTATACCCAACCAACCTATCAAGCACCCTTCTTGCTTGTTGAGCGTCAACAAGCGGCTGACTAATATCTCTTGGATTTTTCAAAGCTTTTTCTAAAGCACTTTTACTAATCTCATTAAATGTAATACGACTAACTTCAATTTTAGGTTTTAAAGCTTGAACCAAATGCCAAGCAATTGCCTCTCCTTCTCTATCAAGGTCGGTTGCAAGATAAACTTTTTTTGCAGTTTTAAGCAAACTTTTAAGTTCAGTAATCGTTTTTTTACTCTTAGCTGGAATAATATATGTTGGCTCATAATTATTTTTAGTATCAATTCCAAGCTCCTTTTGCGGAAGGTCTCGCACATGACCAAAAGAGGCGGCAACCTTATAATCTTTGCCTAAATATTGTTCTATTGTTTTTGACTTGGCGGGAGACTCAACAATTAATAAATTCAAAATAACCTCCTTTAAATATTTTCTAGCACCTTAAATTATCACCACTATTTTCTAATATAAGTAGAATTCCCCAAATTTTCAATTGCACCATTTAATTCCATTAAAGTTAGATTTTGGCTTGCCTCAACTATGTCTAGTTTAGCGAGTTCGCAGATGTTGTCAATATATAGCGGCATATCAGATAATAAATCATATATTTTTTTCTCATTTTCATTTCTTGGTAAATATGTTTTCGAATTATTTGATATATAACCATAATCAATTAAAATATCATCTGCAATTGTTACCGGTTTTGCACCAATTTTTATCAGATTGTTGGTTCCTTCAGAACCTGTTCTTGAAATATCACCGGGCACAGAGTAAACTTGCCGATTATAATCCAAGGCACAGCTAGCAGTAATCAAAGATCCTGATTTTATATTTGCCTCAACAACTAATGTTCCTTGTGAAAGACCGGCAATTATTCGATTACGCTGTGGAAAATTATATTTCAAAGGGGGTGTTCCAAGCCCAAATTCAGATACCACGGCACCATTTTCTGCAATTTGGTTAAATAAATGAATATTTGTTACCGGATATATTTGATCAAGTCCGGAACCAAGGATCGCAATAGTTTTACCTTTATTTTCTAAAGTTACCCTGTGAACTAAACTATCCACTCCTAAAGCCATACCGGATATCGTCTTAAGACCACACTTTACCAAATCAGGTACAATTTTATTAATAACCTGAATAGCATAGTGTGAACACTTGCGGCTACCAACAATTGAAATTGAATCATCAGTACTTAAACATCCCTTATAATACAAAACCACAGGAGGATCATTAATTTGTTTTAACAGGTTTGGATAACATTTATCTCCTAAAATGATCACTTTAAATCCATGCTTTTCAATTTGTTTCAAATATTTTTCAGGATCAACTGATATTCTAGTTTCATCAATATATTTTGTATATTTATTGAATTTAGGATCAGATGAATTAAGTCCCCTGTCCCAAACCTTTTTAGGTCCTTGTTTCATAATCTCACTTAAAGTAACCGGCCCCAAATTAAAACTGGATGAAAATGCAATTAAAAATTTACGATCATTTATGTTCATATGTTTATTAAACTATATTTTAATAAATTTAAAAATTCAATTTTTTCGTTTTTTTCAAGGAAGCTGAAGAAATATTACACTTTTAAAAAACTACTTACTGTTTTATCTGTTCTAGTTTTCGACGAAATAAAAAACACCCTTTGCTTTAAAAACTTTTTCAGAAAGTAAAAAATCAGTTTCGCTCCAAAAGAAACTGTGCCTGCCTGTGAAACAGGATAGGTCATCAGAGTGTCTTTTAGGAAGAAACTGATTTTTTATGCTTATGAAAAAGTCGTGGCAGGAGTTGGGTTGGTAAGGGATAGAGGGCGGCCACCCGCCTTGCCGGCGAGGCAGGTCGAAAAGGAGCCCTCTGTTCCTTACAAAAAATAATCTAGCCCCTTACATAAATATACTTATTCATTTTATAAATAATTTTAAAAAACATAATATTACCCTTTAGCCCTTGACAAATATATACTTTTATGCTATAATATATAATTAGAACATTAAAAAGTATATATTTTAAGTCTAATAGAGAGAAATCTGGTTACTTGTAATAGTTTTCCCCTCCTTACTGTTATAAAGTAGCCGGTTTCCTCTCTATTACACCGCAATCCCTTCCCTACATTAAAATTTCAGGGTTGGCAAAAATGACGAAAGTCAGATTGTGGAGGTAATATTTGAGGGGATATAGAAAAGGACTGCTTCGGCGGTCCTTTTCTTTTTGTATTTTAGTATATACTTATTTTGAAGAATATTTATTTAATTTCAACACCAACCGATCTAGCTGTGCCTGCAATAATTTTTTCTGCAGCTTCAACATTTCTAGCATTTAAATCAACCATTTTTTCTTCTGCAATTTTTCTCAATTCATCTTTACTGATTGATCCGACTTTTGCTTTATGCGTTGCTCCGCCCTTGCTTAATTTTGCAGCTTTTTTAATCAATTCTGCTGCAGGTGGTTTTTTGGTAATAAATTCAAATGTTCGATCCTCAAATACTGTAATTTCAACCGGAATTACAGTATCTCCCATATCTTTTGTTCGTTCATTAAATTCTTTACAAAAATCCATGATGTTCAAACCGTGTTGACCAAGAGCTGGTCCAACTGGTGGAGCAGGATTTGCTTTACCGGCTGGACACTGTAATTTAATTTTTGTTTTTATCTTTTTTGCCATATATCTCCTTCAGAGAATTTTCAATTTTTCCCAACATTTCAGTTGGGACCCCTTTGGGGCAATTTAAAATGAATTATAAATGATTAATAATTAATTTTTAAACATTTTAAATTTAGATTTTTAAATTGATTTTAAATTCTAAATTTTAAATTATTATCTATATTTTCTTAATTTGCAAGAAATCAAGTGTAACAGGTGTTTCTCGGCCAAACATTGAAACAGAAACCTTAACTTTACCCTTATCTTCATCAACTTCAGTAACTTTTGCTTCAAATCCTTTTAATGGGCCGTCATTGATTCTAACCAGATCATTTTCTACAAGTTCAATCTTATATTTAGGCTCATCAACACCCATTCTCTTTTTGATTCTAATAATTTCATCTGCCGAAACCGGTGTTGGCTGAACTCCTGTACCAATAAAACCTGTAACATTAGGAGTATTTCTTACAACATACCAGGCATCATCAGTTACAATCATTTCAACAAACACATATCCGGGGTAAATTCTTTTTTCAACAGTTCTTCTTTTACCATTCTTAATTTCAATTTGTTTTTCTTTGGGAACTAAAACATCAAAAATTTTTTCTTTCATACTTAATGAATCGATTCTTTGCAGCAAATTTTGTGCTACTTGCTCTTCATAACCAGCATAGGTGTGAATAACATACCAACCCTTTTTACCGGCTTGTTTCATTGTTTTTGGCAATAACTCACCCACAACCTTTTCATCAGTTGGACCATCCGACTCTTTGTTATCATCTATTGACTCAATCATGTCTGAATCAGTTGATATTTCATCGATGGGTTCGCTAACTTCATCCGAAACAACTTCTTGATCTTCGATTTGTTCTTCTTTTTTGATATCTTTTTCTTTACTCATATACTATCCCCTATAATTACTAAGTTCACTAATTTTGCAAATGCTGCATCGATCAAAACTAAAAGTAATATTGAAATAACTATTGTTATAATAACTGAAGTTGTATCATAAGCAACCTGTTTTCTTTTTGGCCATGAAACTTTTTTCAGTTCTTCTCTTACTTCGCTAAAATAGCGGGCAATTTTATTCATGCAATCTTAACCTTTGTATAAATCTGTCTGTGTCCCAATCTCTTCAGGTAATTTTTCCTTGGTCTGTATTTAATAATATTTAATTTTTCACCTTTTACTTCACCTAAAATCTCGGCTTTAACTTTTCCGCCATTTAAAATATCATCAAACTCAACAGTTTTCTCATCTGTTTTTATTTTTTCAACCAAAAGTTCTTCACCATGAGAAACAATATATTGTTTTCCACCGGTTTTAATAATACTGTCCAATTGACCTCCAATGAAGCTGAACCCACAGCAACCTGTCTGCAGACAGGCAGGGCTGATGGATTATCAGGGCAGCTTCGATATTATATGATGTTGGCTCCGCCAACAAATACTATTTTATCGTTATTCAACCCTAACGGTTATAATAAAAAATTATCTTATCTAACGACAAGACTACTATCTTATATGATTTTAGCATTAATAAAATAATTTATCAATACCTTTTTGTATTTTCCTTTTGACGATATATTGATTGCAAAATTCCTATTGCGATCAAACTAGTCATAAGTGAGGTTCCACCTGACGATACAAAAGGCAAAGGTATTCCAACAACAGGCATAATACCAATATTCATCCCAATATTAACAAAAATTTGAAATAAAAATAATATTCCAATTCCAAGAGCCAACATAGAGCTAAAATCATCAGGCGCACTGTTAGCAATGCCAACAATTCGCCAAAGCATAATAATATATATTAAAATTATCATTACAGAACCAACAAACCCGGAAACTTCAGCAAGTCCTGCAAAAATAAAATCCGTATGAGCAACCGGTAAAAAATTCAGCTCACTTTGAGACCCCTTTCCAAGACCTTTCCCGTAAAGACCGCCGGAACCAACGGCAATCTTAGCTTGAGTTATATTGTAACCTGTTCCGGCAGGATCTGAATTTGGATTTAAAAATACCTCGATTCTATGTTTTTGATAATCTTTAAGAGACAAAAAAACTAAAGGCAAAGCTATAATCAAACTTGCAAATACAATTAATATCAATTTTTTAGGTAATTTTACAGCAAATAACATACCAAAAGCAGTTACTGCTAAAACAATTGCAGTACCTAAGTCAGGCTGTCTCATAACCATAACAATTGGAATTAAAACTATAACTAAAACATTAATCAGCGACTTAATATTAAATAAATCGGTTTTACTAGAAAAAAATTTAGCTAATGCAATAATAATAATTAATTTAAAAATTTCTGATGGTTGAAAAGGGAAAAAACCAAAATTAATCCATCTTCTCGCACCAAATTGGGTATATCCAAACAGAAAAACAAGCACAAGACTAATTATACCGAGTATATAAATAAGTGTGGTCCAATTTTTGATAAATCTAAAATCGGTCATAGAAAGAAAAAACATAAAAACTAAACCTATTCCAGCAAAAATTCCTTGTCTTAGAGCTAAATTTACTTGATTGCCAAAAGTAATTGTATATATCAAAATAATACTAATAGAAAGTAAAATTAACACTAAACCATACAATACCCAATCAAACATTCGAAGTTTCTTAAGCAAAAATACTCCTTAAAATATATACTTTAAATTAATCTTTTTGATTAATGTAAAAGCTAATAGTTCCATTTTCAACTTTTAAAGACGATTCTATTTTGCCGTCCTTAATATCAAGCGGTATTAATTTACAATTTGTTTTAGCAGATAACTCGGAAGTATGTTTATCAATAAATTTTTCAATTTCATTATTTTCAGCAAAATAGTATATATCAACAATTTGATTGGGCTTAAGATCGACATTTTTTCGCAAATCTTGAATTTTTCGTACCGAATCTCGAAATGTACATTCTTCAAGCAATTCAGGAGTGATTTTAATATTAGTATATACTTTAAAATCATTATTTTGTTTCATTATATAATCATTATTTTTGTCCATTAACTCAATTTCTGTATTTTGTATAAATGTAATTTCTTTAATATTTAATTCGTCAATCAAAATATCATTAAAATTATAATTTAATTTTATCGAAGTATATACTTTAATGTCAGATAGTGGTTGTCTAATTTTTATATTTGCTTCTTCTCGAGCACTATGAGCAAGCTCAACGATATCGCGAATCATACTCATTTCACTTAATAATTCTTTATTTACAAAAGTATCATTTACTTCAGGATAATCGCACAAATGAACAGATTCTGGCTCATTTTCAAATTTCAAATTTTGATATATACTTTCAGATAAAAATGGCGTAATTGGTGCAAGAAGTTTTACAAGATTTTTCAAAACATCATACATGGTTTGATAAAATTCTGATGTTTTTCTGTTTCTCGATCTTCGCAAATACCAGGTCGATAAATCTTCAATAAATTTAACCAATTGCTGCGTTGATTTTTGCAAATTATAATCATCAAATCCTTTTCTAGTAATCTCAATTGTTTCTTGAAGATCCGCCATTATCCACATGTCCATCAAATTTTCTGATTTAGTAGATTTTTCAGGTTTAAAATTATCAATATTACTATAAGTTACAAAAAACGAATATACATTCCATAGAATTAGTATATACTTCCTTCTAACCTCTTCATTTGCCCTGTATCCAAAAAGTAAATTGTTGGATGGATTTTGCAAACAATACAAAAGTCTCATTGTATCAACACCAATAGTATCAGCAGCTTCATCAAACCAAATTGCATTACCTTTACTTTTATGCATCTCTTCGCCTTTTTCATCTTTAACTGACGCAAAACCTAAAACTGTTTTAAATGAAGGCTCGTTTTCAAGAACTGTACTCATAGCAATTAATGAATAAAACCAGTTTTTAAACTGTCCTGGAAAAGATTCTGTAATAAAATCGGCCGGAAACCATTTTTCCCAGTTTTCTCTGTCATTAAAATACGAGGTTGGTTTATTTTCTTTATCAGTTTTATTTCCGGGTATTGTTGAAAAAGGAACAATGCCGGCATCAAGCCAAGGATTTCCCACATCCTTAATTCTTGAGACCAAATTACCGCATTTAGAACATTGAATTATAATATTATCAACCCAAGGTCTATGAGGCGTATTACCTTCAAATTTTTCCCAGCCTTCAACTGACTTTTCTTTCAGCTCTTCTTTACTTCCAATTACTTCATAGTGTCCGCATTCACACTCAAATATAGGCAAAGCCAATCCCCAATACCTTTTCTTAGAAATCAGCCAATCATCCATATTTTTAAGCCAATCCAACTCTCTTTCAAGTCCAAATGATGGTAACCATTTGATTTTTTTAGTTACTTCCATCATTTTCTGACGAATCTCATCCATTTTTATATACCACTCATTAACTAAGCGAAATATTAATTCTGATTTGCATCTCCAACAAGTTGGGTAGCGATGAGTATAGCTCTGTTCTTTAAATAATAAAATTCCAAGCAAATCTTTTATCTCTGAATTTATATGACTTACATTTTTTCCAGATAATATTCCCATATAATCCGCGTAATCACCTTCATCATTTTTTATCGGATTAATAATAGGAATATTATTTTCTTTAGCAAGTTCAAAATCTTCTTTACCGCATCCCGGAGCAATATGAACAATCCCTGTTCCTTCTTCAGTATTTACAAAATCACCAACCCAAACTTTAAATTTATTTTCAGATAAATCTAAACTATTTTGAATTTCAGGCAATATGGAATTATATTCAAGACCAAGTAGCTCATTACCGGTTTTTGTTTTTGATCCATCGGAAAAACAAATTTTTTCAAAATTTTCTTTTAATAATTTTTCTGCAATCTCTTCAGCTAGTATATACTTTTCATCAGTTTCAATATTTTTATAAATTGAATATTTAATATCTTTTCCAACAGCAAGACCAGTATTTGCTGGCAAAGTCCACGGTGTGGTTGTCCAAACTAAAAAGTATATATTTTTCTCATCTTTTAGTGGGAATTTAACATAAAAAGAAGCATGCGTAAGCTCTTTGTATTCTTCAGTTAATATTTCATGCTGTGAAATTGCTGTTCCACACCTCTGGCACCACGGCACCACATCTTCACCTTTATATAAATAACCAAGTTCAGAACATTTTTTTAAAAAATGCCAAATAGCGTAATTATTTTCTTCACTCATGGTGTAATAAGAATTGTCCCAATCCATAAACATACCAAGTCTTTTCGATTGTTCTGTTTGAATTGCAGAATATTTTACAACTCTTTCTTTACATTTATTAGTAAATTTTTCAAGTCCATAAGTTTCAATATCTTTTTTTGTTTTAAAATCTAGCTCTTTTTCAACTTCAACTTCAACCCAAAGTCCCTGACAATCAAAACCATTTTGAAATCTTTGGTCAAAACCATTCATTGCTTTATATCTTTGCCAAGCATCTTTATATGTCCTACCCCAAGCATGATGAACTCCCATAGGATTATTTGCGGTGATCGGTCCGTCTAAAAAACTAAATTTTTTGCTACTACCATTATTTCGATTTAAATATTTTTCTAGAATTTTGTTACTGTTCCAAAATTCTAAAATCTCTTTTTCAAGTTCAACAAAATTTTGTCTTTGATTAATGGATTTAAACATTTTTAACCTCTACTACTTTTTTATGAAAATTCCATCCTCTGATAATATCAATGGATGATTTTGATACATTATAATAATCTGATAAAACCTCTATCAATTGTTTATTTGCCATACCTTTTACCGGTAAAGCGGTCAAATAAACTAGTAATCCTTGGTCATCTTTTTGGACTTCAATTTTACTAGATCCGGGTTTTACATTTATATTTACTAACACAAATAAATATTACTACTTTTCAAGAGGTAATTCAACAGAGAAATCACTTTTCTCATCAATCGCAATATTTACCAGCTTATCCGCTAATTTATTTTGCTCACGAGGAATATGAACAAACTCTATTTTTAAATCTAAATCTTCGCATATTTTTTTTATCTTTAAAAACAAAATAGCCAAATCTTGATTTTTGACTTTATAATTACCTCTTAATTGCTCAACAACAAGTTGTGAATCAAGACTGCACAGTAAAGAATCAATTTTACCAACATAATTTGCTTTTATAAATTCAAGGGCAGATAAAATCGCTTGATATTCTGCTTGATTATTTGTTGCCTCTCCAATATATTTTTTAATTTTAGCGATAATTTTATCATCATTTTTAATTATTATCCCAATTCCAGCCGGCCCGGGATTTCCTCTCGCTCCCCCATCAGTATATACTTTTAAGTTCATATGTTCCTATTTGATTATTTTAGTTGTCCCGTCCCAAATTATCTGATGTTTCACCTTACCGAATGTTCCGGTCGAAATAATATCACTAGCATCATTTCTATCATATTCGTATTTTGCACCATTTGGCAACTCTATGGGAGCGTCTGTACTTGAACCATCGGCAGCTTTCAATGCTAAATTATACCCTGCTTCAGCTGCATAATAGGCGCCAAGCGATGATTCGTAAGATCCTTGTCTTAATTGCTGAAACATTGATAATTTGCTTATACTAAAAATTAAAACTGAAGCAATACTCATAATTATTAAAGTAATTAGAAGCGCAGAACCTTTATTTGAATTATTTTTTACCATGTTATTTTCCTTGTTGAAACCATTGTGCTAAATTTAAATGTTTCTTCTGATTTGATAAAATTACTACTTTTAATTTCAATATCAATTTTCGCCCAAGGATTACTGGTACTTGCAATTCCAGTTACTGCAAATTTACTAATTATCACTTTGTCAGACCCGGCAATCACAAATTCTCTATAAGAACCTGAAGGACTAAATAAGTCTACAAGATCTGAATCTGTTCTTAAATTTATTTTATTATTAGTATCTAAATAATAAAACTTATACTCATCATTTACATGGAGTAAAATCCCACTTTTTGGTATAGATGCATCTTCACAAAAATCATTTGGTAGCGTTCCTCCAGAATATATAATGCTGCTTGGTATTGAATTAGAAAGAGTAAAAGCGTGATATGTAATTCCTCCATTAATTGACAAACTTTCATCTGCTTCAGCTATGTCGCGAAACATTGATTCCAAAACATAGCTGCTTGTTGAGTTTACAACTTTTGCTGATTTTAAACCTGATTCTACACTCGAAAGCATAGCAACCGTACTTAATACAACTAAAATCACTACTGAAAAAATTGTACTTGCAATCAATATTTCAATTAAAGAAAAACTTTTGTTCTTTTTCATTTTACTAATATTAATAAATAATACCTGATAATCTTCCTTCAGGAATAATCAAACTTTTACTAGGATTATTAGCTCCATCATAAGCAGTAATTGTCAAATTGATAAAATCCGTATCACCACCACAAGTATTTTCCCAAAATCTACCGGATAAATAACTATATTCTATTGTAGCCGTCTGAACATCAACAATTTCACCCTCATTAGGAAAATTAATTGCTTCCTGATATTCATCATCGCCCCCGCAGCCATAACCTACACCGGTAGCACTAATTTTATAATAAGCAACACCACTGCCACCTGAATTATCAACTGCACTTGGCCATGTTAATACTAGTGGTAGTCGTACAAAATCAGTACTTCCCCATGGATTAGCTACATTGATAATCGAACCGATAGGAAAAGCTGGTGGAATCAAATCACCTCCGCTAAGACCGCCGCTAACTAATATAGTTGAAAGTATAACGGAATTTTTCGGATCAATTGAGCTTGCTTCATCAGGAATAATCGTATCCCACGCAACTTTTACTGTAATTATAAATTCAGTACTTGCTGCATCTTTTTTGATATTAATTATTCTTGAGAAACGAGTTGAATCATCCCCATAGGGACTAACAAAATCTTCAGCGCACATCCAATCTACATCATCTAAATGCACTTTGTTTTCATCAAAACCACAAGGATCATCATTTACCATATTATCATTATCTTTCAATATCCAACTTCCATCCACAAACTCTACATACCCTAACCATTCATAATCATGAAACGACTCTGCCGCTGGAAGACCATCAACTCCTTTATGCAATATTACTTCAATTCCTTCTTGCGCCAACCCCAAGGCATATTGTCTTTCAATTGTTCTAGTGGAAGCACTCATTGTTTTTTGAGTTAAACCTGTAATGCCGGTCAGAAGAATCACAAATATAGAAACCGAAAGCATTACCTCGATTAACCCAAAACTTTTAATTTTGTTTAAATCCTTATTCAACACTTGGTATTCCTGAATTTACATTAATAATAATTGCTTTACCTTCAGTTGTTGATAATCTTTTTGTCAACCAAATTGTTTTTTCGTAAGCTGGCGCCAAACCACTTAAATCTAATTTGTTTGAGTTACAACTTCCATCATTATTGCACCAAAAAACGATCTTGTTTTTATTAAATAATAGAATAGGGTAATCAGGCAAGTCTGGATCACTAGAATTGTCATCTCGAATAAATATATTTTTAGAAAATGTTTGATCATCCCCAATTCTAATAATACTATCTTTCAAGCAATCATCATCTGTGCTAAGGCTATCAGGATTAAATGAATCTAGATCATCACACTTTGTATAAAAATATTCATAACTTAGAGCTGAATCATCATCAGAATTTTTATTAAATTTAATTCCGGTATAAGTAATATCTTTTATTTCTGGATTTGGAATTATACTTGGCAGACTCATGGAATATCCCCGCGCCGTTTCAATCGCACCGGCAATCTCTTCGGCAGATTTTTGAAGATAAGTATTTCTATCAAGTTGATTAAAACTGTAAAAACCGATCACCATTAAAACCATAATTATAAAAAGAGAGATAACCATCTCGATTAAAGTAAAAGATGAGTCCCTCTTGAGTATCATTTTAAAATACCTTAATTTTAACTAAAGCATTTTGATTGTAATTAATATCTTGTTTCATTCTTGCGCAGTTTGTATAGTATATATCAGAATTACTTATAGCTTCAGGATCGGACCTATTTTCAAGAGAAGTTGCTAAAATATAGTAAGATCCAACTACATAACTCTTAGTATCTTCAGTAGATCCCTCTTTATAATATGGACAATTTTTACTAACATAGCTAACCATCAACTCGGTACAACTTTTTGAATAATACGCGTAAAAATAAGTCGATTCAGAACCTTTAAAAACTGGTGCAAATCCAGGAGTAGTATCGTTATTTCCTCTTGGATCGCTTGGCAATTTATCGGCATACTTAGCTAAATCAACTATCCACATATCAGTTTTTGCTATAGGAATTTTAGTTGTAGCATCAGTCTGCCAACTAGAAACACCTGTACAGCCTAGACTGCCTTCCTTACATTCAGCACCAGATGTATCAGATACAGGATACTTATGATTCACAGAATAATACGACTCTAAGGTTTTCTCGATTTGAGCAATATCAGATTTTCTCTGCGTATCGCGACTAACTTTTTGTGATTTTATAATACTAATTGAAGTAACAGAAGTTAAAATGCCAATAATCAAAATCGCCACAACCAGCTCGACCAGCATAAAACCCTTATTTTTGACTTGAATAAATTTCATCATTTTTATCCTCCAAATGTCTTTAAAAAGCATTAATTTTAACATAAGCGTTTTTGTTATAAACAGTGGTCAAACTTTTCATGTTGTCGCAATTTAGAAAATATTTCGGAACAGCGCTGTTACCAATTGTTTCGATGTCATTATTGTTTTCTAAAACTGCTGTTAAAATATAATATTTACCTTGCGCATAAGGATTAATACAAATATCTTTGTACGGACAAGCGCTGACCGGAGAAACACACGCTGATGAATAATTCACAGAACGATACCCGTAATAGTTTACACCAAATTCACTAGCAGCAAGCGGTCCATTTGCAGTTGATGGATAATCGGAATCAACTGGTTTAGGATCTTTGCCAATTTTATCCACAACACCAGTTAAACCAGAAATCCAAACAGGGTTTGATGTTGTATAATCACACTCCCAATCATTTACAGTACCACCACATTTTTTTCCTGATGTATCTGGATATGTTTTGTTCTGATTATAAAAAGACTCAAGAGCTGATTGAATAATGCCAATATCCGCTTTTCTTCGTGTATCGCGGCTGTTTTTTTGCGATTTTGTAATGCTGGCAATGGAAATAGAAATCAAAACACTAATAATTACCATAACTACTAAAAGTTCAATTAAAGTAAAGCCTTTTTTCAAATCTCTCCTTATTTATTCAAATCCGGTACTTTTCGAGGTATAACTATCTCCTAAACCATTATCATCGATATATTCACCGGAAATATAATAACCCGGGATTGAACACAGACCGCCACTTTCTTCTAAAACACTTTCTTTTGTAATTTCTAATTTTGCTCTTAACGCGTAGTTATAACCTTCGACTGTGCAATATTCATAAGGATAAGAATCCATAGCAGCTGATGGAAGATCAATATATTTTCCTGTTGATAACTCACCCAAAGTCGTAGCAGTAGAAGTAAACACAGTTACACTACCAGACATGTTTACATACTTATAATTATCCTGATAATAAAGTTGCAATGCTCCGGCAATAGCCGCAATATCTTCTTTTCTTTTCACATCACGCGCTTGTTTTCTTACTCTTGTATAACTAAATGTTGCCAAAGCAACTAAAATACCTATAATTGCAATTACAACCAAAAGCTCAATTAATGTAAAAGCTCTTTTTTTATAATTAAAAATCATTTTCCCTCGCTATTTATAAATCTTAAATTTTATAAACTCGCCTCTACGGCGAGCGCCGATGAGGCGCTTTACGAACTTTCAACTTATTCTTATTATATCATAAACCGAAATACACCCGCCATAAATATTCTCCCCAAAATAATGCAATAAAAAATCCCAACACAAGAAAGGGACCAAATGGGATAGCGCTTTTTAAAGATTTTATTTTTAAAGCTATTAAAATCAAGCCGACCGAAGATCCGATAACTACTGAAAAAATAAATCCAACAACTGCCTGTGGAAAACCCAAAATCAAACCAAGAGAAAATCCAATTTTCCAATCCCCTTCCCCCATCCCCTTGCCTTTTGTAATAAGATAAATAAATAGCGGCACGCCGGCAAAAACCAATACGCCATATATGGCAGATAACAAATCCGTATTATAACCAAAATTAAAATAACCAAAGACAAGATAAATTAATGCAAATATTATCCCCATGCGCAGAAAAAATTCGGGAATCTCCATTGATTCCAAATCAAAAATTGAAATTATTATCAAAATCCAAGAAAAAAGAATTAAAATAATGCTTTGAAAAGTAAATCCGAAAAAATATATTACGCCAAGTGTAATTATTCCGGTCGCTAGTTCAACCAAAGGATATTGCCATGATATTTTAACTTTGCAATATCGACATTTACCCCATAAAAACAAAAAACTGAACAAAGGAAAAAGATCATACCATTTGAGATTTTTCTTGCATGAAGGACAGTGGCTTCGGGTAGTTGCAATCGAGACAAATTCCGGAAATCTCAAAGCTACCACATTTAAAAACGACCCGATACAGAGCCCGAAGATAAATATTATTAAATTGAAAAAAATATCATTTGCCATAACACTGCTTTTCCAGTTTATCTAAACGAAGCTCCGCTTTCTGCATATCTCTTGACAAAACTTCAATGTCTTCGGAATCTCTTTGACCCGTCGCATCAAGACGAGTTTTTATACTAGCAACATCTTTTTTGATAATTGCAACATCGGTTTCAATCAAATCAAGACGAGCTTCGATATGATCAAGGCGTTTTTCCACACGATCAAGACGAGCTTCAATGCGATCAAATCTTGCATCAACCTGATTGAACCTTTCATCAAAATCATTAAACCTATCGTTTATCTCCAGAAAACCTTTCTGAACCATTATTGCCAAATCATCAATTGTTGTTTTTGCCACCCTTCTCCTTTTTTACTTCTTATCTATATTATAGCAACAATTATTTATTTAAAAAGACAATAAAACAATATCTAATAGCTTATGGAATATAACAGGTTAAAACCTGCCTGACGGCAGGCAGAAGTGATGCGTCCTCTACCTCTAAGTATAAATATAAAAATACCTCATCAGCAAGACAAGGTATTCTTATATAGCTTTAGCTTAAAATACTATTAATTATTACCTAAATAATAATTATAATTTCCGTCTGCAGGAGCTTCTGTTTTGTCACTCCAATTTGTGTTAGTTGATGCTGCAATAGCTGTTGGGGTTGCAGCTATCCAAGTAGAACCAGTAGGCAATGTATTTAATACACCATTTATTCCAGGATCTGATTGATTTTCCAATAAAGCAGCAAGAACATAGTTAGACGCGCTAGCATCGGTAAGATAAGCATATAGTGATGTAGTCCATTTTTTCTCAGTAGGCGCAACTTTCATATATCCACCTGATACCAAAAAGCTACTTGTTATATTAACAGTTGCTGTTGAATACTTACCTGCTGGATCATCTGTAGCAAACATTTCTAAAGCTGTCTTTACCGATCTTAAATCTGACTTTCTCGTGGCATCTCGTGCTTTGGCTCGTGCGCCACCAAGAGCTACCAAAATCATGGCTGCTAGAATACCAATAATGGCAATCACAACCAAAAGTTCAATAAGTGTGAAACCTTTAATTTTTCTCATTTTAAACCTCCTTAATATGAATAATCGACTTAATAAACATACTATCCCCTGATCGACCTACTCAAACAAAGGATATAATTAATATTTATTATCTATATAATACTATCTTTCAGACATAATCAAAACTGGGGATAACTCGTGGGATTGCTTCTGGATTCTAGCCTGCGCTAGAATGACAGAGGTAGTCATCGCGAAGCGTCAGCGCTGTGGCGATCTGTATATGATAATAGATTGCTTCGGATGACCTCCCTCCCAAGGCGGGCAGGCGCAATGACGGAAAGGGAAACACCTCGCAATGACAGAGCCTGTTTCCAAAGCGACCAATGGGAAACAACCTCGCAATGACTTATTTAAAGGACAGTCCTTTTTGGAATGTACGGATTATCCTTTTTTAATCTTGCAACCTCTTTTTCCAACATATCGATTCTTCGACGAAACTCGCTTATTTCATCATCATAAACACTAAAATCATCCTTAATTCTGTTTTCCAAGGATTCGATTCTCTCTTTTAATACACTTATCTCTTCGTGAACTCGCCTAAACTCATCGTGCATCTCGGTTCTTAATTTGTCTATTTCATTATGCAATTCCTTACTAGCCTCATTAAAACCTTCTTGCATTTCAGATCTAAGATTACCCACTTCATTGTCAATTTTCTTATCAAGGGAATTAAATCCGTCATGCATCTCATCTCTTAACTCCAAAAAACCACTTTGCACCATAACTGCTAAATCATCAATTGTAAAATCTTTTTTCTTCATACTTTAAGTTTAATTTTATTTCTTTGCAAAATCAATGCTTCTGGATTCCAGCCTACGCTGGAATGACAGAAGTAGTCATCGCGAAGCGTCAGCGCTGTGGCGATCTGTATATGATAGATTGCTTCGGATGACCTCCCTCCCAAGGCGGGCAGGCGCAATGACGGAAAGGGAAACACCTCGCAATGACAAAGTTTGACTTTAAGCTTTACAAATTATTTTTTATACTCAATACCCAATACTAAATACTCAATACTATTTACTGAATCTGGGCTAGGTTGTATATCGGCATTAAAATCGCAAAAACCAAAAATGCTACTCCTCCACCAATAAAAACAATCATAACCGGCTCAAAAAGACTCGAAATACCTTTGATCTTATTATCGGTTTCTTCATAATAATATTTTGCAAGCCCCTTTAGCACTTTATCTAATTTTCCAGTTTGTTCCCCCACCATAATCATCTGCGAAACAATGAGCGGAAAATTTGAATTTTTACTTAAAGGCACAGATATCGGAACACCTCGCTCTACTTGAACAGCCACATTTTGCAGCTCTTCAATATAAATGCGATTATTCATCACATCGCCCACAATATCCAAAGATTCAATAATTGGAATTCCTGATGATGTAAGTAAACTTAAAGTATTGGTAAATCTATGCATATAAATACCGGTAACAATTTTTCCAATAATCGGACCTTTAATTTTAAATTTATTCCAAAAATATTCAAAACCATCTGTTTTAAGCAAAACTCGAACCAAAATAACCAAGCCTACAATTGCAAAAATACAAATCCACCAATAATGAACCATAAAACGACTCATGGACATTAAAGTTGTAGTAATCCATGGTAATTTGGCATTGGATTCTTTAAAAACATCCTCGAGTTGAGGAATAACCTTAACCATCATCATTACAGAAACTCCAATTAATACAACTAAAATAAAAACCGGATAAAGCAAAGCAGCTTTTATTTTTGATGAAAAAGCAGCGTCATTTTCAATTTGCGTAGCTAAATCATCTAAAATTTGCTCTAATTTACCGGATGATTCGCCTGCCTTAACAAGACTGACAAAAACTTTATTAAATACTTTAGGGTGTTTTGAAAGAGCATTGTGAAAATTATATCCAGCCTCAAGATCAAAAATCACATCATTTAAAATACTTTTAAAATATTCATTGGTACTCTGAACAGCTAAAATATATAGCGACTGGGTCAATGGCAAGCCAGAGCTAAGCATGGTTGCCAACTGACGAGAAAAAAACGCCTTTTCCTTAACGCTCACATGCTTAATGTATTTATTTATGTAATGAATTATATTATCCATTGTTTTTAATTTAAAGTTTAAAGTTTAAAACTTAAATCCACAGTTTAAAACTTAAATCCTTTTTAATTCCTTTTGTTTTTCATTGTTAATAAACTTGCGGCAATCATTTTGCTTAATTCAACTAATTCATCAAGTAAAATATCAACCTCTTTGACGCTACTGATCCTACTATCTTTGAATAAATTTAACCAATATTCTGTTTCATTAGCAGATTTTAATGAAATTTCAAAAAACTTAATAAAATCTCTTTTTGATGAAGATGATTTTGCTTCAAAAATATTAGCACCTATTGAAGTAGCTGACCTTAATAGCTGATTTATCAAAACTAAACTTATTTTAGAATTTGATATATTTTGAATAAAACTAATAATATCTAATGAGAATTTGTATGAACGTGATTTTAAATCAGTATTTGTTTTAATCATTTTAATATAAATTTTAAGTTGTGATTTTAATCTTTCAGTTTTAAGTTTTTAGCTATCTCTAGTAAATCATCATTTTAAATGCTTTTGGATCAGTTGCCCAAGTCAAAGCATCATCAATTGTTATCTCACCTTTACTTACAAGTTCAGCCAAAACCTTATCTAGACTAATCATTCCTTCGGAAGCAGAAGTTTGAATCACATTAGGCAATTGATATGTTTTACCTTCGCGAATTAAACTCCTAACAGCAGTTGATGCAAGCATTATTTCAGAAGCAACAATTCTTCCACCCTGCACCCGAGGCATTAATCTTTGTGAAACAATACCCAAAAGAACCGATGCAAGTTGTTGTCTGACTTGTTGTTGTTGGTGTGGAGGAAAAACATTAATAATTCGATCGGCAGTTTGAGAAGCGCTATTGGTATGAAGCGTTGCAAAAACCAAATGTCCTGTTTCAGCGATAGTAAGCGCGGTTTCGATTGTTTCAAGATCTCTCATTTCACCAATTAAAACAACATTCGGATCTTCACGAAGCGAAGCCCTTAAAGCACGAGCAAATGTATTTGTATCTGAACCAACCTCTCGTTGCGAGATAATACTTTTTTTATTATTAAATACATATTCAATCGGATCTTCAATTGTAACTATGTGCTCACTTCGAGTAATATTAATATGCTCAATCATTGATGCAAGCGTAGTTGTTTTCCCATGTCCGGTTGGACCGGTAATCAGAACAAAACCTTGGGAATTAGTTGCAAATCTTTCAATTATCGGCGGGAGTCCAAGTTCAGCAAAACTTCTAATTACACTGGAAATAGAACGAAGCGAAGCCGCAAGAGTTCCTTTTTGATAATAAACATTAGTTCTAAATCTTAAATCTTTATATCCAAATGAAAAATCCAACTCTTTTCGATGTTTTAAAATTTCCATATGTGTTTCTAGCAACATACTGCCAATCAGTTCTTCGCAATCAGCTTCCGAAAGCACCGCTTCATCCGGAATAGTTGCTAATTTGCCATCTATCCTTAAAATAGGCGCTGTTCCAACCATCATATGTAAATCGCTGGCATTTCGCGTCAGTACTTGGTCAAGTAATGATTTCATTCTTTCAGATAAAACCGGCAAATACCCTCCTTAATTTAGTAAAATGTGAAAAAATCTTAATCTAATTTCGTTTCTCTAAATACTTCATCAATCGTTGTAATCCCCTTCATTGCTTTAATTAAACCGTCTTGAAACATTGTGATCATACCTTCTTTTACAGCTTGCGCTTCAATCTCGCTTGTTGGTCTATTTTGAACAGTCAACTTTTCAAGCTCATCGCTCATAACCATAATTTCATATAAACCGATTCTGCCGGCATAACCAAGATGACATTCAGAGCAACCTTTACCTTGATAAAATTTATATTCTAAATTCGCTGGCAAGCTATCAGTACCCTGTAAATTTTCCAAAGCAGAACGAACTTTCATTTCTACTTCCTGATGTAATTTTACTTCTTGCTTGCAATGTTGGCAAATGCGTCGCACAAGTCTTTGAGCAATAATTGCGCTAACTGTTGAGGTAATTAAAAACGGTTCAACCTTCATATTAACCAAACGCGGAATGGCACCTGAAGCATTGTTTGTATGCAAACTTGAAAGCACTAAATGTCCTGTCATTGCAGCCTGAACACCTAAATTGGCAGTTTCAGAATCACGAATTTCACCAACCATAATAATATTTGGATCTTGTCTTAAAACCGATCTAAGTCCCTCGGCAAAACTAAAACCAATTTTCGGTTTAACAAGACACTGATTCACACCGGGTATTTCATATTCAACTGGATCCTCAAGAGTAATAATATTAACCGACGGATTGGAAATTCTTTTCAAAATCGCATAAAGAGTTGTAGATTTTCCTGAACCAGTCGGACCGGTTGCTAAGATAATTCCGTAAGGTTTTAAAATATTTTCCTCAAGTCTTTTTAAATTCGAACCGGAAAGTCCAAGTTCTTCCAAAGTATAAAGTCCGGCAGATTTATCAAGAAGCCTCATTGCTACCTTTTCCCCAAAAATTGTTGGCAAGGTAGAAACACGAACATCAATCTTTTGCTTGCTAAAAACAACATCAAATCTACCATCTTGCGGAACTCTTTGCTCATCAATTTTTAACTTTGACATAATTTTTACTCTAGAGATCAAAGCGCTCCTAAAATATCTTGGCATACTCATAATGTCGTATAAAATTCCGTCAATTCTAAATCGAAGTCTCACTTCTTTTTCAGTAGGTTCAATATGAATATCCGAAGCTCTTTTGTGTAAAGCAAAATTTATCATTGCCGCAACAATGACTGGTATGGTTGCACTATCAATAATCTTCTTAAGCTGATCTTCAGATGATACCTCTTCTTTTAGAACAGATGATAAATCAGATTCTGATCTTAAAGTTAGCTCTTTTTCAAGACTTTTCATTTCTGCAACTTGCATTTCATGTTCGTCTTTAACAACTAATTCATCATTTTGCATATCCTGCGTAGGTGCAGCAGCCATTTCCGGCTTTACAATATTTTTTTGTGCTGCTTGATTAGATTTTACAAGCTGGCCACCTAAAGAATTAAATCTATCAAGCTCTTTTTGTCGTTTTTCTTCTTCTGACGTCTCTGTCTCATCAACTGTCTTTTTGCTTGCATTTTTATCTATTTCAATCAAATGCGGATCAACCGACAATAAATCACGCGAAGTTTTTGTTTGATTTTTTTGTGCTGATTCTGGTTTATCATCTGACCAAAAATCATTGGTCTTAATATTTTTTTTAGAATCAATATCTTGATTCGCATTAGGTTTTAGCGGAATATTATCCACTTGCGGTTTTGGAAAAATAACTTGGCTGTTTGGTTGACCTATAGAACCAAAAGACGAAAATAATTCTTCTGCTTTTCCAGGCGCAACACTATTAATATTTTTTAAAGTGTCTTCTTTGATTAAATTTAGATCACCCTTGACTTGCGGATTATATTGCATCAAAACATGATCAATGCTATCTCTGTCCGTTCGAAATAAATCAATGTCAAATTTACTTCTTTTTTTTATAAAATTTAAAATATCAATAACTTTTTTATCTTTCGGATTTTCTGCTGCAACATTAATTTTTAATGGATTTGAGTTTTCAAAAACAACCATTCGATATTTTCGCGCAACTTCTTCGGGAAATCTGGAAAGTATATTGACAGGAACTGTAACTTTTTTTAAATCAACTTTTTTTTCAACTACAAAATTATTTTTTTGATAAACATCATTTAGAATTGAAATTATTTCATCAGGACTTGCAATGACCATTTCGATATCAGCATTTTGAGATTTTTTTAAGTTACTAATCACACCAGGACTATTTTGGCCATTGCCACCTCTTAGCATGCCGGGCATACCAAGAGCAATTCTAATTACTTTTCGCTTTGTAACTGAATTTACATAATAGCTATAAGGCAATAAAAAATATTTTCGGCAAAACTCTTCTTTTATCAGTTTAACTACTTTCAAATCTACTGTCTGATCTTGCAAATTAATATATTGTAAATTAAATAAATGCGCATATGCCCTATTTATTACAACTCGATCAGTAAGTTTATGACCAAGTAAAAAATTTTCAATATCCAGATTATTGGTTAAATTAGACATCAATTCAACTTTTTTCTGATCAACAACTTTCCATTCAAGCATCACATCTAAAATAGTTCTCTTTTGAGAACTAACAGCTGCTCCTGAATTTATTGTTTGGTTATTTATCATAGCAAATTAATATGGAGCAAACGGATTGTCTCTACCCAATTGCGACGGATCAACTTTTTGTTGTTGTTGCTGTTGGATTGAGACAGTCGGAATTTCTCTATTTTCAAATAATTTACTAAAATTTGTTTCAAGCACTTCTACTTTCGCAGGAACAACAGACGATACAATATTTGTTGAAATCTTTGAACTGGAATAATAAAACCATCCAATTACACCAAGGCAAATGACAATTAAACTTATACCGATAATTAATTGTGATGATTGCTTATTCATTGATCCTCCTGCTATTACTCTGTAGCGCTATTTTGATTAGAATTTTCTTGTTTTTTTTCAGTACTAACAGCTCCTGTTGTCGGAACAAATGATAAATTCATCTGAAGATTAGAAGTAAAAATCGGCGTTTCAGATGAAGTAATATTAATTGACTCTACAGTAAATGGTCTAATATTATTATAATATTTTGCAATCATCGCGATTAAACTATTAACATCGGAATCGATTGATATATTTACCGGAATTTTGCCATCAGTTAAAACCGGTAATCCAACTGAAAATGATTTTGCTTGAACTCCGGGAACGGCATTGGACTGAAGAGACCTAAAAAGACTGTCAGATTCAATTAATGCTTCGGACAAATTGGGTCCTTTTGGCATTGCAAGTTTGAGAAGTTTTAGATCGCCGTCTTTTTGTATTAATTTTTTAGCAGCCGCGTCAAGAGCAACTTTTTTATCAGTTAAGGCTTTGTTTTCAATTTTAGTAATTTCAAGTTTTTGTTTTGCATCCTTAAGATCCGCGCTTTGAATATTCATATAATAAAAACCATAGCCAATACCAAAAAGCGACAAAAATATAATTAAAGCCGCTAAACCAAGAGAGCTTTTGCCTTCTTTCATTTGGTACCTCCGGTTGAAGAGTTAGAATTAGCATTTACATTAGTATTATTTGTATTAGTATTTTGAACCACTGGAGTACTGGCAAAAATATAATCAAAACTTACTGAAAAATTAACCTTGGCCGCATTTGCTAAAGCAGGTTTGGACGAGTCTGAAGGAGAATTAACTCCTCCTGAAAAAGTTCCAACTGTAAAATTTGTAATATCGGTTGATGAAGAAAAAACAGCAAGAACTATTCCTAAATCAGTATAAGTATCAGTTATTCCACTAATTGCAATTTTTCCATTTTTATCAACTGAAAAACTGGAATATTTTGCTTTTTTATAAGTTGTACTCTTGATTGCATCAAACATTTTTTGAAAAGGTTTTTGACTTCGAACTACGGAGTTAAAAGAACTGACTTGAACCGTAAGATCCTCGAGAGTTTTTTCCATTTTTGCATAATCACCAGTTGAAAGTTGATTTTTCAAATCATTGTTTTTTGCTTCATAAGCAGTTGATTGAGATTTTATTTGAGTTAAAAATACATAAAAACAACCTACGCCTAATGCAACAACTAAAACTGCAACTAAAAATGCATATGTGCCAATACCCAAACCGCCCGAAGTATAACTACGAGATTCTACAGAGTTAAGTCCTGTGTTTGGAACAAATTGTTGATGCTGCGTGGGAGTAAATTTTTCCACAGCTGGCGGTTGAATATCAGGCATTCCCCTCCTGTTATCTTAGTTGGCTTTGATATATTTATCATACTATATTCTATACTAATTTTACATACTTATAAGATTTTAGGCAAATCTATTTATTGAGAATAACTATTTTACCTTTGACAATAGACCTAAAAAAACATATAATATATTAAGATTAAAGTATGAATATGCCGGGATAGCTCAGTGGTAGAGCAGCTGTTTTGTAAACAGCTTGTCGGAGGTCCGATTCCTCTTCCCGGCTCCATCCATAGATAAAACCAGCTGTTTGTGATAAAGTAAATACTGTGCCGGGTTGGCAGAGCGGTCAATTGCTCCAGACTGTAAATCTGGCGCCTTACGGCTACGGAGGTTCGAATCCTTCACCCGGCACCATTTATTATCTTTCAAGCAAAGAGGGATATGCTTACAAAAGAAGAATTAGCCACACTTTACAATAGCGGCTATTCGATGATGGATATATTTAAAAAAAAATAAAACTAAATATGGTGTATTACAAATTTATTGCCATAATTCCAAGTTACGCCAATGGATTGACGAACAGATAGATCTGTTAAAATATAATTAGCCCATGTAGCTCAGGTAGTTAGAGCGCGATCTTGGTAAGATCGAGGCCAGGAGTGCGACCCTCCTCGTGGGCTCCATTAATTAAATTAGATAAAAAAAACCGAAAGGAAATGAAAATATGGCAGAAACAAAAAAAAGTGGTGGAAAGAAAAAAGATAAGGTTATTATCGTTACTATGCAATGCACAGAATGTAAAGAACATAACTATGTCAGCAAAAAAAATAAAATCAACCACCCAGACAGACTAGAAATGAACAAATATTGCAAAAAATGCAAAAAAGCCACAGCCCACAAAGAAACAAAATAATTTTTTAGTTCTAACTATTAAGTTTGACCTTCTTCAAGATCTCTTTTGTTTGGCAAAGCAATCGAAGCAAATAAGCCAATTAAAACAAATAAAGAAGCATATAATAAAGATTTTCTCGCAGAATCAGTTGTTGACTGATGAGCAATTGTGTTTATTTCCTTAACAATACTTGCCGGTATTTCCTTTGAAGCAACTGCCCCGCCTTTAAATTCAATATTGGTTGATTCAGCAGCAACATCTGTTGCAACTTTTTGCTTTATATTATTTGGGATAACCGTACTATTTGCGATACCATCTTTAATTCCAGTTGCTAAAGATGTCAACAAAACTGCACCAATAATAGCCGACCCAAGAGATGAGCCAATTTGACGCATTGTATTATTCACTCCTGAAACTTCCCCCGCCTTTTGAACAGAAACAGAAGACATCACCATGTTGCTAATCTGTGCCATCACAAGCCCCATACCAATTCCGTAAATAACTAGCTCAAAAATCAAATCACGAGGAATGGTATCAATATTTAGTTTTCTATACAAAAGCAGCATAGCCAATAAATTTAAAAATAATCCAACTTGAATCAATCTTTTTGGCATAATTTTTCGACTCAATATTGCTGCAATCGGCGCAACTACAATTGCTGCGACCGAAACCGGCAAAATCGCGAGTCCGGTATGATATGCGTCAAGTCCTCTAACAGATTGAAAAAATATCGGCATAGCAAATATCAATCCCGACTGACCCAGAGCCATAACCGTTGTGGTAATCGAACTTGAGGTAAATTGTTTATTTTTAAATATGCTCATTGAGACAATTGGAGTAAGTCCTCTTTTTTCAATTTTGATTTCCCATATTACAAAAGATACAAGTAAAATCGCTGCTAAAATGAGAGACGGCAAAACAATTGAAATTGAACCAAGATCAACGGTATGACCGGCAATTGAAAATATTTCTTTGGCTTTGATCCAGCCATAACTTGAAGATTCGATAATACCAAAAACTAAAGTAAAAAGCCCGACAGATGATAATATCACTCCGCGCCAATCAAGTGCGGGCTTTTCTTCTTCATCTCTATATTCTTTAATAATTACTGAACCAATAAGCAAAATAATAGCCACAACAACATTTATTCTAAATCCCCACCTCCAACTATAGTTAGTAGTAAGATATCCACCTAAAATAGGACCAACTGCTGATGCTGCTCCGGCAATACCACCCCAAATACCCATTGCCATAGCTCGAGACGGCCCTCTAAATGTTGAGGTTAAAAGAGACGCTGTTGCAGGCATCATTAAAGCAGCACCGATTCCTTCAATAATCGATTCACCGATTATCATCTGACCGACAGTATGACTGTATGAAGCCATAAGCGATCCAATAGCAAATAAAACGGCTCCCAATTTAAACATTTTTTTGCGACCAAATAGATCTCCCAATCGTCCGCCAGTTACGGTAAATGCCGCGATTGTCAGTGCATAAGCGGTAATTACCCACTGCAAACTCTTTATATCGGTATTGAGATCGCGAATTAAATATGACAAAGAGACATTAAGAAGCGTTGCATCAATAATTATAATCGCAAGAGCCAAGCTCAATACAAAAATAATTGCTACTTTTTTAAATCTTGATAATTGTTCATTACTTCTTACTGGCACTAGTCTCCTTTTTTAATATGGCAATATTCATTCTATCATCAACCGAATTTTCGATCAAATGTTATAATAATGATTGAATAAACCATGAATATAGTATAAAATATGATTATCAGGGAGATTAGTTAAACGGTATAATAAGGGTCTCCAAAACCCTAGTCAGAGGTTCAACTCCTCTATCTCCTGCCAAACCTGTTAGTAGGTTTTTTTGTTATAAATTTTAATTATTATATGATGTATTTTTTTGTTAAAATTAAATCAGATGGAACAATCAAAAATTATAATTTTATTAGGTCCGGGAGGCGTAGGAAAAACAACTACTGGGAAAGTTTTAGCCGAAAAGATTGGCTATGCTTTTGTCGATCTAGATCAATCATTTTGTGACAAAATAGAAAATATTGGCACATACATTAAAAAAAATGGATATGCTGATTATTGCATTAAAAATTCTTTTTTATTTAAAAAATTAAAGAAAGCGATCATTAAAAATACTGTAATTGTATTATCTTCGGGTTTTTTAGCACATGAAGGACTAAATGATATTGTTTTAGCTAATTATCAAGAAATCAAAAATTATGGAACAAAGATTTTACTTTTACCCTCTGAAAATATGGAATTATCCAAAAAAATAGTTGTATCAAGACAATTAAAAAGAGGTTTTGGACTCAATAAAACCAAAGAAGAATTAAAATTTCAATCGAGGTATCAAATATATTTGAAATATGACTATGATTTAATTATTTTTTCCTATGAATCTCCCGAAAAAATTACGGAACAAATTATTTTTAAACTAGATAAAAAATTAATAATCTAATAGTAATTTATTTATCCAACAGGTTCCAACATCCTCCCTCCTTCGCCAAGGCTACGGAAGGGCACAGCCACCAAGCCCTAACAAGTTTAGCTTGGCAACAAGGACGCTTAGCGTCCTGCCAGCGATTTTATACATTAGAACTAAACAGACTTTTCCTTTAGTAAAGACAAATGTCCTTCTTTTTCTCTTACAAATTTATCAAAATTTAATTCATGCTTATCTATAAGATTAATTATCTGCTCAACTCCCAGATAATGAGGCATCATTACATATGAAGCGCCTTTATCATAAAGATTAATTGCCTCTTCAATTTCATCGGTTTTTGCAATTATAATCATTTTTTTATTTACTTTTCTAGATTGACTTACAATCATGGTGCTAGCCTCAATATCAGTAATGGTTGAAATCACCATTTTAACATCCTCTAGATTTAATTGACTCAAAAGCTCATTATCATCGGCATCACCATAAATGCAATTAATCCCCTCTTTTTCCAAATTGGCAATTGTCTCCGGATTATAATCAACAACCGTAAAGGTTTTCCCCATCTTTTTAAAAGCATTTAATAAATCATAACCAATTTTCTCAAATCCAAATAAAACAATTTCTGTTGATAATTTCGTCCTTTGATCTTTTCTCGTTGTCTTTCTTTCAAATATTCTCAAATAAGGTTCAAAAAAATGATATAACTCATCAGAATAAATTATAAAATATGTTGAAACTAAAATCGTTACAAGTCCGACTAACGTAACAAGAGATACGATCGATTGATCAACATGTCCAAGTCGTCCTGCAAGCGTAATTAAAACCAAAGAAAATTCACTAATTTGTGCAATAGCAAGACCAGCTTTAAAACTGGTTTTCATATCAAATTTAAGCAATGTCATTACAATAATAAAAATTATTGGATTTCCCACCAAAACATATAACGATAATAATAATGCCGGCAGTAAAATACTTGACAGGTTGACAATTGCGATTTGTGATCCAATAAGAATAAAAAACAAAACTATAAAAAAATCTCTTAGCGGCTTGAGGCGCGAACTTATTTCAAGATGATAAGGAGAAGTTGCTAAAACAACTCCAGCAAATAATGCTCCAATCTCAATTGAAAAACCGGAATATTGAAAAAGCGTTGCAATTCCAAGTCCCCATGCAATTGAAAATAAAAATAAGAATTCTTGTGATTTTGCAAAAAAATAACTTAATTTTGGAACAATATAAATACTGGTCAAAATTAAAAGTAAAAACAAAACAACACCTTTTATTAAAGCTGCTGAAGCAAGAGTTGCAATATCCCCGCCTTTACTAAACGATGAAATCGCAATTAAAATCAGGGTTGCTATAATATCCTGAACCAGTAAAAATCCGATTAATATTTTACCATAAAGTCTTCCTGTATCTTTTTTATCAGTTAAAAGTTTCATAATAATAATTGTGCTACTGAAAGTCAACGCAATTGCAATATACATCGATTCAATACTAGAATAACCCAAAAAATGACAAATTAAATAACCGACAATTGCTGTAAATATCACTTGGCCAGCACCTGTAATTAAAGATATTCTTCCCACTTCTTTAATTACTTTTGGATTCAAACTTAGTCCAATAATAAATAATAAAAGCGCGATTCCCATTTGAGAAAAAACTTCAAAAGTCTCATTTGAACTTACAATATTTAATAAATATGGTCCGACAATCAAACCAGTAATGATATGACCAATTATTAACGGCTGACGAAGAAACTGCATTAAACCGGAAATAGCTGTAGCCAATAGTATTACTAAACTTATCTCTAAAAAAACATGGTTCACTATCCCCTCGCAATATTTAAAATATTTACTTATTATATTATGACAAATTTTGAAATATACACAATTATTGCATTGACTATTTTGACGAATCATGCTAATATATAGACAGTAGTTTGGAACTCGCTTTCTTTCTAATAGGATATATTAGGTGATCGAGAACTCAAACGGGTCGAAAAAATAATATTAGGAAATCCTATGCAAGAAGAAGCAAACAATAAGTTATTCGTCGGAAACCTACCATATAGTGTTAACGAAGAACAACTTTCTGAACTATTCAGTGCTGTCGAAGGTGTTACCGTAGTTAAAACCACGATCATTAATGATCGTGAAACAGGTAGACCAAGAGGTTTCGGATTTGTTGAAGTTGAGAATCAAGAAATGGCCCAAAAAGCTATTGATGCAATGAACAACAAAGAAATTGATGGTAGAAGTATCATCGTAAATATTTCACGACCTCAAACCGAGAGAAACGATAGATTCAGAGGCGGAAATCGAAACTTCCAATCTGGAAGATAAATATCGAAATCAAAAAAGAAAAGCGGGAGCATTAGCTCTCGCTTTTTTTATTACTAATTTTTTTATTTATTTGCTCGTTTTCGAGCAACAGAATCAAGTATTCTTTTTCGAAGCCTTAAATTTTTAGGTGTTACTTCAAGCAGCTCATCATCTTCCAAAAAATCGATGCATTGTTCAAGCGATAAAATAGTTGGAGGTGATAAAATAGTAGCAATATCAGCATTTGAAGATCTAACATTTGTTAATTTTTTCTCTTTTGTAACATTTATTTCAATATCTTCTTCACGTGTATTTGATCCGATAATCATTCCCGCATAAACAATAGTTCCCGGCGCAATAAAAGTGGTTCCTCTTTGTTGAGCAATATTTAAACCGTAAGAAACTGCTTTACCTGCTTCAAAAGCAACCAAAACTCCATTTCTTAGTTTTGGAATAGTTCCTCCAACCGGATCATATCTTAAAAATAACGAATTTGTTACAGCCGTACCTTTTGATGCTGTCATTAAAACATTTCGAAGACCAAGTGTGCCGCGAGTCGAGATCTCAAATTCAATTCTGGTTGAATTATCAGCATTTGAATCCTGTCTCAAAAGAATTCCTCGTCTTTTGTTTACCTCGCCAATAATTGTATTAACATAAGCCGGTGCAACATCAGCAGTCAGCTCTTCGATTGGTTCGCACAAAACACCATCAATTTTTTTCTCAATAACTTTCGGTTTACCAACTTGCAGTTCAAAACCTTCTCGTCTTAAAGTTTCAATAAATACTGATAAATGCAGTTCTCCTCTACCGGAAAGTATATACTCTCCATTGTCGGCAATTTCAAGTTTCATTGAAATATTGGTTTCAAGTTCTTTTTTGATTCTTTCAAGCAAATGTCTTGCCGTAACATATTTGCCTTCATTTCCGGCAAAAGGAGAAGTATTAGTATATACTGAAATACTTAATGTCGGTTCTTCAATTGCAATCGAAGGCAAAGCTTCTTTAACTTCTAAATCGGCAAGCGTATCCCCAATTGATGCATTTTTAAATCCAGCGATTGAAACGATATCACCAGATTCTGCTTCTATAACTGAATTTTTCTTAAGTCCTTGTGTAATATATATTTTTTCAATTTTTCCATTTTCGAATATACCATTTTCATTTAATACATTTGTCGCCATACCAGCTTTTGCAGTACCAGATGTAATCTTTCCAATAACATATTTCCCCATAAAATTATCCCAATCAAGTGCTGAAACAAGCATTTTAAATGGACTATTAATATCTTTTTTAGGAGTAGGGATATGCTCGATGATTGCATCTAAAATTGGGGTTAAATCGGCAGTTTCTGATGGATCATCCGGCATTTCATTCCATGATTTTCCTTCTCGACTAATACAGTAATAAATTGGGAAATCTAAATGATCATCTTTTTGAGCAAGCTCCAAAAATAACTCGTAGGTTCGATCAAGCGTTTGTTGAATATTTGCATTAGATTTGTCGATTTTATTAATTACAACAATAATTTTTAAACCTAAATCTAAAGCTTTTTTTAGTACAAATTTTGTTTGAGGCATAGGGCCTTCTTGAGCATCAATTAAAAGAATAGCACCTTCAGCCATATTTAAAGTTCTCTCAACCTCACCGCCAAAATCCGCATGCCCTGGCGTATCAATAATATTAATTTTGACACCATTATAATTAATAGCAGTATTTTTAGCTAAAATCGTAATTCCACGCTCTCTTTCCTGATCATTTGAGTCCATAATTAAATCTTGACTCATCTCTGCTTCATTGTCGCGAAATGTTTTTGATTGTTTTAGTAAGCCATCAACCAGTGTAGTTTTTCCATGATCTACATGGGCAATAATGGCGGCATTTCTAATTTCCATAAAGATAAAATTAAAGTGTATAACTTATTAATAATACTCCAATTTGCTAAAATTGTCAAAGGATTAGTGATTTATGTTATTATTTAAATATGAAAAAAGAAGATATAATTACAAAAATAAAATCTTTAAAAAATGAGAAAAATATTGCAGGAATGGCTAGATTTGGAATAAACACTAAAAATACCTATGGAGTTTCTATGCCAATTCTTAGACAAATGGCAAAAGAAATCAAAAAATCCACAACAAATAATCACGAGCTAGCAATGGAACTTTGGAATAGCGAAATCCATGAAGCACGAATGATTGCAGCATTTATTGAGGATCCAAAAAATGTAACAGAAAATCAAATGGATGAATGGGTAAATAGTTTTAATTCATGGGATATTTGCGATAGTGTCTGTGGTTCACTGTTCGACAAAACTCCATTTGCTTACAAAAAAATTAAAGAGTATATACTATCTGAAAAAGAATATACTAGACGAGCAGGTTTTGTGATGGTTGCTTGGCTAGCAGTTCATAACAAAAAAGCTGAAGATAAAGTATATACTTCATTTTTTCCACTGATAGAAAAATATTCAACTGATGAGAGAAATTTTGTTAAAAAAGCAGTAAATTGGGCCTTAAGACAAATTGGTAAGAGAAATAAAAAATTAAATATAGAAGCAATAGAGCTGGCTAAAAAAATACAACCTAAAGAAAACAAAGCCGCAAAATGGATTGCTGCAAACGCATTAAATGAACTTAAAAACAAAAAGTTCTAACTCTTTTTTGATCTCTCTTTAATAATATGATAAGCCGGTTGTATAACCGAAACTATAATAATTATTAACACCACTAGTGAAAGATTATGTTCAATATTTGGAAATATTTTCACCAAGATAAATCCCGACAAAGTCATCACGATAGTCCACAGAAACCCACCAATCAGATTATAAGTAAAAAATCTTTTATACTCCATTTTTCCAACGCCTGCAACAATTGGAGCAAACGTTCTAACAATTGGAATAAATCTGGCAATAATTATTGTCATGGAACCATACTGTTTATAAAAATTCTCCGCTCTAATTAAATTATTTTTATGAAAAAGAAGAGAATCCTCTCTTTTAAATATCCTATGGCCTACTCGACGACCAAAAGTGTATCCAACATTATCGCCAGTAACAGCAGCAACAAATAATACTAATATCAACCAATAAATATTAAGAATACCTTGAGAAGCTAATAAACCGGCTGTAAACAGCAAACTATCCCCCGGCAAGAAAAAACCGATAAACAGTCCCGACTCAGCAAAAATAATCGCAAAAAGTCCTAAATAGCCAGCAGTTCTAACTAAATTCGTTAATGATTCTCCACTAAATAATTCCATATTTATCCAAGATAGTTATTAACATGTGTATTTATTATATAACTAAAAATATTCTTTTCATAGGCTTAAAAATACGAAAAATTTATTTATTTAAATAGCTCTTAATAATTTCTCGATACTTTTCCGCACTTGGATAGTCGCTTGCCGTATTTATTTTTGACATATCTGTTCTAGTGTCGCCAAAATCGTCTCGCGTAAAAAATATTCTTTCAGCTCCGGCAGCGATGGCGCCGGTAGTGCTTGTTTTTGTGCTTTGAAAATTTGTCTCACCGGTTGTGCCATACATTGCCTCTGCTTCTGTAACCCAGATTGGCTTCGTAATACCAAAACTGGCCAGCATTTTTTTATATGCCGTAACATTAAAATCATGTGTCTGTTGATCGTTGGAAATGCAATGGATATTGCCAATGTCAAAAGATGTTTTTGTTTCCGGATCGGCAAAAACTTCTTCATAAAAACCAAGCATTCTCTCATCCGCTCCAGCGGCGCCAGCGATTAACACACTTGCGGTAGAGTCTGCGCTTTTGATTGAAAAATAACTTTTTTTGAGTAGTTCTCCATATTCAGTTGGGCCCTGTTTGTAAAAAGTCAAGCGATCAGAATCGCCAATTGGCGCATTACTTCCGTATTGCAGGTCCGGTTCATTCATTACTTCCCAATATTTGATCGGAATAATTAGTCCCGGCATATCAGAAATTCCATCACCATCATACCGCTCGACAACTGCCTCTACGAATTTTTGATAGCTAGCCCAATCGCTTGGATTGCATCGACATTCCGGCAAATAAACTCCGCGCCCTTTTTTATCATTTTTTGGTAAAAATTCGTCATTTTCAGAAACTTTACAATTTTCCGCATCAGATAAGTTTTTTTGATCCCAGTCAGCAAACGGCCAAATAGTTGCTAATATTCCAAGGTTGTTTTTTTGAATATTTTTAACTTCTGTGTCAGCTAGCGAAAAATCAATTTCACCATCTTTTGATTTCTGCATCATATCCCAAACAAACGCACCCGGATGCGGTCTCATCCATCCGCCTTCTTTCTCTACGATTCCATCCCCTGAATCCTCTATTCCTCCGCCAAGCCAGCCAAACTTATTATCCAAAATCTGTTGCGGAATTATTTTCGGCGTTGTGTTAGTATCCACTATTGGACCTAATGGAGAAATAAAATCATCCACCGGTCGGCTACTTTGCCAATCCAGATAACAATATAGACCAATAGCTGAAATTATAATAATCAATATAACCCAAAAACATATTTTTTTCTTATTTTTTTGCTCCGACAGATTGGGCTGGTTTAATCCATCTTTCATTTGTCTCTCCCAGTATAAATCAAAAATAGTAAATTATTGTGGGGAAACCGGAGTAGCCTGCTCTACATTTTGTCCACCACTATTTGTTCCGTTTATTAAATTGGCACCATTGGAGGAATTGATTTCGTTTCTGGTAGCTTGTGAAGGATCGGAAACTGAATCGTCGGATTCCATTCCTGCTTGTCCTGTTTTTATTATCGGCTTACCGCCAACAACCGTTACACCGCTCGCAGCACTATTATTTCCAGCAACAACATTAGCTTCTGATGAAGTAGTGTTTGTTCCGTCCGCAACAGTATTAACCACAACATTCCCAGATACTCCCGTACTTTGTCCAATTACTACTCTACCTGCCGCCTGATAACTATCTATGGTTGTGCCGTCGCTTTGAACGATTTTCCATATTCTCAAACCACTCTCGGTAGTAGTTGAAGATGGCCCAGTGCCAGGTGCGTATTCAATTTTTAAATTGCCGCCATTGTCTTTACTGATTTTTGCCTCGCCGCCATCAATAATTACCCCATCGTCAATTGTGCCATTTTCCGTCGTACCAGTAGTATAAACACGAGTTTCTCTTTCCTGATTTTGGTTCAGTTCACCTTTAGGATCACGCCAAGAAGCTACAATATTATTCTGAAATTCATTTATATCGTCATCATTCTTATTATTCTTTAAGGCTGTTTTAATATTGTTCACAACTCTCTCTTGTGTCTCAACCATTTTGTTTTTAACATCTTCAGATTTAGTTTCTTGCCTTATTGTCGACAAAATTCTTTGTCTTTCTAACTCTTGCTCCATTACCATATTTATCTTTTTATCCGATATGTTTTTTGTTTGAATCAGGTTGTTTTCTTTTCCATTAATTCGCAAATATCTATCAACCAATTCTTGAATTTCACCATCAGAGCCATTTCGACTAGTAGTTTCAATATTACCCACTCGTTCGGTGGCATAACGATCTAAGACAGTCAATTTTGACTCATATTTCCAAGTAAACAAATTTAATACAACCCATTCTTTAGCATAGGTAAATTTTGACGGTAATTGATTTTCATTCGCTGCCAATACCGGTACAGCCGAAAAAAATACTAAACACACAGATACTATTGTTAAAATTCTTTTCATTTTTCCTCCTTATATAATTATGTTATCATATTTTACCAAGTAAAAACACAACATTTATTATTAAAATGATTAAAATTTTCTCAATATTCAAAACCTTCTCCAGCAAACAACATTTTCATATCTATACCGGATATTTTTTGATCATATTTAGCTATCGCAGATTCAAAAGTACTTTCTTTGAGTTGTTCACGACTGTGTATATATTTAAATAAATGAAGCGGTACTGCTACATTTGGCTTAATATTTCGAATATTCTCATCACTTAACATTAGATTGGTCAGCATAATATCGATATCGCGACGATCCCGCAAATACTGGCTTTCGGTCGGATTTTGAAAAGCTAAGCCATCACCAGTGTGCAATATTTTAAAGCCGTCAACTTCGATCAAAAACCAACAGTTTGGAATTTGAAAATTTCCATCACCGCGATGATCGGTTTTAAACGCAGTAACATAAATACCATCAATATTTGTTCTTTGGCCGCTTTTTAATTTATAAATATTGGGGTTATTATCTTCTCCAGTAAAGTAAAATCCCTCCGGAAAAATTATTGTTTTTTTATTTTTTAAAGCTTCTGCTAAAAGTTGCCTATCGTAGTGATCAGCATCAGCATGAGTAACAAGAAAAATATCGGCAATGCTGGTCAGTTCATTGTGAGCAATAGAAACAAAAGGAATATTGGCAGTATCGATGGAAATTATTTTATCATGAGTTTTAACAACTACCCCCATATTCAACAAACTCCAAATCCGCACTTTTCGTGTTGGTATGACTATAGTTTTAACCTCATCAATCGCTTTTTCAATCCTCAAATCTAAAAGCTTTCTTTGCTGGCCAATATAATAATGTCCGATGGTTGGAGTTTTGTCGCCCTTAGGCAACCATTTGGCTAGATATGTTTCATATTTTTTTGATAATGTGATCCGATCGGAATCATAATTGCCAGCTTGCGTTTCATCGATCCTTTGGCTTAGTTTGATTGCCGATCGCGGAGTATAAAATTGAAAATACAAAAATGTTAATCCTAGAAACACTATTATTATTAAATCGTAAATATATTTTCTCTTCATATTATCTTATTGAAACAATTATTAACTCTCAAAATTTCTTAATCTTGAGGCCAAGTATCATTAGTTTCTGTTCTGTAAGATTTTGCAAATTGTTCATAGAGTCTAAACCAGCAGCGTCAAATAATTCGTCTAACACGGATTGATTCTGATCGAATGACAATAGATTATTATCTATCGAACCGGCAAAATCGGTATTGGTCGAACTCCATACACCTTCATCCTTTGCTGCTTTTATCTCGGTTTTAACAATAGTTACTTCGCGAGAAACTATATAGGCAAATCCCTTTTCTTTTTTTAAGTTTTCCCAAAAAGCAGGGTGGTTTTCCTTAATATTTTTAAGATGCAAAGATAAATAATATAGCTGTCTGGATAATCCCTGCGGTGCGTCTTCATCAATTGTAACTTTATTCTTATAGGCAAAAGCCCTATACAATCTGACACTTTTTGTATATGCAACAATTTCATCAAGCGTAGCGTAAATGTTATGTTTACTTTCTTTTAAGTATTTATTGTCTAAAGCAGTCAACTCGCTAATGTATTTTAATAGTTCATCGCCCTTGGGTGCATTTGTTAATTTATTGAAATTGACAAATTTATCCTCAACAAGATATCCAAAATCATCGCATCCTAATGCATTAACAATAATACTAAGGTGAGAAAGCTCGTGAACAAGGAAATTCACCCTGTCTACTTCCCCTGTAGAATGACGATAAAAATTTGGAAATTGTTGTTCTTTTTCAGGAGTTTTAAGGACGGAGTTTACTACCAAATAGTATCCTTCTGGATAATAATCTTTGAGAAATTTCATATCCGATATGGCTTTAGCTAACTTTTTGTCTTTATTTAGTAAAGGAAGTAATTTTGTGTCTCCGTTTTCAGTGTAGTTACCAATTTCTGAATCATTTTTCTGAAACAAAATTACAATTTTCTTATTAAACTCTTTTTCATCAGTTTCACTAACTGTATAGTCAGGCAAGATATTGATATTAAATATTTCGGAATAAGTTTCCGGCTTATTACGATTAGACATCCTGTCTGCTTGTTTCTTTTCGATTATAAATACAAAAATAATCAATGCGATAAATATCAATACGCAAATAATCGCCGGAATGCCACAACACCAACGCCACCATTTTTTCGGCTTTATTACTTTCTCCTCAATATCTTGGTCTTGAGTAGCTAGCGCTTGTTTGTATTGTTGCTCCGCCATACTATCTCCTTGGATCCGATTATTTCCCTATCGCATAAACATATCCGTCTTCCGAAGTAAAATAAATTGTGCCATCAGCGCCAATGGCAGGAGCCGCTTCGGTAATCTTGTCGCCCGTTTCATAACTCCATTTCTCTTTACCGTCTTTACTAATAGCATAAAATTTATGATCAAACGCACCCAGATAAGCTGTTCCATCTTTATCTGTAATAATAAAACTTGGCAGACCAAAATCAATGCCTTTTGGATCCGGATTTTTACCGGTTTGATATGACCATTTAATTTCTTGAGTCTTTGAATCAATAGCCATTAATTTGCCTTGCGGGTTACCGATATAAATCAGTCCTTCCGGTGTTAAGGCCGGTGAAATAATACCGGCAATTACTTCCACACCAGCTTCAATTTCCATGCCCGACGGTCCTCCTTGCGCACCTCCATCGGCTTCACTGGGAACATTACCGCAAGGTGCTGGTGGCGGAGGACAATCTGTTGCCGGTGCCCCGCTTTGTGGTTCGCTTGTCGTTCCAACAGGCGTGACGTTCGAAGCTTCACTTTCTGGAGCCGCTGTCACAACCGCTTCCGGTCCTTTTTTCCAAACCAGTTCTCCTTTTACATTCAATACAAACAAATCCGGTGAGGCCGGGAAATAGAGCAAACCATCGTAACCGATAGCAGGAGAACCGACTCGCAGCATTTTCGTATCATAAGTCCAAAGCAATTTGCCATCTTTGTCAAAAGCGTAAATATTGCCGTCCGGACCAAAGTGAGCATCGCCGCCGCCAAGATAAATATTACCGTTTTTATCAATACTTGATGGATATGAGATTGTGCCCTTGGTCAAATATTTCCATTTGAGTGTGCCGTCGGGATTAATGGCATAAAAATATTTATCCCAAGAACCCTGATAGATCACCCCGTCCGGTCCGATCGTCGGACCAAAAACCATATTACCATCTGCTTTAAATTCCCAAATTTTACTGCCGTCAAGCGAGGAAGTAGCAATGATCGAAGACATAGAAACAAAATATAAGGTTTTTCCATCTGCAGACAAAGACGGACCTTGCGTTGAATTATAATCCTTAACCCACCTTAAAGAACCATCGGTATTTAAAGCCGTTATCTTATTATTGCCAGCCACAAATATGATTCCATCCTTAGCAACAATCACACTGTTAGGAAAATTACCCGCAGTTGCCCCGATTAAATATTTCCATTTTAATTGATTAGTAGCCGGTCCTGAAACATTAACAAATCCGGTATGATTATAGTTGCCATGAAACATCGGCCAAGGCGAATCACTTTTCGGCCACGATGAAGCCATCTCATCGATGCTAGAAATAGAACTAGTATCAAAGTTGGTACTGGTTTTGGTTATAGAACAATACAGACAATAGCCACTTACAACTATCCCCGCGATAATTAGAATAAGAATTACAATAAATATAACCAATTTCTTCTTGGGTTGGTTTGAATCATTCATTTTCCCCTCCATTTAATATTATTTGAGCTATGTTTTCTAATAAAAGATTATTTATTGAAAAAAATTCTTATGTTAAATAACAATTTTCAACCCAAATTTAATAACAAATCTTCTATCTTAACTAACTAATATTTTATCATAAAAAAACTACAGTTAAAACTCAGCAAATTAAATATTCAAAAAAATTATTTTACCAATTTTCCCACAATTGGAAATTTAGAGAGAGCACTTTTAGCATGACGAGTGTAAAATGCATTAGTTAATTCGGTTCCGGCATAATGAGAAAAATGACTACCATTATTAAAAACCGAAGTTAGATCATAAATGTTACCGTCAACAGCTACATAGGCGCTCTGACCATTTTTGCCATTATACTTCGAAAGCTGTGAGATGGTAAAAGTCTCTTCGGTAGACAAAGCACTATTGCTGTTTGAGTTTGTCAGTGTTATTGCTTCAGAATTTGTGTTGCTCACACTTTCACTAGGGCTAGACTCTACGGGTATTTGCTTAGAGATTTGATAATATCGATCGATATAGACGAAAGATCCGAAAAAGGCAACGAAAAAACTGACCAGTAAAACCTTCGCTGGCCCACCCCAAATTCGCCATCGTTTAAAAGCCAAGTGAATGGCATAAAAAGTATGAAAGGTGAAAGCCATCAGAATAATGTACGTCAAAAAGTTGAGATGAATTTTAGTTGCAAAAGATACATCAATTATACCTTTAGTCATGCCATAACCGGAGACAAAATAAAGTAACATCCCACCGAACAGAACCCACGCAAAAAACCGATCAAGTTTGATTAAAAATTTCATATTTGCAAACTCCTTGACCTTACAATATTATATTGTGCTGAAAAAATACTGAGAAAATTTTAGTAGCTATTACGCCATCGTGCGAGCCAGCCAAAGAGCGAAAAACCCGAAGTTTCTTCTGCTAGTTGATCTTTAAGTTCGATTTGTTGATTTTGCAAAACTATAATTTGGTTGGCAATTTCCAACTTGTCGCCCTCATTATCAATTTGAGCCATTAGTTGTTCTAACTCTTGAATCTGCGTTCGATTTTGCTCCATGGCCGTCTTGGCAAGTCTTAACTCTTTGTAATTTACACCGATAAAAAATTTGGCAAAGCCAGTTCGTTTGTCTGCGTTATCTACAGCCTGACCAATTTTATCTTGATTTTGCGACTGAGTTTGAGCGATAGTTCTAACTTGATCACCAAGACCAGTGTTTTCAAGTTGATAAGAGGCTTGAATTAAACTTTGAACCGCATTAGCAACCACGCTTTTGTGTTCGACAGATTTTGAATTAGTCGGGATATATTTCGGAGCAGTTTCTTTTACCTTTGCTGCAGCTTGAGTTTCCTCCTCTGTTTGAGTTTGAATCTGTGTTGAAGCCCCAGCGTTGTTCGTCTGAGTTTGGTTTTGCGTCTGAATACCGGTACCGGACTGACTGTTTGAATTTGCGCTGTTTGAGTTTACCGATGTACTCGATGAACTATTTGATGAAACCGATCCCTGCCCTTGACTATTGCTCGATACCGCTAAGATAGCATTTGGCATAGCGACGATCACCGCTGTTAATAAAACATGTGTAATTTTCATTTTTCTCCTTTAGTTATTTATATAATTTTATCATACCACAAAAAAGTAAATCTAAATCTAACAAAAATTAAAATATTAAATTAAGTCCGAAGTAAACAGCCAGCGAAGTACTAGTTCCGAGAAGAAAAGTCAGTTTCCTGCCATTCTTTAAACTCGCTGGAATGAGTTCGTGAATAGATATAAATATCATCGCTCCTGCGGCAATCGAAAGAAAGACTGGGTTAAGAAAACTAAAGTAATGAATTAAAATTACGCCTAGAGTAGCCCCTAACAGTGTCGAAACTGCTGAAAATAGTGCCAATTTATAAAAGAACCCTTTGCTCTTGTATTTAGCCGAGGCAACAGTTAAAACATATCCTTCTGGAATATTGTGAATAAATGTAGCAATTACTAGAAGCAATCCTAGCTCTGAAGAACTTGTAAATGAGCTTGGGATGGCAAATCCTTCCGGAAAGTCATGAAGAATTAAGCCGATCGCTAAAAGATAAGATAATTTTAGAGAACATTTTTGTTCACAATTTTCAATCCCTTTTATTGAGTGAATATGCGGCAAGATTTTATTTATCAACCAAACTGCCAATAAACCTAAAACTACCCAAAATAAAGACCTTGCACCAGCACTATGGTAAGCTTCCGGAATAAGCTCAAAAAATGATATTAAAATCATAATACCAGCCGCAAAACTAGTGCCGAAAGCAATATTTGCAGTGCTTTTATTGCTTTTGTCTCCAAGGTAAACACCGAAAAATGTAGCCAATCCGGAAAGAAAAGCTAAAATTAAAATATTAATACTGCTCATTGCACCGTCCATGTATTATACCCGCCCTCTAAATCATAGTCTTTCGGGGACTTTCGGGGACGCTTCACTTTCACTCAATACTTTAGCGATAAGTATTTTTTGAATGGTAGGAAGCATCTTTATTTTCTAAGTGGTATTTATTTTTTCTATTTATATTATACACGAAATCTTTAGCTCCGATAGCTAGCTTCTTACTACTCATCGTAGTCGCAATAGCCTCATCAATCATAAATTGGGAATAATTTTTTTGCCTTTCTTTTTGATCATTTCCAAATTCATTGTAAAAAATATCTTCGGTAATCAAACTGTTCTTTTTACCAAAGGCATAATATTGATAGCTTGACCAGGAATAGTCTTCTGGCATTGTTATCATGTCTGCTCTGACTGGATTTAATTCAATATATTTTCCGCACTGCATAAGATAGATATCATTGCTTATTAACTGGCTTTTAAACCTACCCTGCCAGAAATGGCCTATAGAGCCATAGTTTCTTTTAAAATAAATAGCGTAACTTAAGTTCAACCGTTTTGAAAAGATGGAAAAATCAGTTTCTTTGATTATTTTTAGTAAAAAATGAACATGAGTAGGCATCAGACAATAGTGAGAGAGATTAAATGGATGTTCATATTTAAGTTCTAATAATTTGTCGAGGTAATATTGATAATCTTCATCACAAGTAAAAATCTGCTGGCCGTTATTACCGCGGTTCATTATATGATAGTAGTTGTCCGGTGGAAGAAATCTTGGTTGTCGTGGCATAACTATACTATACCAAAATTTAAGTTATCGCTAAAGCATTGAGTGAAAGTGAAGCGTCCCCTAAAGCTAAAGCTAAAGCTATTTTTTAACAAGACATTGGTTTATTGACACGCAAAATGTTTTATGGACGCTCAATTTCATGAATTTTTATTGCTTTGCCTTCTATCAAGGCAATGGAAATCTTTTTGTATGCGGAAGACAAGATTCGTTGGAAGGTACTCTGCGAAGTATGCATTTTTTCTGCTGCTTCGATCTGATCCATATCCTCAATATTTTTTAGCCTCATTGCTTCTAATTCTTCAGCTGAAAGATCAACCTCATCCAAAAAACGAAGCGGGACTCCCTGCGGTTTAAAATAAAAAACGCTTGGTTCAAATTCGATTTTTCTACATTTTCTCGGTTTCATACTTTTCTCTTTCTAATTCATCTAAACTAATATCCTTCTTAAGGATAGTAATCTTAACATTTTGTGACTTTAAATTGTTCAATGCTCCGTGACCGATCGATCTAACAATGATTTCATCCGCATCGACGGATTTTATAAAACGAACTCCGTGACCTGAATTTTCTCCATTGTCAAAAAAAGGATTGGCTGTAATTTCTTTCTTAAACCCTTCTTTTTTAGAGGAACGGTCGATTAGCATGTACTCTTTAGAACCAAAATCTGAAGATATTTTGCCATCTTGATACGGAATTACAATACGGTAAGCATCTGTTTCTTTGGGGCTGATTGCTGTGCCTTTCATATTAGAATTGGCAAATCGAAAATGCATTCTTCCGCCAAGCCAATTTCTGGTCGAAGAGTCCGAAATATTATGCGAATCAATGGACAAAGTGACTTGAGTCAATTCGTTAAAACTGTTTAATATCTGATGCTCGAGTTTTCGAAGATATTCAGTTATTTCTTCTGTTTCTAATTTTTTTTCCAATACTAAGAATATTTCAGCAAAATTTTGAGATCCTATTTTTCGAGTCTTTATATCGGAAAAATGATAATCATTGGTTTTAAGCCAATCATCAATCTTTTTTTCAAGTTCATTATTTGCCTTATCGACTAGCGAATCAACCGATTCCTTAGCAAGATTATATGTACTCCAGAGAACATAAAAAGCAATTAGAATTGCTAAAATATTGTCTGCGACAGAAAAATATTTTGTTATATAAAGACCGGTTAAAACGGCAATCTGCGATAGAACATCGGCTCTTGAATGTTGTGCGTCCGCAACAAGAGAAAGCGAGGAAAACTTATTGCCAAAGTAGTACTTAAGCCGTGCTAGCACTTCTGTAATAATTATGGCAGCAATAATTACTATTATAGAAATTATTGAATACTGCACATTGTAACCGCCTTTGAATAATTCAATGAAAGCTTCATAAATAATCCAAAGCGTCGAAGCAAAAATAAGCATTACTACGGTATAGCTAGCCAAACTTTCATATCTTGCATGACCATAAGGATGTTCTTTGTCGGCAGGTTTTTCAGAGATTTTAATTCCAAAGAAAGTTATAAGAGAAGACACAATGTCTAGGGATGAATCTATACCTGATGCAATCAATGTAATGCTACCAAAAGCAAAACCGGCAATCAATTTTGCCGCCGACAATATAATATTGGTAATGGCTGAGATTAATGAAATTATTTTGGCGTTCATTTTCATATGGTTTCTTCAATATTGCTTAATAATTTTTTAATAATTTCTTTATATTTGCTCTTGTCGCTTATTTTTCCTTCCACATTTAATTTTATCAGATTTTTATCGTAAGGGATTTTTCCGACTATTTTAATTTTATAGCAATCGGCAAATTTTTCAATTTCCTTAATAAATTTTTCATTTATATCATACTTATTTATTACAATTCCAATGGGAATATTAAAATGAGTTGCCAAGCTGATTACTCTCTTTAAGTCGCTAAAAGCAGAAGGAGTTGGCTCGGTAACCGCGATCATATAATCATTGTTCAATATTGAAGCGATAACAGGACAACCGATTCCGGCGGCCGCATCAGTAACAATATGCTCGCATTTTTTATCAAGATTAATTTTTTTTGACTCTTTTCGTAATTCGGCTACAATTTCTCCGGAAGCCAAATCTCCAATATTTAACTCTCCGGTGACTAAAGTAATATTATATTTTTTGCTATCCGACAGGTAAATTTTTCCAACAGGCCTTTGATCAGTGCTTATTGCATGGAGCGGACAGGCAGCTAAGCATGCCTTACAACCAATGCATCTTTCCGCTAAAAACGCGGGAAATTTGCCTTCGACAAAAATTATAGCATCTTGTTTACAAATTTCAGCGCATTTGCCACATTTGTTGCAGATGTCTTGATCCCATTTAGGAATAACTTGAAAAACATCTTTATAGAATTTAAGCTTAGTATTCAAAAGCAAATGATCATTGGGACATTCTACATCGCAATCAATGAGCATAGTTTTTGCTTTTACGCCCAATTCTGCCGCAATTATTGTCGCGATAGTAGATTTTCCGGTTCCACCTTTTCCTCCGGCGACTGCAATTTTCATATTTTCTCCTTATTGATGGCTTTCACAGCCTTCACCGATAGCGATTTCTTTTAATTTATTAGACTGCCATAAATTAAAAAGGCTATTTATCAATTCTGCTTCAGAATGTTTGTAAACCTTTATGTTATTTTCACTGCAAAGTGAGATAGCGTAGGGTCCTAAATCTTTGCACAAAAGAACATCCACACCGTTATTTTTTAGTAATTCCGGAGGCAATCCTTGTCCGCCCATATGCTCGGAAGTATTGTTAATCTCGGCCAAACTATTGCCTTTTTCGTCAAAACACAAGTATGTTTGGCAACGTCCAAAATGGTCTGCAACAGTTTTTTTGTCGTTTGTTGGTATTGCTATTTTCATATTATTTGATCTCAACTAAATCATTTTTCAAAAATAATTCTATAGTTTTTTCATAGGTAGAATCATTTGTTTTGTAGGCTTTAATTTGAAGTTGTTTACAAAGATCAAGCGCACGTGGTCCAAGATTAGCGCAAATTATTGTCTCGACTTCCTTTTTTGCCAAATGTTCAATTACGGCAATCCCAGCGCCGCTCATTTGATCGGTAAATGTATTTTCTTCAATTTTTTCATTGACAATTTCTTTATTTTCAACTTCTATAAATAAAAAATACGAAGATCTAGCAAACATCTCATTTATTTCTTTGCTCTCTTTGTCTTTTATTCCGATTGCTATTTTCATTTCTTCCTTTCTATTTAGCTGTCCACCCACCGTCAACATATAAAATGTTACCTGTGACATATTTGGCCTCGTCTGATGCCAAATAAACAGCAGCATTGGCAATGTCATCTGGCTCACCAACATGCCCCAGCGGTGTTGATCCGGTTACTAATTGATTAAATTGTTCATCTTTCAAAATATCTTTTGTCATATTGGTTTGGATAAATCCCGGGGCAATTGCGTTTACTCTAATATTATATTGAGCAAGATCAAGAGAACCGGCATGCGTTAGTTGAACAATTCCGCCTTTTGCCGCGCAGTATGCAATAGCTCCATTAAAACCAACACTTCCCAAGATAGAACTCATATTAATGATAGCGCCCTTGATGTTCGACTCCTTCATCTTATTGGCTACTGCTCTCATGCCGTACATCACGCCGGAAAGATTTATCCCGATTGTTTTATCCCAATTCTCATCAGTAACATCAAGAATACCGCCCAAACCGCCGATTCCGGCATTATTTACCATAATGTCAATTTTACCAAAATGATCGATTGTTCCACCAATCAACGCATCCACATCTTTTGAATTTGAAACATCGCATTTTATAAATAATGTTCTGTCGGTTGTTTCAAAATTATCCGGCGCATTAATATCGGAATAGACAACCTTGGCCCCTTCTTTAATAAATGTTTCAGCGATCGCTTTGCCGATACCGGATGCTGCACCCGTTACAATCGCTACTTTATTTTCCAATCTCATTTTACTCCCTCTCTTATTGATAAATATTTATTTTTCAGTAAAATTGAAAATGCAGGGTCGCCCCAGCGTCCAGAAAGACTGGATCGCCGGAGCGGCTTTTTTATTCTCCCTTGATCTCAGCAATTCTTTCTTTTAAAGCTTTAAGATCTGATTCAAGATCTTTGGCTTCTTCTTCTAAATCTTCCACTTCTTCTCTTTTTGAGAGATAGGATCGTCCTGCGAATCTCCCACAACCTTGTCCGTAACCTCTGCCCCAGCCCATACCTCTCCCGCATGGTCCCAACCCTCTTCCTGTCATTGGACCTCGTCCTTGAGGACCTGTTTGATCAAATCCTGGCATATTTCTCACCTCCTTTCGGTGATAATTTTACCTTATACTATAAATATATACCCATACATTATTGATGTCAATATGAATATATATTTATTTCTTCCGCCCAGTCTTTCCATCTTATAGAACAAATAGGCCGTCTACCTCAAGGTCGTTCAGCTCATAGAGTAAATGGTATTTACCACCTCTATTATAGTGCCAAAAATATTAAGGAAAAGTTTCTCCTTCGCGTAAAATTAAGGAATGACAAGCAAGAGTGGTGTTGTTTTTTTGCCTGAATTTATTATAATAAACTCGTTGGATTAGATACTCCTGCTTTACCCTTGAAGCAATTAAAGGAGTCCAAACGAGAAAACTCAAGGGCCCCAAAAACTATCCTAAAATTCGGCTTGCCATCCCTCGACCATGAGTTGCTCGGGATCGAATGGTGAGCTTGTCGAAGGGTCGATCGGATAGTCATCTTATGAACTAAAAGAGGTACACATTATGGACAAACAAGAAACAAAGCGATTCAACAAAGAAATCGAAGAATCGGTTTTGAGAAGCACCAGAAATGTGGATTATCCATTGTATCGCAGATCGCATTGGGATGAATGGGGCTCGCCAGTTGGGCTAATGCTCGCTTGGGCACCAGGACTTGTTTGTGTAGGAGTATTTCTCTACCTGCTTCATTTAGCAGGTTTGATCGGAAAGTAGAACTCTCTAACTAAAATTGTCCCGACATTATTCGTCGGGACAATTTTAGTATAAGATTTGAATTATTTGGTCAACAAAGAACGCATTTGCTTGGCAATAAAATTGGTGGCAAAGCGAGGATTCAGACGGTATAAAAAGTTCATTGATTTGCAGTCTTTACCCAAAAATACTTGAAATTTATTGTTTTCAATACCTTTAACAATTAAATTTGCTGCGTTTTTCGCCGGCAACATTGGAAAATTATTTTCCGAACCGCCTTTTGGCTGATCTAAACCAGAATTTACAGTAATATTTGTTTTAGTAGCTCCCGGAAAAACAACCGTAACATGAACATTAGTGTCCGCCAACTCCGCATACAATCCCTCTGTCATAAGTTTTACTGCCGCTTTTGATGCGCCATAAATGCTTTGACCAGGCACTGGCAAAAATCCTCCCATACTGGAAATATTTACAATATACGCTTCTGGACGTTTTAATAAAAGTGGCAAAAACGCCTTGGTCATATAAAGTGTACCGTAAAAATTAATATTCATAACTCTTTCAATTGATTCATAATCAAGATCATTTATTTTGACAAAAGGTTGAATTATTCCAGCATTATTAACAATACCATCAATATTTTTGATCTTTTCGGGCAAATTTTCAACTGCTTTTTTATCGGCGATATTTATAATTTGAGTTGTAATATTTTCACTATTTAACCCTGCCAGTTTTTTAGTTTCTTCTAAAGATTCATTATCAATATCAACAGCTATAACTTTTGTACCTTTTTTTAATAAAGACAAAGTAAGCTCTCTGCCAATGCCGCTTCCAGCACCCGTAACCAAAATTATCTTGTCTACAAGATTCATCATCAACTCCTTTTTTTATTATTTCACCACAACGGCAGTGCCGTAGCACAATACTTCAGTCACGCCACTCATCACTTCAGTAGCGTCATATTTTACCGCCACAACAGCATTTGCCCCAATTTCTTCTGCGTGCTTAATCATTAATTCATAAGCTTCGGCTCGAGTTTTTTCACAAAGTGTTGTTAAAAGTGAAATATTTCCACCTGCTAGTGTCTGAAATGCTGCTCCAATAGTTCCAAATAATGATCTTGATCTAACAGTAATCCCTTTTACAACACCTAAATTTTTTTCAATTTTTAAATCTGGCAATTCGAGTGCTGTAGTAATATTATTATGATCCATTTTTTCTCCTTTTTATTTATAATATTTTTTATCATGCACGCAAAAAGTTCCTTTTTCTGATTGGTATTTTTTTCGCTGGCTTTTCATAAATTCATCAATCCCATTATCTCTAATATTTTCAAGATTTTCAATTTCACTCATGCCGTATTTTTCGCGATATCGTTTATCTAAATGATTAAGCCTATCACATGGAAATTTCTCACATTCAAAACAAAATTCACCCTTTCTATCAGGACAGTTCATAAGTTTGCAACGCTGGCACGAAATCATAGTCGGACCTTTTTGGCAGCCCGGACATTTATTTTTCTCTCGCAAATATGCTCTACAAACTCCGCAGTTCATTCCACACGAAGCAATTAAATTTTTGTTTATCTTTTTCATACTTCCTATGGTCTTAGTGTACCAGCAAAAACTTGCCACGCAAGAAGCGATTTTGCCACAAAACTTAAAATAATATATACTTTTTCTCCATAAAGATAATCATTCCATTTACCGAATTTTTTATATTGAAGTATCTGGTTTACAGCAAAAATGTTAAAGAAAATAAAAATTGAAAAGAAAATCCAATACACAAAAGTTGGTGGATTATCAGCTACTCCCGGACTTGCTAAATATATCGCAACAGCAATCCATGGACCAATTCCAGCAATACAACCAAAAATGTATGCTGTCCAGTTTACCTTTTCGGCCTGTTCCGAACACTGTCGAAGGGTTTGGTTATGAAGCTCCATCATCCATCCAAAAAGTATCATCATTGCATTTAGAAAAAATATTACAATTAAAGTTGCAATATCGCTCATACCAACTAAAAATGAAATAACAACCATCATAACAGATGACGAAAAAGCATATTCAATCCATCTTGCAATATTTATATTATTCTTAAGGTTTTTGTTGTACCAACTATTAAGTGGAAAAGCAATTAAAAAATGAGCGATTGAAGACATAAACAAAAATGATGCTACAAGTAGTCCAAGTTTAATTGAAAATAATGTTTCCATCTGCGGAACCAGAGTCTGACTAAATCTGTCAAAATGCAAAAAAGAGGCCGTAATAGGCACTTCTAGGTTAGTTGATAACGCTACCATTAATATTCCCGAGACCAAATGAAGCAAACACGCCCACGCATTCAAGGTTTTTAACCTTTTAAATTTTTCTTCCATTTTTCCTCCATTTTGCCAAACGGCAAATAAAATAAATATATTTATATTATATCATTATTTAATAAAAATATTGTTTGATATCTATTTTTTTGTTATAATCAATAAAGATAAAAATAAATATAAGGAGTAAGATGATAGAAATTTTGCGAAATATGTGGCGACGAAAGTTTCGCACATTTTTAACAATAGTCGGAATTGTTGTTGGAATTTTTGCATTTACAGTAATGGGGTCAATGGCGCTTAAATTAAATAAAATGATTGATGGCGGCAAAAAATACATTACCGGTCAGATTACGATTATGCCAAAAGGAACCGACTTTGCTACCGGCCAAATGAGCGGAATGTTGCCTGTTGATACATTAAATAATATCGCTAAAATTGATGGAATTGAAGCTGTTGAAGGATCGGTCAGTTTAGCCGTTAATGAACCAAATCCGGATGAACCAGTTTCAATTAGCATGAGCACACCTCCAACAATCAACTCGCTTGACACCAGTTCTAATTTTAAAAACAAAAACTGGGAAACGCTGGATATGAAAGAAGGAAAACTAATAAATAAAGATAGCGCAGATAATGACATTTCGATCGGCTCAACAGTTGCATTAGACAAAAATTGGAAAGTGAATGATAAAGTTAAAATTCGAGAAAAAGAATTTAATGTTGTTGGCATACTCGATAAAACCATGACTGGTCCGGATAGTTATGTCTTTATGAAATTACCGGTTGCACGAGAAATGTATATTGATTCAAATCCATTTTTAAAATCGTTAAAAGACCGTGCTGCTGAAGCATCAAATATTTCAGATGTTGAATTAGCAAAACTTTCACCCGAAACCAGAAATCAAATAATCCAAGCAAAAACATTTAATGTTGAGGATGTTTCAACAATGGGAGCAGTTTCATGGAAAAATGGCGCCGACCCGGAAGTAATAGTAGCAAAAATAAAAAACCAATTTAAAGACCAAGTTGTGGTCTTATCTCCAAAAAAAATGGGAGAACAAATTGATAAAGCATCAGCCACAATGAATGCAATTATTTATGGCGCGGCCATGCTAGCCTTGATCGTAGGAATATTTTCAATAACAAACACGATGGTTATGTCAATTTCAGAAAGAACAAAAGAAATCGGAATCAAAAAAGCTCTTGGCGCTTCAGGTAGATCAATTGCTCTAGAATACACTCTTGAAGCAGGAGTTATCAGCTTTTTTGGAGGATTGCTTGGCATGGGGCTAGGAGCTCTAGCAATTATAATAATCAATTCAAAAATGGCAAGCAAAGGTGCGGAAATATTTTTACTTTCACCAAATTTCCTTGCTGGAGTCGTAGTATTTTCATTTGTAATAGGAATAATCGCCGGAATTATTCCTGCTATACGAGCTTCAAAAATGAAAGTTGTTGACGCAATTAGAGAATTATAGTTCAAATGTCATTCCGGACTTGATCCGGAATCTATATAAATAATAATTAGATCCTGAATCAAGTTCAGGATGACAACATAAAGGATAAATATGCAAAATGAAATAAAGTCCGCCTTGGGTGGAAATAAAACAATTATTAAAGCAACTGGTTTAAAAAAGACATATAAAATGTCTAAAACAAATATTGTCGAGGCATTAAAAGGAATTGATCTTGAAGTAAATGAAGGAGATTTTTCTGCTATTGTCGGGCCATCAGGCTGTGGAAAATCAACATTGATGCACATCCTTGGGCTCCTTGATAAACCAAATGAAGGCACTTTGATCATTGATGGTGATGATATGAGTAAAATCAATGAAAAAAAAGCTCACAAAATCAGAGCAAAAAAAATTGGTTTTATTTTTCAAGGATTTAATCTAATTCCCTCTTTGACAGCTATTGAAAATGTGATGCTAGCTGGAAAATATGGCGGCATGAAGGCAAAAGTCAGAAAAGAGCGAGCAAAAGAACTGCTTACATTGGTTGGACTTACAGATAGAATTAACCACAAGCCAAATGAACTATCCGGCGGACAACAACAACGAGTTGCCATTGCTCGTGCATTGATGAATAATCCTGCTGTCATTTTAGCAGACGAACCAACAGGCGAGCTTGATAGCAAAACTTCACTTGAAATTATTGAGATGCTTAAAAAATTAAACAAAGAAAACAACCAAACATTTTTAATTGTTACTCACAATACCGAAGTTGCTGATGCCTGCAAAAACCGAATAAAACTAAAAGACGGCCTAAACGACTAAACAATAATTGACACAGTTCTAAAATATTTTTTAAAATAGATTGATTTTTTATTTATTAAATTGTACTATTCTTATGGTTGTGAAGATAAGCAACCGATTGCCTTACACTACTTCACAAGAGAGGATAATTCTACTATGGTCGATATCGTAGCCGGAACACAATGGGGAGATGAAGGCAAAGGCAAAGTGGTTGATTATCTTGCCACTGAAGCTGATATGGTTATTCGTGGTCAAGGTGGAGCCAATGCCGGCCACACTGTTGAACGCGACGGCCGAGTCTTCAAATTGCATGCTATCCCATCTGGGATATTCAACCCCGAGACCACCTGCATCATCGGAAATGGTTGCGTCGTCAATCCGGTTGGTGTTGAAACTGAAATCAGAGAGTTGCAGAAAGTAGGAATCAACACCAGCAAGCTCATCATTTCCCCACTTGCCCATCTCGTCATGCCCTATCACGTCCTTTTCGACATGCTAGATGAAAAGCGGCGCATGGGCAATGGCAAAGAGATTGGATCGACCCATCAAGGCATTGCGTGGTGCTATGCCGACAAGGCAAACAGGAGCGGATTCCGAGTCGAGGAGGTCCTTGACCTTGGGCAATTTAGCAACCACATAAGCCAAGAACTTGAATGGATCAATGATCGACTCTCGCTCTATGGTCACAGTGGGCTTAGCTTGAGTCAGATCATGGATGAGATTGAAGGAGCATGTCGATTCATTGCTCCACATGTCATGAATCCAATTGAGCTGATCCACACTGCAGTATCTGGCAGCAAGCAGATCTTGCTCGAAGGACAACTTGGCCTTATGCGGGATCTCAATGAAGGTGCCTATCCATTCGTTACCAGCTCCTGCCCTAGCCCTGCTGGTATTATTGCAGGAGCCGGAATTTCACCGCTCGAAATCATCGAGATCTACGGAGTTATGAAAGCATACACCACTGCTGTTGGTGCTGGTCCTTTTCCCACCGAATTGCGAGACCAGATCGGCGAACAACTCCGAACATCTGGCAACGAGTACGGCGCTACTACCGGCAGGAAACGAAGATGCGGATGGCTCGATATCGTAGCGCTCAAGTACGCTATGATGGTTGGCGGATTCACCAGTCTCATCATGACCAAGCTTGATATCTTGAGTCAGCTTGATGAGATCAAGATCTGCATCGCTTACAAGTACCGGGATTCGATCCTTGCCAGCTACCCGACCACGGATCTGCTAGGCAAAGTCGAACCAGAATACGAGACATTACCCGGCTGGAAGGAAGACATCACAGGAGCAACAAGCATGGATGAACTTCCCGAAGCAGCACGCAGCTACATCGATCACATCGAGCAGCTTCTCGGAGTTCCGATCGTCATCGTGACCAACGGTGCTCATCGAGACAAGATCATCCTCCGCAAATAGCGGATTGACCCAAAACTGAATATTGACTTATTAGGCAGGCGCTTGCGCCTGCCTTAACCTTTTTAATATATACTTTTCCACATATTTATTAACATGTACCATTTGACAAGTCTCGTATTTATTTTAATGATTAAATTAGTCTGGACAAAAGGGGGTGATGAAATGACAAAGTCTGGACCAGAAAACAATGTTGTTGAGAGACTACAGTTCGAATCGCTCATGCGAAGTCGAGAAATCCCGATCGAAGATGTGATTATCTTACCACAGGAAAGGCACACCTTTGATCCCCTCAAGATCACTGACTTGGCTGAGAATATCGGCCGAATGGGACTTTTGACCAACATTAAGCTGGCTGTTTTTACCAGCAAAGCAAAGTTCATCGAGTATTTGCTTTTCTCGGCAGACCTTCATGGAGCAACCCTCGAGTTTGATGACTACAAATCCTACGCGCGAAAAGGCAAATACTATGTCTTGATCGCAGGAGAATGTAGAATTCGAGCAATGATCGAACTCCGTGAAAAAGGATGCTCGCGTTGCAAGGTTGATGGAGAAGAATCATCTGAATGCCACTGCTTTGAGATACAGTTTCCAAAAAGCGCAATCAGGTGGTGCGACATCTATGTCAATCCTGATCCTTTCTACGCCAGATGCATTCAAGTCTCCGAAAACATCCACGGTACAGTACCGGCACATGAGGAGGCATACTTTGTCGAATCAATGCTTAAGATGTACCGCAAGAGAGATGCGCAATTCTCGTATGCCAAATTGGCCAAAGAACTTGGTTGCTCCCCTAACAAAGTCAGTCGCATGATCAAGTTCTGCGGCTTGCCGGATCGTTTGCGCAAAGCTGTTGAAAACAGCAAGATGAAGTATGGTTTTGCCATAGAGATGGCTCGATTGGCAGATCATAAGTTCGGCGAAAAAACGCTAGAAACTGAATTGCGTTATGTCATAAGCCAAGGGCCACGATTGTCGATTCCAAAGTACCGCAGACGCATCACTGAAAGAATCGCCAGTCTAGTCCAAATGGACTTAGCTGCAGCAATGGATTATTCTGTCCAAGCTGATACTGAAAAGGCATTTCGCAATGCTATCAAGAGCTTGACAGGCGATGGCTTGCAGGGCATTATACTAACATTCGAAGGAATGAAGTGGCTCTGCGAACAACACCTATTATCAACAGCTGATTCACCTATGACCGACCCTGAAAACCGTAAGAGACTTGGTAAAGTACTAGATCATCTTGACTCATGTCTTGGCCAAGTCCAAATGGTAATCAATAGTCTCGAGGGAATTGGTCTACCACATCTAGCCAAACTCGCGCGACACCTGATCAGTCTTGATCCTAAGAAAGTCAAACGACTGACTCGACAAACTCGGCGTCTACTTGACGCTATCGACGAACTGACTGCTGAAGAATCACAACCAGCAGTATTGGCTGGCACAGGCCAGACTAACTCGGGGTAGCTTGAAATATAGCTGCCCCTTTGCATTTGCCTTATTTTTACAAATAATCTATATTGAAAATGAGGGAGCAAGGAACGCTCTCTTTTGAATTCTGATCAATCTGAAAGGAGGGTGCCACAAGTGGCCAGAATCAAAAAGTACGAGTTTGACTGCGATACTGCAGCAGTTGTATGCAAAAGCTGGGCAGATGCATGGGAAAACCGTACTTATGGTTTTGCCAATATGCACCCCCCGGAAATTCGCCATCAACCCAAAGAAATAGAATATGGCAGCCTAATGCATGCCATGTATCTCTTCTTTGTCGGCTGGAACAACAGATCTGGCAAAACAGCTGAAAAAGCTATCAGCCAATGCAGCACAGTATGTCTGGATCACCCTGAAGTACTCAATCCTGCAACTGGACTGGCAGAGAGTTATCAAGACGAGCTGCGGAGAATTCTAACCCCAATCATTCCCTTTGCTCACACTGATCCAAAGAGAATCAACTGGTGGCGAAACACTCTTAAGCTCCTTGAGAAATACGATGGTGATCCTAGGATTTTGATTCTTCGGAATCTCAATCTTGATCAGAGTCCGATGGAAAACAGAGACCGATTGATCAAGGTAATGACGCTCGCTGGCAAGCATCGTGATAAACCTGTTGGGATGAAGCACAAGATCGCTCAACTAATCTTGCTCTGGCTTCAAGATATCCAATGGAAAGGCAACGATAGGGAGTGGGAATTCTTCCGTCAAATACCGTTCTATTGTGTGGATATCTGGATCATGAGGTTGGTCTACCAATTTGGTATGATCAAAAGCTTCACTTATGACAAAAGAGACGGTATAAGCGAAGACTTATCGGAAGATCTATCGCTTGCTTGCCATAATGCAGGATTGTCCTGCTACGACTCCAACCAAGGTGCATGGCATATTGGAAACGGACTCTGTCAATGGCGACCCAAAACAAGCGCTTTAGCAGCCGAAAGGCACTGCGCTTTGGTTTGCCCAAGCTATGAACTTTGTCAATGCCATGTTCCGCCCAACAAAGAGAACCATTCTCGAGGTTCAATGTGTTATGATCTAGCAGTACCTCATCCCACACTTGATCTTGGATCCATGTATAATGGCATGTCCTACAGAGAATACGCAACCAACAACTTCCGAAATATCACAGTTTCCAAGAAAGGAGCACGCTTAGTCTCAATACAGGATACTAAGATCAGACAGCATCAGATACTGGATCGGGATGCAATTGGAACTTCTCCGAACGACAAGATACGACCTCCTAAGAACAGGAAAAGCTCTCCTAAACCGGAGATTATCACAATCACCCACCCAACCCTCAAATTCTAGGTCCGTCTATCATCCCCGGTAGACGGACTTGCCATATTATTCATCCTTATCTTTATCTTTTTCATGATCTCTATATTCATGAGCATAACCTCGTCCAAATTTTTCTTCACGATCAGACACATACTTTTCCGGCCAGATTGCGCTGATTACCGCAACAAAAACCAACGATCCAATTCCTCCCCAAGCTATTGCCAAAACATCTCTTAATGCAACACTTGAATGAACTCCAATTTTAAGTAAATCTGCAAAAAACCAGTTTCCAACCAACCCCCCTACAGCTCCCATAAGTATATATCCAAAAATACTCTGACCTCTTGTTTCTTTTGTTGCCGCACTCACAATCCACCCAACAATTAAACCTGCTATTAATGCATATAACCAAAACATATTATCACCCCCTTTCAATTTCTTTTATTACAACCCTATAATATTTCATTAATTCTAAAATATCATTATGATTTTATCCATTAGGACCATTTAGCTTAAGTTCCAAATAAGTTATAATATAATAAATGAAAGCAACAAAAAGCGTTTTTTTAATTATTATAATAATATTCATCGGAATTTGTTTTTTTGGATTTATCAGAAATGCTCGAATAAAATCAGATCAAAATATAATAAATAATGAAGATACTTCTTGGCAAGCACCAGATATTACAGAAAAAACAATTGAATTTACAGATGAGGAAAAAAAAGACCAAGAATATTTGAGCACACTACCAGTCAAACCAATAGAAAAAGGGTCCATTAGAGTCCCGATTCTTCTTTATCATAAAATCGGCACCCCAAAAGAAGGCGAAGAGACATCCTACTATGTCTCCCCTGAAAAATTCGAACTTCAAATGCGATGGCTAGCTTTAAATAATTATCGCGTAATTAGTCTTGACGCTTTAGTAAATTATTTAACAACAGGGAAAAATAAACCAACGGACAAATCAATTGTTATTACTTTTGACGATGGGACAATCGGGCAATATCAAAACGCTTTTCCTATTTTAAAACAATATCATTACAATGCAACATTTTTTATGGTTCCCTCGTGGTTAGACAAAGGATCAGTCGGTACAGGCAGCGATTATATGAGCTGGAACAATGCCCTAGAAATGGCAAAATACGGCATGATAATCGGATCGCACAACATGACTCACCGCGACATGAATGCAGCCACAGATGACGAAATTAATTACGAACTTTCTGAATCTAAAAAAATCCTAGAAGAAAAGCTAGAAATCAAAATTAAAAATTATGCTTATCCCGGCGGCAGCATGGGAGCGCGAGCGATCGCAAAAGTTTCTGAATTTGGATATCAATCCGCGTCCTCGGTCAATAAAGAAATTGATCATAATAAAAATGATTTATTTATTTTAGGCCGAATGCATATTGATAACGATCTACCATATTTTATCGCTAGAATCGAAGATAGATGGTCTAAATAAAACTATTTATTCCAATTTAGCATCAAATTACCAAAATCTTTAATATCAACTGTTAAATCTTCGTTGAAATCAGCAACATTGTCAGCTCCTGTTTTTTTCCAATTTAACATCAATGATCCAAAATCATTAATATTAACAAAACCATCATTATCCGCATCAGCCATTTTTCTTCTGACAATACTATAACTTGCCGCGTCGCTTAAATTATTTAAGTTATCCTTTCCAACAACTGATAAATTATTATTTCCAATCGTTAAATTAACAGATACAGCCCAAGTTGTTGCAATAGCGGAAACATCTGTTGTAACTCCACCGATCACTATCTTGGTTAATTCAGCTGATTTAGTACCGGCTAATGACAAAGTAGACTTGTAAGTAAAAGTTTTGGATGTTGTTACTACCGGCTTAGCCAAAGGAATAATATTAATAACCGTCGGCACGTTGGAAAACGGCACAACTTGACCATCAATATCAGTAACCGCTTCGGAGCTTGATATTGTAATATTTGCTGTTCCAAGCGAAATCGCTTTTAACGGAACCGTTAAAAGTTGAGCGCTGCTAGTGCTGCATCCTTTTACTCCAAGGGCGTAATTAATAATACCGGGGACGCTAGTATCTGCCTCTACTGCCAAATCGTATACTTCTCCAAGAACCGGTTCACCTGCTAATTGAATAGTATCAGTTGGATAATTTATTGTGAAACTAATAGCACAAATTGTATTTCCACTGGGGATAAAATTGACATATAAATTAAAATTAGCATTATTGGAAACCTGTCCACCCGCGCTTGAAGTAGTTAGAGCCAAATTTGCAGAAGGAAGTTCATCTGCTTTGTAGAATAAATTATATGAGGAAAATGAAATCGCCCCCAAAAGAAATAATAACCCAATTGAATAAACAGCCACATTAAATGTTTTTCTTTTCGACATATACATTAGAGCCTCCTTATTATTTGCTTAATTCTATTATAATCCTAAACCAAATATTTTCAATTAAAAAAACTAAATTAAATAGTTTGACCTTTCAAAAAGTATCAAAATAGGTTATTATATACCCGCAATGAAATTTGAATTATCACAAAAATATTTGCCAAAAGGCGATCAAATACAAGCAATAAAAAAGCTGGTTAAAGGGCTCAAAGAAAAACAAAAATACCAGACTCTTTTAGGTGTAACCGGATCAGGAAAAACATTCACTGCTGCAAATATTATTGCCCAAATTCAAAAGCCAACACTTGTAATTGCTCCAAATAAAACTCTAGCGGCTCAACTTTGCGCTGAATATCGCGAATTTTTTCCAAAAAATGCCGTAGAATATTTTGTTTCATACTATGATTACTATCAGCCGGAAGCATATTTACCCACAACCGACACTTATATTGAGAAAGAAGCAACAATAAATGACGAAATTGAAAGACTTCGACATGCTGCCACTTCAGCATTACTTTCTCGCAAAGACGTAATTATAATTGCCTCCGTTTCTTGCATTTATGGTCTTGGATCCCCTATTGAATATAAACAAACGGTTTTAAATATTTACACAGCTCAAAAAATTTCACGAGATGAAATTATTAAAAAATTGATAGAAATGCTTTTTGTGAGAAACGATGTAAATTTGACACGCGGAACATTCAAAGCTAAAGGAGAAGTAATTGAAATTATGCCGGTTAACGCAAATGTAATTGTTCGCGTAGAACTTCAGGGAAATAAAATAATTAATATTTTTGAAGTTGATCCGATTTCAAGACGACAATCAGAAAATATTGGATATATTACAATTTTCCCAGCAAAACATTTTTTAATCTCACCGCAAAAACTCAAAAAAGCATTAAATGAAATAAAATCTGAATTAGAATCAAGGCTTAAAGATTTAAAATCACATAATAAATTGCTCGAAGCTCAAAGACTGGAGCAGCGCACAAAATTTGATATGGAAATGCTTGAAAATATTGGTTATTGTAATGGTATTGAAAATTATTCAAGAATTTTGTCAGATCGTCCAGCCGGATCTCCTCCTGCAACTTTACTTGATTATTTTCCTGCCTCGACTGAAGGCGGGCCTGCAGATTTTTTAACCATAATCGATGAATCACACATTACCATACCTCAAATCAACGGAATGCATAATGGTGATCGCGCCAGAAAAGAAGTTTTAGTTGAACATGGATTTAGACTTCCATCAGCCCTTGATAATAGACCTTTAAAATTTGACGAATTTGAAAAAAAAGTTTCTCAAGCAATTTTTACATCAGCCACACCAAGTCATTTTGAAGAGGAAAACTCAACTCAAATTGTGGAACAAGTCATTCGTCCAACCGGTCTTGTTGATCCTGAAATTGAAGTTCGTCCAACAAAAAATCAAATCGATGATATCTTGCATGAAATTAGATTAAGACAGGTTAAAAAAGAAAGAATTTTAGTAACCACACTTACAAAATCCTTGTCTGAAGATATTGCTGAATTTTTAACCGAAGCAGGAGTAAAAACAAGATATATTCACTCCGAAGTAGATACACTCGAAAGACTTGAAATCTTAGCCGGACTTAGAAAAGGCGAATTTGATGTCTTGGTCGGAATTAATCTTTTAAGAGAAGGGCTAGATTTGCCCGAAGTTTCACTTGTTGCAATTCTAGATGCAGATAAAGAAGGATTTTTAAGATCAGAAAGATCACTTATTCAAACAATTGGCCGAGCAGCTAGAAATTCAGCCGGAAGAGTGATATTATATGGAGATACAATCACAGATTCAATGAAAAAAGCAATTTCAGTCACGGAAAAAAGAAGAAAAGTCCAACAAAAATATAATACCGATCACAACATCACACCTCAAACAATTAAAAAAGAAATATATTCAATTTATGAAAAAAACGAAGAAATTGCAGAAAAAGCAGAAGATTTAGTTTTAGATCTAGAGCAAGTACCGGAAATTATTAAACAGAAAACAATTGCCATGAGAGAAGCTGCCAAACATTTGGAATTTGAAACAGCAGCAAGAATCAGAGATGAAATCAAAGAATTAAGAAAATTTAAGTTTTAAAATGGAAAATAAAATTATAATTCGCGGTGCAAAAACCCACAATTTAAAAAATATTAATCTTGATATACCACGCAACAAGCTTGTTGTTATTACCGGTATATCCGGTTCGGGCAAATCATCGCTTGCCTTTGATACCATTTACGCCGAAGGACAAAGAAGATATATAGAATCTCTCTCCTCTTATGCTAGGCAATTTCTAGGAACAATGGACAAACCGGATGTAGATTTAATCGATGGACTTTCCCCTGCAATTTCAATTGACCAAAAATCAGCCAGCCATAACCCCCGCTCAACTGTCGGAACCATTACAGAAATATATGATTATTTAAGAGTTTTTTACGCCAGAGTTGGAAAACCGTTTTGCCCAAACGACAATACTCCGATTGTAAAACAAACCATTGATCAAATTATAGATTTCGTTGCCGATCTATTAAATAATAAGAAAATAATAATTCTATCTCCAATTGTTATCGGAAGAAAAGGTGAATATCACCAACTCTTAAACGACCTATATCAAGATGGATATTTAAGGGTTAGAATTAACGGTAAATTTGTTGATTTAAATCAAAAAATTGAGCTTGGAAGATATAAAACTCAAAATATTGACGCCGTAATTACAGAAACAACTGTAAATTTAGAAAATAGAAAAATATTGGCTGAATCAATTGAACAAGCTCTTCATTTGTCAGATCATCTTGTCATAATTCACAACCTTGAAACAGGCGAAGATTTTACTTTTTCTGAAGAACTTTCCTGTCCAACCTGCGGGTTTTCTTATTCTGAAATTTCACCTCGACTCTTTTCCTTCAATTCCCCTTTTGGTGCCTGCCCTACTTGCCAAGGGCTTGGAGTAAAAAGAGAAATTGACGCTGATTTAATCATGCCGGATCACAATAAAACCATTGATCAAGGAGGAATAGTACCTTGGAGTTTTAATAAAAATGGATATTTAACTGCAATATTAAAAGCAGTTTGCGAACATCATCAAATTCCAACAAATGTTAGAATTAAAGATTTGAAAAAAGAACAGTTCGACATAATATTAAACGGATCAAATGAAAAAATTAAAATACATCATCGCACAGCAACAGGTTCGCATGTCTTTAATCTGAATTGGAAAGGCATTGTCAGAATGCTTGAAGATAGATACAAACAAACTGAATCAGACGCCGTAAGATTAGAAATTGAAAAATATTTTTCAGTCAATAATTGTCCGGACTGCCAAGGCGCAAGACTAAAAAAAGAATCATTATCAATAAAAGTAAACGGAATAAATATTTCTGAACTTACTTCAAAATCAGTTAAAGATGCATATGATTTTTTTCATAATTTACCATTAACCGATCGAGAAAAAACCATAATTGGTCAAGTCCTAAAAGAAATTATGAACAGATTAGAATTTTTAATGAATGTTGGTTTAGACTATTTATCTTTAGACAGAATGGGACTGACACTTGCCGGCGGTGAAGCTCAAAGAATCAGACTTGCTTCTCAACTAGGCAGTAAACTTATGGGCGTGTTATATATTTTAGACGAACCGTCAATCGGTTTACATCAAAGAGACAATTTAAAATTGATCAATACATTAAAATATTTGCGCGAACTGGGAAACACAGTTATTGTTGTTGAGCATGACGAAGAAACAATTAGAACCGCTGATTACATTGTCGATATTGGACCGGGAGCAGGCGAACACGGTGGAAATGTAGTTGCTTCAGGCTCACTTAATGAAATTTTAGAAAGTCCGGAATCATTTACCGGTCAATATTTAAGAGGCGAGAAAAAAATTATTGTTCCTAAAAAAAGACGAGCGCCAAAAGATTTTATAGAAATAAGAGGAGCGCGCGAACACAATTTAAAAAACATTAATTCATTTATTCCGCTTGGCGTATTTACTTGCGTTACAGGAGTTTCCGGGTCAGGAAAATCAACTTTAATCAATGACATATTATATAAAGGCCTTGCATTCAAAATCATGCGCCATCTTGAAAAACCGGGCGAACATAAAGATATCATTGGTGCAGAAAAAATTGACAAAATACTAATTATCGACCAATCACCTATTGGACGAACTCCGCGTTCAAATCCTGCCACCTACACAAAAACTTTTGACATTATTCGTGAAATTTTTTCCATGACAAAAGAAGCGCGCGAAAGGGGTTATAGACCGGGAAGATTTTCATTTAATGTTACAGGAGGAAGATGCGAAAATTGTAATGGCGACGGTTTGATCAAAATTGAAATGCATTTCCTGCCGGATGTTTATGTTCCATGTGAAGTATGCAACGGCTCAAGATATAACCACGAAACACTAGAAGTAAAATATAAAGGAAAAAATATTTCTGATGTTTTAAATATGACTGTTGAAGAAGCTTTAAAATTTTTCTCACCAATTAAAAAAATAGCCGATAAATTACAAACATTAATGGATGTGGGGCTTGGATATATCAAGCTAGGACAATCTGCAACAACTCTTTCCGGAGGTGAGGCTCAAAGAATCAAACTTGCCTCGGAGCTTGCCAAGCCCGCAACAGGAAACACTTTTTACATCCTTGACGAGCCAACAACAGGACTTCATTTTGATGATATTAATAAACTACTTTTAGTTTTAAATCGTTTAGTTGACGCAGGAAATTCAATTTTAGTAATTGAACACAATTTAGATGTTATAAAATCAGCGGATTTTATAATTGATCTTGGACCCGAAGGAGGAGACAAGGGCGGTAAAATTGTTGCTACCGGCACGCCAGAAAATATCGCAGGCGTTGAAAAATCATTTACCGGACAATATTTAAGAGAAGTTCTTAATTTTTAGTATCTTTGGTCACATCTTCAGCTTGAGACGGAGTAATTATTGCTGGCTCTTCACTTTGTTGATTTGTTTGATTAGTATTGCCAGTTTCAACAGGCTCGCTAATTACTGAAGGAGCTGAATACACTTCAGTTGAAACTTTTTCTTCAGAAATCTGATTTTCGGGTTGCATAGATTCAACATTATTTACCGGATTTGGATTAATTACTGGATTATTATTTATATCGGCAGTTGGATTTATAGAATTATTATTTTTATTTCGCCTAATAATTAAAACAAGAAAAACAACAATCACCGCAACGATTGCAAGAGTGATATACATTAAAATAGTCCAAAAATTACTTTTAGTAGCATTTGTTTCCGCGCTAGCGGTAGAATTTGTATTTGTATTATAATTATTGTTTGAATTACTATTTTTATTTACTACGGAAGCAGAAATTATTTTTAAACTATTTTTATCGGCACTTTGAAAAGTAAAACCAACTTTAATTTCCGCTGATTTTATTCCGTTTTTTTCAGAATAAGCAGTCAAAGTGTGATCGCCATCTTCAAGCCAATTCGTAATACTAAAGGACCAAACGCCGCTTGAATTTGTTTGCGCTTCAGCTAAAATCGGAAAGCTCATTATTGTAATATATACTTTACTATCTGGTTCCGCCGTACCAGAAAAAGTAAATCCTTTGACTTTTTTGTTCTCCGTATCAAAAGAGGCATCACTAGAAAAAACAACTGTTTTTAAATATGGATTAACAGCTACAATCACTGGAGTAGTATTAGAATTTTGATTGTTGGTATTTGAATTTCTCGCTCTAGAATTACTATCAGTTGAAGCCGAGCTGCCTGAAGTATTACTCGAATCAGTACTGCTGGAGCTACTATCAGATGACGAGCTGCTACTATCTCCTGATGCAGAAGAACTACTACTAGCACTACCGTCGCCGCTACTATCAGCGCTTGAACTAACACTACTATTGACCTGATTAATATTTATATCTGATGTTGATTTAGAAAAACCTAAAGCAACAGTATTTTCACCTGATCCTCCCACTACTTGGGTCTCACCAAATGAAAATTGCCCACTGCCAGCAGCTTTTGCTCTAAATTTTACAATATACAACGGCTTATCACTAGTAGTACAATTCATAAAACCACCAAGATATTTGACCACTCCCGCTGTAGTTGTATCGTTGTCAATTTCTAAGTATGCACTTGATGGACCTGCTTTTACAACGCTTACTACATCTAATAAATTTGATGGATAATTAAGATTTGCTCTAACAGCACAAACATTATTACCATTTGCTCCAACATTTATTGAAACATCAAATTCAGTTCCATTATCATGACTTCCTGCTCCGGAAATTGATAAACTTACATTAGCTGCATAAGCTATATTAAATGAGCTAAAAAATATTATTCCAATAACTAAACTAACAATTTTTTTCATTTTTCCCCACTAATAAATATATTTTTATTATACACTATTAATTCGTCCAATTTAACAACATATCTGAAAAATCGTAAATATCTGTTGTACCATCCCCATTAAAATCAGTGGAATAATTATTTGTTCCCCAAAAAGATAGAAGAGCACTAAAATCATAAATATTAACCTTGTCGATACCTGCTTGTAAATTCGATACTGCATCACCTATTCTTCTTCGAGTAACTACTAACGCAGAATTTGAATTGTTTCCTGCCAAATCCATTGTTTTAATAATTAAAGTTTTTGTCTCACCAACATTTAATTGCTGATCCATATGCCAATATTGTCCGGAAGAGTTATAGATAATTTCAGAATCATTGACAAACATTTGAGTAATATCTATATTTTTATCTAATTTTAAGGTTAAAATATTTTTAAATGTATACAATGGACTTTTAGGAACAGCTACAGGAGGCGCCGTCAGGTCAATTTTAAAATCAATCGATTTTTCTTCTTCAACTGATGACGAATCAGGACCTGTATCTTCCGACCAATAATAAAGAGTGTGGCTGCCTTCCGGAATCACAATTTCTCCACTATATATTTTCTGAACATCATCATCAATACGATAATATGTTACCAAATTATCATGAACTGTTTCAGAAGTCGACAAATTTACTTTTACTTCTTTATTAAAAAAACCGTTTTTTGATTGATAATTTTGATTATAATTTGCAGTTGTAATAGGAAAATCATAAAAAATACGACCAGTATGAGGAAGCAATGTAATTTCACCGCTAATAACACTGTTTGTTTCATCCAACATCTCTTTGCTAAGAATATATTTTTGAGCTATATTACTATCCCCATTTACAACCACAAGACCACCTGAAAATCTTCTTGATTGAAGCGAATGATCAGTATCAGATTTTAAATCCACACGACGCGAAACCGGATCACCAAGCTTCGAGGTTAAAGAATAAAATGAAAATATTTGTTCATAAGATCCAACCTTATCAATTCCTAACCACGAATAATCGCTTGATCCCAATAAATAAGAAGTCAGCCCAAACTGTGCCCATCCATTAATTCCTAAAGCTGGATTTTCGGCATTATCTACTCCATGAACCAACTGAAAGATTTTTTTCTTTTTATCATCTGACAAATTTGCGTTCCATTCACTCGCTAAATCCATATCAGTTAAAGCATTTAACCATTCTGAAGTACTATAATAATTTCGATCATAACCCCCAAAAAAAGCCCGTTCCTGAAAAAAGAAATCTGCCGTCATATCGGGGTTATTATCATCAAATAGTGCTATTGGTGAACTACCGCCATAATAATTGTTAACAAAAGTAGTCAAATCAATTGTTGGTGTATTTTCAAGTAATAAATTTTCCACCGATAAACTATCTTTTTTCCAATATGGGTTAAGGGCAGTTATACCACCGTATCCATATGTAGAATAATGCATAGAACAATTATTTTGAATGGTTGTAATGCCTGCTTCTCTTAATCTCGGGAAAACATTTTCTTGAAATTTTTGAATTTGATCCGGCAAAACTAACTTCTGCAGATCTTGAGAGGGATTTGCTACACTCCATGACCCTGTTGCTCCTAGCGTATCAACAAAAACACCATCAAAATTATAAAAATTCTGTGCTTTTACAACTGAATTATAATAATAATCTTGGTAGGAAGGAATAGATGGGTTGACTGAATATATTTGCGGGTACTGAATATCAAAAAAATATGGAATTTGCTTTGATTCATCACCTGTGGCTAAGTACTCCGCATAATCCTCCTCATTAAAATATCTTTTATACTCTTTTTTTCTTGGATCTTCACCGTTGACCAAAGGAATCATATCGCCAATTTTATTAACAGGATCACGATAACGACTATAAAACCACTCCGGATGATTATCAAGCGCCCATTGAAATTCAGTACCAGGATTTGTCCAGTCATTGAAATTTTCATCACGATAATCTGCCATAGCCGCTGCTGCCATATAAAAATATACTTTAACATTTGGATTATAATATTTCAATTTAGAAACCTCATCATCAAACAAATAATCTGTTGAAACCCAATCAAAATTTGATGCCACATCGTAAATATTATACCTTGCAGGACTATAAAATACTAAACCTGTTTGCACATTACGATTATGAGGCGCTGGAACAATAATTTTTTGAAAGCTTGATTGATCTTTCTTTTTAATAAAAATATGTGCTCCACTGAAATTAACTCCTGGTTGTGCTGTACCGATATCGCCGTCAACAAACATCCTAAAAGAACTATAAAGATGTAAAATTGGATAATTTGGATATGATATTCCTTCAATATTAAGGTCTCTAACAACTGTTCCTTCAACATATAACGGTCCTTGACTCGTAGGATCAATATTATCCTTTTGAATAAAAAACATATTTACATAATTTAAAGCTGGATTAGTACTTTCGCCTGCCTGACCATAGAGTCTAATTCCATACTGCACGCTGCTTCCATTAGGCAAATCTTCATACCCGCTAAACTTAACATAATCAAATTCAAATCTTAAAATATCTCCTTGTTGTAAATCTATATTCGAAACATTTATTTCATTGCTTATTGAAATATCGGCATCATTACTTTTAGTTCCCAAAACACCCATATACTGACTATTAAACCCACCCTCTTGATCGATTCTAAATATAGAATTAATTTTAGGAATAGTAGCCATATTAGTATGTCTACGCCAACCATTAGCCACTTGATCATCTACCGAAGGACCAACTACATCGTTACTATTAAAATAACTGCTACCATGAATATGGGTGCTTTCTTTCATGTCTCCAATACCAGCCATAAAATCATAATTAACTTCTTTTGGTGGAGAAGTAAGGATCGAATAGTCAGTATCTCCTGCGAGATTATATGCCTTAACCCGATAATAATACATTTTTTCTGGATCAATCCCGCTGTCAATATATGAAGTAATATTAGGACCGGTTCTTGCAATTTCAACAAAATCATCCTCATATGATAAAGATCTTTCGACCTTAAAACCCAATTCGTCAGATGAATTAAATGACCATTTTACTTTAATTTGATCGGGAGCTAATAAAATAGAGGATATTTCAGTCGGCGTAACAGAAAGCTTGTCATTAGTGTTCGCATTGTATTTAAAAAGACCCTGAAAAATTATCAATTGAAGTGATAATATCGCAAACAGCCCGGAAAAAATAATAAGCTTTATTCGTTTTATCATAAATATAACCAAAAATAGAATTAGCAAAACTTAACTAAAACCAAGGCCCGAATATTTTGTCCCTTCCTTAAATAAATATTTACTTATCTATAATATAGTTCACATATAACTATTTTAATAGATGTGGAATATTCAAATATTAATAAATGTGTTATTATATCGTTTGATGAAAGATAAAATAAAAAAAATAATTAAATCGCTTCCAAATGAAACCGGCGTCTATCTTTTTAAAAATTCCAACGACCGTATTATTTATGTTGGAAAAGCAATTTCAATTAAAAATAGAATAAAATCCCATTTTCAAAAACCAACGGAGCTTAAAAATATTTCAATGCTAGAGCAAATCGATAATATCGAATTCATAAAAACAAAGTCAGCAAATGAAGCATTAATTCTTGAAAATAATTTAATCAAACTCTATCACCCCTATTACAACATTAAAATGAGAGATGATAAAAATTACCCACTCATTAAATTAACCAACGAAGATTTTCCTCGAATTCATATTGCCAGAAAAATATTAAGTGATGGAGCAAAATACTTTGGTCCATATACTAACGCTTCTTCAATGCGCCAGACAATCAGAGTCTTGCAACAAGTTTTTGGCATCAGAACCTGCCACATTAAACACAATCATCGCCCATATTCAGGATATTTAATCGGTAAATGTACAGATGCTTGCATAGGCAAAGTATCAAAAGAAGTTTATGCGAAACAAGTTGCAAGAGCAATTGATTTTCTCTCGTCAAAATCTCAAAAAACAATTCGCAACTTATCGCGTGAGATGAATCTTGCTTCAAAAAATGAAGAATTTGAACTGGCAAAAATTTTAAGAGATCAAATTTCAATACTTCAAAGAATAAAATACCAACCAGACACTTTTATCTTTTCAAGCGATAATAACGAATCTGAAAAAAGATTAAATATGTCAGCTCTTGATCAGTTAAAAAAAGAATTAAATTTAAAATCTATTCCACACCGAATAGAATGTTTTGATATTTCAAATTTAGGAAGCACAAATATTGTCGGATCTATGATAGTTTTTACAGAAGGCGAATCAGATAAATCAGAATATCGAAAGTTTAAAATTAAAAAAGTAAATATTCAAAATGATGTTGCCTCGATGCGCGAGATTCTTGATCGACGATTTTCAAGATCCTCCTCTGTCATTGCGAGTTCCTCTTTTTGTCATCGCAAAGAATCCGCCAACAGGCGAACGACAAAGCAATCTATCATTGTCATTCCAGACTCAAAGCGAAGTCTCCATCCTAATGTCATTCCAGACCGGAAGTCCGAAGGACAATCCGGATCTGGAATCCATTCTAAATCAGAATTCTGGCCACTCCCCGATCTTATTTTACTTGATGGCGGTAAGGGTCAGTTATCAGCCGGCAAAGCAATTCTTAAAAAATATGATTTAAATATTCCAATCGCCGCCATGGCAAAAAAAATTGAATTTATTTTTGTTCCGAATTCAAAAGAACCAATTATACTTCCCACTCTCTCGCCTACCCTGTTTTTACTCCAAAGAATTAGAAATGAAGCTCATAGATTTGCTGTTACTTTTCAAAAGTCGCTTCGAAAACCGAAATCATCTCTTGAAGAAATATCAGGTATCGGACCTAAAAAAAGAATATCTCTTCTCCAACATTTCGGATCTGTTGAAAATATAAAAACAGCCTCAATTGAAGAAATCGCCAATACTGCCCATATTTCAATAGAAAAAGCTAAAGAATTGATCAGCAGATTAATCACCTAAATAAATATAATAGTATGAATTTTCAATTTTATAAATTCCTTATATCTAATTCACATTGATAAAACTACGCACTTATTTAACTGCAAAAGCAGTAAATGAATCAATTACAATGCTTATAGATTTAGGTATTTCACTCTCGCATAAATCAGTCGGACAAGCTTGCCATGAACTTGAAGTGAAAATGTAATCTTCGTTTTCTCCCACTTTTGACCCAAAATCTCGAGCATAAAATTCATCATCTTGCCATTCATATTTATTAATTACACTAACAGCAAACGGAGCCGTATAACCGGCAAAGTGCGTTTCTGAATCCGAAGCATATAATAAATCTGTTGTAGGAACATTGATATAAAGCGTTTTAACTGTTCCTTGAAGATTAACAGGCATTAATTTATATCCTTTCCAAGCGTCAGTAAAAGTTAAACTAAAGCCATAATCATTATTTGTATACGTTTTCCAATCAACAGTTTCATCAGCAGTAGAATTTGTATTTAAATTAATATTAGCATTAGCATTTGAATTCGCGATTAAATTAGTATTTGTATTTTTATTATTTGTGCCAACAACCTTATCCGAACCATTAATTTCATAATCATATCCGGTTGGTTGATAATAATAAAAATAAGCAAGCGCTCCGCCAGCAAAAATTACAGCTACTATAATTAATAAATATATTCCGACCTTAGTACTAATTTTCTTACCCATTATCCTCCTTATATACTTAATCTAATATCATTATAAGAGATTGTCTTTTGCTAATCAATCGTTACTCTAAATGTTACCGTCATCGTTGCTCCAGCTTGACCCGAAGCCGGGAGAGAAGGAATAGTCCATGTTACTTTTTTATCAACTGAATTGTAACTGCCTCCGCCTGTTGCCGAGCCTGTGACATAGGTAGTGCCAGCTGAAATTACATCAGACAGATTCAAGCTAGTCAGAGCATTGGGTGAAGTATTGCTCACAGTCAATGTATATGTAACTTCATCTCCGGAATGAACAATATATTTATCTGCCGTCTTCACCACTGTCGGCGTATCGTGGTAAATGTCAAGGGTAGTTAGTTCAGCGCGATCATCGGCAAAAAAAACATAATTTCCGTTTGCCACGACATCAATGGATGCGCTGGCGTCACTTCTTGCCCCAACAGTTTTTATGGTGCTTATTGAAGTTGGGCTGCTTGGATTAGAAATATCCACAACATTTATTCCATAATTAGGAATAGCAACGAATACCATATTATCTTTGAAAGCACATGAATAGGGATAGGCCTGATAGCCAGATGGCGGTACATAGGAAGACAATATAGTGGGCGAAGCAGGGACAGATACATCAATAAATTTTACTCCATAATTTCTGGCCGATAATGCTACAATATTTCCTTGAACAGCCACATTACTAGCTAGGGTTGTATTGACTTCGGAAACAAGTGTTGGTGCCGAAATATTATCAAAATTTACAATTTGTAATTTTGTCAAGCTTGAATTTACAACATATGCGTAATTTCCTTGAGTAGCAATTTTAGTAGCTGACCCACCACCAAGATTCAAGGCGGGTTTTAATAATGGACTGCTAGGATTGCTAACATCGGCTACCTCAAAACCTGAAGCACCATCTGCGATCAAAAGACTAGCCCCAGAGATAGCAACGCCAGAAGTGCTACCCGGAGTTGTAATGGTGGAAAGAAGACTTGGTAAAGCGGGATTGGATAGATTATAAATCTTAATATCACCCATTACTGCTAAATAAAGAGTGTTTCCGGAAATAACGGCATCAGATGAAATGCCAGTGATTGAAGAAACAATACTGGGTTTACCAATATTTGAAATATCAATTATATCCGTTCCATTTGCCGATCCGGCAGCAACAGCAACAGTGTTAGCCTCATTCACTGCTAATTGGCTAGCTCTATTTTTTTGCAAAAGCGAACTGATTTTTACAGGAGAAGCCAGATTTGTTGTATTAATTGCATATAGACCATAAGTGGATGTTGCAACAAAAGTAACACCACTTTTCATTGCGCTGGAGTAGGTGGACGGTTGATAGTCAGTTGATTTGTATGTTGAAAGTAAAACAGGAGTTATGGGATTGGATACATCGACAAACTTCAGTCCGTAGGTATTTGAAGAGACAGAGACGATATTATTTAAAATACTAACATTTAGGGCAGAGCTTGTATTTAGCTCTGAAGCTAAAATAGGCGCAGAAGGTGTAGAAAAATTTATGATCTGTAATTTCATTAAAGTTGAGTTGGCAATATACGCATTGTTTCCTTCGCAGGTAATTTTT
>Ga0172379_10000392_pt1 | contig 112462 bp, 114 predicted proteins | sample GrowelOW334metaG_FD_119756 | JGI IMG/M metagenome (GOLD analysis project Ga0172379, IMG submission 119756) | Groundwater microbial communities from an aquifer near a municipal landfill in Southern Ontario, Canada - Groundwater well OW334 metaG | ecosystem: Environmental > Aquatic > Deep... | reverse complement strand
CCATCGCACGCGGACCGCGCGAAGCACACCGGCGTGGTCCTTGATGTAGAAGATATTGGCCCAGCCGTTGTTCAACAGAACTCCGACTTCACCATCCTTCTGTTTCTCCATTAGGTAGAACATCTCCGTCAGGGTGGTTTCTGCCCTCTCCTCACAGCCGAGTTCCGGGATGATTGCCTGCTCGTCTCCCGGAAGCAATACATCGTGCGCCGACCGGAGCAATTTGTGAGAGAGGATGACCTGCTTGCCAATCGGGTCTTCGGTCTTTCCTTCGCCCGACAGGAACCACGCGGTAAAATTGTCGCCGAGGTAACTGATTTTCACCGGAGCGTCTGGCCCGGTGTTGACCACGAAGCGGTCCTTGGCGACAAACTTGCTCGCGGTTGCCGGAATCCTGACCATCGAGATGAACTCGAGGAGGGGTGCGGGGACAGGTTTGGGTTTAGGCTTGATGACAATTTCGGCTTGGTTGTCCAGAACAAGCCGAAGGTCGTCAAGTCTGGGATACTGTCCGAGCTTTGTAATATGCTCGGCAGTAAAACCACGGCCTTCGAGTGCATTGGCCAGTTGATTTATCTGGCCTTCTTTATAGTTGGACATGTCCAACTCCTTTCGGGCACATGTGCCCTTTGATTTTTTGTTGTCGCTGGACTCTTCGCCACAGCCCCGACCCTCGCCTTGCGGGCGTCGGGGCTGTGGCGAAATTTGGCCTCAATTAAGGCTTTCTCAAACTATTTTAAGGAACAGAATTTGTCTAAAGTATACACCTAAACTAGCTACTTGTCAAATAGCCGACCGTGCTGAAAGTCCCTAAACATCCTTTCCGCTGTAATGCGTCCACCAGCGCCGGGGCCTTCGATGATTTTCTCGCCATTTATATACAGGCAGTTATTTACTCCTTTGGGAAATTTAAAATCTTCCGGAACTTTTATAAACCCGGCCTTAATTTCATTTTTATTTATCAAAATCGAACAACGCAGACCCACCTGGTATTTTGAGACTGCGACATCCGCCGGTTTAACCACTCGATTAAACAGCTTTGAATGGTTAACGGTGATGACAGCTTTATACAAGACATCTCTGAGTTCATTTTCAATCACCTCTTCAAAATTTTTTGACCCAGGTTCGGCAAAACCCTTTGCAACGACTTCGGAGTAGGCTTCCTCGGTCTTAATACCCCGACTAAATTTTTCTCCAATATAATTCAGCGTGCCGTTTACCACCGCCCTGATTTCCTTTATCTCCCCTTTGTAATCGCTGATTGCATCCAAAATTCCCGAGTCCCCTCCCACGGTCGCGGAGTATTTAATTTTGCCGGAATATTTTTTAACAAATTCCCAATTATTGGCCAAGAAGGCTTTCTCACAAGTAATTACCCTCGCTCCGGCTTCAAGAGGTTTTTTGTAGTAAAACTCGGATATCTTCCCAATTCCGATACTCGGAGTCGAGATAAAAACAACTGAATCCTTATCTAGATACCTATGAAAATTTTCCGTGGTGTCGATTATAAAATCATTGGAATCATAAATTCCACCGGTACGAACGATATACTCAGCACTGAAGCCATGTTCAGAGAGAACCTGGCGTAATTCCTTACCGACATTGCCGTATCCCACAAGAATAATTTTCATCGGCTCACTTTTGAAATATATACTCTAACTGTTCAAAGCCTCCGAACCAGTAACACCAGACGCGGGAACAGAGATACGGACCCAGATTCGCCAGAAAAGACAAAATGGCGCTTATGACTTTTAGTGTAAAAAGAGTTAGCGGATTCACATAAGGTGCTTTCAAGTCCCAGCGTATCATCCAAGTGAGTTTCATAGATTTGACCTTTAAAGCGGCGCCGGAAAAACCTCCTTTAAACCCTGGATTAAAATACTCAGCAAAAGTGAAATCAAACCCTCGTTGATGTTCCGGGTGTGTAAACCCTCTCGAAAAGTGTGGTACCCGTATTTCCACCACCCCGTCTTTTGCGAGCAGTCGGTGGACTTGTATCATTATTCCAAACACATCGGATAAATGTTCTAAACAATGATCTAAAACTATGTGTTCGAAGTGATTGCTTGGTAAAACATCTAAAGATTTTGGGTTGTTTAAATCAAGAACTAAATCTGGGTTTTCGCGAACATTAATATCCACATTCAAGTAGCCTTTGAGCGGGAAATGTCCTGAGCCAAGATTGAGTTTCGTTTGCATGCTTGACATATCTATAAATATATTGTGGGGTGACTATCGGGAGTTGAACCCGAACTAAAAGCTCCACAGGCTTCTGTGCTACCGCTACACCATAGTCACCATATTGCCAAAACTATAAGCTATTTATAGCTAGGCGGTTGCTCATTTATACCACTTTTATGATTACTTAGTCTAGCCAAGGCATACAAAAGTGAAGAGAGGCGGTTTAAATATGCCAAAGTCGATGGCCCCACTTTTACTTTACCTTCTTCATTTACCCCTACCACTCGCCTTTCGGCTCGGCGCGCTAGAGTGCGAGCGAAATCAAAAGTGGCTCCGAGCTCGGTCCCGCCGGAGATAAAGAAGGTTTTAATCTGTGGTAATTCCTTTTCGGCCGAATCAACAAGAGATTCAATTTCTTTAACCTTCTCTTCAGTAATACTTTTCGGCGCTCCGGCTAATTCGGCTTGCACAATAAAAAAGTTTTCTTGGACACCATGAATGACATCTTCAAATCTTGAATCCTGAATCTTGAATCCTGAATCTTTCGCTTTTACTTTAACCAACCCTAAAAGCGAGTTTGCCTCATCGAGCGATCCTAGTGCTTCGGCAATCGCCGAACTTTTAGAGATTCGCTGATCACAACCAAAGGTTTTGGTAGTGCCGTTATCGCCTTTGCGGGTGTAGAGCATGCAAAGATTATAGCAAAAATTTAAAGATTAACTTTTGAACCATTACGCACGATTGACAATTAATCAAAATTGTATTAGGGTCAACAGCAGAACTGTCCCTAAACAATCGATTTGGAGAAAAAATGAGACTTAAATTCGACCCGTTTGCTTTTGAGTATCTCGAGATTGATGGCGTGCCAGTTTTTTACAAAAAGCTACCCTGGTGCCCGACAATCCACACAAGAATTATTCTGAAAATTGGAGCGGTAGATGATCCTGTCGACAAAGAAGGTCTGACTCACTTTCTTGAGCATATGCCTTTTGAAGGCTGCCGGATTTTCCCTAATCGTGAACTTGTTCGAAAGTTCACGGAAAAATTCACACTTGATTCATTCGGGGCATACACTGGTCACAGTGAAACTGCCTTTCGATTCAGAACCAACGAAGATAACTTTTTGGGAGTAATGACGGGGATTAAAAATGTCATCTTTCATCCCCTACTCGAACCAAGCACCGTTGCTGGAGAGCGTAAAGTCATCATTAATGAGGCGTGGGAAAAACTCGGTAACCATTCAGTGATAGAGCTAAGAAAACGGACGAGAAAAGATCTGTTTCTTGATCACCCGAGTTCTAAGTTCGACCGCCCTTTGGGATGGCCGGATACAATTGCCCAAATTACTGATGAAGACATCTCCGCTTGGCACAAACAGTGGTATCACAGAAACAACCTGGCTTTGGTGTTTGTTGGAAACCTCAATACCGGTTTGGTCCGTGAAGCGGCAAAGTCAATAGCCATCAACCTGCCTTGTGGCCAAAAGCCAACCTGCGTAGCTACGCCCTTATGTTGGCCGGCACCGCGCTCTAGCGGTTTTACCATTGAAACCCGAAAACTCTATGGAGCAACGGCCAAAATCAGTGAGCAAGCCACCCTACAGATCTCTCGTGTCATCGGCAAGTCTAGCGACCCTGAAATACTGGAAGCGGCGCTGGAGATGTTTAACAGGGCCGCAACCCAAGCAATAAGGGGCAAGCTAAAGGCGACCTACGATGTCGATGCTGGCGCCGTTGACTCACGTGATCATTCACTAGTTAGATTAGAAACCAGGATTCCGGCAGATATGGTCGGACCCACTAAGAATGTGTTGGCTGAAATCCAAAGCGAAATAGCCGACAGAAAATTGGCTGACCTATTCGGACAAGTACGGCAACAGCTAATTGATGACGAGATCTATTCAGAGATAACTGGTGGTCAAATTATCAACGCCGCCACTAACCAAATCGTACATGATGGCACGGTAATAGACCTGAACAGTAAAATCGAGCGACTACAAAAACTGTCTCACGAGGAAGTCTGTTCCTTTGTCGAGAAAGAGTTCGATCCTAGCAGGCTCTACACGATTACCGGATTACCTTAGCATCCAAGCACCCTAACTGGGTGCTTTTTATTTTGTGCACGGGAGAGGAAGAGGGACTTGGTCACAAGTTTTTGCCTGCTGAAAATTGTCGCGGGAGAGGACTTTGTCACGGATATTTTTCTGCTGAAAAATTCCGCGACCCCGCCTCGCGCCGTCGCGCTCCGGCTTTCAAGTCCTCACGAAAGCTCTCCCAGAGCTTTCTTCCCGCCGCAAAATCAAAAACGCCTCTCGGCGTTTGATTTTGTGCGCGGGAGAGGACTTGAACCTCCAAGCCTTACGGCACTTGCTCCTAAGGCAAGCGTGTCTGCCAATTTCACCACCCGCGCATTTGTTTGGCTATTATGTACGAGAAATCCGCTTTTTTCAACTAAATTCAACTAAAAATCCCTCCGTAATTCGGAGAGATTTTTACTTAGTTTCTGCTACAGCCTCTTTGGTTTCGGTAGCGGGAGCTCGGGATTCATCTTTTTCCTTCATGACATTTCGCATACTGCGACGAATTTCCTTGGCCGCCTTCTCGCGAATATAATAGAGCTTGGCTCGGCGAACCTTGGCTCGGCGAACAATCTCAATTTTGTCAATTGCCGGAGAATACATTGGAAATGTTCTTTCCACACCCACTCCATCAACAACCTTTCGGACGGTAAAAGTGGCACCAGCCTCGCTACCATGCTTCCGTGCCAAAACTAGACCATCAAAAGCCTGCGAGCGAGTCTTATCGCCTTCCTTGATTTTCACCCAAACCTTAACAGTATCGCCAGAGCGAATACCTTGCTTGGCGCGCAGAGCCATATCAACCGATGAAATTTTGATTCCCTTAGTCATATCTTTAAGACCGCTACTTTAGCATATTGGTTTTCCCTCTGCAACTTCCTTTGGTTCTAGCCTTTAATGGCAGTAAGTTCAATGGCTTTTTGGAAATCTTCTGGATATGGAGCTTTGAGTGTTACCTCTTTGCCACTTACCAGTTTGAGTTTGATGGCCAAGGCATGGAGAGCTAGCCTCTTGAAGCCTAGCAGGCTTTTTTTATCGCCATATTTTTTATCACAAATTATCGGGTGCCCGATTGCCTGTAGATGGACTCGAATTTGATGAGTCCGGCCGGTTTTAGGCTGAACTTCCAATAAACTAAAATCGGGGCTGGAAATAATTGTCCGATAGTCAGTCTCCGCCTCTCTCAACTTACCCCGCGTATCTTTACCGGCTGACCAAAGCCGAAAGTCTCCCCTTTTCCGGCCGATGGCCTTATCAATTTTGCCTTGCTTTGGTTTTATCTCGCCAACCACAAAAGCTTGATAGGTCTTTTCAGCTGTCCGATCCAAAAACTGCTTCTGAAAAAAAACAAAAGCTTTTTGATTTTTCGCGACCAAAATTAAACCCGAGGTGTCCTGATCAATCCTGTGCAAGATACCGTTGCGTTTGGTCTCACCACCATTGGCCAATTTTACGGAACCACCAACACCCGGGGTTTCTGGATAATTATCAGCCAGCCAGTCGGCAAGCGAGGTTTCCTTGGTTTTACCGTCGGCGTGTACGATTAAACCGGCCGGCTTGTTTACAGCCAGGAGATCATTGTCTTCGTATAAGATTTGAATAGTAGGAGTCATTCGTGTGCCCTTTTTGTAAGGGTTCTTAACTTTATTTCCCGCGGCGCCTTTGGCGCGTTGCGAATTCGGCCAAAATGTCTAAAAATTCCTTTTCGCTGAAATCCGGCCAGTAGGTTTTTATGAAGAATAATTCACTGTAAACCCCTTGCCATGGCAAAAAACCCGAAAGTCGCTCTTCCCCACTGGTCCGAATGATTAGGTCAGGATCCGGCATTGGATAAGTTTGCAAAAATTTATTGAAATACTCCTCACTAATATCATTTTGATTCGGCTTCTCGACCACGATTTTTTTGACGGCCGACAAAATTTCCTGCCGACCACCATAGTTCAGAGCAAAGTAAACATTGATATCAGCATTTTTGGCGGTCTCGGCTGTAGATTTTTTAAAAGCGTTTTGCAAATCAGCAGAAAATTTTGAAAGGTCGCCGACAAAGTGAAGCGACCCGCCTTCTTTGGAAAAATTCTCCAATTCCTTTTTTAAAAATTCGCCAATTAAGTTCAAAAGATAAACCACCTCGGTTTGTGGCCGTTGCCAATTTTCAGTCGAAAAAGTGTAAAAAATGATGTGTCTGACACCAACCTTTTTGGCCCAGCGGATAGTCTGCTTCAAGGTTTCGCCACCGGCCCGATGCCCTTCAACGACTGGTAAATTTTTAGTTTTAGCCCAGCGCCTGTTGCCGTCCATGATAATGCCAACACACTTGGGGATCGATTCAAGATTCATGATTCAAGAATTAGATTAAAAACTAAAGGCGATCAAATAAATTCCGGTAAATAATTTCAAAATTATCGAATATTTGCTTTGGTTCGGACCAGGTCTCGGAAATTCTCTCTACCTTAGCCAAAGCTGGGCCTTTGCGCAAGTAAGTCAACAATTGGTTTAGTTTGGCCTCTTCGCCTTGAGCTAAAACCTTGACCGACTCGGCTTCAGTATTCTGTACAAAACCTGACAAACCAAGCTTCACCGATTGGCGTCTCACAAAATCCCGAAACATGACCATCTGCACCCGGCCAAAGATTTCACATTCCAACTGTTTTACCATCGCTATAGTATAACTCAAATGGATTGATAAATGCTCCATTTTGGCTATACTTATGCCCTGAGCACTCTTAGCTCAGTTGGTAGAGCGTTCCCTTCACACGGGAGAGGCCAGAGGTTCGAATCCTCTAGAGTGCACACCACATATAAAAGCGCGATTAGCTCAGTTGGTAGAGCGCTTCATTTACACTGAAGATGTCGCAGGTTCGAGTCCTGCATCGCGCACAAATTGTTTAGTCTAAAGATCTAATATTGACACCGGTCATTTGGTTTTCTGATTTTAGTCCTTTCAAAATCTCGAGGCCATGATCATTCGATTCTCGGATTCGTTCATGAACGTCTTTATCGACAAAATACACCTGGACACCCTTACCTACCATGGCATCCAACGTAGATGAGTACTCTATTTTTTTATCAGGTTTTATTTTTTTCTTGCTGGTCCACTCGTATTCACCGAGACCTTTATTGGGGTCCTTTTCGAAACTGGCACTCGGCAGAATGTAAACATGGCCACCATTATCATCTCGTTTAAATATTTCTTTGGTGCCAACAATAACCGCGTAGGGTACATCACCAGACTTACCACTTTCCACAACACCCGCGGCCATAAAAATGGTCGCTAGTGCTAATTCTTGGGTAGCAAAAACAACAGGACCTTCTCCCGGATCTCTTACACTTTCATTTCTTGGCTCTAATTCCTCAATATGCTTATGTGCAGAACCATGATACAAAAAAGGTGGTTTTTCCGGAGTCGGGACATTTTCATTTTGACCAACACGACCTGTAAACATACTTAATTTATATACAGCTAATTCTGTGCCCCCGGGGTGAATCGAACACCCATTAGTGGCTTAGAAGTCCACAGTTCTATCCATTAAACTACAGGGGCAATCGTCTGCAAATATAGCAAAGGATTGATTTTTAATCTATCGATTCAAATCTTTCACTGCAAGGAGGGGTCAACATAAATTGTGCCGCCATTTTTGATTTCCTTAAGTTTCAAGGCCTTGCGGTCCATTGCGTCTAGAGCCTGCTTTACTTTCTCGCGGTCGATCGTTCCCAGATTTTCGGTGGCCGGTTTACTGACAGTAAAAATTTCTCCACGATTAATCTTTACAAATAAATAGCCGGAAAAAGCCAAGAGTAATAAAGCCACCACCAGAAAGCTACCGAAAATTATTTCCCAGGCACGGTTCGGGTCGCGTTTGGCTTGGACAAACCAGGCTCCAACCCCTTTGGAATCTGCCCCTACCGCCTTGACCAATTGATTAATATTTTTTAGATCCATAGAATTTATTTTCTTTTTAGGACTTCCAGTGAAAAGGCCACCTGCCAACTGACGCCAGTTTTGGAGTCGACTGATTTATTGAGAGAGACCTGCTCGAAACGCAGGCCATAAGGTAAGTTCTCCAAAGCACTAAACAATCTTGTAACTTGTCGCCAAGAACCGCTAGCCGAAAGCCGGACTGCCAAAATTTCCAAAGTATCAGAGCCTAAACCGGACAGACTCTTCACATCAAGCGAGCCGATTGCCACCGTCGTGCCAAGGCTTACCCCCAACGCCTCCAGCTCGCTCGCAAAATTGGCCACCCCATCGGCTGCCACCACCGCCTTCGCCAATTTGGCCCGATCAGAAGAAGTATCGGCCAAAATTGATTTGATTGAATCTAGTCTTGTCGCTTTTTCCGCCAGGAGATCAATTTCATTTTGCAGGCTCGAAGCAGCTTCCCCGTCGCCCTTAATATGATTGAAATAAAAATAGTAGCCAACGAGTCCGCCCAAAGCCAAGCAGACAGCGAGCGCCAGAAGAGTTTTAGTTGTAGTATTTTTCGGTTTCATATTTTAAAAAGTTGCGGTCGTGCTAAGCGAAAAGTTGAGATCTTTATTTTTGGCCAATTCTGAAACCGGCAGAACGACCTTGGAAAATATACTTTGTTTTTCAAGATTTTTGGCAAGCTCGAGCAGAGTAAAGCGATCATCCGCTACCCCGCCAAATCCAATAGACAACTCATTGTCCTTAGCACCTTTCCCTAAATTCAAGGAATTGATAACTACCCCTTTTGGTTTGACATTTATCAATCGTCCCAGAAGCATATACCAAGAGACTGGCGACCGGAACTGACCAAGCAAATCTAGCTCAGTTTTCGCTCTTGCCAAAACTGGACCCAAACTGCTTGTTCCGCTTGAGATTTCATCGGCATGTTCCGATTTCAAAGTCGCCTGAGCACTATTCACTTTGTACGAAGAAAGAATGTCAATCGGATAAAGAAAAGCTAAGGCCAGTAAGGTCGCCAAGAAAAGCAAAAACAAGGAAGTGGTGGTAATCCGAAAATAGTACTCCCTCTTAATAATTTTCGCCTGTTCTTCTGGTAAAAGCTTGAACATATTTTTAAATTTCAGCTATAACTCTTTCGGTAAAGCCAGCCCGATAGCGGTCGCATAATTGAGCGATTCGCTCTGGCTAATATCCGGAATACAATCATCGAAATCAAAAGCGTTGAGCCAAACATTACCGACCGCCACCTCAACCCCAAGCGCGGCGCGCATGTAGACATCAAAACCAGGAATGGCCGAATCCTGGCCACAAAATACCACTCGACTGATATCCTGCTCGACACGGTTATGAATTTTCTCGTGTGAATTCCAATAAATCATAATCCGACTAATCTCATCCTTGAGAGCCGCCAAAACAGTAGTGAGCGAAGCGAAAACATCAAGATTTTCTTTATAGCCGGCCAAACCTTTCTCCGCTTTTAAACGACGCGCTACTTCCGGTGCAATTTTAAGAGTGTTCGCCAGAGTTTTAGTAAGCATTTCACCGCTAATACTTAGGGTTGAAGTAAAATAGATTAAGTTGCCGATAGCCACAGCTAAAACGGTTTTGGTTTCTTTGAAAAAGACGATAATCGTGGCCCGTGAATCATTCTTTTTTAGCAAAGTCCGCACAAAAGCCCTGGCCTCCACTTCAAAAGAAATCGGAGTCAGCCCCGCCAATCCCAAAACATTGGAAAAATCCACAACAAACTGGCGAGGGATAGCCGAGACACTGATTTCCAGCTCATTTCCAGATTTAGGCCCGCGACTTGGAATAATTTCGTAATCAAAAATTACTTCGGCCGGCGACAAGGGCACATTTTCTTCCAACTTGAATTCCAAAAGACTACGCACCTCTTTGGCTTCGACTTTGGGAATTACGGTTCTAAATAAATAAGCTTTTTCTTCCGGCAGAGCAACTCTAGCAAATTTGAGACCGGTTCTCGCTTTGACCTGTGTCAAAATCTCTGATAATTCCTTGGGCTTTTTAATCTCCCCGCCAACCACTAATCCCTCTGGGAGAATAATTTCGCCAAAATTTTTCAGGACCGGCAGACCGGAACGGCGGCCAAACTCAACAAACCGGATTGCCCGATCAGAAACATCTAGACCGACCGCCGGCATTGCCAAAAATTGCGGGGTTGGGAAAAAACGCAGAAAAGATTTTACAAAAGACGCCATATAATATGCCTCTATTATAACTTGTCTTTCTTCAAAGGAGAACTAAGCGCTGTGCTTTTGGCGCCAAACCTGCCAGATTTCCGAGATAGCCGGCAAAAATGAGGTTAAAATAATCAGAACCAAAATCAAAGTGACATACTTTTCAATCCCGGGCACAATCTCGCCAAGAAAATAACCGCCTCCGGCAAGCAAAACCGTCCAAGCCAGACCGCCAAAAATATTATAGGTCAAAAATTTCCGATAATCCATCTGCCCAACCCCAGCCACAATCGGAGCAAAAGTCCTGACAATCGGAATAAACCGCGCCAAAACAATGGTTTTGTTACCATACTTTTCATAGAAGTTTTTGGCGCGCTCAACGTGTTTTTTGTGAAAAAATAACGAATCTTCGCGCGTAAAAATTTTGGGGCCGATTTTCCGACCAAAGGTGTAGCCGAAGGTATCTCCCAGAACTGCCATCAAAAATACCCCGGGTAAGAGGTAATAAATATTCAGATAACCCTGCGAGGCCAAAAGTCCGGCAGTGAATAGGAGCGAATCACCAGGCAAGAAAAACCCAAAAAATAACCCCGATTCGGCAAAAATTATGAGCAAAACTCCGATAAGTCCGAGAGCTTTGATTAAAAATAGCGGGTCGAGATAATCTAACATAATGTAAGAAAGATAAAATAACAAATTTCAAATTACAAGTTCCAAATAAATCTCAATCTGCAAAAAAAGAAAAATTTATTCGGTGCTTGGTGCTTTTACTTCGCTTTTGTCCCTATAGGTATCTCGGCCGATGGTTCAAGCAAAGAAAACTTGCCATCTTCAGTCGACAAAGCCAAAATCATCCCATTACTCTCCAGACCTTTGATTTTTCGCGGCTCTAGGTTGGTGACAAACATGCACTTCTTCCCCACCAAAACCGAAGCGTCCGGAAAATAGAGCGAGATTCCTGAAATAATCTGCCTGACATCTTTAGCCTCCTGAATTTCCACCGTGCCATCTTCTTTTTTAACTTCGGTTTTGAAGGAGCCAAAATCCACCGATAACTTTACCAGCTTATCGGTTTCAGGAACTTTTTCCGCGCTCAAAATTTGCCCGGCTTTCATTTCAACTTTCACAAAATCGTCATACCCGATCTTTTCTGCTAAGATTTCTTCCTTTTTTAATTTTAAATTGTCATTTTCCATTTTGATTTTTCAAATTTAATTTATCAAGATGTGATTGCAAGATAATTGTTGCTGCTGACGCGTCAATCTGATTACTCCCGCCTTGAATCTTAGAAGCTTGGTGCGAGGTCAGAAATTCTGGCTCATTGATGACATTAAGACCGGTCGCTTTAGCCAAAGACACACTAAACTCTTCGGCCTCTTTCATTATGGCGTTTGGTTTACCGGAATAATCTCGCGACTCACCAATTATAACCCTCTCAATCTCCTTCTTCTCACAGATAGAGGCGATTTCACCAATTAAATTCTTATTATTTGGTAAAGTTTGGTCAGGAAAAGCCATTTTTCCACTCTCGTCGGAAATCGCCAGCCCTACCCGCTTTTCACCATAATCAATCCCCAAAAAACGCATCTTTGTATATTACACTAAACTGGTCGCGCTGGCATTAAATTGCAAAACCAACCTTTTTTGCTATTATGGCCTAGTTCTTCCGGGAGGAGTGGCAGAGTGGTCGAATGCACCGGTCTTGAAAACCGGAGCCCTCGTAAGGGGGCCGTGAGTTCGAATCTCACCTCCTCCGCTTTTACAAAAATGTGCACGCAAGTGCCATTTTTTGTTAAGCGGAGGAGAGCAGTGCTGGGGAGCACTGCGTGTGAGATTCGAAGCCCGATTGAGCCGAGCGCTTCGCGAACCAATCGGGGTACGCCGAGATCTTAAAGAAGCAAAGCGACTATTAAAATCCAAGTGCAGTTTTCGGAAAAGCTGCCTGAAACTGTAAGTTTCAAAAAACGTACTCGTGGTCTCACTCCCTCCGCCAAAACGAAACACCCCGAGTTATTGAAACTCGGGGTGTTTGAAATTAAAATTTTATGACTCCGCCTCCTCGCTTTTATTTTTATCACGCCTCACAACAAAGAAAATATAAATTATTTCCAAAATTGCGAGTGTGTTTAAAATCAAAATTGCAACAAACCATTTGGTATCATTTCGCTTGGCCGCCATCCACAAGGCATAACCTTTCCAAGGCAAAACCCAGACGATACTCAGAATCAAAAACCAGAAAATTTGTGGATCAGTTGGCATACGACAATGATACCAAAAGACTGACCCGAAGCAAAGCCAATCAACTGCTCGAGCTCACTAAAGTTATGCTACAATAGTTTAAATATGCCGTTAGCTATTTTCATTATCATCGCAGTTCTAGGTTTCTGTGGCTTCGCCGTTTCCCATTTTATTTACACCGAAAAGCAGAAGCCGACCCCAATCGTCTGTCCGGTCGGTTTCGATTGTGATGCCGTGGTTAGGAGCAGGTTTGGCTCCCTGATGGGTGTCAGACTGGAAGTGGCGGGTATGGCCTATTATGGACTTATCGCTCTATGTTATACCTATTTTGTTTTTCTGCCGTCAGCTAATTCGCCGACAGTCGCTTTACTTTTATTTCTGATTAGCGCGGGAGGATTTTTAATGTCATTTAGCCTGTCTTTGGTCCAAACCTTCATCATCAAACAGTATTGCACTTGGTGTTTGGTGTCGGCTTTCATTACAACCGCGATTTTCATCCTAATGTTTATAAATCTTTAGTCATGAGAAAGTCTTTACAGTGGCAAGCTCTGGAATATCCAGTCAAAACTAGAACTTCCGACTGGTATGTCGCCACGGTTATTATTATTGCCTCGCTGGTCGTCAGTGCCATTATTTTTGGCAACGCCCTTTTTGCCGTCCTCATTGTCATTGCTGCCGCCACCCTTTTTATGCACACCCGACGCCCGCCAAAATTGATTACTTTTGAAATTAATCAGGAGGGCATCCTTTCCGGGGAGATTTTCTATCCATTTGGCAATCTTTTAGCTTTCGGAATTGATGGTGATGAGTCGGGGCCGAAATTGATCTTGAAAGCACAGAGCGGTTTTTTGCCGATTATCACTCTACCTTTAGGAGAAGTCGACATAATTGTGGTCAAAGACTATCTCAACGACTACATCAAAGAAGAGCCCCTGCGAGTTCCCTTCTCCGAACAAGTGATGGGATTTTTGGGATTTTAGAGACTAGCTGTGCTAGCTTCATTAGCTTCACTAGCTTAATTAGAAGATTGGTTTTGATATTCTTTGGTTTTTAAGCTAAAGTAAGCAAATTCAATATATGCTCCCGTCGTTCAATGGATAGGACACTCCCCTGCGAAGGGAGAAATGCAGGTTCGATTCCTGCCGAGAGCACAAAGCGAGTCCGCGAGGTTTGTGCTCTCGGAGCAAGCAAACGATTTTGCTTGCGTCAGGAATCGAAGCCCCGTTGAGCTTATTTTTGCGTCCTCGGCGGACGACAAAAATAAGCTCAACGGGGTACTGAAACTGTAAGTTTCGAATTTCCTGCCGCTCCTACCAACTCTTCATCCTGCTCTTGTCGTTCAATGGATAGGATGTTCCCCTCCGAAGGGAACGATGCCAGTTCGATTCTGGCCAAGAGCACATGATAGAAAAACATGAACTGCTTCAGGTTTTTTGATACATATGCTGGCCAGCGCCCTGTTTTGCTAGCAGGCAAAACCGGCGGGGCAGGGTCGTGAAATTTTGCAAGCGACGGCGAGCAAAATATTCCTGACCACCCGAAACAAAAATTCCGCTTTGGGCGGAATTTTTGACTAAGAGTTCTTCTTGAGAAGCTTGGCCAACCGAGATTTCTTTCTGGAAGCGGTATTTTTCTTGATAGTCTTCATCTTGGCCGATTTATCCAGAGCTTGATAGGCTTTAGGAAGCAAGGCCTTGGCTTCGGAGACTTTCTTTTGGGCCACCAGTTTGCGAATCTGCTTTACCAACTCATCGGAAGCTTTTTGTCGTCGTAAGTTGAAAACTCGCTTTCTCTTGGAAGCGCGGAGAGCTTTTTTGGCTGAAGATGTGATAGGCATAAGTTAGTTAGTAGTTGGTAGTGAGTAGTTTGTAGTTAAAGACATCAGAAAAACGAACAAGGGCAATACTAACAGAGACTTTCAAAAAATGCAAATTTATCCATTCCTGTGGAATTATCTGATACTTTATACTATATACCTTATACTATATACTTAACTTCATGATTTCCCACCTAAGCGGTACCGTAGCCGACACCACTGAGCGATATTTGGTAATTTCCGTTGGTGGAGTGGGATACAAGGTCTTCGCTACCGCCGAAACTATCGCCAAAAGCCAAAAGAGTGAAGTTATCTCACTTTGGACTCATTTAGCCGTCCGAGAAAACGCCCTGGACCTTTATGGTTTTTTAAACAAAGAGGAGCTTTCTTTTTTTGAACTTTTGATTACGGTCTCTGGCATCGGTCCGAAAACCGCTCTGGGAATTTTGAATGTGACAACTGTCCCCTCTTTACGAAAAGCGATTATCTCCGGCGAGACTGCCCACCTCACCAAAGTTTCCGGCATTGGCAAAAAAATGGCCGACAAAATTGTTTTGGAACTCAAAGGCAAACTCGGTGTCGATACAGAAGCTGATGAAATGAGTTTGCGTGACGAAATTGATGCACTTGAAGCCCTGAAGGCTCTTGGCTATAAGCACCAAGAAGCCCGTGAAGCGCTAAAAGAAGTCGATCTAAAAATTGCTGATACCGGCGAAAGAATAAAAGCTGCATTAAAAGTTTTAGGTAAATAAATGAAAGAAAAAATTCTAAGACAAATTGAGAAAATAATTCCGGCTAAGGCTTACAACTTTTTTCAGCCGGCCTATCACTACCTGATGTCGCTTTTGGGCGCGATTATTTACCGCTTCCCTTCTCGTAAACTGATCGTCGTTGGTGTCACCGGCACCAAAGGAAAAAGTTCGACTACCGAAATCTTAAATGCGATTTTAGAAGAGGCCGGATTTAAAACTGCTCTACAAAACACAGTGCGCTTTAAAATTGACCAGAACTCTGAAGACAATAAATTTAAGATGTCGATGCCGGGACGATTTTTCATGCAGAAGTTTCTTCGCCGAGCCGTGAAGGCGGGTTGCCAGTACGCCATCCTTGAAGTCACCTCCCAAGGCGCCCAATTTTCTCGCCACCGCCTGATAAACTTTGACGGACTGATCGTCACCAACATTTCTCCGGAACACATTGAGGCTCATGGCTCATTTGAAAAATATAAAGACGCCAAACTCTCAATCGGTCGGGCTCTGGCCAAATCCAAAAAGAAGCGAAGAGTTTTGGTGGTAAATGGCGACGATAAAGAATTAGCTCTATTTCTCGCTCTAAATATTGCGGAGAAAATCAAGTTCTCGGTCAAAGATGCTGAACCGTATGAACTACACCTTCATGACACCGATATTACAATCGACAAGACCTTGATCACCTCTCACCTTTCCGGTCTTTTTAATGTTTACAATATGCTCGCGGCCATTACTTATGCCAAATCGCAAAGTATCGGAATTTCGGTTATAAAATCCGCCCTGGAAAGATTCAAAGGGATCCGCGGTCGAGTGGAAAATGTAAAGATTTCTGACAATCAGAAGTTTGAGGTAATTGTTGACTACGCCCATACCGCCGATTCCCTAGAAAAGCTTTATCAGGTTTTCCAAGATTCGCGAAAAATCTGCGTCTTGGGAAACACCGGTGGCGGCCGAGACAAATGGAAAAGACCGGCCATGGGGAAAGTTGCCGATCAATATTGCGATGAAATAATTCTTACCAATGAAGACCCTTACGATGAGGACCCGAGAGCAATCGTTGAGGAAGTGGCTAAAGGAATCGCCGACGGACAATATAAAATTATTATGGACCGCCGCGAAGCGATTCGCGAGGCTTTGAAACTCGCCCAAACTGGCGATACGGTTTTAATTACTGGCAAAGGCACCGACCCCTGTATCTGCGGGCCAAACGGCACCAAAATCCCTTGGGATGATGCGACTGTTGCTAGAGAGGAATTAAAAAACTGCTAGAGAAAAAATAATAGAAAAACACCAAGAACTAATCTTGGTGTTATGCAAAACAATAAACCCTGACTATCGCCCCACCCGGTCGCGCATTTTCGACAGGGCATTCTTGATAGCTGGCCTCGAAGCAACCCTGACCACAATGTCCATGCGGGTCAGGTGATAAAGGAAGTCAATCGTGTCGAGGTCCGACGGATCGTTCAGCGCCACCTTGCAGACACCCCGGGTACCACCAGCACTGATTTGGACCGGAACCACCTGGCGTTCCTTGAAGAACTTGGCGCCAACACTTCTGGGTAAACGCCTTCTCCAGTTCTTAGCGACGACGACCTTGTCGTCCTCGATGACCTCGGCGCCGAACTGGGCCGCCCTGGCCTTGGTGACCTGCCACTCAGTCAGCCGTCCGTGTTTCATGAGCCATTCGACCACCCCGCCCTTGCGAAGAGTTTGGGCCCGAACTTCATCCACCTGCGCTTGCTTGAGAAACCCCATATCAACCAGGGCATTAAGAAGGTAATCCAAGCTGACCTCCGGCTTTTTTGCGCTCATACTCCAATCCTTTCACTTTGAGTTAACCGCACTTAGATTGATTTATAAAACCAACCCCTTTCTGAAATCAGACTATATTAAAATTCATTTGTTTGTCAAGTCATTCTTCCTTAGACGCCTTACGCCCCGACGCTTTAGACGGGGTCCCGACCTTGTAAAACAACCGTCGGAGCTATACCCTTATAATCATGCCCGAACTTCCCGAAGTCCACACTACCGCAACAATGCTAGACCGGCTGATTTCCGGCCTTACTATTTCTGATGCTTGGACCGATTATGGCGGAAAAATTCATGAGGGAAAAGATAATATTAAGGACCCGAAATTTTTCCGAAAATTTCGGGTCAGCGTAATTGGCGCGAAAATTAAAAATGTCGAAAGGCGCGGTAAAAATGTTTTGATAAACCTCTCAAACGGTCAGACAATTCTGGTTCACATGAAAATGACCGGCCAACTCCTGTACGGAACGTACAGGCGAGTTCCAAGTTCCAAGTTAAAAGTTTCAAGTAAATCCGAAAAACTAAAAGCTAAAGGCCAACAGCTAACAGCTTCCCCTTGGATCGCGATTGCGCCCGAGGCGCTTAAAGACCCCTACAGCCGATTCGTTCATTTAGTTATTTCGTTTACAAATGGCAAACATTTGGCTCTCTCCGATGTGAGAAAGTTCGCTAAAGTCACTCTCCTACCAACCAAAACCGCTCACGAAACTGGGCATTTGGCCGACATTGGCCCAGAACCCCTCGAAAAAAGTTTTGATTTCAAAAAATTCCAAGGCCGTCTATTCACTTGGCCCAAAAGCAGAATCAAACAGGTTCTCATGGACCCAAAAGTTGTATCCGGCATTGGCAATATTTATTCTGACGAAATTCTTTGGGACTCTGGCATCCATCCCCTCTCGATTGTCTCTAAAATTCCTGCACTAAAGCTAAAAAAGATGTTCGACTCAATGAAGCTGATTTTGAGAAAAGGCATCCAATTTGGCGGTGATTCAACTTCGGATTATCGCACTCCACTCGGCACCAAGGGCAATTTCCAGTATCACCATCAGGCTTATCAAAAGACTAGCGGAAAATGTGGCAAGAAAAGATGCTCCGGTATCATCACCAAACTCAAACTCGGCGGTCGCAGCGCTCACTTCTGCCCCAAGCATCAAATTCTTTACTCTTAGATTTTTCTTTCCCCATACTATATACTTAATACTATATACCTAATACTATTTCGATGGCCGATAAAAAAACTAAACCAACTCAAAGCGCCGGCAAAGACTTTATGTCTTTGGTGGCCATCATGATTCTCATCATCATCGCCTGGGTTTGGACCGGTGGCTATAACCGACCAATTGCCACTCAAGGACCGTATCTCATCCCACCCACAACTATTGGCGAAAACAGCACCGGCTATGGCAGTCTACCCAAACCTTTGGAAGGTCTAGTCGGTAGTGGCGGTACCGGCCCGACCGATTCGAACACCGGCCAAACCAACAATAATCAAGCACCCCAAACTCCTACCGGGCCAGCTTCGGCTGTAGCGGACATTTTGCCAGACAAAGGTATTTCGGTTTACGCCGATTTGGTCTTAATAGATAGCACCTATGGCGCTATTGCCTCTAACCCGCAACAGGAATACATCACAATCAGGGCCGCCAGCAATAATGCCAAAGGGGTTAATATTACCGGGTGGAAAATTGCCAGTGGCGCAACCGGTAACGGTTATCCTATTGGCGGTGGCACCCAAATCTTTCGTTCCGGCCAATTAAACTCTGAAGGCGCTATTGTCCTTACACCGGGTGAACGAGCGATCATCTCAACCGGTCGGTCGCCGGTCGGCTATTCTTTCCGTGGGAACAAATGTTCAGGCTACCTTAACCAATTCCAGACCTTCACCCCAATAATCAACTATCAATGTCCGGCCGCCAGAGACGCCAACATCCCGCTTGACCCGCAAAGCTTCAATGACACTTGTCGCGACTACATTGACAGAATCAGTCTCTGTCAGATGCCAACTGAGATTTTTCCGTTCAAAGCCGGCAACACCTGCCAAGACTTCATCACGGCTCACTTTAATTACAACGGTTGTGTCGACGATCACCTAAACGACACCGATTTTTACTCGACCTCCGAATGGCGGGTTTTCTTAAATCGCACCGACGAAATTTGGAAAAGCAAACGAGAAATCATTAAACTTATTGACTCGGCCGGCAACACGGTCGATATCTCAAGCTACTGATTCAGAATTCTAAAAAGCGCCACTCCGGTCGCCACGGAAACATTGAGCGACTCTTTTTGGCCACGCATCGGGATTTCGGCTACTAAATCGCAAAGAGCTAAAGATTTTTTAGTGATTCCCTTGGTTTCTTCACCCACGACAAAAGCAACTTTTGCTTTAATCTTTACCTTTTTATAATCAACTGAACCGTTGCCTTGTTCGACCGCAATCAATTGATAATCAGCTTTTTTTAGTTTTTTTAAGACAACAGTCAGGGTCGAAACCGATTCCCAAGCCACACTCTTCTCCGCACCCAAAGCAGATTTAGCCAAATCTTTGCGAAATCGGCCAAAACGATCAATCGGCGCAGGTGTCACACCGACTAAATAGATTTTATCAACAGCCAAAGCGTCGGCAGTCCGAAAAATCGCGCCAACATTATAGACACTTCGGATATTGTCTAGCACGAGACAAACTTCTTTTTTTTGTTTTGACATAATTAAATATAAAATCACTCCACAATCACCAATGACCAAGAAACAATAACCGAACAAATTCCGATTAACAATACTCGGTAGCGTCTACTTACCTTGGTTATTGTTTCTTGGTTATTGTTTCTTGGTTATTGATTATTCATTATGCTATCATAATGCCATGTTAAGTATTTTTCCAAATTTATTGACCTACGGACTCGCCGGACCGACGCTTCTTCGGATCGTGGCCGGTTTGATTATTATTTATTCCGGTTACCAGCTTTACAGGAGTCTCTCGGCCCCAAAATCAATTCTGGCCAGAATAATTGCCCTCTTAGAGGTTTTGGGCGGAATTTTTTTGGTTATCGGATTATTCACCCAACCAGTTGCCTTAGTTTTGATTTTGATTTTGCTAATTCAAGCATTGAAATCCAAAACTCCGAGATGGGCCGGTGCAATTGTTTACAATAAGCGGGTTTACTTACTACTCATCGTAATCTTGCTTTCACTTTTAGTTAGCGGCCCGGGTTTTCTCGCCTTTGATTTGCCGCTTTAGTCGACTGGTAGCAGCTAGTTTATAGTTTATAGTAATTGGACAAAGAACTATTTTTTGATATAGTTCTTCTACTTTTTTATCCGCCCGTAGCTCAGTTGGTAGAGCGGCTCCCTTTTAAGGAGAAGGTCGTAGGTTCGATTCCTACCGGGCGGACTATGTAGCGAAGCGGAATGGTCCGCCCGAGGAGACATGTTATGTCTCCGTGTAGGAATCGAAGCCTGTTTGAGCATTTTTCTAAGCTTTCTCACGCGCAAGAAAAATCCAAACAGGGCACTGACCCTGTAAGGGTCGAACTTCCTACCGGGCGGACAAGATAGAAAAAAGCGGACTGCTCCGCTTTTTTCGATACTTGTCCGAGCCGGAGGCATGTTTTGTGAGCAAGCAAAACAGCCGAGGCGTGGTCAGAAAATTTTGTGAGCGACGGCGAACAAAATATTTGTGACGACAAGTCCGATTTCGATACTTGTCCGAGCCGGAGCGACCTAAATTTCTTCGAGCTATGCGAGTTAGAAATTGGAAGTACCCTTGCGGTGCGATGCCGAGCCAGCAGGCGAGGCCGCGAGGCGGGGGCTGCGACCGAGCTTTGCGACGGCAAAGCGAGAGTTGTGGCCGACAAGATTAGATCTCGGCTTTTGGATTTAAAAAACCCATCTTTCCCAAGACGAGTTTTGTTTTCCCTACTCCATCCCAAACGCTTTCTGCATATTGTGGTAATAGGCCAAATAGCGTTTGGTGCGACTGAGATTTTGCTCGGCTCGCGAGCGATACTTATATTTTTTCCAATCGAAGTAGGTTTCTTCGAAGTAGTCGATGAGGTAGCGGGCCGCCAGTTCAAGGGTAATCAGTGCCACCGCATCTTTAACCAGATCATCCCCGATAAGCTTTCCTCCTCGCCACCACAAGTTATGTTTCGATCGATAAGCTTTAAGAGCTAAGTTAAACCGATTCAGGTTAAACTCGGTTTTGCTTTCACGACACCAACTGCGAAAGGCATCGCCCAGATCCAGAAGCTCGTGACCAAGCATCACGGTATCAAGATCAAACATCCCAACTACTTCCCCATCACGAAAAAGAAAATTGTCGAACTTTGGATCGCCGTGAATTAGAGTCGGAGACAAATCGGTCGGCAAATAATGCTTCGTGATTGAGCCAACAATATCGTGATAAATTTCCGTCACCCACATCGCCTTCTCGGCATACTCCTCACTTAAGAAAACGCGGGAGAGCTTCTCGATTATCTTCCGAGTCTCGTGGAAATTTGGGATTTTAAACTTCGGCTGAAGCGGGCAACAGCCCATTATCCCGTGGAATCTACCGAGTGCGGCGGCCGCCTCAACCACAGTCTTGTCACTCACCTTTACATCTTCATCATGTGGGATGTAGTAGCACACTTTCCAAAGGGCGCCGCTGATTCTAGCCGACAGCACATTGTCTCTGACTTCCACAATCTTGGGGGCCAGAAAGTCGTTGAGTAGAAGGTGCCTAGCCACGACATCGTGATCCTCGACCACTGCTTCGGTGAAAATCGGATTTAACTTTTGCGCCATAAAATGACCCCGGTCCGTCTTGAGATAGTAGGTATCATTCACCAGGCCTTTTTCATTTTTCACAGCCGACTGAATTCGGCCTAGGCCATAAATTTCCGCAATTTGATTGAGTTCGGTTTGATTCATAATTTTTTCGGTTTGAGATTAGGAACTGTCTACTAGCTTTAACCTCGTTTGAGGCAGTTAGTTACCTAAATATTTTTAAAGAACAAAAAACCGCTTTGGTACAGCGGCAACAAAAACTAACCAGTTTAAACCGTTAAAACAAACTTCTCGAGGGAAATTTCAAAGTCCAGCTTACCTCGATGAGCGTCGTGATAGATTGAAACCAATTTTTCAGCCATTTTTTTAATTTCGGCCTTTTCAAAACTGCTATTCCCTTTGGTGAGTAAATCTTTTAGTTTCCAAAACAAAATTCCACAAATTTCTTCCGGTGGAAAGTCTTTCGAAATTGCCTCGCGGTACAGGAGCCAAAGTTGTCGTCGATCACGCCTAGCCAAAACACTAGCCAAATCAAAGATATTAAAATCATTAAGGGAAACTGCTTGACCGCCACCCAGGCCGAATTTTCTCGCCTTCCCTTCACCACTTTCAAATTTCTGAACCTTCTCAGCAACTTTTTCGAGTTTAGTTAGAGTCGCCTTGTCGACTTTCCCTTCCAGCCAGATGAAAGCATTTTCGGAAGCGCCGATTTCTTTATAAAATTTTAGAACTTGCTCTTTGATTTCAGCATCTTCAAAAAGTGAGTCGAGAAAAACAATGTACTTATTCGAGAAAAGTCCTTGCCCTAGAACCAGCTCCTCAAGTTTGGCCAAATCAAAACCATCAGTTTCCAGTTTAAAAAGCGACGCCTCCGGGCGCTTCTTAGCCAAACTTTCCATTAACTCACGAGCTTTCTCTCGCGCTTTGTCCTTATTTTCGCCGTAGAGGAAAAGAAGCATAGGTAAAGTATATAGTATAAAGTATTAGGTATATAGTATAAAAAATAGTGAAAAGAAAAAAACCGACAATTTGCCACTGTCGGTTTTATAAAATTCACCTCATAACCTCGACGCTAAAAATGATCTTGCCCCTCCCGTCGTCGGAGTAATTCGAGACCGAAACCCAAAGCTTGGTCCCGTCTCTCAAAGTGACTTCAAAACAAAAGCTGGTACAAATCTCCACATTAGCGCCGACGCCACGATAATAACCAATCAACTTCTCTGTAATGGTGGCGCCCGAGACCGGAGCCTCAGGAACAATGGTAAAATAGGCGTCGCGGGAGTGGCCACAGGGATTATTCGCCGGAGAGGCATTAAGCTTGCCCCCTAAACAACTAAACATGTGGTCACACAAACTCTCGGGGATTGTTGCGGTCATTTTTAACTCACTTTCTTTAAGGTTTCCTCTTTCAGCCTACATTTAATATTAAAAATGTCAACCATACCCACCTGTCCAGTCTTACACCTTGCCAATTACAACAATTTCGTTAGACTTGTCCCGGAAACAGTTCTTCCGACATATAAAATATGAAGCTTTTTGGATTCATCGCGGGCTTCGGTGTCATTTTCGTCTTAATTCTAATTGCCTTCCCTTTTTTCGGTGATTTTTCTCCGGACACTGAATGGGCAAAAATTGCAGCCACAGTAATCACGACAATGCTAACTATTGGTGGCGCCCTCTGTCTAATTTGGAAACTCGCAGTCACAGTCACCAACAAACTGTTAGGCCGAGAGTGAGCAATTTAAAAACCCTTAAGCCGCCCCGGCAACCCTCGGGCGGTTTTTCATTGCCTACCGCGAGAACCGTTCTTGCGTGTGCCTACTATAAGTCAGGAGCTTTTGTTGACAGGTGCTGAGTTTAAGACTAATCTGAAAATAGAAAAACCACACTGAAAAGGAAACATGCGTAATGTAGCTTTGAAAGTTGCCGTGGCAGGATTTTGCTTCGCTATCTGGCCCCTCTTTATGAATCGTAGCGGTCTACGGAGCAATATCGCCACAGGGATCTTCACCGCCGTGGTTCTTGCAATCGTCTCACTACCAGCCATAAACCAACTTGAGGACCTGACTAAAGCTAAGTGGCTGATGATTTTGGCCGGCGGAATATTTGGTGCCGTAGGAGTCATGGCTTTCAACAGTGTAATAACGCAAGCAACCCTGAAAGAGGCGGGTACTTTGTTTATGGCCACCGTCATGGTACAGATCGCCGTGATCGCCACATACCAAACAGTCATGTCCGGCGACCTCAGTCCCAAAAGATTAATCGGCTATTTGTGTGCTGGTCTCGCCGCCTTTCTTTTGCTTCGATAGCCCAACAACCAAGTCGCTCTCATCGCGCCGTCCGCTTCGGACGGCTTTTATTTTCTACCGCAAGAACCGCTCCTACGAGCCAGTCCTTGCGAGCCGTTGCTTAAAATATTTAAGGTGTTAAGCTAAATTCAGGCCCAACCTGGAGGTTCTATGATTAGTAAAAAAGCAAAAAGATATATAGCGGAAATCGCCAAGAAATACAGCCCCGGAATCGCAAAGGAGTTAAGAATTGCGATTGAAGCAGACTTGAAACAGAATCCCAACGCCAAAGAAGCGGACTTGTGTCTGGCAAATCTCGCCAGAATTTTGAGTGATAAAACAAGAAGCTCAAATTTAGCAAATGTGCCGTTTGGTCTCTGCACTGCACCAGTTGGAACTTTTCGCCTTGTCCGAAAAGCACGCCGATTATCTTAGCAACACCCCCGAAGCGCTACCCGCTTCGGTTTTTTATACCATATACTTAATACTATATACCTTCTACCTTCTTCATCTCCCCCCACCTCTCCCCCTCGGACGCTTCGGCGACACAGACGATGCCGGCAACTTTTTCGGGTGGAATAACTGATTCCATAATTTTTTTGATAGCTGGAGCGATTTTGGAAATTAAATCCTCGCGAACTTCATAAACCAATTCGTCATGGACTTGGAGAATCGGAAAAACTTGTTCCTCAAGTTTTTCCGATTTGATGTATTCGCAAATTTTAATCATCGCGAGCTTCACAATGTCGGCCTCGGTGCCTTGAATCGGCGCGTTAATCGCCATTCGTTCAGCAGCGGCACGAATAAACGGTAATTTAGAATTAATTCCTTCAAAATATCGCCTTCGGCCAAAAAAAGTTTCGGTGTAACCTTGTCTCGCGGTTTCAGCTTTCACCTTATCTAAATATTTGGCCAAACCTGAAAACTTTTCAAAATAGTCGTTGTAAAATTTCTGCGCTTCCTCACGAGTTGTGCCGGCGCCCAGATTAGTCCGAAGCGCATTCACCCCCATCCCGTACATCACGCCGAAATTAATCACTTTGGCTTTGCGACGCATATCTTTGTGGACTTTGTCGCCCGGCACACCGAAAACTTCCGCCGCCACCGCTGTATGAACATCTTCGCCGTTCTTAAAAATCTCAATCAACTTTTTATCGCCCGACAAAAACGCGGCAATCCGGAGTTCAATCTGCGAATAATCGAGCGCCAAAAGTTTAAAACCTTTTTCGGCAACGAAAGCTTGTCTAATAGCTCGGCCCAATTCAGTTTTGTTGGGAATATTTTGCAAACCCGGATTTTCCGAGGCCATTCGCCCAGTCGCGGCGCCGGCTTGCAAAAAATGCGTGTGTAGCCGGTTATTCTTGTCCACCAGAGTCGGAATCGTGTCGATATATGTGGAAAGCAATTTGGCAAATTCGCGATACTCCAAAATCAAACTTATAATCGGATGCGACTCTCGCAATTTTTCAAGTTCGCTTTCCTTGGTAGAAAACGCCCCAGTTGCAGTCTTTTTTTGCCTTTTGCCAGCCAAGCCCATCTTAACGAACAAAATTTCTCCCAATTGTTTCGGGGAAGCCACATTAAATTCCTCACCGGCCAATTGGTGAATTTCTTTTTCCAAGCCATCCAGTTTCTTATGATATTCAACCGAAAGTTTCTTGAGAAGTTCCGTATCAATCTTCACTCCCCGCTCATCCATCGCTTTTACGACAGGAATCAAAGGTTTCTCGATTTCCTCATACACTCTCTCGCTTTTTCTTTGCCTGAGTGTTTCAAAAATCAACTTCTTGGCTTTTTCATAATCATCCGTCCGGCCAAAATTCAAAACATCCTCCATGGTCGGATTGGTCAGGTTAGAATTGACGACCCAGAGGGCAAGCGAGGTTTCGAAGAAGTCGGATGGTAAGTGAGTAGTGGGTAGTGAGTAGTGTGTAGTTTCTGAATTTTCTGACTTTATGATTTGAGATTTATTTGGAACCTGGGTTTTTGAATTTGGCGCTTCTTTATTTAAAGTTTCCTTAAAGCGTGTCCCGAGCGCTCGAAATTCCAGTTCGCTGAACAATTCCTCGGTTTTTGTAACGTCCAAACTTTCCTTCCAGGTCTGCTCCGGCAATCTGAAGTCAATCGGCGCGTCTCTACGAATTGTGCCAAGCATTTTGGAAAATTGCGCCTCTTCTTCGTTGGTTTTCAGAAGCTCAACAATTCGGGGCGTAATCCCTGCCTTAAGTAATGGCTTTTCGTCTTTTTTAATTTGTTTATAAATCTGTTCAACCGAACCGAAATTGGTAATCAAAATCGTGGCGGTCTTCTCACCAATTCCTTTTATCCCCGGAATATTATCCGACGGGTCCCCGCGCAAACCTTTGTAATCCGGCAAAAGTTCCGGCCCAAAACCAAACCGTTCAATAACACCTTTTTCGTTATAGATAATCGTGTCTTTAATACCTTTTTTCAGAGTATAAACTCGAACCTTGTCGTCCGAAACCAACTGCAAGGTGTCCATGTCGCCCGAGGCAATCACTATGTCTACATCAGCTTTTAGCTTTTGGCTTTTAGCTGTTAGCTTTTCGACAATTGTGCCGATTATGTCATCCGCTTCAAAACCTTCCTTGTCATAAATTGGAATATTAAAAGCGGTGAAAACGTCACGCGAGCGCCTCATTTGCGACACCAGTTCCGGGTCGGCCTTGGCTCGGCCGGCTTTGTAGTCTTTGAAAGCTTCGTGGCGATAGGTCGGCTTGGGTAAATCGTAAGCGGCAATCAAATAGTCGGGCTTCAAATCAGCAATAATCTTGATGAGCATCGCTGAAAGCCCGTAAAGTGCCCCGGTCGGTTCCCCTTTGCTTGAAGAAAATTCCGGCAAGGCATGGTAAGCGCGGTGCAGTATCGCGTGAGCGTCGAGTAAAACCAGTCTTTTTGGGGTAGATTTAGGATTCACGAATTAGGAATTATGAAAAATATAGCTACATTCTAGCATTTAGAAAAATAAAAGCCCCCGCACTGATTGGTGCGGGGGGGTGGCATAAAACACAACAACTAACTGAACAGGTCTCCGCGGACCGCCTTCATGATTTTCTGTTTCATCCGTTCACTTTCGGGATCAGCCGGCTCAAGTGGCAGACTGAATGCGTGAGCAATGCCGGCCGTGTAGTGGGTGATCATTGCTGGCTCGGTAAGAACTGGCTTGATTTTGTGAACAAACTCTTCGACCACCTGCCACAAGAGTCGGTTTTGCCGACCAGATGCTGCCGGTAAAAGTTCCGCGACCGTTCCAAAAAAGGCTCGGTACTCCACACAACGCAACTTCTGCTCCTTAGCGTGTGTTGTTAGAGATTCACAGAGATGGCCCTCCTTTAAATATTCCGCGACTGCGCTCGAAAACCGACTCGCGACATCCGGGCTCATTCTGTCGAGTGGCAATGCTTTCATGTAAGCCAAGGGCAATATGATTGTCGGGCTGACATGCATAGTCGGATTCTTGCGTTTCGGGTCAAGTCTGATTTCCCCCTCAAGTAAGCCGACCAGAACGGCGTGAATCTTGAACTCCATGTCTTTTACCGTGGCAAGAGTCATGAAGTTGAGGAAGGTGTACTCGAAATTTTTAACGAATGCAGCCAAGAAATCCGGGCCGGCGGCCACGGCGATAAGCGTCACTCTTCGAATGTGCTCAAAGGAACATCCTCCACTTTCGCAGAGTAGCAACGAGGCCAGAGCTCCAGTTTTTTGGTCATCTGACTGATCTGAGGAGATAATCTCCAAAGCTTTAGTGAGAGGACTTTTTTCTTGCTCGGCGAATAAGGCACCAACAATTGACGCGGTATCCATCTTCATACGAACCTTTTCAGGTTATGTTCTCCACCAAATCCTTTTCAAGACTTGGTTTCTGAACAATTTTGCCTAATCTTTTGCCTTTTCAGAACAAAAGCCTCGGCGGTTGACTGACAATGAACTTTGGCCAATTAGCCAGGTCCTTTACTACCCTACAGTTTTGTTGGGTAAAGTCAAGGAGTTTGGGGAGATTAAAAGCCCCGCGTTTGCAGCAAACGCGGGGCGAATTTTCACTTTTTCTTTTTCTTCAATAGTTCGCCACCAACCGGCAAATTGGGCTTTGGTCCGGCTCGGTGCCGCATCATCAGCCCGAGGGCAAAATGAACAGTCTGCCATGCCGAGTGCCACTCCAAATTGCCGAGCAGACTCTCGCAGAGCATCCGACCAAGCTCCTCGCCCATCAAACCAAACTTCTTGCGATCGGCCTTGATCACTGTGAGGACAAAGTTGATTGTCTCCGCCCGGCCCCACTCACCATCTTTGCCAGAATTGGCTGGAGTGATGAACCTTCGAAAGAGCAACGCCAAATTTTGATCTTTGAGATACTCGTTCAGACCTTTTTCTTTCCCAATCTGAAGAAAAGTAGTAAGGCTTTGTGCTACTGCTTCTTCCAAACCGGGACTAATCGGCTCACCGGCCTCGGAGAGTTCGTTAAGACCAAAAATCATACCGATCGTGCACCCGTGAGAGAAAATCGCCTCATCGCTGGTCGCCGACCCTTGATAGTTCGCGCCAAGACTCTTTAGCCAATCGATGGCTTCCGCCGGATAGCCGAGCATCACCATTGCCACAATGCTTCGAATGGTCAAAACTCGTTTGAAAGGCAGAGAGCCCATAGCGTCCGGACCGTTTTTGTCGGCCAGCCGATGAATAGCCTTTTCCACATTCACAATTTTGGCCGAGAATAGCCCGTCTTCCGCCAGAGCGGCGTAAGCGATACCCATCGGCTCGATAACCAACAGGTCTTTGCACATCAAATCAAAGGCTCGTTTGGCATTTTTCACTGGTATTCCTTTCTTGTTTACCGAACAGGCATAGCCTGTTTTAGGGTCACCCGAGCAATTGTTATTGCCTTAGGGTTTTGGGTTTACCTTCCTCCTCAAGATTACCTCAAACCGAGCCGGAATTAAAGCCAAAAATCAGTAGAAATTTCTCTGGTGTTTTCGTCAATAAATTTAAAATCAATCCTTACATAGTCTTTCGGTAGAACATCGGCCACTTTTTCCGGCCACTCAAGCAGAATCAGATTTTCTTGATTATTTAGTAAATCAGCAAAACCAAGCTTGGCAAGATCACTGCCACGGTCGAGACGGTAGGCGTCAATATGTGTGAGAGTTTTGAAGTTGGGAAGTTTTGAAGTTGGGAAGTTTTGAAGAATAAGTGGGTAGTTTTTCATAATGACAAAAGTGGGGCTGGTGATGTTTTCAGTAATGCCTAAATTTTTCGCAATCAGTTTAACAAAAGCGGTTTTTCCAGATCCTAAATCACCATGTAGACCGACGACCGTCGCGTCGTTTTCTTTTGGTTTAATTTTATTTAAAAAATCTTGGGCGAATTTTTCGGTTTCGGCCAAACTTTTGCTTATAATTCTCATCCAGTGATTGTAGCTAAATTGAACAAAAAGAAAAGCGCATCTTGCGACGCGCTTTGTGAAGAACTGAGTGGCCTAGTCCCGACCGAAGAGCCGGAACACCTTCGTGCTCCCACCCGGGACTCCGTAGTCCTGCGGTCCGAGCCTTTGGCTTACCGACTCGAACCGGACATACGAGGTCGGAGCCGCGCCGTCCGGGACATAAGCCCCGTAGGTCGGCTGACTCACTCGGCTGTAGCCGTAGTAGGAGCCTTTCGAAGTGTTTGGCCTCGAGCCCCAACCGTAAGGTTGGTAGGAGTTGTCCCAAGTGGATGCGCTCACCGACTCCGTAGTCTGGTAAGGCACCCCACTGAACTGGGAGGCGCCGACCGCTCCGTGGGTCGCGGCATACTCGGCGATTTGAGGCCGGTACTCGGTGAAGAGTGGACCAAACCCGGTGGCTTGGCCAACTTTTCGCCAGAACCCGCTTTTGGCAGGAGCGGGCTGTTGCGATACGGCCGGTGACCCGACATAGACCTGCACATTGGCCGGCACCGTCGCCGCCGGAGCAGTGGTGATGTACCCATTCGGAGCTTGATTGCCTCCAAACGGGCGGCTACCACCGAAGCTCCGATGCCCTCCGAATGAGCGCTGATTGGGATACCGGTGGGCTGATCTGCTGCCGACTCGCGTCGGAGCCTGAACAACTGGCACCGTTCCAGACTGCGTGGATGTGAGTCCGGCTGCCGGAATGATTTGCTCTCCGGTCGCAATCTTCGCAGCCATTTCTTTTTCTTGGCGCCGAACTTGCTCACGCTCGAAGAGCTCCTTAACCGTGAGCTCTTTTTGCGGCACGATTTTCGGCCTCGCCGGAGTTTGGTGAACCGCTTTCGGTTCCACCGGCTTCATGACGATTTCCTGATTCACTTCGGCGCCGTGAGCCAGAGCTGACACGAGCAACATTACAACGAACATGAGATTTTTCATCTGGTCCTTTCCTTGTGCCGACTACTAAAAGTCGGCACAAACATGGTTTAGGTTTCTGTATTCCTACCTATAGTATATCAAATTTTAAGACTAAAGTCAACCCCGTTAGAGATCCTCTGTTTAGAATGCTCTAAAAAACCTTATTCAAAGCCATAAAATAGAATGCTGCTACTAGCATATAGCTACGGTCATCTCTGATGACCTATCTCTAACGGGGTCAATAGCAAAGATACGGCTTAGTTGAGCATTAAAAACTGTTGAGAACCTTTACGAATAAGGCATGCGAATATAATAAAAAAACCCCTCACCCGCAAAGGGGTGGGGGGGTGGTTTGGTGCCGGACCGACTCACTGTCGAATCGTAATCCGGTAAAAGACCGAGCCGGGGTCAACCTTGATGGTCCCGTCGGCGTAGGCAGTGTTGCCGATTTTCGCCTCGTAAGGAATTTGGTTGTTCGAGGCCTCCGCCGGAACCTCCTTCTCTTCGCCCGGCTTCAGACTGAATTTCAGCCGCCCGTTATTGAGGGCAATGGCCACGACCTCTTTGGTCCGGTTGATAAACAAGACGCTGTAGTCCGGGCGCCCGGATTTCAACACTGGGACCGGCGCGACCTTGGGCGGAGCGGGCTTCTGCGCCGTTACCGCCGTTTTGGCCGGGGCCGGAGCGGGTTTCGCTTTCGCTGGAGCTGGGGCCGGTTTGGCGACCACCGGGGCCGGAGGCGGGGTATTGTAATAATAGTTGTTCACGACCGGAACCGGCTTTTGGCCCTGGGAGAGCGGGGACTTGCAACCAACAAACACCAGACTCAAACAAAGAACTGCGACATAGTTAACGATTTTCATTGAACACCTTTGGTTGAAGGTTCTCCCGCCACCCTATCACAAAACAAAAAGTTGTCAAGCCCCGCCGGACGTCCTCGGCCGGCGGGGCTTTCCCTCCCCCTTTTTCTTGCGTTGTAAGCCCGTCTAAAAAAAGCTAAAATTAGCCGTATGATTGATTTTAATGACGACAAACAGGAGGAACGAATCAAAACTCTTTTAAGGAAAGAGGCGGAAGATTCCGCCGAATTGCTGTCAGGTAAGTATGGCATCGCCTACGGTAATCTTTTGACCGCCCCGGTTAACAGCGACGCCCTCCGACTTGTGCCGGAGGCGGAAGCACGAGAAGCTAAAATGGCAGTCTTTGACATTTCCGGAAAAAAATTAAAGGTAGCGGTCCTCTCCCCTCAATTCGACAAAACTCTGTTGGTTTTGAAAAAACTCGAAACAGCCGGCTATGCACTAACCCTTTTCATGGTTTCAGCCACAAGCCTGGAAAAAGCCTGGTCGCTTTATGCCACTCTTTCTTACGCCAGCGAATCCAAAGCCGGCGCTCTTGATATTTCCGCCGAGGAAGTCGCTTCGGTTATGAAAGATGTTAAAAATTTAAACGACATCACTTCAAAAATCTATGAACTGTTAAAGGGCACCAAGGGTTTTAAAATTTCAAAAATTTTAGAGGTAATTTTGGCCGGAGCTTTGGCTATCAACGCTTCCGACATCCACATCGAACCGGAAGAAGAGTATGTCCGAATTCGCTTTCGTTTGGACGGTGTTCTAACCGATGTAATTAAATTTGACCGCCAAACTTACCGCTTACTGCTTTCGCGTATTAAATTAATCTCCGGCCTAAAGCTCAATGTCGGTTCAGAAGCCCAGGACGGTCGTTTTAGTGTAGGGGTGAGCGACGCCGATATCGAAATTCGAACTTCGGTTCTGCCCGGTGCCTACGCTGAATCAATCGTGATGCGCGTTTTGAATCCGAAATCAATCTCGGTGCCACTCGAACAACTCGGGATGAGTGAAAAACTTTTGGAATTGGTCAATAAAACCATTAGCAAGCCCAACGGCATGTTGCTCACCACCGGCCCAACCGGTTCCGGTAAAACCACCACGCTCTATGCCCTGCTTCGGAAACTCCACGATCCAAGCATTAAGATAATCACCATTGAAGACCCGATCGAATACCATTTACCGGGAATCGTGCAAACTCAAACCGACAGCGAAAAGGGCTACACTTTCCTTTCTGGCCTAAGGAGCGCTTTGCGACAAGATCCGGATGTCATCATGGTTGGTGAAATCCGAGACAGCGAAACCGCGAGTGTGGCCATCAACTCGGCACTCACCGGCCACTTGGTCTTCTCAACTTTGCACACCAATAATGCCGCCGGGACCTTCACCCGACTGATTGATCTTAAGGTCAACCCAAAAATTATCACTTCAGCTTTGAGTTTAGCGATGGCCCAACGTTTAGTTCGTAAACTTTGTCAGGCTTGCAAGAAGGAGGCGCCGATCGAACCGGCCGACCAAGAATTGTTCAAGAAAATCCTAAGTGAGCTTAAGGATCCGCTCCCACCAATCGAGAAAATGTTTGTGCCGGTCGGCTGTGCTGTCTGCAACAATACCGGCTACAAGGGCCGCGCCGGAGTTTATGAGGCCATCATTACCGATCAGGCGATCGAAAAAGTGGTCGAAGCCAGCCCAAGCGAGCGAGAGATTAAAAAAGCTTCGGTGGCGCAAAATATTCCCGACATGCGACAAGACGGAATTATGAAAATTTTGGCCGGATTGACTTCACTTGAGGAGGTCAAACGAGTGATTGATTTGGAAGCAGAAATGTAAGACTGTCCACAGTTCCTTGCAAGAAAAAGTTTTTGGTGTTGCAGTCGCTATCCCCAGTTGCCAGAGGGCTAAAGCCGTGAATAATGAGAGATAGAAAACGAAAGGCCCCGGTTAAAACGAAATGTTCTAACCGGGGCCCCAAATCCAGATGTTAAATCTCTAAGTAATACTTTTAGCATGACGCCAAAAGCTAAACCGCTTTTACAAGGATAGTATCAGCCTAATATCCGAAGATACGAAACCAAGACGTCCTCTAAAAGAATTTAAAGACCGTGAAATCCATTACTTAGAGATTTAAATTCTGGATTGCCCAGCTTAAAATCTCATGACCCCTATTTCTGGAGCCCATAATGACCGCGTCTCGCCTCTTTCAAATAACAGTGGTAGTCTAGCATAAAACAATTTATATGTCAAGCCTGAATGAAAAAGCCAACAAAATAGCCAAGGAACCGGCCGAGGAAGCATTTTTAGACCAGACCCTGCGTCCAAGTCGTTGGCAGGAATATATTGGCCAAAATTCGGTCAAAGAAAACCTGAAAATTCTCCTCACGGCCGCTAAAGAGCGCAATCACCCGCCGGAGCATATCCTTTTTTACGGGCCACCAGGCTTGGGGAAGACCACCCTTGCTCACCTAATTGCCAAAGAGCTCAATACCCAAATGAAAGTCACCTCCGGACCGGCAATCGAAAAAGTCGGTGATTTAGCATCAATCATCACCAACTTGTCGGCCGGGGATATTCTTTTCATAGACGAAATCCATCGCCTAAATCGCTCCATCGAGGAAATTCTCTATCCGGCGATGGAATCAGGAAGTTTGGATATTATCATAGGCAAAGGACCTTCGGCAAGAACTATCCAACTGGAGCTGCCGCCTTTCACTTTAGTCGCCGCCACAACTCGTGTGGCCATGCTCTCCTCTCCCCTCCGCTCCCGATTCTCCGGCGGAACTTTTCGTTTGGATTTTTACACTGACAAAGAGATTGCCGAGATTATTAAAAGATCGGCCAAAATTTTGGGAGTTGAAATCAGCGACCAGGCAATTTTTGAAATCGCCAAACGAAGCCGCTTTACGCCACGAACTGCCAACTACCTCTTGAAGCGCTGTCGAGATTTTGCTCAAGTTAAAAAGGGCGAACTCAATGAAAAGAGCGCGCTTGAAGCTTTAAGTCTTTTGGGAGTAGATGAAGCCGGCTTAAATGGCGCCGACCGAAATTTGCTGATAACTTTGATTGAAAAATTTGGCGGAGGGCCGGTCGGTTTAAATACTCTGTCGGCCGCTCTTTCAGAAGAGGAAGCCACGATTGAAGAAGTCCACGAACCGTATTTATTGCAACTCGGTTTTCTCGAACGGACTCCGCGTGGCCGAACCGCGACCACGAAAGCCTATAATCACTTGAAGCTGAAAGGTTCCGGGAAACTGCTGTGAAAATAGATTCAAGAAAAAAATAGATTCACGAATTTAGATTCAAGATTCAAGAATGAAAAAACGCGGACAGCCGCGTTTTGTTTTTACCTCACTGGCGAAGCATTTGTATCAAGTAGTCCACTGCCAAGGAAAAGGCGAACAGGCTAGCTGCGAGTGCGAGCCAATACCCGGTATCGAACTTCTTCCGGTAGAATGGTGGAAACTTGGAACAAAATGTTTCCCACTTCTCGGCGAAAAACTGGTCAAGATAAGCCTTGCTTAAACATTTCACAATAAGCCTTTCATTTAAAGAACTTTCCATTATTATAGCACTCAGAGAAAAGGCCAGGATGGTACTGACCCGACTCATCGGCTATGGGAAAAGTCGACTAAGTGTCGTCACCGTTATCGCAACCCAAGCGGCAAAAACAAAGGCGAGACCGGCACCTTTTCCATTAAGTAGCGGTCCCCAATGCCTCAACATAAATGCTGGCCATTTTGGCTTCATACTTTACCTTTCATTTAAATGAACTGTTTTTAAAAGTATAGCACCAGTACGAATATTTAAAAGGCCGGAAACGCAGATGCGTTTCCGGCCAAGAAGCACGGTAGAAAATCTAGATGGTTATCACCTCGCGAGCCCGTAAGCGTGGAGAGACACGGCCCGCATCATACCAACCGACCTGAAACTCGCCGTTATACCAGCGTGCGCCAGGAACACCACCATCGGAATAGCGCGAACCTGAACAAATCGTGGCCGTAGCCGTATCCAGATGCTTGCCGGTTTCCCTGAAATGTTTGACCTCGTGGAGCATTCGCTCAAGCATGGTCTCGCCACAAATACCTTGTCCTTTGAGCTGATTGGCTGAGAGACTTTTGAGATTCTCGTCGGCCTCTACGCTATCCTTAACCCAAATGGCATAGGGTTCGGTGGGGTGACGCTCATTCTCGGTCACCGAGATGTCCAAGTTGTTAGCGTAGCACTGGCACGGAAAATGCCCAGCACAGGCGTTATAGACATGAGTCATTGACAGTCCTTGGACCACTATGATGAAGCGATTGAATTTCGCACGACGGAAAGGAATTTTGACCTTCCAAAGCAACTGGGTTTTGATACCGAAAACCAAGTCATAAAAACTCTCCCAACCTTTGATCCAATTGATAGTCTCCGGCTCCAAGGCAAATATCTCCGGCTCGCTAAAGCCGTGTTGAAGGGCCGGCACCAGAAGCCCCGGATGCTGAAGGAAAAATCGCTCTTGTTCTTCGGTCAGCGCAACTTTAGGCAAATTCGCCATTATCTTAAGACCAAGGTCGTAGGTGGTTTTTCTGATTTGAGGGGTCTTTTCAACATTTGCGGGTTCTGTATTCATACAGGTTCCTCGTTGATTTACCGGAGCATTTTAAAATGCTTTAGGATTATTTGTTAAGAACAGTCGAAAACAGCTCGAGCTGTAATTCTGTCTACTCCTGTAATATCTTAAACCAATCGACTAGTCAAGTAGCCTGGGGTAAATATTAGGTATAAAGTATAGTGGTCTTTCTTTTACTACTCACTACCCACTACTAACTACTCACTTCCCATGTCCGGTCACAACAAATGGTCAAAAGTAAAAAATAAGAAGGCAGTTTCGGATGCCAAGAAAAGCAAAATCTTTTCCAAATATTCCCGTTTAATCACTTTGGAAGCTAAAAAAGCTAACGGCAACACTTCTTCGCCTGGCTTAAAGAGCATCATTGAAAAAGCTCGCGCCGCTAACATGCCGAGTGATAACATTGATCGTGCCGTGAAAAAGGCTACCGAGGCCGGCTCGCAAAATATGGAGGTAATTGTCTATGAGGCCTATGGCCCAGGCGGAGTAGCTCTCATCATTGACGCTTTGACCGACAATCGCAATAAGGCCGCCCAGGAAATCAAATTTATTCTTTCGGAGCACGGTTCTGCCCTCGCCGCGCCCGGGAGCGCCAGTTGGGCCTTCGAGAAAACCCACGAAGGCTGGATGCCGAAAACCATGGCCCCGATTTCCGAGGAAGATGGCGCCAAGCTTGAGGCTTTGATTGAGGCTTTAGAGGAAAATGATGAGGTCCAAGAGATTTTTACCAACGCTGAGTAAGTTTTTAGTTTCGCTTCGCTTGAAGTTTAGAAGTTCAGAAGTTTAACTTCCCAACTTCCTAACCTCAAAACATCCAAACTCCTATGAGAATCCTCGCGATTGATCCCGGATATGAGCGCGTTGGCGTTGCCGTTTTGGAAAAACTGCCAAAACGAAAAGAAATCGTGGTTTATTCTGAGTGTTTCAAGACTTCAGCCAAAAAACCTTTGGCGGAAAGAATTTTAGAAATTGGCCGGGAGGTTAAATCAGTCATTTCTAAATATGAGCCGAAAGCTTTGGCGATTGAGAAACTTTATTTCGAAACCAATCAGAAAACCGCGATGGGAGTCGCCGAGGCACGCGGGGTTATTATTTACGAAGCCTCAGCGGCTGGTCTGAAAATTTTTGAATACACCCCGCTTCAGGTAAAAATTGCTGTCACCGGCTACGGTAAAAGCGACAAACGGCAAGTAATGGCGATGCTGCCAAAATTGATTGTTCTGACTGACAAAAAACAACAAGATGACGAACTTGACGCGGTGGCCTTGGGGATAACTTGTTTGGCGAGCGAACACGATCTCCACAAGGAGTAAACAGCTTCTCCACAGCTAATCCACAAGAAAACCCCGGCGCCGTTATCGGCGCCGGGGTTTTCATTTTTACTATTCGTAGGTCTCACCAGTATAGTCGTCCTCCTCAACATCTTCCTCATCAATCGCATCTTCAAGACTGATGGTGTCGCTTGTTAGATCATCACTGACAACAGTGTCATCGTCTCGGCTTAAATCTTTTGGATCAAATTCGTCATTCATACCTAGTTTAAATTTTAATTTGCCGCTTCACGGCCTGATATGCCTACTTTTTACCAAATCTAATATTTTTTGCAAACTAGAAAAAAACAGCTCCCTGTGGATAACTGTTTTTTCCTTACTTTTCAACCTCGATTTTAATAAATCTTTTTTTCCCAATTTTCAGATTAGTGGTTTTTTCCACCTTCGCAGTTGGATTACTAATTCTAGTTTTACCATCCAAATCCTCGATCGCTCCTTCGGAAACCAGACGACGAAATTCGGTTTTTGATTCCACCATCTTCGCTTTGAGTAAAACTTCGGAAAGCAAATCCGGAGCAGTTTTTACCGTCAAAACATTTTCGGGAATCGCTCCGGCTTTAAACGTTGCATTGAAATTTTTCACGGCCCCTTCAGCCGCCTTAGCGTTGTGGTAAATTTTCACCACCTCAAAAGCCAGCCGACTTTTAACCTCCTTAGGGTTAACTCCTTTAGTCAGGCTGCTCACGAGATTTTTAACTTCATTCATCGGCAGAAAAGTTAGGAGCTCCAAACCGATTGGGATCAGGGTGTCCGGCCAGCTCATAATTTTTCCAAACATTTCGTTCGGCGCATCACTTAAAGTCACCATGTTGCCTTCGGTCTTCCCCATTTTCTTGCCAGAGGTGTCTTCCAGCAGTTTGCTGGTGATTACAAACTTTTCTTTGTTTTTGATTTTTTTGAGCAAATCGCGACCAACCAACATGTTAAAGGTTTGATCGTTGCCACCAACTTCCCCGTCAACATCCATCGCCACGGAATCGTAGCCCTGCATCAAAGGATACAGAAACTCATGCAAATAAAGGTCTCGACCCTCACTGATCCTTTGCTGGAACATATCACGTTTAATGGTTTGAGCGTAAGTCAGGTTTGAGGCCAGCTCCAATAGACTGGTTAAGGAAAGTTTGTTGAGCCATTTCGAATTGTAACGAAGTTCGGCCTTGTTGGTGCCGGTAAATTTCAGAATTTTTGAGGCTTGTTTTTTGTAATTTCGGCAGTTTTTCAACACTTCCGCCCGAGTCAGTTTTTGCCGAGTGGCACTTTTGTCGGTCGGGTCGCCAATCATGGCGGTTTGGTCCCCGATTAAAAGAATAACTTGGTGGCCTAAAGCTTGAAATTCAGCGAGCTTCATAATCGGGATGGCATGCCCCAGATGCAGGGTCGGCCCGGTCGGATCGATACCGAGATAAATTTTTAGTTGGCGCCCACTTAGCAAGGCCTTTTTAAGGAATTCCGGGGAAGGAAAAATTCGCTCGACGCCGCGAGTCAAAAGCTCCTCGATCTTATTTGGGTCACGCGACAAAGTCGGCACTCCTTTAAACCATCTGAACATAACCCTAATTTATCACAAAACAAAATATGATACTATGGACGAGCATGAGGTTAACCTTTAAGCGTTTCGAGAAAACCTTCAGAAAAAAAGCTTTCTGGCACTTCGCAGGAGCGGCCGTTTTGGTCTTGGCAGGACTTTTTATTTTTTGGATTTCCACCTTCACTGTGCCGGATTTGCATTTTTTTGAAAGTAACAAAATAGCCGAATCAACTAAAATTTACGACCGGACTGGTGAAGTCTTGCTTTATGATGTTTTCGCCAACACCAGGCGAACCATCATCCCATACGAGGAAATCTCGCGAAACGTTAAGAACGCAACGGTTGCGATTGAGGATAATGAGTTTTACCAGCACCGTGGCATTAAATTCACCTCTATTGCTCGCGCCATTTTGGCAAACATCCTCGGTGGTGGCTTTTCCCAAGGTGGTTCAACGATTACCCAACAGGTTGTTAAGAATTCTATTTTAACTACCGACAAAACCATTTCCAGAAAACTCAAAGAGTGGGTTTTGGCCTGGAAACTTGAGCAACAACTAAACAAAGATCAGATCTTGGCTTTGTATTTAAATGGCGCGCCTTACGGGGGTAGCATTTACGGCGTAGAGGAGGCCAGCAAAACTTATTTTGGAATTTCTTCCCAAAATTTGAGCCTGGCCCAGGCCGCTTATCTCGCCGCGATGCCTCAAGCCCCGAGTTATTACTCTCCTTACGGCTCTCACCGTAAAGATTTGGACTCCAGAAAAAATCTGGTCCTGGCCAAAATGTTGGAGAATAAGTTTATCAGCCAAACTGACTTTGATTCGGCGAGCCAAGAAAAAGTCACCTTTGCACTTCAATCTGATACAGGGATTAAGGCTCCACACTTCTCACTCTATGTTAAACAACAGCTTGAAGAGTTGCTTGGTAAACGCGCCTTGGAACAAAACGGTTACAAGGTAATCACTACTCTCGACTACGGCATGGAAGCCAAAGCCGAAGAAATCGTGAAGCGACACGCACTCCAAAATAAAACCACCTTCAACGCCGAAAACGCCGCCTTGGTGGCAATTGACCCGAAAACCGGCGAGGTTTTGGCGATGGTTGGATCTCGGGACTATTTTGATAAAGAAATTGACGGTAATTTCAATGTGACTTTAGCCCACCGCCAACCCGGCTCGGCTTTTAAACCTTTCGTCTATGCCACAGCTTTTATGAAAGGCTATACGCCGGCCACTACTGTTTTTGATTTGCAGACAGAATTCCAAACTACCTGCAACCCTGACGGCACGCCGATTATTGCGGAGCACGAGTCGGAATGTTATATGCCAGAAAATTATGACGGCAAATTCCGCGGTCCGGTTTCGCTACGAACCGCGCTTATTGAATCACTGAATATTCCTTCAATTAAGGTCCTCTATTTGGCAGGTATCAGAGACTCGCTGAAAGTCGCCAAAGACATGGGAATTTCAAGCCTTGGTAACGCCGACCAGTATGGTTTGACCTTAGTTTTGGGTGGTGGCGAGGTTTCTCTTTTAGAGCTGACCTCTGGCTACAGTGTTTTTGCCAATGATGGTGTAAGAAACGCGCCAATCAGCATTCTACGGGTCGAGGACCCTAATGGACAGGTTGTTTACGAACCGAAAAGAAGTCCGTTCCAAACTATTCCTCAAGATATTGCGAGAGAAATTAGTGACATCCTTTCTGACAACACCGCCAAGACTCGACCTTACATCGATTTTTCGGGTCAGGCGGTCGCCGCCAAGACGGGCACTACCAATGACTACCGAGACGCTTGGGTAATCGGCTACACACCAAATTTAGCAGTTGGCGCATGGGCAGGTAACAACAACAACAGCCCGATGGAAAAGAAGGTGGCTGGTTTTATTATCACCCCTCTTTGGCGAGAGTTTATGCAAGCTGTTTTACCACAGCTTCCCGACGAACAATTTACTAAACCGAATCCAATCGACTCCAACCTAAAACCGCCACTTCGTGGTTTTTGGCAGGGTACCCAAAATTATTTTGTTGATAAGTTATCTGGTAAACTGGCGACCGAATACACCCCAGCTGAACTGCGCGAGGAGAAAGTTGTGCCAGATGTACATTCACTACTTTACTGGGTAGATAGAAACAGCCCTCTAGGCAGCGCGCCTGCCGACCCGACAACAGACCCACAATTTAACCTGTGGGAGGTGCCGGTGCGAAAATGGGTCGCGGATCAACAAATCAAAGAGAAGGATCTATCAATTATCCCTACCCAGCTTGATGATATTCACAAACCGGAGTACGCCCCGCAGATTAGCGTACTTTCGCCACAAAACGGGGCGGTTTTGCGAGCTGACACCCGAGTCACCATCTCGATTTCGGCTAAGTCCAGATTTAATCTCACCAAAGCCGACTACTTTATTAATGGTTCCTTTGCCGGTTCGGCCACCCGGACGCCTTTTAGTTTCTCTTTTGTCCCTAATGAAATCGACAGTGTCAGTGACTTTAACACTTTAAGGGTGGTGGTTTATGACGCGGTTTTGAATCGCGGTGAAGTCTCCAGCAACTTCTTAATTCAAAAATAGTTTAAAGAAATTTTACTTGATATCCAAAATTTTTGGTTTCTGAATTTTTTGTCTGAGTTTTTCCAAAATTTCCTCCTTATGAAGAAAGATTTCGCTCTTCGCCACCGCCGGGGCGGAAATGTTTACAACACCGTTCGCAAAACGGATTGCTTTGCCCTCCAAACTAAAATGCAGCACCTCTTGAACCGCGACTTTAGTCTCTTCAATAATCGCTTGCTCGCCATGACCGAGTTTGGCGAATTTGCTTAGAAAGTTGGAGATATTGAACATTATTTGTTCATTGGCATCACCAAGTAGAGAAAGGAGCGATCGCCCACTGCAGTGATCACCATGGCTCGATTTTGACCGCTAAAAGAGAGATTTATGCTATCGGAGTCAATCGACTGGAAGGAGTCAGAGATGTAGCGGTAGTTAAAATTTACATCAACCTCTTCTCCAGAAAGAGCGGCGTCGAGATTCTGCTCGTTCTCCCCCAACTCCGCAGTCTTTGAGCTAATTTTAAAAGTTTTACTTGTTGGTTTGATTGAGAAATTAATTTGGTTGAACTTTCCGGAAAAAATATTTGAGAGTTTAAGTGCGTTTAATAAGTCTTGTTTTAAAACTGTCGCTTCGGTTTGTTTTTCTTTAGGAATGATTTGTTGATAATCCGGAAACAAACCGTCGACAAGGCGGGTGATGATAGTTAAACCTTCGGCTGAAACCGCCATTTGATTTTTGTCGATTTTAATTTCAACTTCCCCATTAATTTTCTCGAGGAGTCTGACAATCTCGTTGGCGTTTTTAACTGGGACCAAAATAGGGTTAAAGTCTAAGTCTTTTTTGATTTTGATTTTCTTTTCAGCCAGACGGAAGGAGTCGGTAGCGGCAAAAACCAGAGACTCACCGTCACCCCGCAAAGAAACGCTGGCCAATTCCGGCTTCAAACTGTGCCCGGCCGAGCTGTAGGCAACTGAAACTAGTCCTTTAACCAAATCCTTGGCCATCAAAGTAAAAATTTGACCGCTAACAACTTCCGGCAAAGAAGGGAACTCCTCAACAGGCAGAGTCTTAATCAGGGCGGTGTTGTTTGGTGCCACCAGTTTTAGGTTGTTCTGGCTAAGTTCTAAACGGATGTTTTTGCCCCCAGACAAATTGGTGGCAAACGAGGCCAGAGCGGCGGCCGGTACAACTGTCCGGCCGGCCTCCTCAACTTTGGCCGGCAAAACAAACTCGGCTGCGACATCAAGGTTAGTGGCTTTTAAAACCAGACTGCCTTTTTCCGCTTCAATTAAAATTCCAGAAAGAACCGGCAGAGTTTGGTGCTTGCCTGCGATCTTCTCCAGTTTGTTTAAAACTTCCGCCAACAAATCTTTTGAACAGTCTGCTTTCATATTTAGTAATATAATCTTTTATTATGATTAGCTCTGGGGATATGTTGATAATTTTTTAAACCTCTTCGTTGAGCCAGTTTTTGATTTTTCTTGTCCTTTTTTGAAACTAACTCTTTGTGGGGTTTGGTGAGAGGAAAAAGTTTCTTCTTTTTCTCTACCTCTTACCAACAAACAATGAAGTGGCTACTAACAACTTATTAGATGGGTTATCCAGAACTTATCCTCACCCTATCATCGCTTTTAACTGGTTGATTTCCTGGGCCAAAATGTTGTTGTCGCGTAATTCGTTCTTAATCTTTTCGCATGAGTGGATAACTGTGGTGTGGTCGCGACCACCCATTTTTTCACCAATCGAAGGGTAAGAAATGTTTAGCTCTTCTCTCAAAAAATACATAATCACCTGGCGTGGCTTAACCACCTCCTTTCTACGGGTCTTCTCGTAGATGCTACCCTCCTCCACATTATAAAAGTCGGCAATCGTCTTAATTACATCTTTAACTGAAACAGATTTTTTGGGCCGGCTGTTGTTTTTAATTAAGTTTTTAATCTCTAAGATTGAAAGATCCTTCCCTCTTAATTGGGTTTGGCAGATAATCAAGTTCAAAACCCCTTCTAATTCCCGAATGTTGCCTTCCACTGTAGTGGCTAAAAACTCAATAATGTCTGGGGCGAGGGAAAAATTCATCAAACCGGATTTGGTTTTCAAAATTTGGAGTCGCGATTCAAAGTCGGGCGGGTAAATTTCAACAATCATGCCGGCGTTAAATCTGGACCGCAGGCGATCTTGCAGGTCGAGCATCAAGTTCGGGTGTTTGTCAGCCGAGAAAATAATCTGCTTATTGTTATCGTAAAGAGTGTTGAACAAATGGAAGAGCTCCTCCTGGGTTTTGTCTTTGTTGGAGATGAATTGGACATCATCCATAATTAAAACATCATATTTTCGGTATTTTTCCTTGAAAACATTGGCTTTTCCGGTGTTTAGGGAGTTAACAAAATCTACCGCAAACCTCTCTGAGGTCAGATAAAAAATCTTCTTCCCTTCCAAAGTGGTCTTAATGTGGTTGCCGATGGCCTGAATTAGGTGAGTTTTGCCGTGGCCAGTCGAACCATAAATAAAAAGCGGGTTGTAAGCCAAAGGCTTCTTTAAAATTGCCTGGGAGGCGGCGTGAGCGAATTCGTTGAACGGACCGACCACGAAAGTTGAAAAGGTGTAACGAGGGTTCAAGTTGTCGTCTTTGTTGATGTAGAAGTCTTGAAGGGGTAATTCGTTGCCGGGGGCCATTCTTGGCAAGGCCTGTGGCGCGTCAGCTTGCCCTCTCCGGCCGTCACTCTTGGCCACTACATACTCCAAAGAGCGGATGCGCTCATCAAGACCTCTTAAAGACTTTAAAATCAATTGGTGATACTTTTTTGAGAGCCAGTCCTTAACAAAAGCGTTCGGAACCCCTAAATAGGCCGCACCCTCGTCTACTTTGTCGATAAAAGTGTCCTTAAACCAAGTTGTGAAGTTGGCTTTTGAAACCGAAAGTTCCACTTCTATCAAAACTCGATCCCAGAGTGACTTGTTGTCGAACATAATTGGAGGCATAAAGGATTTTAGTGGGTAAAGTATATATCTATCCAAGCGATTATAACACTTGTGGACAAGGTTAAATTATGTTAATAATATGTGTATAAGCTGTTAATAATTTATTTGAGTTTTTCTCTGCCAACAGGTAGGGTTAAGACTTAATTTTTAAAAAAATGTCTTTCACTTATAATCCCAAAAAACGAAAACGCGCCAAGTCTCACGGATTTTTGGTACGCTCCAAGTCGACCGGTGGCCGGAAAGTTCTCAAACAACGCCGCCAAAAAGGACGAAAGAAAATCTCGGTCTAAATTTCGTCACCCGATTTTATGTTGGCCCGAAGTCAAAAAGTCTCCAAACAACTTTTCGGGGAAATTCTTAAATCTGGCAGAAACTTCCACTCCCCCAACCTTTCCCTACGCTTGTTGCAAAGCTTCGAGGGTAGAAAGGTAAGTTTTGTTGTTGCTAAAAAAGTTGCCGATTCCGCAGTGAAAAGGAATTTACTGAAGAGGCGCGGGTATTCAATTGTTCGGAAACTTCTTCCCAACCTAAGGGAAAATTTCTCGGCGGTATTTTTTTTAAAGCCAGGTGTCGGAAAACTTAATTTTAAAGGGATGAAGAAAGAAATCGAGGATATTTTAGCCTCAGCCGGACTGCGGGTGGCTTAGTTTGAAAAAACTCCCAAAATAAGCTAAGATAGGTCGATGATTTCGACCTTGTTTCAAGCCATTTTTTACAAACCGCTATACAACGGGTTAATTTTTTTATTCCATGTTCTCCCATGGGCAGATGCCGGTTTAATTGTGATTTTGTTTACTGTCTTGGTAAAACTAATCCTTTTCCCTCTTTCCAAGAAGTCAGTCGAGACTCAGATGATTATGAAAAAAATCCAACCAGAGCTCGACGCTTTAAAAAATAAACATAAAGATAACCGCGAGGAGCAGGCTCGCGCGATGATGGCTCTCTATAAAGAGAAAAAGCTTAATCCGCTTGCCGGAATATTTTTGGTCATAATTCAGATTCCAATCATTCTCGCTCTTTACTGGGTCTTTTTAAATGGCGGTTTGCCACAGGTTAATGCTGGCTTGCTTTACAACTTTGTTCCAGTGCCGGATTTAATCAGCATGAATTTTTTTGGACTTTTAGACATCTCGCAGAAAAGTATTTTCGTTGCCCTTTTGGCCGGTGTCAGTCAGTTTTTCCAAATGCGTTATGCCTTGCCGGCCACTCCGGCCAAATCCGACAAACCTTCCTTCAAAGATGACTTGGCTCGGAGCATGAGCATGCAGATGAAGTACGTAATGCCGGTTTTCATTATCATCATTGCCTACCAACTGCCGGCCGTGGTCGGATTTTACTGGGTGACTAGCAATCTCTTTGCAATTGGCCAGGAAATCGTGGTGCGACGGCGTTATCGACTTGACCAAAAGCCCGCCTAGGCGTAGAAATAAGCTATGGAACCGAAAGTTAAAACAATCATTGAGGAACTGCTTAAGAAACTTTCGATTGAGACTGAAAGCATTGAACTTGTAAATCATCAAATTCTAAAAAGGCCGATTTTTGTGGTTCGCAGCAAAGAGTCAGGTCTTTTAATCGGACAAGGAGGTGAACACTTTACCGCTTTCAATCACCTGGTGAGAAAATTGGCCGGCAAACAGCTGGGTGAGGACGAGACTGAATTTTCGGTTGATGTTAATGATTATCAAGAGTCGATGCTCAATCGTTTGCGCGCTAAAGCAAAAATCATGGCAGACCGTGCCGTCTCCTTCAAAAGTAGTATCGAGATGGACCCAATGACCTCGTTTGAGAGGATGTTGGTTCACACACTGTTGGAATCTGAACCGAATGTTGTCACCGAATCAACTGGAATGGGTCAGGGTCGAAGGGTGGTCATCAAATATATTGAAAACAAAGAGCCGGCCGAGTTGGCGCAGGAGTTTTAAAAAAGAGGCACTCGCCTCTTTTTTGTTTATTCTCTAACTGTAAGTTGTGAGTCTCATTGCAGTTCCAAAAGCCAGAGACTCAAGTCTTTTTTGTTGATGAAAATTAGACTCTTTTTGTCTGGGCTTAGCACTGGTGAAATGACATCAAAATCTTCCCCTGCCGTGAGACTAAGGGATATTGTGAGATTGGTGGTTAATGTGGCGGTATTCACTTCCCAAAGCGAATCCCTGAAAGAGACAGCACCCCGGTACCAACTGTCAGGATAGACCCCTTCGGGGATAGAGTCCGGCACAGCACAGTAGACAGCCTGGTCATCCTTCCAAACACATTTTTCTGGCAAAGTGCTGATTGGTAGGCTGTTTAGACTGTTGTCCTTCTGTCTCCATGTGCCGATTGTTAGTCCGTTGCCACCAATAAGGGCCAGATCGGCTTTTGCGTTCGCTAAGGCAGTGAGCCCTTTAAAACCTTCCGCAATTTTTTTAATCTCGCTGGTTTTTGAGTTTAGCAGGTAGGCAAAACCCGGTGAAGTACCGCTCGGTTTATTTGTAAGCAGGATAAAAGTGTCGTTTGGCCAAGAGGCCAACCATTCCGATAAAAGTGAAGAGAAAATGTTGATTCGGCTCTTACCACTCTTTTGCCAAACATAACCGGTGGCACCGGCGGTCTCTCGCGACAAGTAGAAAGCCTTATCGCCGGCGGGGTTCGTTGCCAGGCTTGAGATGTTTTTTGGCAGGAAAGTTCCAATAAAATCCTGACCGGTAGTTGAAGCCAGTTTTATTTCATAGGTTTCAATGCTCGGGCTAGTCTCTCCTTTTAAGTATCTGGCATATACAGTGTTGCCGTCGGGGCTCCAAACGGCCTCATAAACCTTAGGAATTGTCGTGTTAGAAATTCGCTCCGGCTCTCGGTCGGTGGCGAGCATCTCATAAATGTGGCCGGTACTTCGGTCGGTAAAGCGGATGTCACTAGTATTGTTTTTAGAGAAAATGATTGCTCCCGCTGTCGGTGAGGCCCAGATTTTCCTCAATTTAGGCAAAGGTTCGGTCGAGGGCAGTTCGGTCGAAGGCAAGGTGGTAGTACTGACCCCTAATCCGCCACCAGTCCCGCCAGTTATCGGTGGTAGGTCCTGATTGCCGAAAGGCATAAAGATGGAAAGCCCGTTGTCTTGCACAAATTTCTGGCCAGTCGGAGTTTGCAAAAAGAAGTAGCCGAAGATAGCGATGGCTATTATTAAGATTAATATTATTATAAGAACCCAAATAACTTTTTTTGACATTTTAATTAGTTTGGATATTGGTTAAGTCTGGCGACGGTTTCCTGGTGAATTCGGTCCGCGTCGGCTCCATAACCGTTTCTGTCCAGAAAAGTTGTCAACTCCTTGAGTTTCTCCAGAATTGCCACACGGTTAGTTGCGACCTGATTTTTAAGTCCGTTTGAAAAGTTCTCCTGAAGTTTTGGGAATTCAGTCGCGAAAAAACTTTGAGTGTCGGCGATATGGGCGGTTTTTTGTTCGTCTAGTCTGGTCTGCTTAACTTGCTCGGCTTGGTTTAATAAATCAATTGCCTCTTCCTCAGTTTGGGCTACTTCAATTTTGGCGTTAATGTCCGAGATTTGTCGGTTGGCTTGAGCGTTGGCCAGGCGGTCGGCTTCATTCATCGCTGCGTCACTACCAATCGGTTCCACCCTATGAGAAGTTATGTTCCCAGGGTTTAAAATAGTATTAGGGATGGTGATAATTTGTTTGTTGATTGTCTGGAGGATGAGGTAGGATGCTAGGACCAAAACTAGACCATAAATCGCTTGAGTCCACTTCTCTTTCCCTTCTTGTTTGTCGGTGATTGCGTCGGTTGAGAGATATTGAAAGCCGCCCCAAACAATCATTAAGACGGCCAAGATAATCGCTAGACCGATTACAGTGGAGAAAAACCTAGTGAGATATTCACCAAAAGTGATACCACCGGTGCTGCCAGTAGGAAGCCCTAAAAAAGACGGCTCCAAAGGGATATAATTGACAGGTTCAGCGGCTTGAGCAGTAATGACTGAAGAACTGAAAAGAAAAACCACATAAATTATTAAAAAAGTCTGCCGTAAATTTTTAGACATTTTTTTCATTAGAAGGTTGGGTTAGCACCTTCGCTAGAGAAATTCAAGGTCAAGGTTTGTCGGGCCGATTGATAAATTTTTTGGCTGTTGGTTATTTCCAGGCTCAAAATCGACTGGCCAGTTTGGGCCTTATCATTTCTTAAGGTGACCTCGCCGTTCTCGTTATCTCCTACAATAACACCGTTGAGTTGCCAGTCGTAGGTGGTTTCCAGAGTCGTTTTTTCGTGACCAGAGAAGAAATATGGTTCAGCGGCTAAAGTAATTTCTGAACCGCGTAAAGTAAAGGCAGAGCCCATGGCTTGATGATACATAATGCCGTAGAGCGGGTTGTTCTCATAAAATAAAATACTAGGAGTCAGAGACCTTAATGAGAGACGACTTTCTGCGACTAGTTGACTGTCGGCGGTCATCGCTTGGACACTTATGGTGGTTAGAATTGGCAAGAGCGGGCCGTCAACAATTAAAGTGGATTTGCCATAACCGGAAAGATTGCCCAAAACCTGGTCGTCTTGTTTCCAGGTATAGATTAAATTGCCGGCTGAAATAGTTTTGCCACTCGAATCTTTAAAATTTGGCACCGCAATAATCCTCAAACGGCCCTGGTTGGAGAAAAGGGCCTTGCCTTTATAAAAAGGCGGGGTATAGGTTTGGGCTTCCCACAAAAGGTCCACTTCAGATGGGCGTAAAGCAAAGACTTTGTCGATTGATTCGCCGGTTCTGGCTTTGATGCTTAGGCCAACCGTGGTTAAAGAGCCAACCGCCCCGAGTTTAATTTTGAAAGTTTTGTTGCCGGTCCCCTTTTCCGAGAGCTTGCCGTTTACTGACCAAGTAATTGAAGCTGAATTTAAGTCTACCAAATAACTTTCAACTGAAATCGAAACAGTATCGTAAGCTCTTGGTCGTTCTGGATTTTGAGTGACCGAGAGATTTTGGGTCAAATCGATGGTCTGGGCGGAGGAGAGAGCTCCATTCACCAACAGAAACATCGTGAGAGCAACAAGGATTAGCTTTTTCATAATTAACACTTTCAATTATATCATCAAAGTCTCATTATGTTTTCAAAACTGCGTAATGTTTCAGTCAAATTACCTTATCTTCTGTCCGGAAAAACTCCAGAGGAGTTTTGGTGTAGGTCGTCGCCTGTTTTTATCATTTCTTTGAATTTTTCTCGCCGGCGTTCGTTGCCGGCTTCTACTATATCTGGTCCACCAGGACCAGACTGCAGTTCCGCCAATTTTTCTTCTGGGGTGTCATCGATTGAATCTGGCCCTCGTAAGCTCCTGTCTTTGATTGATCCAGTATCTACGCCACCAAATGCCTTATGGGCGATAGGAGCAGAATTATATTCTTGAGTTGCTGATGTCCCATCTGTATCGCTTTGACCAGAGTCTGGTCCAGACTCCTCGGATTCTTCGCCGTCCTCATCTGCCGGTGTTTCGTCCGGCTTCTCGGATTTACCTTTGGACTTTGAGTGGCCACGTTCCGCCAACTTGCCCACGGCACCAGTTGATTCCTTTAAGGCATTAACCTTATCCTCTGATTTTACCATGATAATTGTCCTGACTACAAAAAATGTCAGGGCCGGCAAAACATTTAATATTGGGACTGCCTCGATTATTATTGAAAACGCCAGCGTACCGGCCTTTTTGCCGATATTTTCACCGTCCAAAAACTTAACTCCCTTTAAAATAAACCAAAAGCCCATAACTAAAAAGCCAGTCAATGAGACCAAATCGCTTAAAACTTGTCCTGCGTAAGGTATAAGATTTACTAGTCCGCCAACTAAATCAAAGAGGAAAAAGGCGGCCGCAATCATCAAGCCGGCAGTAGTGTTGTCGATACGCTCTTTAACAGCCATGTTTAAGAATTAAGCTCGGCGCGAGCCTTTTTGATAGCTAGAATTTGAGATGGGTCCGAAGTGATAATCTGGTCCTCGGTGTATGAAGCGATAGTTTTGATGGCAACATGTTTAAGGCCGACGAAGAAAATCCCTTCCCCGACATCAGATTCCAGAAGTAAATATTTTTCCTCATCTGTTAGGTTAAAGACTTCCTTCAGTCGGTCTATAACGGCCGGTGATTGTTTGAGTAAAATTTGAATTGAGGAGTTGGTGACAATCGGTAAACCGTAAGGCGAACGCAAAAAGTCATCAACATCTTGGGTGATTGTGGCCAGGCCTAAATAATATTTTCGTCCGCGTTTGGCGAGGCTCAAAAGAAACGAGGCGGTATCATCGGATTTCATCATCCACCAAGCCTCGTCAATGACCAGTAGGCGTTTCTTCAGGTGTTTTCTGATGGCATTCCAAATATAATGAGTGACGATGTACATCGCGACTGGTTTGAGCTCCTCCTCCATGTCTCGCAAAGAGAAAACAACAAATTTTTTGTCGATTTCCACATTACTCGGCCGATTGAGGAAACCGGACCAGGTGCCTTTAGTGTATTTGGTGATTCTTTGTACCAACGATTCCCCGCCCTCCATGCCGGCCAAGACCAATTCGAAATCTGAAAGTAGCGGTGGCTCAATATTGGCAAAGTTGGAATCGGGCGAGATGTCTTTCAGGGCGTAGGTTTCGGTAATGGCCCGGTCAATAATCGCGTCTTCTTCCGGGGTAAGCCCACCCATCATGATTCTAAACAAGCCGACCAGGTTGATGATGTTGGAACGCAAAACATCGGCCGGAGACTCGTCTTCGCTCGGCGTCGGTAAATCGAAGGGGTTAATGTGATGTTCGGAAGTTAAGGAAATATTGAAGTATTTGCCACCGGTCGCCTCGGCCATGTATTCGTACTCTTTTTCCGGGTCAATTACGATGACATCGGCGTCAAACATCAGAGTTCGCAAAATTTCCAGTTTAGTCGCGTACGATTTTCCGGCGCCAGATTTGGCGAAGGTAATCGAATTGTAGTTTTCAAGCGAGAAGCGGTCGAAAAGCACCAGACTGGAATTGTGGCGATTAACGCCGTAAAGGATGCCTTTATCTGAAGTTAGGTCGAAAGACACGAACGGGAAAAGACTGGAAAGAGGGGTGGAATTGAGCTTTGAGTGAACCTGGAGTTGGTCGTCGGCAATCGGTAGCGAACTGATATAGCCCTGCTCTTGTTGGAAAAGGGCGGGTTTTACATACACAAGTTTAGACTCGAGAATTGATTTAATTTCTGATTCAATTTTGTCCAACTCATTGTCGTTATCGCCGTAAATGGTGATATAGAGGCCGACATCAAAAAGTTTTTCCTGGGCTTGTTGCAGGCTATCGCGTAGTTGTTCCAAATCGTGATAAGCAGTATCAAGCATCGGGTCTCTCACCAAGCCTTTTGATTCCCTGGCGCTGATCTGGCTCTGCACCTCGGCGACTTTCTTCTGGAATTGGCGCAGAACTTTGACGGTGTCGATTGGGTGCACAAAAATCGAGACATTAAAAACTTTGTCGAGGTTGATGATTGGCGCAAACCAAGATTCCGAAAGGAAACGAGGGTAAGAAATCACAAAAAATGACCGGACAATCTTTTCGCCCAAATTAAGCTCCTTGGGACTGATTTTGAGGGCGGAAGGTGCGATAATATCTTGCAACTCCAAAACTCCGGATTGATAAATTTCCTGTGGCAAAATTGGAGAAATACCTGAGACCGTTTTCTTTTTGGTAAATAAGTTACTTAAGAAACTCATAGGTGTAAATAATCAATAACCAAGAAACAATAACCAAACAAACATCAATAACCAGTCATACAATTATACTATACTTGCTTGTCCTCGCATTTCTTAATAATCGCCGAAAAGATATTTCGCAGTTCAGTCGCTTCCTTAGCGAGGGGCAGTATCACTGGTTTGAAATTAGGATTGGCCGTCTCAATCAAATCAAACCAATGGAGTGTTTCCTTGATTTCCTTGCGGGATATTTTCAAACGGTGGATAAAGTCTCTCTTACCCAGTGAGTCATTAGCTTCACGGTAATTAGCTCCAATAGAGCCGGAAGAACCGACAATTTGTCCCATTAGGCGGTTGTTTATCGGGTCTTTAGGTAATTTCCTGCAAAGTAGGATGGTTTCTTTTGCAAAATCTGTCGTTCGCTTTTCTAAATCAAACTTATGAATCATGGATGTAGATAATCAATAACCAAGAAACAATAACTAAAGTTTTCAGGTTTCTGTTATTGGAGTTTGCTTGGAATTTGTTTCTTGGTGTTTGGTGATTCCAAGTAAAATAGCCACTATTTTACTTGGATCGGTTTTTCGCTCTCACCCGGATTAAAAATTTTGTAGAAAAGCTCGATAACTTCCTCAGTGCCAAGCTGTACCACTCTGATGCCGGATCGAGTCAGCCCTTGGGCCACGACAGAAATTCTTTGGTCGAGCTGGCTCCTGTCTTCCTCGAAGTTTTCCATCGAGGTCTGCGGAGTCACCTTTTCGGTTTTTCGGCCCAGGAGGCCCTTTGAACCCGAACCGAGAACTGATGGGGTGTAAGGAATGACTACAAAAAAGCTTTTGCTCATAATACTGGTGTTTTCGGTAAAATTCTTGATGAACTCGATATATTCTCGGGTCTGGATTTTCATTAAATCCGAAAGCTGTTCTTTGTACCGGCTTTCGAGTAGGGCAATATATGGCCTGATATCTAGTCGGCGTGATTGGATGAAAATTTGTACCGAGAAGTCCAATGAATTCAAAAAGTTTTGGAATTGAGAAATGATAGCTTGCTGTTCATCGGCCGATTTCAACGCAAAATTCAAAGAAGAAGCCAAAAGAATTGCTCTTAAACCGCCATTTTTCAAAACGGCGATGCCGTCTCTGACTTCCTTAATCGGAACAAATCCTTGAGTTGTTTCTGAACTGCTCGCTTTTGCCATAAAGCCATTTTATCATAAAACCCAATAAAGAAGCACCAAATAACAAACACCAAGCTCCAAATAAATCCCAAAACAGAGGAAAATCAAAAAAATATTATGACGATTAGGTCCATTATTTTCCTCGCATGGTCTCGGAAGTCCCAGGGTTCTCAACATTTTTGATGTCCAGGCTCCAGGCCAGATCTTTTAATTTGCTGTCAGAAAGTTTGGGGACATAAAGCCCGGAAACCAGGTCTTCTTCACTGCTCTCCGTCTTCTGGACTACCGGTTTATCTTTTTTCTTCCAAATGTAAAGTTTGTTGCGTAGGAAATATTTGGCCGCGACTTCAATAATATAGGCAAATGGTCTGTTGTTGATCTTATAAAAAGCCAAAGCGATACCAAAGCCCAAGGAGGCAATGATTAGGGGTACGGCCACAAAAATATTAAGGAATCGGTAAAAAATGAAAGCCAAACCAGCGCCACCCAAAAGGTAGATGAACTGTTTCAGGGTGAGAGGCCCAAAAATTTTGTCCTCGATTTCTATGAATTGCGGTGTTTGGAAACGCATAGGAGTTGGTAGTGAGTAGTGGGTAGTGAGTAGTTAGTGAAGTGAGTAAATTAACTTATTTAACATTCGCATGATTTCGTTTAAAAGGTTTTCTATGACAGTATAGCTATTCAAATTACCGAAAGATAGTCTTTTGGCTAATTCCAGCTGAGTTTCCAGTTCTGCTCCAGACCCATAAGAGATGTGTAGAAATTGAATAAATTCTTTCGTCCCCTTCCTGCGTTGTCCTTCGGCGATATTCGATGGGATTGCAATTACGGCCCGTTTGATTTGTGAAGACAAGCCATAGACCTCGTCTCTTGGGAACTCTTTGGTTAAATTATAAATCAAAGTGGCCAGCTCCATAGACTTTTGCCAAACAATCAGATCTTTGTAAGTTTTGACTTGCATTTTAACTACTCACTACCCACTACTCACTACAAACTAGCTTACCGGTTCTCTATACGGATCAACTGTCCCATATTGCTTCTTCAGCATTGAGGGTGGAGTTGGTGGTTTCGGAGCAACTGGCGGCAATTTTGAAGGTTCTGGCTCAATGATTTTAGTTTCTTTAGCGATATGGACAACTTTACTCATTTTATCCTCAAGGATATTTACTCCCATGCTTTCCACTTTTAGTTTTGCCGATGTTTCGAGTGGGGCTTTCGTTATTTCAGGTGATTTTGGCCAAGCGTTGATTTCTGCCGGTGCATTCCCCATCGGTCCGGTCGGCAAGTTGACTGGCGCCGGTGCGGTCGCCGGTTTGCTTTCGCTAAGTAAGGTTTGCTTATCGGCGGTGACTGCTCCGGGTTCCTCAATCCCCTTCAACACATCTTCGTGGTTTAAGGTGGTGGTTGATTCACTGTCCCATTCCGGCTTGATTTCTTTTTCTTGAATTTTCCGGAGCGATTCTCGGATTGGCAAAAAGATTTGCTCGTTTACTTGAGCGACAATCTTTTGAGCGGTTGTTGAGTTGACTCCGAGTTCGTGTTCGATTTCTTTGGCGAAACTCACGGATTTAATGACACCGAGCATTACCAGACCAACCATTTGACCAAGGGTACCCATTTTATCAATCATCAAGCCGTTATCTTTGCCGATTTTTTGAACAGCGTTGGCGGAGTCAACCGAAAACATCGCTTCCTGAACATCTTTTGGCAGGGTTTTATAAATTTCGTTTAGTTTTGTTGAGTCGTATCTCATGTTTTAGGTTTTATGCCCACAAAACACTACCAGGGCCACTATCCATGAAGGTGTGGGTAGGTGTGCCTACAGCACCAAGGTTCAAAATGTGTTGTCTAATTGCGCGACGGTCAGCCTGAGTAATGTCGGGGTTGTTCTGTAGATTTTTAAGCTGTTCTGGTTCCAGGCTCTGAGCAGCGGTTGAGTTGTTAACAAAAATCTTTGGATCAATAGACTTAAACTGGTCCTTGTCTAAATTACTGACAATTCCAGGGATAGCAGCAGGATTGGTTGTTGCGAGATTGGAAATTGACTGGCCCAATCTGGCGTTATCAGCTTTGACCTGTGCCTGAGCTTTAACTTTACGATCCTCCTCGGCCTCCTTTGCTAGTTCTTTTGCTGTTCTTGGTTTTCCAACATCGCCAACAAGACTGCTTATACCCCCACCGGCCATCGTTGTTGCCCTGAGGTCAAAGCTAGACTGGCCGACAGCATTCGTGGCTTTGAGTGCTAACCTGCTGGCGGCGCCAACGGCCCCAGATTTGGCAGCCATACCCTGCGCAAATTTACTGCCGCCAAAAGATTGAGCGACTTTGCCGAAGGTTGTTCTGCCGAAGGCTCCCGCCATCCCAAACGACATCTTGCCGGCCGCCTTCTGTGCCATATCGGCCCCGTGAGCGCCCATTCTCTTGGCAATAATCAAAGAAGAAAGCATCAGGATAATCAGAATTACATAATTCATAATTATCGAGACACTGGTTAAAGCCATTCCTCCGAAAGCGTCGGTAAAAGAGGCACCGGCCGGTACAGGAATCATCGTTTGGATACCTCCGAGAGCCTTCAAAACGACATAGGTCATAACCAAGTAGGCCGGAGCAAAAAATGACTGATTGAAAAGTTGGGTCCACCATTCTTCAGAATAACTTTGGGTTTTGGGTATGAGAGAGCCGATAAAAGCGATTGGTGAAAGAATCATCAGGAGTATCAAAACTACCGTTCGCACGGTAAAGAGAATCGCGGCGGCCGCGAAGACGAAAGCCGCCACCAAGAGCAAGATTATGCCCATTATCATCACGATAATTTTCTTCGAAGCAATACCGGCTGTATCTCGAAGGACACTTTTATCGCCAGAGCCCGGGTCGTAGGTGCTCGAAAGTTGCAAGCCATACATAAATTGGCTCGAGATGTTGTCCAAATAAAAATCTGGGTTAGATATATCAGTAGTATAGTTTGGCCGAATGGCTTTATAAAATTGTAAGGCCACCACATTTGAAGCGTCAATCACTACCCGACTGATAAAGAGGCTGAAGTTGATAAGCAGGGCGACCACAATCAATCGCGTGATTAAATTTTTATCAACCGGCAAGCTGATAATCATTCTAATACCGTAATAAAGGAGGATGAAAATGAAGAAAACATTGGCCAGGTCGCGGAAAATTGTCCAGCCGATAGTGACAATATTAGTTCTCGACAAGAGGGTGGCCAAGTTCAAACTGTAGTAGACAGAAAGGTCGAGCAGGGCGCCGGAGACCCAAGTAATCCTCGCGACTAGCCAGAGGATGATGTAAGTGACCGACGACATAAATTTATCGAAGACTCCGCTTGCCACTGTGCTGATTAGTCCACCCTCTCCACCCGGGGTGTCAGACGAACCTCCGGCTGTAGCCGCCAAAGCATGGTCGGTGTTTATCAGTAAAGGTGAAAAGGCCAAACCGCAAAGGATTACGGCAATCAGGATATATGGCAGATATTTTTTGAGTCTGGTCATTTTTTATTATTGAGTTGCTCCCCAACCGCCTTGGGCTTGTCTGTCAGCAAAAGGGAAGTTGGCACAAGCTTCAATCTTTGTTGAAATACCTGGCGTACCTTGTGGACCTGGTGTTCCGTCCATTAATGTTGCCATCTGAGGACGAACTACGGAGTCGCGTTCGTATTCGGCGTCAAGTAAGCTGTCTTCTCGGTGTAAATCATTTCGACTAGTCAGGGCTTGATATTGGTTTGACAGTTGTTGAGCTTTGCCTAACAACTGGACATTGGCGTTCGCGTCTGCCAGGCTCAAGTCTGCTCTAAGTGAGCCGTCAGCATTGATAAACAACTCATTTTGAGCCAGGGTTGTGTTGATTTCGGTCTGAAGAGCAATTAAACCGGTTTTAATTGTTTGGGCGGTGGCTATGTCTAGTTCAATCGGGGCTTTTAGTGGGGTAATTGCTTGTTGGATTGTCGTCTCGGCGGCGGTCATCCTAGATCGGGCAGTCGCAGCCTCTGTTTGGGTCAAGCCATTGATTAGGGTGTTGCTCTGGACTTGGTAGACCTGTTGGTTGTTGCAGTATTGTCCTTCATATTGTACGTTGCCAATCAAACAGTAGATGCGAGTTTGGGTTTGGTTTTGGGTAATGATTTGTGTGCCGTTTACTTTTTCGTCATAACATCTTCTTAAGTAAATAACCGAATCTTCCGTGGTGTTTAGAATGTTTAAGGATGATATCTTGGTGGCGATGTACCTAATTTCGTTGCTAATCATATTGTCAAGCTCAGCTTTCACACCAGTCATGATATTTTTCAATGAGGCGTTGTCCTGGACTCGGGCAAGGTCTGAAGTTAAGGGTGCTCCTCCACCTGTTGACGCTTGGCTTGCTCCTTTTAGACCCCCTGTGTTACCTACCGTGTTAGGTCTATTTGACCCGCCGCCTGCCACTTGAGTAACCATCTGGACTACCAAGGCATTTACGATTTCATTGAAGTCGTCGGCCAAGTTGAGCTGGTCGATACCGGAACCCAAGGCTTTTTTGAGTTGGTCATTAATCACGCTACCAGGAGTGGCGATGTCACAAGTCTGTTGGCGTCTAACCTGGCCGGCACCGCTGTTTACCGGTCCGACAAATCCCGAGCCGACGGCGTTCGCGGTTGTTCCCGGCAAAGTTGGGCCGACGAAACCGGAGTCGCCCGGCAGAGGGACATCGCGACAATTAGTTTCCCAAGATAGAAAACCGCCACCCCAGTCAAGTTTCTTTGACTCCAAAATTCTCTGGCCGGCGATGCGAATTTCCAATTCGTTTTGTGATTCCAAATAGGCGCCAAAAACATTATTCTGCGGTTGATTGGTGAGAGTCAGCCAACTACCCCAACCACCATTTCTAAAGTTGCCATCGGTAAAACCGGAGACGCTGTTTCTCACATTGTTGACAACGCCGGTAAAAGAACAGGTCACTTTGTCATAGAAAGGTCGATACTTTAAACCTAAAGCCAAACGGATGTCGAGGCGGAAAGGGTCGCAAAGGAAGCCAAGCTCCGAACCTTCGATCAAGTCGCCGGCAATTCGGTCGGCGGTATTGATTAAGAATTGTGTGGGATTGGTGACGAAGGCCGGACTGCCGTTAAAACCAGAGTTAATCCAGTTGACGATGCTCGTTGTCAGTTGGCGGGCGATGCCTTTGGCTACGGTGTAAGCGATGTTGTTTAAAACATAAGTTCTCACTTTCTCGGCATTGGTAGAGAAAGCGGTGGCGGTGTTTTTGACTAAGTTTTTGGCGTCACCTACAGGGACGACACTACCAAGCCCACCTGCATCTTGGGCATTAGCAGAATTCGCCGAAGTCGCGAAAACCATTGGCATTACAAAAGCCAAAACAAGCAACCCGGTAAGGAATTTTTTACCAATTTTCCAAAATGTTTGGGTCATTCTTGTTCCTGTATGGCTAAATTTTAACACGAAAAGGTTTTTAAATAGCTAAAAGTTGCCCACAAGCGCGTTCCCTGGGGCGGTCGGTTCGAAAACGATGCCCTTAACCTGGAAAAAGCTCCTGAAAGCGGTCAAGCTTGATTGCAAAGAGGTGACAGCGCCCTCGTAATTATTGATTCCTGACAAAGCGGCGATCGGGTCAGTAAAGAATTGTCGCAAAGTTTTGATATTAACCAAGACTTTTTCCAAACTATTGATGAAAGCGATGTGGATTGAGATGGCCCCTGTTGGAACTTCTATAGTCAAAACAGCTTTGATCAAATCTTGGTAGCCGGTGATTATTGGGTCCAGCTCTCCGATTTTGTTCTCATCTCCGGACTGGGCCGCTTCGTTTAAAATCGTAATCTCGTTTCGGGTGTTTTTCGGACTAGACGAAATAATGGCCCCGCCAAGCAGGTTGCCATAATTTTTTAAGGCAGCTGCCGAATTGTCTTGGCTCACCTTTAGCTCGGCTGAAGAATGAACTTTAGCAGAAATAGTCGTCTGGTTCTCCGCCAACATACTATTGATAATGATTTCTTGACTCTTTGGGTCCAAAGTCTCACTGCCCTGCTTGAAAGCTAAATAACGGGCAAAAAGTTCGCGCGAGAATTTGTCAGTCTGGCTAAGTTCCTCGTTTGCGGAGATGTTAGTGACTTGTGTGATGTCGTCCGATTTTTGCAAGATATCGTTTGGTCCCTGAATCAAGGGATTTCTTCCGGCCTTGACTTCGTCACTATCATTTGTGCCATCGCCGTCAGTATCAGGATTCATTGGGTCAGTCCCCCAAAGTGACTCTTCCCAGTCTTTCAAACCATCACGATCAGAATCTTTTTCTGTCACCAGACTAGCCACTTGTTTCAAGCCACTGCTATCAGAGACGATATTTTGTTGACTGTCTTTGCTAACGGAGAAATACCAAGTTCCGCCGACAATCAAAAGTGCCAGAACAATGCTTGCCCATAAAGTGAGCCGATTGTTTTTCATCAGCTAATTATATCAAGCGTTTTAAAGTTTTCCTAAAACGATAAAGCGAGGGGTGGTGTATAATATAAATGTTATGGTAAATGTAATAAAAAAATTACTCACGGTTTCTCTTTTGGCACTAGCTTTGGTTTTATTAATCTCGTCAGCAACCGATTCTCAGGCTGCCGGCAACGAGACTCCTTTTGGGGGCATGCACCTGCTCACAATGGGTTCAAGTGTTTGTACTTGTAGTGGCAACTCCCATTGGATTTTGGATTATAGAACCAATTCAGTTATCAAACTTTATTATGCCCAAGGAGATTCAAAGTTATATCCGAATAATAATGTTGAAGGTCGTTATCAAGTGGGCACTTATCGCAAAGGCAATGCCCAAGCTTGCAGTATCAGGGTTTATACATCGTGTGTCGATCTTCAAAATGACGGCACCTACGGCAGTAAGCCGGGCACGGGTACAACCAGGTAAAGATAAGTTGGCGGTGTTTCCTTGCGTATCAGGCGATTAGTTTGGCCAGCTGTTGCCAGTCTTTGATTTTCAGGTCCTCGGCTCGGATGGTTGGGGACAATTCCAACTGCCCTAGAATTTTTGTAATCTTCTCCCTCTTATAACTGCCGGCCAAGTTGGCGACTAGCTGTTTTCTTTTATGGGCAAATCCAAGATGAATCAATTTGAAAAAAATCTTTTCACTGCAGTCTTTAAAAAAATCTCGCGAGATTTCATCAATGGCTAAAATTGCCGAGTCGACTTTCGGTGGCGGGTTAAAAGAACCGGCCTTAACAGTTTTGATGTATTTTGGTTTGCCAAAAGCCTTGACGCTAAGCGAGAGCAAGCTTTCCTTGTTGTCTCTGGCCAGAATCCGGTCGGCGACCTCTTTCTGCACCAGCAAAACCATTTTTTCCGGCTGATTTTCGGTTTCCAAAAACTTTCTGAAAATCGCACCGGTTAGATAATAAGGGATGTTGGCGATTAGTTTGTAATGAGTAGTGAGTGGTGAGTCGTCAGTCAGAGAAAAGTTAAGAATGTCGGCGCTCACCAGGGTCAGCTCACCGGAAGTTATTTCTTTAGTGAACTTTTGCTGCAAAACCGGCATTAGTCGGCTGTCTTTTTCGACTGCGATGACTCGGCTGGTCTTCTGAAGTAAGGCTCCGGTCAAGACTCCTCGACCGGGCCCGATTTCTAAAATAATTTCATCCTTTTTGATTTGTCCAGCATCTATAATGGCCTTAATCGCGGCTGGCGAATTTAAGAAATGTTGACCCAGTGATTTCCGTGCGTACATCTTAGTTAATCAAAATAAATTATCTTCTCGGCCGGCAAATCCCAATTACGCTCCTCGGCTTCGAGGAAAATATCATCGATATCGGTGATAAATTCTGACGGTGCGTTCATTTGCGACGAACCGAAAATGGTTCGACTGCTGGAATAGGAAAGGAATAGTTTTTTGCGCGCTCTGGTGACGGCCACATAAAACAGGCGGCGTTCCTCTTCTTCCTCCCCCGCCGAAATACGGGCTTCGCCGATTTGGCGGTGTGGGAAGAGATTGTCTTCCAAGCCGGTGATGAAAACGCTATCAAATTCCAAACCCTTGGAAGCGTGGACTGTCATCAGCTTAACAGCTTTTTCATCTTTGACCAGCTCGTCCTGGTCGGTCGCAAGCGCCGCGTCTTCCAAAAGTTTTTCTGTGCCGGTAGGAAGTGGTAAATGATCATAACGAGTTGCCAGAGTGGCGAGTTCTCGTAAGTTTTCTAGACGCTCGTGGTCCTCCTCTGTACCGTTTAGCAACTCTTTTTCCAAACCGATTTCTTGCAAAACAAATTTCACCAACTCAGAAGGAACTTTTAAGCTGACTGCCTCTTTGATGTTGGCCAAGTGCTCTCTAAAATCTTCAACCTTGGCCCGGGTTGCCGGTGGCAAAGTTGCCTCCTGCTTGGCCAAAATTTTTATCAAAGTGACCTTGCCGATGCCCCTTGGTGGAACATTGATAATCCTTTTCAAATCGGCCGAGCTGTCGGGATTTAAAGCACCACGAATAAATGACAGGACATCCTTCACTTCTTTTCGTTCAAAAAAACGCGTGCCTAAAACTTGGTAAGGAATGTTGTGTAGCAGAAAAGCTTCTTCCAAAACTCGCGACTGAAAATTGGCTCGGTAGAGCACAGCGATTTCTCTAGGCGAGGCGCCACTTTGGATTAATTCCAGAGCTTTGTGGGCAACAAACTGAGCTTCATCAGTTTCGTTAATCGAGGCATAAAGGCCAATTTTATCCCCATCGCTTTTGTCGGTAAAAAGTTTTTTGGCAGTCCGGATTTTGTTCTTAGAGATGATTTGGTTGGCGACACTTAAGATATTTTTGGTCGAGCGATAATTTTGTTCCAGCAGGACCACTTTGGTATTTGGGAAATCTTTTTCGAAATGCAAAATGTGGGAAATGTTGGCGCCACGCCAAGCATAAATTAACTGGTCTTCGTCGCCGACGACACAAATATTATTAGTTTCACCGATTAACAATTTGGCAATCTGGTACTGGACCTTGTTGGTGTCCTGATATTCATCAATGTGGATATACTTCCAGATATCTCGGTAATGTCCCCTAACTTCGGCGTCGGTTTTCAATAATTTGGCAGCTTTTAAAAGCAAGTCGTCGAAATCGAGCGATTTTTCAGCTTTCAAAACCTTTTCATAATTTGCCCAGACGGAGGCGACGAGCTCGGAGAAGTAATTTTTCGAACTCTCCGCCTCAAAATCGCTCAAGGTCCTCCCCTCGCCTTTTTGCCAAGAGATCGCATTCAGAAATTTCTTCGGTTCGTAATCTTTTGGATCCAAACCGGCAGACTTTACAGCTTCTTTGACGGCGCGAAGCGAGTCGTTGCGGTCAAAAATTGTAAAATTTCTGGTCAGGCCAAGTTTCAAAGAATTTTCTCTGATGATGTGGACACCGAGCGCATGAAAAGTGCTCACAAAAGGCTGTTCAGAAAAGGCAATTGGTAGATTGAGCTCGGAATCCCCTCTGATTAGACCCATAACCCTTTCCCGCATTTCTTTGGCGGCCTTGTTGGTGAAGGTGATGGCGAGAATTTGATGAGGTGCTACGCCAGATTTAATGAGGTGAAGAATCCGATGGGCGATAGTTTTGGTTTTACCGGCTCCGGCTCCGGCGATGATTAGTAAAGGTCCTTCAAGGGTTGTAGCGGCCTCGTGTTGGCGAGGATTTAGACTTTCTAAGTGGGAAGACATGGGGGAAGTATAAGGTATAAGATAGAAAGTAGAAAGTATTTAAAAAGCCGTGCGAAGCGCACGGCTTAAAAGAGATCTGTCAGTTCAGTCGAGCAAACCACAATTGGTTGCTTTGGCTGTAAACAGTGTAAGAAGCGCCGGGCTTAAACAGTTCGTCCGGCTTTTGTCCAAGGATCAGACCGTCCAGACTGTAGAACTTGCCATCCTCATTGTAGAGTACGGTTTTTCCATCGACAGTGATCACAGCTCTTGGTCGAAAGATCTTGTTTTTGAATGAAACCAGTTCATTAGAGATCGGTTGGCCGTATCTCGGATTATCTGAAAACCTTTCACTCAAGAACCTGCCGGGAGCATAGAAAACTATCGCCGTGAGGACAAGCAGGACTAAACCCGCACTGAATCTGGTTTGCCAATTCCAATTGCGCGTAAGTGCTTGGATTTTGTGAAAGGGCTCACGAATCAAACAATCGAAACCTGATCGATAGACTAGGTAGAACATGAGAAGGCCAACCCAAGAATCAATCGTAAGTAAAACACTGCCGGTGAGTGACAAAAACTCATTTTTCACAAGTTTCCTTTCTTTTTGTTTTAGGACGAGTCTGTGTATAATTATGCATGTCTCTGTTAAAAAGTCAAGAACAGGCACGGCCGCGCGCAACGCGCGGCCGTGCCTGTCTTTGGTTTTTCCTTATGCTCCATGCTCTATGTTCCATTTTCCTAAAGGTGGACAACTGGTTTGACCTTAAAGTCTTTAAAAGCTAGTATGGATATATACCGAAAGGGTTGTTTTGCCGTTTATATGGCTTTGTTGAGCCATATATGTCAGAAATGGCTGTAAATCAGGCTTTCTCGGGAAACTTCGAAGCACGGCTATGTAGAGCCGTAATTTAGGAAATCCTAAAGATAGAAAGGTCAAAGCTTCAAAGTTTTAGAGAGTATAAATTAGGCTTATCTCTAAATCTCTAAAATATTCTGGCTCAACTGGCGCAATCTGTAAGGCCAACCAGATGAAAATATGGCTCAACCAAGGCTTTTCCAAAATGAAGCCGATTTTGGTTTTCTCAACTATTACCGCTACCGTTCTATTTTTAAGTTTGATTTTAGCTCCGCGAACTGCAAACGCGGGGCTTTTAAGTTTTATTTCTAGTTTGGTCAATAATGAGGCTGAGGCCGGAACTAACGGGTCGGTAGTTAATTCTCAAAATATGCCCCTGCTTCAGGCGACCCGGAACCCTAACCCGAGCTTGTCCAAGGGTGGTGACATCACAATCGTGGCAAGCTCCGCCCTACTTTCGGAAGCTGGCCCGGCCGGCACCTTGGCGGACATCGAAGATCCAAAATCAAGTCAGATTAGTGTCTACGTTGTTCATTCTGGCGATTCACTTTCCGGTATTGCTAAAATGTTTGGTGTTTCAGCCAACACGATTATTTGGGCCAACGACATTACCGGTCCGATTCAGGTCGGTCAAAAATTGATTATCCTACCTATCTCCGGTATCAAACACACCGTGGTTAAAGGTGAAACTCTACAGAGCATTGCCAAAAAGTACAAAGGCGACGCGGGTGAAATCAGACAATTTAACGGTTTGGATCAAGGTGCCAGTTTGATAGTTGGTGATACGATAATTATTCCCGATGGTGAAATGGCCGGCTACAGTGTTTCGACAATCAGTAGCACCTCAAAAATCCGTGGCGCAGGTGGTCCAGACTACGGCACCTATTACATTTGGCCGGTTCTTGGTGGCAGAAAAACCCAGGGCTTGCATGGCTATAACGGGATTGATATCGGTGCCTCAAGAGGTACACCAATCATGGCTGCGGCGAGTGGCCAAGTCATCATCAGTCGTTCCTCGGGTTGGAACGGTGGCTACGGCGAATATATCGTTATTGCCCACGCGAACGGTACTCAAACTCTTTATGGGCACCTTGATACCAATGTTGCCTACGAAGGTTCTTATGTCGTGCAAGGCCAGATTATCGGCTATGTCGGTTCTACCGGTCGTTCAACCGGACCGCACTTACACTTCGAAGTCCGAGGCGCGCAAAACCCTTTCAGATAGGTATTGGGTATATAGTATAAGGTATATGGTATGAAGAAAAAGAAATCCAAAAACCGCGTGAGCGGTTTTTTGTGAGTTCTTAATTATCTGGATATTTGTAGATTGGAATAAAATTGGTAGATTGGTATTACATTCTCTGTTTCGGTCGGTACTGCAAAGCTTCGAAAATATGTTCTCGCTCTACCGCGTCGCTTTTTTCTAAATCGGCAATGGTGCGAGCCAACTTTAAAACTCGGTGATAGGACCGGGCCGAGAGGTCCAACTTTTTTGCCGACTTGTTAAACTCATCTTTGACTTCTTTGGCCAAGTCGATCAGCTCAATTACATCTTTGGCGCTCATTTCTCCATTGGTTTTAATTGGTCTCTTAGAATCCTTAAATCGTTTAGCTTGAATTTCTCTGGCTTCAGCAATCTGCTTGCGTACGGTCTTGGTATCAGCGCCACTTTTTTCTCGGCTGGTTAGTGATTCATGATCAACGCTTGAGACTTCAACCCACAAATCAATGCGATCGATAATTGGTCCGGAAATTTTTCTCTTGTACCTTTCAATGTTCGAGGCACTACAAATGCAGGGTTTGCCAGAAATGCCAAAATTACCGCAAGGACAAGGATTCATTGCAGCGATTAAAATAAACTGCGCCGGAAATTGGGCGGTGCCTTTGATTCGGGAAACACTGACCACCCGGTCTTCAAGTGGTTGACGCAGACCATCGATGACTCGTCTTTCAAACTCCGGAAATTCGTCCAAAAACAAAACTCCTCGGTGGGCGAGAGTAATTTCTCCTGGCTTCGGCACTGTACCACCGCCGACAATCGCAACATACGAGGAGGTGTGATGTGGACTTCTAAGTGGTGGCCGAGTCACTAAGGTTTCTTTAAGTGTTCCGGAAACCGAATGGATGGCCGTCACCTCCAAAGCTTCTTCAAAAGAGAGGCTTGGCAAAAGATGGGTAAAAGCTCGGGCCAGCATGGTTTTGCCGGTACCGGGCGGGCCGTACATTGCCAAGTTGTGGCCACCGGCGGCCGAAATCAAAAGTCCTCTTTTGGCGCTTTCTTGACCTTTGATATCTGATAAATCCAAACCCCGCTCCGGCTCCTCATAAATAACTTGGGTTGGTGGAGTGACTTCTAGCTCAAATTTCAAAATTCTCGGGCTCTCATCTGTTTTGTCGAGGCTTTTCTCGATTAGGTGGGCAATAATTTCTAGTAAATTGTCGGCACCAAAAATTTTTATGTCAGAAATTAAAGCACCCTCCGTGGCGTTTTGTTTTGGCAGATAAACTTCCTCAATTCCGCGTTTTTTGGCTTCCGAGACTAGGGCTAAACTGCCGGCAATCGGTTGAAGTTTGCCATCGAGGGATAATTCTCCAAGAAACAGTCTTTTTTCCGGGTTAAAACGAATTAGTTTGGTAGCTAAGAGATAACCCAGAGCAATTGCCAGGTCAAAATTGGCACCCTCCTTTTTGAGTTCCGCCGGTGCGAGCGCTACGACCGTCCTCTGGTTCTTCTGTTTAGGTGAAAGAAAACCGCTGTTCTTGATAGCGGCCGAAATGCGGTCCCTGGCTTCTTCCACCGCTTTGTCCGGCAAGCCGACAATCGAAAAAGAATTCAGGCCTTTTGATAAGTCGGTTTCAACTTTGATAATCGCCGCGTCCAGATAATTTGTCTGGGCGGAAAGAACTCTTGAGAAAGACATAGTAATCAAATAACAAAATCCAAGAAACAATAATCAAACAAATTCCAACCAACTTAATTTTGGTTATTGTCTCTTGGTTATTGGTGTTTCATTTCGTGTGTTCAATACAGGTGGTGGCAGAAGGGTTGGCCTCTAATCGTTTAGGGTCGATGGCTTTTTTGCAGACTTCACAGGTTCCGTAAGTGCCGGCGGTAATCCTGGCGAGCGCGTCTTTGACATTGTTGTAACGGATCTCCAAATCTTTGAGAATGGCGGTGTTGTCTTCAAATTCTTCAATGGTGTCGGCAACTTCATTGCGGTCGGCGCTATCGGCGTCGATGTTTCCCGGTGTAGCTTGCCAATCGGCCGGGTTATTGGGATTTTTTTGGCCAATGCCATTAAGTTCGGTCTCGAGGGTGGCGAGCTCAGCTTCTAATTTGGTTTTGAGTTTTGTTGTATCAATCATTTCGCTATTATACTACAGCGAGCTCACGACACAAATCCACGAATAGTTAAGAACCCTTACAAATAGGGCACACGAATATAAAAGAGGTTAAGAGTTCGCGGGTATTTGTAATCGGTGTCGAGCGCTACCTCACCAACGAAGCGGTGGCAAGGCGTTCCAAAACTTTGCCGAAAGCGTTTTCGCTTGGGGTGATCAAAATTGTCGATTGGTCCAAAATTGAATAAAGGATTCTGGTTCGGCCGGTTGCGGTTCGCAAAATTCTTACATCTTTATTTTTAATTACCGTATCACTAAAGAGCTGGTCGTTGAAAAGCAAAGCGTTCGTGGAGGCGGTGGTTGTGGCGACCGAAGTGTCGTTTGGATAGGCCAAGAGGTCAGAAAAGTCGTAGGCTAAATCTTTTTCCCACTCTAACATTGAGGCGTAAGCCTGCTGGAAGGAATCAACTTTTAAAATCAAAAATGGCCGATTACCATCATAAGAGACCAAACCAAAAAGAAAGTCGTTGGAAATGGTACGCAAAAGCGAGTCGGGGATATTTTTAACCAATAATTTTAAGAATTGCTGGGCTGGTAAAATTTGTTTGCCGGTCGAGGCGTTGGTTTGGGTGAAATAAAAGCCCAAAAATGAGCCGAGTGGTATTTTGCTGTTGGAAACCTCATTCTGCAAAATTAATTTCAGACGGGCCGTGTCGATAAGGTTTAGGTCGATTCCCTTCTGTGATTCGGTTGGAATCAAAGTTTTGATCTCCTCGACTATGACCGTAGTCGGCGGTTTGACCGAATTGACGGCAAAGAAAATCGCCGTGATTCCACCAACGACTAAAATCAAACTGATGATTGTGACGATTAGAGTTGTGTAGGATTTCGGCTCCTCACCGGTGGTAGTTGAGACTCTTTCAATCGGGGTGGCGGCTCGTCTTTGACTTTCGGCGGTGGCGATTGAGACTGTTGAAGTGCCGTGAGATTTCATAAAAGCGGCAACATCACCTTCGTAGGTTCGCAAAGGCTTTAGCTCCGCGTCTTTGTTGTCGTGGTTGCCGTTTAAATCGCTAAAAAACGGGCCGATTGTTTGGCCGTGTAAAGATGTCGGGGTTTCCGGTGTTGTTGGTTTTGGTGGCACCGGGGGTGGTGGCATCGGCTGTGTTGGCGGTTTCGGCGGGATAGCTGAGGTTTCGGGCTTTGGTGTCGCGGAATTACCCCCAAGAAATTGGCTAAGTTCAGGATCCATTTGGAAATTATACGATATAAAGCTTGAAACATGAAGCTTTAAAGTAGACCGGCACACGACACAAATTACGAATGAAAACGAATGACACGAATGGAAAACCGCCAAGTAGTTACATGTAAATGCTTGGCGGTTTTAAACTTTTCAACTTCCAAACTTCTAAACCTCTAAACTTTCCCCGGCTGTTTCACGAAGTTCGGGTCGGCTTGTTTGATTGAGAGACTGATTCGGCCTCGCTCATCGATTTCTTTAACGACGACCGGTACTTTGTCGCCTTCTTTCAGGACGGCGGTGACCCGGTCGACTCGGAAGGGCGCGATTTCAGAAATGTGTACCAAACCTTCGGCGTTGTAGCCGATTCTCACAAAAGCGCCAAAGTCCAAGATTTTTACCACTTCACCTTGGAATTTTTCACCGCGTTTGTATTCGTGTGTCATTTCCTCAATAATCTTTTTCGCTTTTTCAGCTGAACCATTTTTACCGGTAATGAAAATTTTGCCGTCATCCTCGATGTCGATGGCCTCCACTCCAGTTTTTTCCTTGATGTCATTGATGGTCTTGCCACCGGAGCCGATGACGCCGCCAATCTGGTCCGGTTTGATTCTGATGATTAGGATTTTTGGCGCCTTGGCGCAGATTTCCGGTCGCGGTTCCAGGATGGCCTCGGTGATGACTTTCAAAATTTGAATTCGGGCTAGCCGAGCTTTCTCGAGAGCTTCCGGAAAAATGGAAAGCGGAATACCGCCGACTTTCACATCCATCTGCATAGCGGTGATGCCTTCCAGTGTGCCCGCGACTTTAAAATCCATATCGCCATAGTGGTCTTCCGGTCCCTGAATGTCAGTGAGCACTTTATATTTCTTACCGTCCTCGCTAAGCATTAAACCGGAAGCGATGCCGGCCACCGGTTTCTTGATTGGTACACCGCCGTCCATCAAAGCCAGAGTCGAGCCACAGACCGAACCCATTGAAGTCGAACCATTGGAAGAAAGAGCTTCCGAGACCAAACGGATGGTATAAGGAAATTGCTCTTGGTCAGGAATTATTGGCACGAGGGCTTTTTCCGCGAGAGCGCCGTGGCCGATCATTCGGCGGTTGGTGCTACTGGCTCGGCCGGTTTCACCGGTTGAGAATGGTGGGAAGTTGTAATGGTGCATGAAACGCTTTTGTACATTTTTTTCTTCAATTCCGTCAATAATTTGGGTGTCGGAAGGACCACCCAGGGTGAGCGCGGTCAGAATGTGGGTTTGACCTCGATAGAAAATTCCTGAACCGTGAAGAATTGGCGAAATTCCGCCGGCTTGCGCGTAGAGTGGGCGGATTTCATCAATCTTCCTGCCGTCAGCTCGGCGATTATTCTCAATCGCTTCGGTGTGGACGATTTCATTGGTGGCATCTTCAAAGAGATCGATCGGTAGGTTGATATTGGTGCCAGGAAATTTCTCTTCAACCGCCGTGAGCCACTCTTTCTTGAGTGCCTCAATCGAAGTGTCACCCGGCACACCAGTAAAAACTTGCTTCTCGAGTTTAGCGAGCACGATTTCTTTGAAAAGCGGGGTCAGTTCTTTCGGTGTTTCCGGCTTCGGAATTATCAATTTCTTTTTGCCGATTTCTTTGATGATTTTATTTTGAAAATCCTGGACCTTTTCGATTTCTTCGGAAGCAAATTGCAAAGCTTTGGCGACGGTTTCTTCCGGGACTTCGTTGCCACCGAGCTCGATCATGTTGATTTTGCCGTCTTTGCCACAGGCCACAAGTTCAAATTCCAGATTTTTGTCTTCGCGGATTTTGTAGCTGGGATTGATGATGAAGTTGTCATCGCCTTTCATCTTGGCCAAGCGAATTGCGGAAACTGGCCCGTTCCAAGGGATATGCGAGGTTCCAATCGCGAGCGAGGCGCCCCAGATGCCGAGCATATCCGGGTCGTCCTCTTCAATCGAGAGCACCGTGATGATTGATTGGATTTCGTTTCGAATCCAGTGATCGAAAAGCGGGCGGATGGTGCGGTCGACAATTCGGCCGGAGAGGATTGCTTCGTCTGACGGCTTACCTTCCCTTCTCACAAATCGCGAGCCGAGAATTTGACCGGAAGCGTAAAACTTTTCCTCATAATCAACTGTGAGCGGTAAGAAATCTTCGCCATCGCGAGATTCTTTTGACATTACTGCGGTCGCCAACACAACTGTGTTGCCGTAGCGCAACATCACTGAACCGTTAGCCCTTTCGGCCAAGTCGCTGAAGGTTGCGGTCAAAGTCTTGCCGCCGACTATCGTGGAGAATTCTTTTTTCTTCATAGATTGTTGATACCAATCTACAAATTTCATGCCAATCTACTAATATCCGAATGACCTCATTCGTAATTCGTGGATTAGGATAAGATTCGTGGATTAGTATTTTATTTTAATAATGATGACACTATAGCAAAAAGCTGGGGAAATAAAAATGCCCCGCACAGGCTGCCTGTGCGGGGCGGGAATCAAGTTTCTTTAACAATGGCTCCGACGGTAATCAGCCTTTGTCGTAAGGCATAAGCTGAAATGCCGAGGATGGCGCCGAGTAGCGAGAACAGGATGAGCCTCAACCAATCATAGCCGGAAGCGGCCTCGAATGATCGATAGAAAATTCCTTCCAGAAAAATGGCCGTCGCCGCGCCTTCGCCGGCCGCCAAGGCTGGGCGAGTGGCGATTCGGACGAAGATCATCGTCGGTAGGTCGAGGAGTACGATTAAGCCCGTGAGTGCCAAGAAGAAGAGTGACAGAATCAGGAATAAGTATGCCCCGATTGTGGTCAAGACCATTCCCAGAAAGGCCGTGCAGAGCATAGCCAAAATTCTGTCCAAAGAGACCTCTCTCTCGTTGGTGCTTTTTTCCTTGAACTTAGATTCAAGCCAATGAAAGAAGGTCTCCAGTTGGTTATCAATGAAGGCAAAGAATCTGTCGAGCCCTAAGCTATTCCAAAGACGCTGTTTAGACGCCCATTTGAAAATTTCACCCTCATAAATCGCGGAATTAAGCATTTTGCACAGTGGCCAGGCTAACTCGCCTCTGGTCCCGGTCAGTTCCTTTAATAAACTGTTATCTCCGGTGAGAAGGGCCATGAAAGCGGAGAATGAAATGACTGCAAACAAAAGAGGCACAAACCAATTCATTAGGACTGTACCAGCTGGGTCGTCGCAACTAAGGCCGGCGATAAAAGGCTGTGTCAAAGTTAGGCAAAAAGTCCCGAAAATAATTACCATGACGCCGAAGTCTTTTATAATTACAATTCCATTTCTCTTAAGTCGGGAACTGAAATTGTTGGGATCCTTGTTTTGAGTCGAACCACTTGGTGCCAATACCAACTCTTTCAGTCTCAAGTGGATCTGCCGGGGCGCAGCCCTCAGGATAGTTGTGACTTCGCGGTAAATTTCGCCAACAGTCCGGCAGACCCGAAAGGGATTTGCCATCAGCACTCCGGTCACGAAGCCGGTCGCCATGCCAACGAGGAGCCCCCAAAAACCGCCGATTCGGTGGCCGATGAGAATTCCCAAGGCAGTGCCAATCAAAGCGCCACGAATGATTTCCAGCCTGTCATTATTAAGGTTCACGGTGTCCTTTCACGGCCAAGTGCCTGTCGCACTTGGCCACTTGTTGAGGTTTCTGAAATCAATTCTCCACATAATTGGGTAAAAAGCAACAACACCCCGCACTTTTAGTGCGGGGTGTTGTTCCGGTCTTTTTAGGCCACTTCTTCCGAAGCTCCTGTTGAAGGTCCGGAATTTTTTCTCATCGGTCTCCGGGCGCGGTTGGCACTCGGATTTCCTAAGAGATATTTTCTTGGATTGGAATCGAGGTCGAAGAAATCATCGACGGCCTCGGTCAATTTGCCGGAAGTTGATTTACCGAATGAGACGACTTCAACTTGGCAGCCTTCATTCATCTGTAGATATTCGACCAAAGGAATGAAGTCACCGTCGCCGGAGATGATGATAACGGCATCAAGTTTCGGTGCCATTTTAATTGCGTCGACGGCGAGACCGACATCCCAGTCGGCTTTCTTGGCGCCGGAACCGAAAATCTGCAAGTCTTTGGTCTTGGTTTCAATTCCAACTTTAGTCAAAGCTTCGAAAAAGCTTTTCTCTTCGCCACTTTCGGTGGTGATGACGTAAGCCATCGCCCTGATTAGTTGTCTTCCTGCCAAAGCGTCTTTGACGACTTGGCCGAAGTTGACACGCGCGCCGTAAAGATTGCGGGCGGTGTGGTAGAGATTTTGGGTATCAATAAAGATCCCAACTCTCTGACTACTGTGTTTGATTACAGACATATTATTTAAATCAAAATGCAAAGGTCAAAAATGAAAATGACAATGCAAATATTAAAATTATTAAAAATGATTTCTAAACCAATTATACTCCAAAAAGAAGATATCCGCCTTTGGCGGATATTCTTCGAGATTTTACTTCTTCAAATCGAGTTTCTTGAGAATAGCGTTGTAGCGTCGGACATTTTTCTTTTGCAAATATTTTAAATGAGTCTGGCGTTTGGCCACCATAGACAAAAGTCCCCTTCTGGAATGGTTATCTTTTTGATTTTTCTTCAAATGGGAAGCCAGCTCCTCAATTCTTCGGCTTAAAATGGAAATCTGGACCTCCGGTGAGCCGGTGTCCTTATCGTGGATGGCCACTTCCTTGATAACTTTGGCTTTTTTGGTCTTTGAAATCATGTGGAGAACAATAGCATAAATGGTGTTTCTAAGCAAGTATGCGAATAGCGAAGCCACGAATACGCACACATGAATAGTTAAGAATCTCCACTGGTAAAGCATCCTAATAAAAATGAGATATATAAAATCCCGCCAAGTTGGCGGGAAGGATTTTGTTAGGCAGCTTTTGGTAAAGCCCCCATGTCGAGATTTGCTTCGACGAGTAGCCGTACCAGAGGCGGTATGTCGACGCAGATATCCTTGTAGCGGACGAGCCGGTAGTTTGGCACATCTGGGTCTTGGATCAGTCTCGTGATTTTGGCATCACAGTGTGCGATGGCCAAAAGTGGTCGCCTCCGTTTCTCAACTTGCACGGCCATTTCCCAGCCGAGTCCAATTGCCGGATGATCGCAGATGGCAATCAGTAAGTCACAGACATTAACACAGTCGGTAATGTCGTGAACATATACTTCGCGGCAGTCGCCACGAGAGAGTCCCAGAAATTCCAGGACTTCAACCCCGGGGATGTCTCTCAGTATCGATTTCAGTCTGTCGACTTGTCGCTTGAATTCCTCGGGGGCGTGAGTCAGACTACAACCGACATAGATCTTGAGAACATTATTTTTTATCATAAAGTACTTCTCCTGGCCTTAAACCTAGCATAACAGGGCTCAACTTCAAGTAATATTGTGCGACACTAAATCTGATATAATTATTCATGCGATGGCCGAGCTAAAAACTTTAAAGCAGGAGTTTCTGGAATATATTGAAATTGAGAGAGGTCGCAGTGTTAAGACTGTCGAAAATTATGACCGCTACCTCAATCGCTTTTTGGGTTTTGCCAAAATTACTGATCCGAAAAATTTAACCGAGCAAGTAATTCGAGATTATCGTCTCTGGCTCAATCGGCAGAGCAACAATCGAGCCGAGGAAGCCGGTACTTTAAAAAAGAAAACCCAGAGCTATCATTTAATCGCTCTGCGCGCCTTTCTGAAATATTTAGCCAAGCGAGGTGTGAAAACTTTGTCACCGGAATTTATTGAATTGCCTAAAATCGGTGAAAGGCACATTGATTTGATTTCGACCGAAGAGCTACACCGTTTACTTGAGGCACCAAAAGGTGACGACCTTAAAGCGTTGAGGGATAAGGCCATTTTAGAGCTTCTGTTCTCAACCGGTTTGCGTGTCTCCGAGCTCTGTTCCCTTTCACGTGATTTGGACTTAAGTTCGGATGAATTTTCCGTGCGCGGTAAAGGTGAAAAAATCCGAGTAGTTTTCCTTTCTCCTGGCGCCAAAACCGCGCTTAAAAAATATTTGGACAAAAGGCCAGATGTCGAGGACGCAATGTTTGTAAAAGTTGAAGGAAAAGAAAAAGCTAAGAACGAGGAAGCCGGACTCACGAAGCGTTCGGTTGAACGAATTGTAAAATATTATGCAATCAAGGCTGGAATTTCTAAAAAAGTGACACCCCATGTGATCCGGCATTGTTTTGCCACTGACTTGCTTAGTAATGGTGCCGACTTAAGAAGTGTGCAAGCTCTTTTGGGACACGCCTCCATCAATACCACCCAGATTTACACTCATGTGACTGACAAACATCTGCGCGACGTGCATAAAAAGTTTCATGGCAGAAACAATGGCTAAAGAAAAAGGCCCGACACTTGGTGTCGGGCCCAAAGGCTTTAGTCTTCGCCATATTTGCGATCGCAAGCCTCGATTCCCATGCCGAGGCGGAAGCGTCGAATGGCCGAAGCTGGTTGCTTCACAGTCCTCGCGATCACGGCGTCGGGAAGTTGTCCGAGAAACGGTCGAACTTTGCTCTGCCAATTCGGCGTCGGGGGTTCCTCGTAGTCCAACACCCCAATCAGACTCAAGGCCGACTTCAGACTGCCAAAATGGATGAGGGCTGAGCGGTAGACTCCGTGTTCGCTTTTCTCGAATTTGTCCCAGGATTTTCCTTGGCTTCGCCAGAATTGGAGTTGGGACAAAGTTTGGCACGGGCAAAGAAAAATTATTTCCGCCCTCGTCGAACCTCTGTGGGCCAAGAGTCGAGCCTGGAATCGGTGTTTGCATTTCGGGCAACGAGTTGTCGGGTCGGTCGGGACCGGACGGAAACCCCGTAAGATTTCCACAGACGTGAGTTCGTGTCTGCATTTCGGACAGACGGCGTTCGGTTGGTAAATGAGCTGGCCACTGTCGTAAATCGTGGCGATTAGTTCCTGAGTCAGTTCAAATTTCTGAGCCAGACGTTGGTTGAGCAACTGTTGCGGCGACAATTCCTGTCTTTGCACAAATGAGAGTCCAAGAGACATCGACATATTAGGACCTTTCGTTGAGGTTTTCTATTTTTGAATATATAGTTTTTTTAAGTTTTGTCAATCACTTCACGGGGGTGCTATTATTGAACAATGAAAATCATTTCTTGGAACGTAAACGGCATCAGGGCAGTAGCCAAGAAGGGTCTGTTCGTGCCTTTTGTCGAAAAATATCAGCCGGACATTTTGTGTCTGCAGGAAACGAAGGCGAAACAAGAAGAGTCCCCTATTGATCTGCCTGAGTATGAAGAATATTGGAACTCGGCTGTGAAAAAAGGTTATTCCGGCACAGCAATTTTTAGTAAAACTAAACTCTTAAGCGTTTCAAATAATTTTCCCGGAAAGATTTTAAAAAAATACGGTCCCTTGGCTGACAATTACGGTGATCCGGCCACCGAGGGTCGGGTTATCACTGCCGAGTTTGAAAAATTTTATGTCGTCACAGTTTACACGCCGAACGCCAAGGATGATTTGTCGAGAATTCCCCTCCGACATAAACATTGGGATCCGGCCTTTCTCTCTTACTGCCAAGATTTAGAAAAAAACAAGCCGGTAATTTTTTGTGGTGATTTGAATGTGGCACACACGCCAGATGATTTGGCTCGGCCGAAAGAAAACGAAGGCAACAAGGGTTTTACCAAGGAAGAAAGGGCCGGCTTCCAAGCTTTTATCGACGCCGGTTTTGTTGATACTTTCAGATTATTCAATCAAGGCAACGGCCACTACACTTGGTGGAGTCACTTTGCCAACGCCCGCGCACGAAATGTTGGTTGGAGGATTGATTATATTTTGGTTTCCCCTGTCCTAAAATCACGAGTCACTAAGGCTGAAATCTTGCCGGAAGTTTTAGGCTCTGACCATTGTCCGGTTTTATTGGAATTGAAATAGTTAACTCCCTGCCTTTATTGAGAATTACTGATAAATTTGGTGGTCGCCGATGGTCAAAAGCACCGCTTCATTTTTCGAGAGATATTCAAAAATGATTCTAATTTGATAATTAACCGAGAAGCTATAACAAGTCTTAAATTGGCCGTGCAGTTTGTGAACCCGAAGCAGTTTATGGTTGGTTGGGTTTCTGAAGAGTTCGATTTTTTGGAAAACTTCACCTTGTAGCTCAAGGTTTAGCCGATTTAGTTTCTTGATGAAAGTCGCTTTATAGGCAATTTTCATACCGAGATTATTTAATCTTCTTCATTAGTTGCCGCAAATTTCCTCTAAGCACCGGCTCTCTTTGGGCCTGTAGAATCTCATTTACTGCCTCCTCTTCGGACATTCTCTGAATGGCATACCGAACTACCGCGGCCTTGTTGGCAGACTTGCCGCTTTTCACCTGTTGATTGATAAATGCTTCAAGCTCGGGAGTTAATGGCACAGATAGAGTACTCATAGGGTTTTATAATTATATGATAATTTAATATGATATTATCATATATCTATCAAATTTCAAGCAATTTTGAGATTAAATAGGTTTAAGTCTGCGGGTCAGTTTATCTGAACTGGAAGTAAAAAGGCCCGCAACGGAGTTGCGGGCCTGTAAGCTTCAAAAGCAGAATTTTTCGACTACCAAAGGTGCGAAGAACAAGACTGCTCCGATGACGGTAATGGTCAGTCCGTCTGGGATAGCATCCCGGTTTCGTAGGGCTGATCCCCAGAGGGCATAATTGAATCCAACCATCATCAGGACGAAACCGAGAAAACAACTCAGAACACCGACAATTTGAATCAGGACAATCAACCAGTGATACATATCAGTCTCCTTTCAGTTGTATTTGCCAACGAAACCTTTCTCGTCCCAAACTTCGATGTAATAGGTTTCGTCGTCAAGCTTTGCGACTAGAAAGGGATCATTTCGTACCCTGTAATTATCGACTAACTCATCTACCAAGAGCTCGGCTTTTGGACAGCGAGTCTTGATTTCCAAAGCTGTCGCTAAAGCTTCTTCCGGTACGAACCCGCCATATCCGGCTAGTGACACAGTCTGCCAAATCTTACTCGGCGGGCCGGTGAGATAATCCCCGATCCAACCGACTATTGAGCCACTCGCGATGGCGGTCAGATATTTCACAATCCCGCGCGGAATGTTGTTTTTCAGGGTGCGTCGCTCCTCCCAACTGGTCCGGTCATCATCTTCGTTGTTAAAAAGACAACAGGATGTGACCATTGAAAAAAACCAGACCACAAAGCCTAGCAGCCCCCCACCATCGCTACTGGTGTCCCCGACTAGACGACTAAAGAAGGTGCAATCTGCAACTACCGCCACTATGATTGGGGTGAACCAGGTCAGAAACCACAACACCGGATGATTTTCCGTCGAGAAGCGGAAACACCAAGCCTTTTCCTTTTTCCATTCGTCTACCGACTGCCAAGTGAATGGTTTGATGCCGGCGACACGGAGTTCCTTAGCGAGGGGTTTTTCTTTTCTCAGGTCACCAATCCGTTCGCGTTCCTTCAGAAGTTTCTGGTGAGTATATCCAAGTTGCTTCTCGGCTGATTCAAGGGTCGAATTGCCGAGCGCCGCTTGCAGGGCTTGCTCCGCCTCTTCATCAGAGACGAATTGTTCCGGGAGAGTTTGTCTTTCAAGTGTTGCTTCCATGGTTTTCTTTTTTTAAGGATCTCTGTTCAGAGGAAATCCATTTGGATTTCTAGGACCCTGATTTTCTGTGTATATAATATCAAATTTTGTCAAGTATGTAAAGTTGTCGTCGAATCTCGACAAAACAGGCAAAAAGCTTTATACTAAAGGATATGTTGGAATTTTAGAAAATAATTTTATGTTTAAAAAAATTTTTAAGGAGTTAGGTCTGTCAGAAATTACCCAGCTGGTTTTTAATGAGCTGTTGAATAATGGCCCGACCACTGCCAAGCTTTTGGCCGGGAAAATCTCAATCCCCCGCCCTTCTGTCTATGATCATCTCAAAATTCTTATCCAACACGGCCTGGTGATGGAGCGAAGCGAGGAAGGACGGAAAATTTTCTCAATTGATGACATCAAAAATCTCGAGGAACTTTTGAATGACAAAATTAATGATTTGGAAAATGAGAAAAAACAATTTAAAGAGGCTCTGCCAGTGCTTTTAAAGAAAGCTAATTTTATTGAACCGAAAATAAAATTTTATTCTGGGAAAGAAGGGGTGAAGCAAGTGATCAATCACATTATGCTTAACCGAAATATCGATACGATCCTGATGTGGCCGATGAGTGAGATGATGAAAGTGCTGGGAGACGAATATCTAAAAGATTTGAATGTTAAAAGGGTCCAAAGAAATATCGCTCTCCGGGTCATTTGGCCAAAGGACAAGATTTTGGATACCAAAAAATATCCGTATCTTGGCTCTGGAGAAGAACATTTGCGAGATTTAAGAATTGCTCCGCCTGGTATGACTTGGGACATGGGCTACTGGATGTATGAAGACAAAGTAGCCTTTTTGTCGTCTGAAAAAGAGGGCTTCGGTTTTGTTGTACAAAGCCAGGATTTTGCCAAATTGATAAAAGTTCAGTTTGATGAAATCTGGAAGGCTTCGACTGAAGTTTCAAATTAAAAACCCAACTTGCGTTGGGTTGGTTGCTCAGGCGACAGCCTTTTTGGCGCATAAACTTTTCAGTTTCTCCGGGGAGATTTCTGCGAGCGCGCTCTCGGGAAGGAGTGGCCGGACCTGGGCCAAGCTCGCATTCTCCGGATTGGGGTGGCCGTATTGTCCGGCTAGCCTGGTGATATGATTGCCTAGTCGGGCGATATCTTCAGTTTCAAGGTGGGTCGGATCGGGGTGGCCGAGTTCTCTGGCCCGATTGACCAAGCCTCGCCTGGCACAGATGTGAGACCAGTTAAGAGTTTTAGTAATGGGCAAACCCAGTTCGACCGCTTCTCGGTGAAGTGTCTCTTTGCTGATATCCAACTCTGCTGTGGGCATAGGACGCCTTTCTGTTTGTTTTGGTTTGAAGTGAACCCTATCAAAAAGCTATCACTCTTGGCTGGTTTGTCAAGGCTTTGCCGGCGGATTGGGCTTGACACAGGCACTGTTTGGTGGTAGTATCGCAGACAGAACAGTCTTGTCGCCTGTTTTGCAGAGAGAAGTGTTTTCTCAAGGGCGTAAATCCTTGTGGGAATGTGGCCTGAAGCTACCTCCTGCCACGAAGGCAAGTTCATCAAACACAAAAAAAGAGAAAGGTCAGAAATGAGAGATGTTAAAGTTCAGGCGCCCAAGGGCACCATCACCTACAACGAATTATGTGAGTCTGATGTCTGGCAGTTTCACCGCCAAGGTGAGTTGCCGGACTTTCTACCGGTTATGTGGGCCAAGACGAACCTGGCCAATCCACTACTTGCAAAAAGTACGGAGTCGTACTATCAGGCCATTTTCGGTGGCCTGATAGGGGGGATTTCCAACTTAGGTCTGCTTGTAATTAACGCCCAGGTGCCGGAAATTATGAGAATAATCTCGTGCTACCTCGGGGTGGCATTGATCGTGGTCATGTTCTGCCTGGTCTTTGGCCGGAAATATGGTACAGCCAGAGGCTGTACCGGTACCTATGCCCAAGATGTTTGTAACCTCTTCAACCGCCTTAGTCACTCGTTTGCCGAAGCGGGTAAAGTCATGGTTTCGATCAAAAACCTGAATGCCCAGACGGCGAAAGGTTTGATCGAGGATTGGCTGATCAGGTTGCTGGTCGAGGCCCACCAATGCCAAGAAGTTACCACGACGAATACGAAGGGGCTTAGTTTTGAGGAGTCGTTTGCTCTGATGGTTAGGGTGGCGAGCATTCACAATGAGTGCCAGTTAATCGCCAATGCAGGGTGTCGGTTTGGCCTGGTTGAACGCGACTTGGCGAAATACCATCAGGCGGCCGATGTGTTGATTAAGGCAAAAAAAGATGCGGCAGAGGCAGAAGCGAAGGCTGAAGCCGAAGCTGCGGCCGCCAAAGCCCGCTTGCCCGGTCTCGCTGAGGAGTTGATTGGGAAACCGCTCGCCTCCAAGGCCTGATCCGAAGTTTGCAGTTTCACACCCGTCGCCATAAGTGGCGGGCACTCCCAGTAGTGATTTTGATATCGTTCCACTTTGTGGAATCGGGTTTAACCCAATATCAAAATCTACTACTGGGTTTTTTAATTTAAGAAATCTAAAAGGCCAGCGTGAAACGCTGGCCGATGTGAATCAGGCGAACCTGATTTGAATCCAGTGCCACCAACTCGTGAGGCCACCGTGTCGCCGGATTTGGCGAAGAATTTTCTTGCTCCAATAAGACTTCCGGGCTTTGTGAATTTCACTCATGAAACCTCCACTGGTTAAAGTTGAAACTGATCCAACATCTTTCTGATGTTAATGATACTCCTCATAAAGGACATTACAAGAAAGTTATGAACATGTGTCCTTTATCGCCAGCGTCTGAAATATCGACCAGGCTCTTCTCTCTAGTTTCTTTTCCATTGGAGTGAAGCCGTATTTTAAAAAACATTGCGGAAATCGACGGATTGAGCATAGCAATTTGTCAGCAGACAAATATGCGTGTTTTTTAAAATATGAGCGAACGGGAGTTTATCCACAGTTTGTCCTTTACATGTCTTTTATATCGATTATACTTAAGGACAGAAACGAGCTAAAAGTTTTGCCTCAAACAAACTTCTCCACAATTGCTCGTAATAATTTTTAGTTCTTTTTGTTCAGTGTCGGTAAGGACACATATCAGTTAGTGAGCTGGCCAGCTCCCGAAAGGATTTTCTGGGCTAGCGGAGCAGAACAAAGTAGTACGCAAAACTTGCAATCACTTTAAATTTTGTCTTTCTAGGTATTGCGTCACAATCTGCATACGTAGTTCTGGAGCTCTCTTTCAACCGCCACAAAGCATCGCTTGAGTGGCGGTTTTTGTTTGTTAGGTGATTAAAGGCCCGCGCATCGGATGCGCGGGCCTTTTCTTCTTCTTGTGTTCCCTAACTACTCACTACCAACTACTAACTACAAACTAGTTATCTCACCTTATGCTTCCCTCTCAATTTTTTAATCTCTTTCTCCTCCTCATCCTCCTTTTTCAACTTTCCAGCTTCTCCAAGTTTCTCAAGTTCCTTAATGTTCAATAAAGCCAACTCCTTAGCCCTTTTTTCGAGATGGTTGGAACTATTCAGGTCGGGGTTTTCCAAAGCCTCGCTAAGCAAAGCGTGCAGGATAAAGCCAATTTTCGGTCCCGGCGCTTCGCCGGTGAGCTCCATAACCTTGGCGCCACTGATTTTGAGCATTCCAACGGAAATCGGGGCTCGCAAAGCCTCATCGATCATGGCGTGGTACTTGCGAAGTCGGTAAGGATCCTCTTTTGGTCGGCCCATCCCAATACGGTCACAGATTCTCACGTCCATCAGGTGCCAAATATTTTCTTGTCCGACATTCCTAATCATTCGGCGAACTGCGGAGAGCGTAATTTGTTCGGTATCGGAAAAAAACATGTGCCAACGCACCAGTGCTCGAACTTGGTCAATGAGCTTTTTCGGAAATTTTAAATTATTCAAAAATTTAACGGCAATTCTGGCACCGATAACTTCGTGGCCGTAAAAAGTGTAGTCATTTGATTCTTTAGAGAATCTTCGGCTCTCCGGCTTGCCAATATCATGGAGCAAAGCAGTCAGTCTAATCTCTAAACTGTAATTTTTATCAGCGGCATGTTGCAGAGCTCTCAAAGAATGCTCCCAAACATCATAAATATGTGACTTGTTTTGCTCGACGCCAAACATCACCTCAAATTCCGGCGCTACAAACTTAAGTAGTCCCAGTTCTTGAGCCAAAAGCAGGCCTTTCATTGGTTCTTTGGACATAATGATTCGGGAAAATTCAGTTTGAATTCTCTCCTTGGCGATTTTTTCGAGCAAGCTGGCGTGGCTCTGAATAGCCTTTTTTGTCTCATTTTCGATTTTAAATCCTAACTCGGCGGAAATGCGGACGGTGCGAAGCATTCGCAAGGCATCCTCGCCAAATCTCTCGTGCGGATCACCCACAGCTCTGATGATTTTTCCGGTCAAATCTTTTTGTCCGTCGTAAAGGTCGGTCAACTTGCCTTTGTAGCTATCTTCTTCGGCACCAAATTTTTCAATTTCTAGCGCCAGAGCATTAATTGTAAAATCGCGTCGCTTCAAATCATCCGATAAAGATTTTCCCCACTCAATTTTGTCCGGTCGTCGGAAGTCACTGTACTCCCCTTCCAGTCGAAAAGGCGTCACCTCGACAACCTTCAAAGTTTCGTCAGTAGCGGTTTCATTTACCACCCCGACAGTGCCGAAATTATTTTCATAAAAAGTTTTGGTAAAAAGTTTAATAATTTCTTCCGGCTTGGCACTGGTGGCGACATCCCAATCCTTTGGTTTGAGATTCAAAAGTAAATCACGCACACAACCGCCCACGAGATAGGCTTCAAAACCGCCTTTTTTCAGGGTTTCTGCAACAGTGCTGATTTCTTTCGGGATACTAAGTTCGTGGTCGCTAGTTTTGGCTTTCACTTCCCTATTCTACAAAAGCTTTTCTCTTTTCGCTAACTTTCTGGTTGTGCCTTCCGAACCTTCAATATATAATATATGGCATGAAATCTAGGTTAGAAGAGAAGGCTGAAGTAATTAGGCTTAGAAAGCTCGGCCACAGTTATAAGGAAATTTTGCAACTTGTGCCGGTGGCGAAAAGCTCAGTTTCCCGCTGGCTGAATCATCTTACTTTGACCCCAAAAGAGCTCAGTTATCTGAATAGAATGACTGAGGAGCGAAAGGATGGCGCTAGGCTCAAAGCCGCTTTTACTAACCGTACTAAAAGACTAAAAAGAGAGGAGGAGATTCAAAAAATTGCCAAAAGAGAATTTGCAAAGTACATCAAAGACCCATTGTTTGTGGCCGGGGTCTTGCTGTATTGGGCCGAAGGTGCAAAACAGGGCGGTTATTTTTACTTTGTTAATTCTGATGTGGAAATGCACAAAGTTATGCTCAAGTGGGTTAGAAAATATCTTGATCTGGAAGGATTTGGGACTGGCTGGCGATTGTATATTCATAAGCCGTATGCAAGGGAAAATTGTGAGAATTGGTGGGCGAAATCCTTAGGCGTTGATGAATCAAAATTTGAGAAAACAGTTTACAAATTTACTCCTCACAAGATAAAGAAAAACCCAACTTACAAAGGATGTATGAGATTTTCGATATACAGCCGGGCCATTCTGGTAAAAATGTTCGCTTGGCAAAAACTGTTAATAGAGTATTATAAACAAGTTTGATGTTTATGCGCTCATGGTGAAATGGATATCATAAGTGACTTCGGATCACTTGTTGTAGGTTCGAGTCCTACTGAGCGCACAAGCCAAAAAATCTCCCCTGCGGGAGATTTTTTCGGACTTGTGCGAGGCGGAGCGTTGCCGAGCCAGCAGGCGAGGCCGCGAGTCCGGGTCGGGAAAATTTGTTTGCGACGGCAAACAAATTATTCCTGACCACAGCAAAGCCAAAAAATCTCCACTGCAGACTGTTCTTTGCATGTTTCTGTTTTGAAAACAGGTTCGAATGGCGTACAATAAAGGCACAATTATATGAAAAACCCACAAGAATCAGCAGAAAATTTATTAGAGACCGAAATCGGCATGTTTCATTTGGAAATGCCGAGACTCGAAGCTGAAGCAAACGAAATTATTGAAATCTCCAATGTCTCGGATGAGTTAAAGGGTAAGTTCCGCGTCGTCCTTGGTGACTTGGTGGCCGAAACTTTAAAAGAGGTCAAGAGTCCGGAAGACTCGGCTTTTGGTGCTGACCCGTATGATTTGTCTCGCTCGGCGGTCTCAAGACTGATTCAGCTTGTTGATGAAAGAGATCACGAACAAAATGAGTTATTTGAGGCCGTTAAGTCGGTAATTTGGAAGACCTGTTACTCGGCAAAAAAGTGGAAGTGGCCACCGGAGACTAAGATATAAGCCTGGCCACATTGGTATTTAAAAACGGATGAAACTTCATCCGTTTTTACAAGTGTTGCTCAAGGTTTAAACTGTGGAGGGTACTAGTAAGTGGTCTTCTTCTTTTCCCAACTGAAGCGCCAGATCGATTTCTTGGATTTTTCTTATGGCGGTTTCGTCGTAGTCGGAGCCTCTCAGGGGCCACCTCTTTCTGAAGCCGATGCTTTTCCACGGTCTTTCTGTCGGCAAAATGCCCTCCTGCGCTTTTTTGTTCATGTTGAGCCTTTCCTTGTTCATCCTAGCATATATATAAAATACAAAAAACTGACTTCTGGTCAGTTTTTGTATCTGTGCGGGCACCGGGAATCGAACCCGAATTTCTACCTTGGCAAGGTAACGTTCTACCACTAAACCATGCCCGCTAAATTACTGACACAGTATAAACTAAAATCTATTTTTATCAAATCCTGATTAAAAAATTTAAGCCTTGCGCAGACTCCCCGACTGCCCTATCATTAAGAAAGCAACAGAAAGGCACTTATGAAACAACCCGTTTCGTTCTTTGTTGATATTTTCAGACAGGATTACCCTGCCGAAATTGTCGAAGCTTTCTCTGGAATGTTTCCCGACCCGACTGTGAAGATTAGTCATACGGAAGCGGTGAATAAAATCGATCAAGCCTGCCTCGGTGACTCCAAGCCGAGGAAGTTCAAGGCTGCGCCCTGCAATACCAGACGCTTCCGGTTTAAACTCCCACTTTCCCGAGCACGGAAGTAAGCAAAACCAATTCAAACGACCGAAAGGTCGTTTTTTACTGCTCAAGGGTATAAGTTTCCCATGAAACACCATTCCAAAAGGACATTTTAATTTGTAAAGATTTTGGGACAATTATTTAACCAAAAACACGCAGGAATAAGGGTTTTCTGACACTACCTGGGGATAACTCTGTGCACAGTGTTGATTAAGGACAAAAGCTAAAAGACACTCTTTCCTGTCCACTCTGCCTAAAAAATGGCTCTAAATATAGACAACTTGTTAAATTGCTCTAAATCTACCAGACTTCTCATGATTTATGACAATATCCCCTAAAAACGTTTCTTAAGAAACGTTTTTAGGGGATATTGGATGTTTCATGTGAAATCTTTTAAATTCCCTAGGCTCAGCAGTTCTTCTGTTATTAGCCATTTTGCTATTAAACTATTCCTGTGTTCCACGTGTAACATAGGTTATAATTGCTGAATGTTTGGCCGAATTAGTAAGAAACAGATAGGAAATCTTGGTGAGGGAATTGCCTGTAACTTTTTGATCAAGAAGGACTTTTTGATTTTGGCCAGGAATTATTGGAAAAAATGGGGAGAAATAGATATTGTGGCTGAAAAAGGGGAGATTACTCACTTTGTTGAAGTTAAGACTGTTTCACGTGAAAACTCGGAAAGCGACATGGGAAAAGTTCCACGTGAAAACTTGGCAGATAATTCAGGTAGTTATCGGGCTGAAGATAATGTGCATCCTTGGAAGTTGAAGAGATTGTCCAGAACCATTCAATCCTATCTTCTGGAGAAGAATTTTTCGGATTATCAGAAATGGCAGTTTGATGTTATCACGGTGCAGGTTAATCTTGGCGATAAAAGGGCCAAAATTAAGCATTTAGAGGATATTATACTTAGTTAGGTAGGGAAGGGTGTTTCATTGAGCAGGTGGCTCTAAAGGACATTTTAAAGCGAGATGTCCTTTAAAATTTTGAATTAAAAAGCGGTTAAGAACCCTTACGAATAGGGCACACGAATATATAGGCCTTTTGGACAAGGTCCCGGGGTATTTGGCCTATAGTTTGTTTTTGCTCGGGCGCTGTGTACAATCGGAATTGTCCACGCGCTTCTCACTAGCCAAAATAAAAACGCCCGGCACACTTGTGCGCGGGCGTTGTGAGGAGTTTAGCCTGGTTAGGCCAGACTCCGGAAGAAGGTCCCGCCGTGACCGCGGCGGAGCCGAACCAGCGTGCCGGCGACCTCAATGATTTCCGCAGTCAGCAGTTGCCCACTGCTCGAGCGGAATTGCGCCTTGGCGGGTTCGAAGTGTTTCCACTTGGTCACCCTTGCCTCGCGGAGGCGAACGGGGAGAGGGGTCTCCACTTCGACGGCGAGCATGCCACCACTCGACGCCGTCTTGGGGGCCTCGATGACGACCACCGGAGCGGTCGGCTTGACCGCGGCGGGCAGGGAGGGCGCGAACTGATGCCGCGAGACCGGGATGACGCTTTCCTGCGGACGGGCACCGAAGATGCCAGCGAAGAGATGTGCGAAAAAGGACATGAGTTTCATAGTCTGATTCCCTTTCTTTCCCCAAAAAATGGGGATTTTGTTGATGTTTTTGGCCCTAAAATGGGCACGGACTGTCTGCCTAGTATCTTAGCATAATACTGCCCGTCTGTCAAGCTGTTAGTTTGGCTCTTTGTTTTGTCGGGGCGCCGAGAGTTTTGATCCTTACAGGATCAGTACCCTCGTTGGATAAATTTTTCCTCTGAGGACAGACTCAAATTTATACTCAACGAGGCTTCAAATCTCTCTCGCCCGTCTCTCCAGACGGGCTCGCGCCCCTAAAACAACTCTACAATTTGTCGGGGCGCCGAGATTTGAACTCGAACTGCTTGCTCCCAAAGCAAGTATGCTACCGTTACACCACGCCCCGATATATTTTCTTTTTCTAAACCCTAATATCCTAGCACGACAAGATTGGTTTTGCTATTATTTTGAAATAATGAAAAAATTTACTAGGACAACTGAAGATTTTGTTTGTGAAAATTGTGGCGCTCACGTGGAGGGTGATGGTTTTACGAATCATTGCCCGAAATGTCTGTACAGCAAACACGTGGATGTAAATCCCGGGGATCGAGCCGAAGTTTGTGGTGGTCTGATGAAGCCGACTTCGGTAATTAAGAAGGGTGGTGAGTATGCCGTGGTGCAACAATGCGTGCGTTGCGGTTTTGAAAGAAAAAATAAAATCTTGCCAGGAGATGATTTCGAGACTTTGCTCAAAATTTAGGTGAGTTGATTTGGTTGATTAGCAAATCGCGCAAAGTATTTTTGGTACTTAGCTCAAACTGATTGGACAAAACTGCGCTTTCGGTTTTTCCCGGTGCCAAGACGGTCTCCAAATCTTTACCAGTCTGCCGTTTCAAGCTCTCTCTGATATGAGAAATTGTGATTGCCATCAGATTGTGTTCACTGGTGTCGCCATTAAGAGTACTAGTCACGACAATACCCAGAACTTTGCCGTCTTGACTGATGGCGGCTCCGCCGGAAGAACCCTTTTGGGCAACAATACTTCCGCCCAAGGCGATTAAGTCATTACTGCCTTTATCAAAAGTGTAGATATCCCCGATTGGGACGATTGATGAAACAAAAGGTAAATTAAGGACAGTTTCAATTTCAGCGACCAGTCCGGCCGGATAGCCGACAACTAGGACATCTTGACCGACTTTCGGCTCGGTATTTATTTCGACGGGCTCGAAATATGGGAAACTGGTCGGTAAAGGTTTTGATTCATTGGCTGTGCCGGTGATTTTGAATATTGCGAAGTCATCTCTCCCTGTGCCGGTCGGATTGGTCTCAGTTATATCTTGGACATTATCCCTAACCCAAGTCTCGGAAATGTAAATCGGCTCTAAATAGTAGCGATGCCTGGCCGGAGACCCTGTTCGGCCTACGCAGGTGATAAAATCTTTTACCTCAAAATCCTTCAACAGAAAATACTGGCCGATGTGAGCCACGCTTAGAACCAAGCCATCCGAATTTACAATCACGCCGGTTCCGGAGATTGGTTCAAAAGTACCGCTACTTTTGGTGGTGCAAAAAATATTTATTACCGCTTCACGAGCTTTGGTGTCGAGTTCCCGAAAAGTAAATTTGGGTTCGGCTGGCTTGGTGGGCGTGATCGTGTCGATTGTTGGAGGAATAGCTTCAACTACCGGTTCAGTTGGCTTCGTGGCGATTTTTTCGACTGGCTTGGCCGACTTAGAATCAGATTTTTCCGACAGATCAGAAGCTGACGGTTTGTCCCAGAGGTCGGGAGCGGTCGTTGAAGCTGAAACTGTGATTAAATTTTGTGGTGGTAGGGTTGGCAGAACAGAAAGATCTGGGGCCTTGATCAAACCCGTTGCAATCAAAAAAGGCATTAAGAACGAGGCGATTTTTAAGCTTAAACTCTGCCAGAAATCGAACATTCGGCTATTATAGCAAAACGATAAAACCCGGCCATTTAAAAGTAAATTTAACTTTCAGTTTGAGCATTTTTTTGCTAGGATAGCCCCATTGCGGGTATGGTTTAGTGGTAGAATGACACACTTCCAATGTGTAGACCCGAGTTCGATTCTCGGTACCCGCACCAAATTTATGACAGCAGAAATGCCGACAAATCCAGAAATTGAACCGATTGCCTCGGAAACTTTGGACGAGCAGAAGTTATTTAGCAGTGACCCTTATGAGGTTCTTGGTGTAGCTCCGGATGCGGAGATGTCTCAAATTAAGGAAGCACGGAATGAATTAGTGCAGGAATTTCACCCGGATGTAAGTAAACATCCGCGAGCCCATGAAATTACTCAAAATATAAATTTAGCCTTTCAAAATATTAAGGCTGGTAGCGGAAATCGGACCGAGCAAAAAGGCCCAAGTTCTACAGATGAATCTGTGGCCGGTAGTCCCGTTGAGGGCTTTGTTTCGGCGGATGAGATTAGGCGTGAAGATTTTCAGAGTGATTTTTTCCGCGCAATTCGATCCCCTAAACAGTTCAGAGAGTTTTGGTTGGAAGCTCAGTCGCAAGGTTGGCAATGGAAGCAAGTTACTGAACTAATTAATACCTATGAAGCTGAAGATCTTATAGTCAGCGATTTCGTAACAATGATTGAGGTTAGTGATGATGACAATTCCGATAAGTGTCTGGCTTATATCGGTGAATGGAAGAAGCTCGGTATAAATTTGGATAAATTAGTCACACTTGAGCCGGTCTTAAAACGTCTGAAAGATGTAGCAGTGAATGTAAAAATAAAAATTCAAGGTGAAGACAACCCTGAGAGATTATTGTTATTTATTGATTCTTGGAAAAAAGCCGGTGTTGATTTGAGTTATGTGGTGAATACCCCTGAAGCCAGAGCAGCCCTTGAGCATATAGCTTTGACCTATAAGGTAAAGATACGCGGGGCCGATGGGAATGCGGAACATTTTTTAGATTTTGTTGAGGCGTGGAAAGCGGCCGGTGTTGATTTGACTTACGTTTTGAATTTAAAGTTAACCAATGAATTTTTGGAGGAAACCACGCGATCTGTTCGAAGAATTGATGGTATACCGCTGTCACGGCGTTTTGTCAGTAACTGGCAAGAGGCCGGTTGGGTACCTAGTCAGGAGTTTTTAAGGCTTGAGAGCGAAGTCAAAAGTTACCAGGCCTAAAAGCTTCATGTCTCATCCTTTGGCAAAAACTGAATTTTAATGCTGGCGTGATATAATATTTTTATGTTAGAGAAATATCTCCAAGATATCGGTTTGAATGAAAAAGAGGCTTCAATCTATTTGGCCCTGATGCAAAGCGATAACGCTTCGGTGATTGATTTGGCGGCTAAGACCAAGATTAATCGCACGACTGTCTATGTGGTTTTGGATTCACTTGAGAAAAAAGGTTTAGTAAGCGAGACAACTGTTGGCAAAAAGACGCACTATCAAGCTGAACCGCCGGAGAGGCTGGAAACTTTTGTCGAACGACGAAAAATTATTCTTGAAGAGCAGGCCAAGCGTCTCAAAGATATTATTCCCCAGATTAAAACGGTCCAACGGGAGACTGGCGCTCGGCCAGTTGTGAAGTATTTTGAGGGACGAGAGGGGATTATTAGTTCCAATGAGGAGTTTTTTGCCGACGCGGGCCAAGCCGGTGTTACTTATTTGATTTATCCAAGAGATTTGCTTGATCAGATTTTTACTCAGGAGGAAAGACAAAAGTTTAGGAGTGTCAGAATAAATAAAAATATTAAATCGAAAGTACTTTATACCTATGAAAAAGGTGAAGTTAATTCTGACAATACAGGGGACCGCGTTAAAATCGACGGTAAGAAGTATCCAATTTTATGCGATATCAGCATCTATGAAGATAAAGTAATAGTTAGTATTTTAGGAAAGCCGCTATCGTCAATTTTTATTAGGAGCAAAGATTTTGCTGAGACATTAAAAAGTCTTTTCAATTTAGCTTTTGATAATATAAAAAAATAGGGCCCAGTCGCAATGCGACTGGGCCCCGAGGTAGTGGTTGGACGCCAACCACAACATGATCTCTTACCCTAATTGGGTGTACAGGACGATCTTCCTGTAGCTTTTATTTCGTTAGTCCCGCATTTTTTGATCTTTCTCTTTCCGCTTCAGAGGCAACGACACAGCGAATTGGCCGTGTACCCCTCTCCGACGCTTATGGCCCGGAGAGGGGTAACGACAATGTCGCTTAGTCGCTCATAAGCACCTCCTTTTTGGAAAGTTCGGTACGTGGCGTTGTTTTAAAGAACCATTTGGTTCTGCCACTCCAACGGAGAGTATAGCAGGTTCGAAATCAAATGTCAAGCGATTTTGACATTTTAACAGATTTGGCTGTTCAAAGCCCATATCTAAAGCCATATATTAGGATATTTGACGATTTTAAGCCATATTTTAATGTTTTTGCGTTTTGACAGAAAAATTTAATTAAAAAATTATAAAAAAATTAGTCAAAAATATCTTAAAACTGTTTGCCTCAATTAACATCATACTCTCTAAAAAACCCTTAAAACAAGGGTTTTTTAGATTTTAAAAATATGAAATGTCAAAATTGCTTGACAAAATATTAAATCTGAGTATACTGTGCACATAACAGTTCGTTGAGTTTAAAACAGAGTCGTCCCGTTGCGAGCACCTTGCCCAGATAATTTACGCAAGGTGCCGGCAACGGGACAACTAAGTCCCGATTTATCTTCATACTCCGAAGATTGTTCACATTGATTGGCTAGGCCATTTCTTTGATGACTAATCCCAGTGATGGGAGGAGAAGTGCTTGCTGTGGTCATTCCGAGGCCCGCCCAAAGGGGTAGGGTACAGTTTGGACAGGCATAAAAGTAGTGCCCGTTGGAAGCGGGACGCGTCGAACTTTGATCGGCGCGCGATTGAATCCAGAAATCCACTGGATAAATCGCTGGCAAGGATTGCCGAAAGTGAGTGGCTTCACAAATCCAAGTTTTGAATCAAGGAGAAAGCATGACCTACGTGGTCCTGCCGGACGGAAGTGTGGTTAGCTGGAGCGAGTACGTTGCCTCAAAAGGTAACTAGCTCGTAGACCAGTCCCACTTCTGCCGGCAGCATGGTTAGAGCCTAAGAAGCTTCACCGGGGAAACGAGTCTCGCCCGGCAACAGAAGGAGACAAACGTGCGCATCGTTAGCGCTTGCGCTTAGGAGAAAACCTAAAGTAAAAACCATCGAGTTTGGACTCGATGCTCTGTCTCGGAATATTGTTCCGACTGATGAGCTCGGCCTAAATCACTAGAGTGATTGGTCAAGAGAGCGAAACAGAAAGTTCTTTTAAAAATTATTCATAGCAATTTGCGTCTGATTTTCGGAGGCAAATTGCTATGAATAACCAAAAACAGCAGGTAACGACGATGAAGAAGGTGAGAAAGCTCACAGTCTTTGTCGGGAAAACCCAAGGCCCCCCAAAAGGAGCCAAAGGTTACAACCGCAAACGTGAAAACCAAAACTGGAGGAAAGAAATATGAGTGATAAGAAAGTCGAAGGTGGTAGCGGTGGCAAACGTGGGCATTCCAATATGTGCCACTGGTCTACAACGGAGGAGATCAAAAAAGAAACCAAAAGTCTCCGTCGTCGCGAAGGTAAAAAAATAATCCGTCGCGAGCTTAGTCAGTAGTGATGCGGAAGTGCTCGCGGTCGAGTATCGGTTGGAAGGACGAAAGCACGTCAACATCATCCCTGACGGAGCCGAGTAGTTGTCACTGGGGGATTACAAATCCCCCCTCTTATCGAGTCCATTATTTGGCGATAGTGGATTCGCAGGGGAAGTAGTTCTTAAAAGTTGGAGGTGATTAGACTTCTCTTGATTTAAAGTTTTGTCCCCGCTTTTCCTTAAAAGTGGTGAGCCCCCAAGAGCAGACTTGGTGCTAGCGGAGTAAAGCGCTCCGTACGGCCTACCACCTGAGAAAAAAGGTAGCCGCGCTACCGGTAGTAGCAGGGTATTTTTAAGAAGACAAAGAGCGTAGTCTGCCAAGTGGTAGATTGGAAATATTGCTTTTTGCAATACGCTTAGCTCGAGAACCAGTTACCTAACTCGAGCACTTTATTGGACTCATAAAATTGTTTATGAGTCCACAGAGTGAAAGTTCTTCAAAATCAAATCATCTGCGCAAAGAGTGCTTGGACAATTCGAGCATTGTTTGCGCAGATGTGGGAGAGACATCCGAGCGCCGACCAACGTGCAAAGGCACGCGTCGCATTTGATCACGGAGCAGGATAGGGTTTGCAGACTCGATTACCTGGAACCGCGTACCCTTGGCGTTTTGACCAAGGGACAATCAAATGGAAACCGGCTGCAACCGGATGTCGACGGGATTGACCCGTGACGGTAACTGCTAAGATGCAGCATAGTTGAGCACCCTGGCTCGTGCTGACGGCAAACCACTCTTCCGGCCGACCACATTCCACACCGAGAGACTCGGGTGGCGGTGGTCGGTCGCTGTCTGCGGATTGAATCTGCACTGATGAGTCCCTCCGCCTTCGTTTGAAGTTGGGGTGAAGGACGAAACAGAAAAACTGGTTCTTTAAAAAATATGAAAAATCTGAAACGCCAGGCCGAGCGTGGCACGCTTAGAGTGTGTCCAGGTTTTAACAACGACTCGGTCTTCGAATGTTTCGACAGGATTGCTGGCGGTCTCGAATCAGCCCGGGTTAAGTTGGAAAAGCCGGAGGCTTTGCTTCGGATGCGAGCCGGCCGGTCTGCGAACACGATCGAGAAGTGTGCCTTGGCGATTTGTCTGGCCAAACTGGCTGGTCAGTTCCGTTCGACGGCTCACGGCTTTGAAGTCTACGGCCTTCAGTTTCGCCGGCAGATTTCGTCCGAGGCCGACGCCGCGTACGTTCTGGCTCGGATCCGATCTCGGGCTTAGATATTTCGAAAAATATGGCAGATGGAGCGGTGTTCTCGATCTACGACAAGGAGTGCGCTCCGGATATCTTACGCGCCGTCTGTCGCCGATTCCCTAAGTTGGGATTCAAGGTGACAGTGGCGAGCGGAGTGACCGGAGGGACGCGAGCTTTCGTAGTGCAGGGCGATGTGACGGTTGAGGAGTTGAACTCGGTGGTGGCGGAGGTTGAAAAGGAGATCGAATATCCTTGCAGCCGATTCCAACCGGGCGATTCTCACCCTGATATTCCCTGGTAGAGTACCTAAAACTGCGGCTTCGGCGCGCGGAGCAGAGCGACTGCTTGGCAACAGAATTGTCGCGACGGGCGATTTCGATATCGCCCAATTTGTTGAGTCTACCACTTAGGTGGCGGATTCATTGATTTGAAACTAAAAAACACCCGAGAGGGTGTTTTTTAGTTTTCTTTCGAAGGAAAGCTTTTTGGTAGTTATTCTCGAATCTTGAATCCAGATTCTTGAATCTACTTGACGGCGTCTTTCAGTGCCTTTGCTGCGCGGAATTTCGGTACTTTCATGGCTGGAACACTGATTGCTTCACCAGTTCGAGGATTTCGAGCTTGGCGGGCGGCGCGGGTCTTTACAGAAAAGATGCCCAAACCGGCGATTGAAACTTCCTCACCTTTTTTCAGAGCACCAACAATGGTACTGAGCATAACATCAACAGCTTGCTCGGCCTGAACTTTGGTTCCGCCAAGTACGCCATGGACTGCTTCAACAATACTTTGTTTGTTCATGTTGTTTTAATTTAGGTTTGTAAAGTCGACCGATTTGTTCTCCAAACCCGGATTCTCGTTAGAAAATATAGGTCCAAGGGTAAAATCTTGCGGTATCGGACCTATAGTTTGTCTTCGCTCGAACGCCATGAAAACTAAGAAGTTTTCGCGGCGCTTCTCGCTAGCCAAAATAAGGGTTTTTGCCTCTTGAATATTATATACCCCCCACTTTTTGTTGCAAGGCAAGGTTAAGAACCCTTACAAATAGGGCATGCGAATGTAAAGACAGTGTAAGAACCCTAACAAATAGGCTTATCTGCCGGCAGGCAGGTATAAGTATATGTATAGGGCCAAAATTAGGACTAGAACAAGGCCGGCACAAGCTTTCGCTTGTGCCGGCCTTGTTCTAGAGTCGTGAATCTAGATTCCTGAATCTACTACCGGGCGAATTCTATGGCTCGGTTCTCCCTAATCACCGTCACCTTGATTTCACCTGGATATTTAAGCTCATTTTCGATGCGGACCGCGATGTCCCTGGCCATATTCTTGGCTTCTAAGTCAGTGACTTGTTCCGGGAAGACGAAAATTCGGATTTCTCGGCCGGCCTGAAGGGCGTAAGATTTCTCGATACCCTTAAATGAGTTGGCGATAGCCTCCAAATCCTGCAAACGCTTCAGGTAATTCTCGACACTGTCGCGTCTGGCGCCCGGACGAGAACCGGAAATGGCATCAGCCACCTGTACAATGATTGATTCCGGAGTTTCATAAGGGTATTCCTCATGGTGAGCCTGCATGGCTTTCACAATTTCCTCGGAAGCGCCAAATTTTTGGAGAATTCTTCGGCCGATTTCGACATGAGTACCCTGGACTTCGTGGTCGACGGCTTTACCGATGTCGTGAAGTAAGGCCCCGGCTTTAGCGACGGCCACATTGGCGCCCAATTCTTCAGCAATCATGCCGGCAATGTGGGTCATTTCAACCGAGTGTTGCAAAACATTCTGGCCGTAGCTGGTTCGGAAGTAGAGTCGGCCCAAGATGGCGATAATCCTCGGGTCCAAATTGAAAACCCCGGCTTCGTAAGCGGCTTGCTCGCCTTTATCTTTAATAATTTTTTTAATTTCCAGTTCGGCATCCTTAACCACCTTCTCGATTTTGGCTGGCTGGATTCGGCCGTCGAGGATCAAGTTTTCCAAGGCGACACGAGCCACTTGCCTACGGACTGGATCAAATGACGATAGGGTAATGGCACCCGGGGTGTCATCAACGATAACCTCAACACCAGTTGCTCGCTCAAAGGCTTTGATGTTTCGGCCCTCCTTGCCGATGACCTTACCTTTGATTTCATCATTCGGAATTACCACCATGGTGGTGAAGACATCGGAAGTGACATTGTTGCCCAGACGGTGAATGGCGGTGGTAATAATTTCTTTGGCCTTGGCCTCCAATTTTTCTTGGCCGGTCATTTCCAGTTTCTTCAAACGCACTGAGAAGTCTTCTTCAGTTTTCTTTTCCAAAGTTCGGAAAAGTTCTTCTTTGGCTTCTTCTTCTGAAAGTTTGGAGATCTTCTGTAACTCGGATTGCTTCTGGGCTTCCAGTTTGTCGGCTTTCTCTCGAATTTCTTTTATTTCTACGACCTTGGTTTTAAGCGACTCGACTTCCTTGTCGATATCAACTTGGCGTTTATCCAAAAAGCGCTCCTTTTCAATTAAGCGGTCCTCGGTCTTTTTAGTTTTCTCCTCTTTCTCTTTGATTTCTTGCCGGATACCCTGCATGGTTTCCAAAGCTTTGTTCTCGGCATCAACGACTACCAGTTTGGCCTGCTCTTTGGCTTCAAGCATCATCTGCTTGATTTGCAATTCAATCGAACCCTTCTTACCGAGGGCGACAATGACGCGCAGATAATAGCCAAGACCGAGACCGATTAGGCTTGCTGCTCCGACTATAAGCAATACAATTTTTAACGACATATTTCGGGGGACCCGATTTTGCCGTTCTTTTATTTAGCAAACCACAAAAACCCGAGTGGGCCTTAAATTAAGGAATGAGACTTGGCGGTGTATTTAGTTTCAGGCTAAGCAAGGCTAGTTTCATCTTTGGCGTTTCTAAAAAAGAAGTCAAAATCGAATCAAATTACAATAATATTAACGTCCTCATATTACAGAATGGGGACTCTTTTGTAAAGGCGTTAAGAACCCTTACGAATAGGGCACACAAATGGAGGCAAGCAGTGCGAACACACAAAATAAACCAAAAACTCGGCCTAGGCCGAGTTTTTGGTTTTTAGAATTTCATCAATGACGCCATATTTTTTGGCTTCCTCGGCGGTCATAAAGAAGTCGCGGTCGACATCTTTTTCAACCTGGCTGATAGGCTGGCCGGTGTTCTTGGCGAGAATTTTATTTAGTCGCTCTCGAGTTTTCAAAATGTGCTTGGCGGTAATTTCAATATCGGAAGCTCGGCCCTCGGCGCCGCCCCAAGGCTGGTGAATCATGACTTCAGAATTCGGTAGGGCAAAGCGCTTACCTTTTTTGCCGGCCGAAAGCAGAACGGCTCCGCCAGAAGCGGCGATACCGATACAGACAGTGGCGACATCATTTTTGATGTGGTTCATGGTGTCGACCATGGCGAGTGTCGCAGAAACCGAGCCACCCGGTGAGTTGATATAAAGCCAGATATCTTTTTTCGGATCCTCGGATTGGAGGAAGAGCATTTGGGCAATGACAATGTTGGCCGAGTTGTCATCAATCGGGCCGCCAAGGAAAATAATATTTTCTTTCAAAAGGCGCGAGTAAATATCGTAAGCGCGTTCGCCGAAAGAAGTTTTTTCGATTACGGTTGGGATTAGATAAGACATAAGTTTGGAAGTTAAAAGTTGATAAGTTTAAAAGTTTGGGATCTGGACAGAGAAAGCATACCAGAAAGTCTAACTTGACACAAGGGGTGGATGTGGTAGTCTATTAAAAGAGACCGAAAAAACATTCATAAACTATGAGCTTCCTAAGCTTCCTCTGCCGGTGTCTTTTGAGCCTGTTAGTCACACTTGTGGCCTTGATACCAGCCTGGATTTATCTCTTGGCCAAGTCATTTTTTGTCCCTGAAGGCTTTTGGCAGAACTTGGTTTTGGCCGGGCTAAGTATCTGGATACTCTGGGGCATTCAATGCGTTCTGGCAGTTGTGGCGTTTTTTGTTCTTGTTGTCATCTGGTTTCATGACTGCCGATAAGGATAATATGCATTCTTCACCACTGTTTCCACATGTACAGAAATTGATGCAGCCTGATTGCCTGTCGTCGGAAGAAAAAGCGGAGAGTGAATGTCGAGAAAAAAAGCACCTGCTGGTGCTCTGGTTCTTTCTTGCCGCGCTCGCAGTGTTTAGCTTGGCTTCGGCGGTGTCCTGATAGGACACATAAGTTCAGGTTTTTCCAAAGCTCGACATCTAGGTGTCGAGCTTTTCTTTTTTTGACTTTTGAATACAATTGAATCTGTCAGCTTCAAACCTGCCTGCCGGCAGGCAGGCTTCTAAACCTCTTAACTTCTAAACTTCAAAACTTATCAACTTCTAAACCTGTATGAAGATTCACAATTTTTTTGTCGAGGAAAAACTAGCTGGTAAAAACGAGGCGGTTGTCGCCGATGCTGTTTTGGTGCACCAATGGCTTAAAGTCTTGAGGTTTCACATAGGAGAAAGGGTAAATTTGTTTGATAATTCCGGACAAGAATATTTGGCCGAAATTGTTTCACTGGACCGAAAAGTGGCCAATCTAAAGCTTATTTCCTCTAAGTTAAATGTTAATTGTCCTAAGACCAATGTCACCCTGCTCTTTTCCTTGATCAAGAAAGATAAGCTGGAGTGGTTAATCGAGAAATGCACGGAAATCGGTGTTTCACATTTTCAGCCGATTATTTCCGAGCGTTCCGAGGTTAAGGGTTTTAATTTGGAACGCGCGCAAAAAATTATTAAAGAGGCCTGTGAACAATCCGGGCGAGCAATCTTACCAACCGTCTCGGAACCGATTTCACTTACCAACGCTCTTAAGTCTGTTCCACAACCCGCATTTGCTTTCGACTCTTCCGGCTCTTCTTTTTCTTCAACTACAAACTACTCACTACCCACTACTAACTTCTTTATCGGTCCCGAAGGTGGCTTCACACCGAACGAAATTGAAATGTTTAAAACTGCCGGCGTAAAAATTTATTCTCTTGGTTCACAAACCTTGCGTGCCGAAACGGCCGCTGTTGCGGTGTCGACTCTCTTACTTCTAGGCAAGTAAAATTCCAAATTTTGTTGGTTTGACATACTAGCATTTAGTATGTTATTATATGTAGTAGAAAATCTTAAATCTGAATTCTGAAAATTCTGCGAAAGGACCTTGAAATGAAAAAATTGAATATGTTGAAACGGGCCTGGCAACTTTGCCGGCCTTTTCATTGGTACTTGATTGGCGCGCTTGGATTTATCTTTGCGAACCAACTGGCTTCGGCTGTCTCCCCACTCATCCTTGGTTCCGTGGTGACTGCGGTCTCGACTCACAATGCTGAGCTCGCGATTGCTCTCTTTGCGACCTGGGGGATTATCGGGACAATCAGGCCGAGCATTGGCTACTTGCGCCAGCGTTATGAAATAAAAAACTTGGACTACGAAATGCAGCGGCACTTGTCGCGAATTTCGATGAAAAAGTTTTTTAGCATTTCGCTTGGTCAACATCATCTTGGTCACTCGATGATCAAAAGGAGTGTGATGAGCAAGGGTGAAGCGGCAATTTCCGGAGTAGTGGATGTAGCAATCTACGATGTGATTCCGGTGCTCCTGTCCATCATTTTGCCGATTGGTTTTTTGCTCATCAGGATTCCTTTGGTTGGTGTGGCTGTCGCGCTTGCTTGTGTTGGGTTTACGATCTACACAATCAAGTACAATCTGATGTTTGTGCCCAAGTTGCGCGTGCTCGATACTCTCGGCAACCAAGCTGCGAAGAAGCAAGGTGAGATGGTGGCGAATGTTGATGTGATTTGCGCCAACGCGCAAGAAGAAAGAGCGCGTCAAGAGATTGATGAGGAGAATGTCAGGCAGAGCAATTCCGGCCGGCCGGTCTGGCTTTCTTATGCTGGCTGGTCTCAGACCGGCCAGTGGTTTATCTCCTTGGCGCAAGTGGCGTGTGCCAGTCTCTGTGGCTACTTGGTTTACCAAGGTAAAATCACGGCGGGCGACTTTGTCGCTGCGCTCATGTGGATTGGCTCGGCGCTTGGCGTGCTCACCAACATCGGTCACATTCAAAGGAGTTTGGCCAAGAGTCTGCCACCGCTTATCAAATATTTGCGGTTTCTGGATTATGAGCCGGATATCGTATCGCCGGCGAAGCCGGTGCCGATTGCGCCTCTCAGAGGTCAGATTGAATTTCGCAAGGTGAACTTTTCCTATCGACCCAGAACTACCGAGGATGACCTCGATGGCGAAGGTGATGAAGAGAAAAATGAACCGACCGAGATTCCAGCACTCAAGGAAGTATCCTTCGTTCTCAAAGAGGGCAGGCGCTATGCGTTTGTCGGCAAGTCCGGAGCAGGCAAGTCGACTCTGGTTGGCTTAATGCTTCGGGCCTACGATCCGCAAGAAGGTCATGTCCTTGTCGATGGTGTTGATATCAGGATGCTCGACTTTCGGGAACTGCGTCGAAACATCGGCCTGGTGCCCCAAGAAGTCGCACTCTTTGATGGGACAGTAAAGTACAACATCACCTTCGGACTCAACGGCTCGGCTGATAAAGTGACTGAGGCAGAACTTGAGCAGGTTGCCAAACTGTCTCGGGTTTCAGAGTTCTCCGGTCGGCTCGAACAAGGCTTTGAGACAATTATTGGTGAGCGGGGACTCAAGCTATCTGGTGGTCAAAGACAGAGGATCGGGATTGCTCGGGCACTCATCAAAAACCCACGCATCCTGATCTTCGACGAAGCTACTTCGAGTTTGGATACCGAAAACGAAGCTAAAATTCGCGAGAGTATTCGCGAGGCTTCGGTCGGCAAAACCACCATCATCATTGCTCATCGTCTGGCGACAGTGCGCGATGCTGATGAAATCCTGGTCTTCGATGACGGTTGCTTGGTCGGTCAAGGTTCCCACGCGGAACTTCTGGCCACCAACGACTTCTACCGGCGTCTTGTCCAGAATCAGGTGATTCTGGCTTAAATCAAAACACAAACCGCCCCTTGGCAACTCGGGGCGGTTTTTAAATTTGACTTAATTCTAATAGTGATGTAGTTTGAATTTAGAAAGGTTAACCATGCAAATTCCATACATCGGGATTACGGATTTTACCAGCCAAAAGCAGGTTCTTGAGATGTCTGAAATTTTTCTCAAGCATCGGCTCTGCACTTCGCGTCAGTTGGCCGTTGGGGTAATGATGAGTTATAAAACCCTCAATAATATCCCAAGTCGTTGGTCGGGAGTTTTTCCAGCCAAAGAGTCGATTGCTGAAATTTTTTCCGGTCGGAGCCCGGCTTATGCTCAAGGTGCTGTAATGAACACAATTCATTACGCTGATTATGAAAACAGCGCCGACCTTCTGTCTCAGCTGAAGCGAGTAGCGGAATACGGTGGTCCGAATCTTCATGCCATCCAGCTTGATATGACTTGGCCTGGTCCGCGGGCGGTTTATAATTTTAGGAAATATTTTCCTAAGGTGAAGATTATTCTCCAAATTGGTCCTAAGGCGTTTGAGTTTCTTGGTAGCGACCCGCGAGGAATCATAAGCATGGTATTTTCTTACGGGGGGTGTGTCGACTATGTCCTGCTCGACAAGAGTGCCGGCAAAGGCCAAAGTCTTGAGTGGGAAGGGTTGCTGCCTTTTGTGAAGCATTTGATGCGACGGGTTGATCTTAATGTGGCGGTCGCTGGTGGCTTGGGGCCGGAGACGCTTCATCTGCTCGGCGAAATTCCTAATGTGTGCTCGGACATAAGCATCGATGCCCAAGCTAAGCTTCGGCCAAGCGGGTCGAGTCTTGACCCGATTGATTGGAGTATGGCCGGAGACTACCTGAAGAAAGCCTTGCAAGTTCTTTCTTGAATCGAAATTCAAACCCCCGCGTGTTTTTGCACGCGGGGGTTTTATTCATTGCTATTCTTAATTCTTGAATCCTGAATCCAAATTCTACTTCTGGCTTTCTAGGAAGTCGAAGACTTTTTGATTGGTGAGAGCGGTTTCGAGATAGGCTCTAACTCGGTCGGGGCTCGCGTCTTTGTAGTGCTCGAGCATTCTTTTGGTTTCGGCCTCAAGCTCTTCTTTGGTCGGTGCCAATTTTTCTTGTTCGCTGATTTCAAAAAGAATTAATTCCATTTTGGCACGCTTCAGGGCTTCGGGTTGCCATTCTTTTCTCATCTCCTCCCAGGTTTTCTTGATGTGCTTCAAATAGTCGTCCGCCTTGAGACCGGTTTTTTCAATGTCATGCCTCAATTGGGCTTCCATTTTGTTGAGTTCGTTGTCAACCAAGACTTTCGGGATTGGTAAATCAGTTTTAGTGGAGATATTTTCAATAATCGTTAGCCGTTTGGCGTCCTTGGCTTTGACGATCTTATCTTGCTCAATATTTTTAGCAATTTGGCCTCGGAAATCCACGACATCCTTGAAATTGCCAAGTTTTTTCACAAATTCATCATCGAAAACTGGCAAGTCCTTGTCCTCGTGGTGATGTTCGCCTTTTGGTTCCTCCTTGCCTTCAGCTTTGAGATTCTGGTGGAGCACCTGATGACGGAAAAAGCTTACAACCTCATCAATTTCTTTTTCTTCGACTTTAATGGCTTCCGGTTTTTTGCTATTTTCGGTGCTGGCGATTTTTTTGTAATCAGGCAGTTTGACTTCCGGCAGGATTGCGAGTCTGACTTTAAATTCGAGTGGGTTGCCAGAGGCACACTTGGTGATGGTAATTCCGGGTTCGCCGATAATTTTTAATTTAAGCTCGGTGAGCAACTGGGGCAAGATTTCCTGGATTAAAACGCCGGCGGCTTCGTAAAGTACGGCGACCTCACCATAACGCTTGATAAAAATATCTTCCGGCACTTTACCCTTACGAAAACCATCTAGCTCGACATCTTGGAGCATAGCTTTCAAAGCTTTAGCCCGATGTTTTTCTAATTCGCCGAAGGGTGATTCTATCAGCACCTCGATCTCGGAGTTCTCGAGTTTTTCCTGGTTTTTGATTACATAGTTTTGCATGACTTTGAGAGTTTAACCCTAAGTCAGAGTTTTGACAAGCGAAAATCAAAAAACTCGGCCAACCATGGCCGAGTTTTTTGATTGATTATTTCAGGTTCGGTATTTCAGAGTTGATGGCGGAAGTCTCCTTGTCAAGATTGGTAAGGTTGGTGTCGGTTAAATCTTGCTGGATAGAATTTAGGCTATCAGAGTTGCTCTGGGTTCTTAGGCCCTCAATGTCGGCTGCGCCTTGTTCCAAAATGGTGTTGGGAGTTTGCGACTGCTGGGTGGTTTTCTCGGCGTTTTGACTGAAGAAGTAGAGGGCACCGGCCAATAAAACAACAATGATGATGATAATTCCGATTGTCGGTCCAGCCTTTGATGATGAGTCTTGCGGATTATAAGTTTGGTTTTCCATATTATTTAATTAGTGTTGCTAGAGTCGTTGTCGGTTGTTGTGGCCGTAGCAGAATCTTCCCGATTCTCTCCGGGTTTAAGGGAATTCACGACATCGACCAGAGCGGCATGGGCCGCCTTAACACTGTCTCTTGCGGAGTCGATTAGTTTCTTGGCGGAGTCCAATGTTTCCTTCGGCGTATCAGAAGTCAAAATTGAGGTTAGTGCCGCTTCAATATTTTGAACTTCGGTTTTGGCCGCCATGATTCTTGCCTTGGCCGTGGCCAAGAGGTCCTTCGCTTGGCGAACATCAACTTTGGCAGCTTCGAGTTTTACAATTCGGGTGCCGATTCTGTCTGACAAAGTGTCCAATCTCTCAACTGCGGCTTCAAAGCGGTTAATCATTAGGCTGGCATAAGTCCGGATTCGCTCTCTCGATTTTTCCATTTGCTCTAAACGTTTGACCTCTTTTGCTGCATCTCGGACGGTGCTCGAGGCTAGGTTCCTATTCTCAATTCGTTCTCGGTTTTCTTGCCGATTTTTTTCAACATCAGCAGTATTGTCGGAGTCATCCGAGTCATTATCCTTCCGGTCTCTAAGTTCGGTCCGTTTGGATTCAACCTCCTTTATCATTTCGGCTCTTTTGATTTCAACCTCGGTTCGAATCTTTTCTGCTCGTTCCCGCATCTCACTTTTAATTCTTTCAATTCTGGCTGGGTAGTCGCTGTCACTATCATTTGCCACATCTTCAGCCAGAGCCAACTGCGGTAGGCCGGATGCCAACAAAGTCAAAAGAAAAATGCTAGTTAGGATTTTTTTCATAACTTTTAATTATTTAATAATTAATTCAAATTATAACAGGTTTTGAATTTAAAAAAACAACCCCCGCCCAATGATCGGGCGAGGGTTGTTTTAGTGTGGTTTTAGATAATGAAGGCGGCTATCAATAGGGCCACAATGTTTAGAATTTTGATCATCGGGTTGATTGCCGGACCAGCGGTGTCTTTGTAGGGATCACCAACCGTGTCTCCGGTGACAGCCGACTTGTGAGCGTGACCGCCTTTACCGCCGTGGTTGCCTTGCTCAATGTGTTTCTTGGCGTTGTCCCAAGCTCCGCCACCGGATGTCATAGAGATGGCCACGAATAGGCCAGTCACAATCGATCCGACTAGTAGACCACCAAGAGCGACCGGACCAAGAATGAATCCAACCAAGATTGGCACGACGACAGGGATTAGGGCCGGTACAATCATTTCTTTGATGGCGGCAGTGGTGACAATGTCAACTGATCGGGCGTAATCCGGTTTGGCGGTCCCTTGCATAATGCCGGCAATTTCTCGGAATTGTCTGCGGACTTCGTCTACGACTTTGCCGGCCGCTTTGCCGACTGCTTCCATGGCCAGAGCGGCGAAGTAATAAGGCAGGAGGCCACCCAAGAATAGGCCAACAATGACTTTTGGATCACCCAAAGAGAAACTTAGGTTAGCTCCCAAAGCGTTGATCTCTTCAGTGTAAGAAGCAAAGAGTACTAGAGCGGCTAGGCCGGCTGAACCGATAGCATAACCTTTGGTGACAGCCTTGGTGGTGTTGCCGACAGCGTCTAGTGGGTCAGTAATATCGCGAACCTCTTTCGGTAATTCGGCCATTTCGGCAATTCCGCCGGCATTATCAGTAATTGGACCATAAGCGTCGATAGCTACAATAATTCCGGTCATTGAAAGCATGCTCATAGCGGCGACGGCGATGCCATAAAGTCCGGCGAAGTGATAAGTGGCAAGAATACCAGCGACGATAGTAAGAAGTGGCAAGGCGGTGGCCTTCATTGAGATGGCCAGTCCCTGGATCACATTGGTGCCGTGTCCTGATTCAGAGGCTTTAGCGATTGATTTGACCGGTGCGTATTTGGTTGAAGTGTAGTATTCGGTGATGATGACCAAGAGAGCGGTGACCACTAGGCCGGCGATGGCCGCGTAGAATAAGGCGCTTACCTCATAGATTCCGTTGCCACTCATCAACCATTTGGTGACTGGATAAAAAGCGATGGCAGCCAAAACTCCGGCGGCGATTAGTCCCTTGTACAAGGCCCCCATGATGTTGTTGGACTTGTTAAGTTTGACGAACCAAGTGCCGATGATTGAGGCAATAATGCCGACGCCACCCAAAGCAAGAGGGTAGAGAAGAGCACCCTCGAAGTTTTTGAAGGTGAGAACGCCGAGTAACATTGTCGCCACCAAGGTGACAACATAAGTTTCAAACAAGTCAGCGGCCATGCCGGCGCAGTCGCCAACATTATCGCCAACATTGTCGGCGATGACGGCCGGATTTCTCGGGTCATCTTCTGGAATTCCGGCTTCAACTTTTCCAACTAAGTCGGCTCCGACATCAGCGGCTTTGGTAAAGATACCGCCACCGAGTCGGGCGAAGACTGAAATTAGACTGGAACCGAAGGCCAAACCAATTAGGTATTTAACATCGCCAAAACCGATATAAAGCAAAGTGACTCCGAGTAGGGCCAAGCCGACAACCAAAAGTCCGGTGACTGCTCCGCCTTTGAAGGCCAAAGACAAAGCTTTGGCGAGTCCTTCCCTGGCAGCCTCGGCAGTTCGCACATTGGCGCGAACAGAAATATTCATGCCGATGTAGCCGGCGATAGCCGAAAAGATGGCGCCGACCAGAAAGCCGATGCCAGTTCGAAGGCCTAAAGCGAATGACAAGATTACGAAAAGAATCACAGCGATTAAGCTGATAGTCTTGTACTGACGATTCAGATAAGCTTTGGCGCCGGTCTGAATGGCGGCGGCGATTTCCTGCATGCGGGCATTGCCGGCGCTCTTCTTTAGAATGAAACGGGCGAGCAAAAGGCCGTAGACGATGGCCAGAATTCCGCTAACTAGGGCAAAAATAATTGTTGGACTCATAAATGATAATTGTTAATTAAATTATTAATACGAAGTATAAGCACCAAATAATAAATTACAAGTTCCAGATAAACTTCAAATTCAGAAAGCACCAGCCCAAAGTTTTCCTATTTGAGATTTATTTGGTTTTTGTAATTTGGAGCTTGTAATTTTACTCTACGACAATATCTTCTTTCGAGTGAATATCTTTGGTCGGTTTTTTCTCCTTGTCGGCCTCGACTTCAGCCTCGGCCAAGTTTTCACCTTTGGTTGAGCGGATGTCAATTTTCCAGCCGGTCAATTTGGCGGCGAGTCTGACATTTTGTCCGCCCTTGCCGATAGCTAAAGATTGCTGGTCCTCGGCGACTTCGACAGTGGCTTTGTGTTCAGCTTCGCTGATTTCTACGCCCAAGACTTTGGCCGGAGAGAGGGAATCCTCAATAAATTGCTTCTGGTTTTCTGACCAAGAAATAATATCAATTTTTTCACCGCCAAGTTCACTCATGACGGTCGAGACACGGACACCGCGCTGACCGACCATTGAACCCACTGGGTCGATGTGGCTGTCGGTCGACATGACCGCAACCTTGGAACGAGAGCCGGCTTCTCGGGCGACGGCTTTGATTACCACCGCGCCGTTGGCAATTTCCGGAGCTTCAGTGGCAAAGAGTTTTTCCAAGAATTTTGGATGAGATCGAGAAAGGCGCAAGAGAATACCGCGAGGCGATTCTTCAACTTTGTAGAGATAGGCGCGAACTCTCTCGCCCTGGCGGTAGTGTTCGTTAGGGATTTGCTCTTCGTATGGTAGCAAGCCGGTGGCTCGTCCCATATCGACGAAGATGTTTCCGCGCTCAATTCTCTGGACAGTACCGGTGACAATTTCACCCTCGCGTTCGCCGTATTCACCCATGACAGAAACTTTTTCGGCTTCGCGAATTTTCTGGATGATGACTTGTTTGGCGGTTTGAGCCGCAATACGGCCGAAATCGTCTTTATATTCCAGAGGGAAAATGACCTCATCGCCGACCGCGACACCCTTTTTGATTTTCTTGGCATCTTCAATCATTAAATGATGTTCCGGATTGAAATAAACGCGCTCGTCGCCTTCCGGCAATTCCACTGCGCCACTTCTAATATCATCTTCTTCTTCCGGCATGATAATTTTGGTTTTATCGACAACAACTTTCACCTGGGAGAAATTACTCTCGCCGGTTCTGATGTCGAAGGTGGCTCGGACAATTTGTCCCTTCTTGCCGTACTCTTTTTTGTAAGCCGTGGCTAAGGCCATTTCGATGGCTTCCAAAATTTTCTCACGCGGAATACCCCGCTCCTCTTCGAGCTGGTCTAAAACCGAATTGATTACTTTGAGATCAAACATATGTTGAGAACCCTTACGAATAGGCCTGCCTGCCGGTAGGCAGGGCACACGAATAAGACGAACGAGATCGAATTATCGGGCCGAGTCCGTGTTTTGGTAAAAATTAATAATAAAAAAGGTCCGCCTCGCGAGCGAACTTTCAGGATACTAACCCCATAAGCTTAGCAAATTGTAAGCTAAAAGTCAAGCAGTTGTTAAGAACCCTTACGAATAGGGCACACGAATATCAAGATAGTTAAGAACCCTTACAAATAGGCCTGCCTGCCGGTAGGCAGGGCATCCTAATAAAGTCGTTGCAGTCAAAATGGCTTTATCCCCTTAAATGTAGTTTTACCGCTTCTTTTCTCGATAAAATTGGGCTAAAATTGAGAGTGAAGTTTATTTTACGAATCTTTTGACTAAAAAAAGCAAAAGTTTTGCCTTTTTTGCTATTCTGATTATTTCAGCGGTTTTGGTGTTGGGGAGTTTTGTATCAGATTCGGCAGGTGCCGCTGGTGCAGTCGCCACTAGTACGACGCAGACTTTGCCGGACACGGAGGCTCCGATAGGTAGTCCGACGACTCAAGGGGCCCCTATAGATATTTGGATTTCCCCAATTGCAACCGGCAAGGCTGAGTTGGGAACTGAGGCGAGTCCGTATGTTGCCGATACTTCGACCAAATTCGATCAGTTAATGAGAAGTTTTTCTTATAGTTGGGGTAGTCGAGCGATTAACAATCTCGAAAACAAAGTTATTTTTCATTTGTTGCCGGGAACCTTCAAGACTGCCGGGCAAGCTCAGTTTCTTTCATCAGCGCACCCGCGTTATGCCAACCGGGTCACTTGGGAATTCCACGATAATTGGACACTTCAGGGCGCGGGCGCCGACAAGACTTTTATAGAACTGGATTCGACGGTGTGGGCGAACCCCTCGGAAGACCTTGATATTTTTATTATTATGGGCGAGGGCCGAGCTTACAATCAAGAAGTGCCGGCGCGTTTTGAAAATCAATTTGTTAAAGATCTAACTATTGATGGTAATTTTTCTCAAATTATCGGCGGTTTCAAAAATAATAATAAAAAAATCAGAATTAGTGGCTTATCAATCTATGGCGATCACTCATCTGTTGAGAATATTCGGGCAACTGATTTCGGTTCAAATTATAGCGATTGGGAGTCATTCCCTGTAATGATTTCCGGAGCACAGGCTGATACAGCTCCAAATAATTATGTTTTTGATGCGGGTTGTCAGGGTTCAGAATGTTCCCATATCACTAATTCAGTTTATTACGGCTCGGTCGACCCTAATGCGACTTCACAGATCACGGTCTTTACAATCACTGGTTCTTATAATGGCAATCCCTATGACAGGAGCAGAGTTGATAATTTTCGCGAGTATGCTTATTTGACGGGCAATCGGGTAGAGCTTGCAGACAGTAAGACACCAATAAACTCTATTTCACAGGCTTGGCTGACTAAGACAGGAGACGGTTTCCTTGGCGGTGAAGGTAATTATGTTCAGGGTTATACTCTTTACAATGTTAAGAAAGGCTTGGTTCAAAACAACAGCACCCTAAATGCGAGCGCCGGTTATTACACGGATTTTTGGAGTCAAAGCAATATAGATATTATCAATAATAAATTTGAAAGGGCGAGGAATGGCGTGGTACTGCAGACTGCTCCAGCGGCTAATTTCAATCATACCAATTACAATATCTCTAACAACACAATAACCACAATCCCGTCTCAAGACGGCGCCCGGGCGGCAATCAGAATAAGGCGAGCCGTGTTTGATAGCGAGCCGTTTACATTCTATCCGCCCGCAGAGACGATTGCTCCGAGGTTTATAAAGAATATCAAAATCAGCGGTAACTCGATTATGCTCGCCTCTGACCCGTCGGGGCCGGTTGCCAACACGGGAATTATGGCGCAAGAGGTTGAAGGTTTGACCGTCACTGATAACATTCTCGATAGCCGTTTCCGAACCGCGATGGGTTGGCCGGATCCAGCCGTTATCACTAATCGAGCGTTTGAATTTAGCCCTGTCGAGAGAAAAGACGGTTCTGGAAATGTAATTGCCAGTTATCCAACCACTATTACTGCAAAATCCGGCAACAAAGATGAAAAAGGGGTGACATACGATACGGTGGTAGTCGCTGCCGATGCGCCGTGGGGGATTAGTGCTTATGCTCAAGCTTGGTATGGTCCACTTGGACGAAATTTCTTCGGTAACAATGTTATTGCCTCGGGGATGAAATATAATTTTGATTTGACTCAAACTGCTGTCAATAATCTTGACCAGAGTGGCAACTTGATTACTGCAATTACGGGAAATGTGATCTCAACAGCCTCGCAGAAAACAAATTTAAATCTGTCAGCGCCGAGTATTCCACCGTTTGTTCCGCCGATTCCGAGCAGGGAAATTTGGATTGACGATCGAACCGACGGCCTTCCTGGGACCGGGACGCAAAAGGACCCTTACGATGGGAGCACTGCGGAAAAATTTGATTCCATTCTTAGGAATTTTAGTTTGGCACGACAAACAAATTTGGCCGTTCATTTGATGGAAGGCACTTTTCACACCCGCGGAATTTATAACGATATTTTGTTTGGTACCGTACCTTTTAATGTTGGTTGGGCGTCATTTAGTGGCTGGAATATCGAGGGGGCAGGGATGGGTAAAACCAGTTTGGAAATGGTCTACCCGTATTTACTTCAGGGTGACGGCTACAATCATATAGTTGGAAGTATTCCAGGCAGTACCAATCAGCATATTTCGGATTTAACGATTAATTGTAATTTACCAAGAGACAATACGATTGACACAATCAATGGTGTAAGTTTTGGCGGAGATTCATCGCGGATCGAAAGAGTGCGCGCGATTAATTGTGGGGGAGGAATCAGGGAAGGTTTTGTCCTCTCAATTGCTTCAAATGATGCGCACGATTCAAACGATAACTATATTTTGGACAATGTAGTAGAGAATAGTTTCGGTAAATGGTCTACCGCGATTAATCTTTTTCATAGTAATGCCACTTGGGTAAACGATACCAGAACGAGTGGGGTCATGGCGGGAAATATTGTTCGGAATGCCCACAGCGCCGAAGGCGCGAGTGTTGCTTACGGGTTGGGTGGAATTAGGAATGTGGTTATTTACAATAATTATGCCGAAGCCGTTGATGGCGGAGTCATTCACGATACCGCGAATGGCGAGGGAGCTGTCATCAGGAACAATCGTTTTGTAAATTTAAATAATTTTGGTTTCAATATTGGCGGAGGGTGGTTGTTCAAGGGCTACAAGATTACCGATAATCTGATTACTCTGAAGTCTCCATCTACAGGGGTACTTTTCAATGGTGGCAGAGTTGAGGATGCTGTTGTTGAGCGTAATGTCATCGATTTTGTTAATTCTGCCAATCCGATTCCTTTTCCTGGCATGGTTAGCACTCCTCCTGCTACCGTAAATATTTCTTTGGACAAAAGTCTGGCTTATGTCGGGTCCGGCGTTCGCATAACTTGGACGGCCACTAATGCCTCTTCTTGTTATGCCTATGGTGGTTGGAGTGGTCCGAAGAGCGCGACTGGCGGGACCGAAGATTCTGTCACCCTAAATACCGATACCACTTTCAAAATAGTTTGTCTGAATCAGGTCGGCCGGAGTGTAATGGCACAGGTTGTCGTCTCAGTAGTCCCACGACCGGACGAGGTCCCGCCAGTTATCACGACAGTCCCGTCTGCAGACCCAATAGTCTCGGTCACTACCGATGAAGAGGCGACTTGTAAGTACGACATCTTTCCTGGTAAATCTTACGACTCGATGACTTACGCCTTTACAGATTCCCAAGATAAAAAAACTCACAGCGCAGTTTTAGGTGTCCTTGCGGTCGGCACTAATAATTATTACATTCGTTGTCGAGATTTGGCTGTCACGCCGAATGACAATCTCCAAGATTACATTATCAGCTTTGTTCTAAGGCCAAATTTCGGTTTTTCTTTGAATCTTGATGGTGACAGAACAATTACTAAGGGCGAGGGTAGCGAAGTTTCAAATTTGGTCACTGTGACCAAGAATGACTCGGTTGATACCAGGGCAGTGGCGTTGAACATCTCCGGGTTGCCGGAAAATTCTGAATATAGCCTCGGACCCTGCACCCCTAATCCGACCTGCACCAGTCTTTTGAGTGTAGTTTTGCCGACTGATGTGACCCCGGGTAATTATGAGGTGACTATTACAGGTTTGGTTTTAGACCTTGCCCCAGTCACATCTAAATTTAACCTCAAAGTTGAGGCGCCAAGTATTATTCCGGCAACCATCTCTCTCACAAATTTTAAGCAAACATATAACGGTCAAGACAAGGCGATTTCATACGAGACGAATCCACCGGGGAAGGAGGTTTCAGTTGTTTATAGCCCAATCAATCCTAAAAATGCTGGCACTTATGCTGTGACAGCCACAATCATCGATCCGGCTTATCAAGGGGAGACTACGGGTGAGCTTACAGTTGAGAAAGCTGACCAGACGATTACTTTTGATGGTATTGGAAGTAAAAAAACCACTGACACTTTTTCGGTGACACCGTTTGCTCGGTCGACCGCCGGTTTGCCGGTTAGTTTTAGTGTGGTTTCTGGTCCGGCCAATGTTGCTGACGGGGTCGTAAGCTTTAGCGGTGCCGGCGATGTGACAATTCGCGCCAGTCAAGCCGGAAATGAAAATTACAAGGCGGCGGTAGATGCCGATCAGACTTTTAATGTCGGTAAAAAGGTGGCGGTTATCACTCTCACTAATTTAAATCAAACCTATACTAGAGATGAGGTTAAATCGGCTTCCTTTACAACCGCTGATCCAATTTCAGCTCAAAATGTTTCTTATGTTTATCATCGAATTAATTATTTAATCGACGCTATCAAACTGTTGCCAACAATCGAGACAGATCCAACTTCTCCGGTCGAAGCCGGAACTTATCAGGTGGTGGCGACGGTCAATCATCCCGATTATGAAGGTCAGGTTATTGATCAGCTGAATATTGCCAAAGCCGATCAGACTGTCACCTTTAATCAGGTTCTCTCTGGTCGTCAGGTTGGAGATAAAATTAATTTAATCGCCGAGAGCACTTCCGGCTTGTCAGTTTCTTTTGAGGTGGTAGATGGACCGGCGACTTTAAATGGCAATGAACTTAGCTTAAACGGCGCTCAAGCTGTGACGGTTGTCTCGAGACAGTCTGGCGATAGTAATTACCGAGATGCAACAGATGTCTCAAAAACTTTCTCGGTCGGTAAAGCTCCGGCTTCAGTTGTTATTAATGACGGTCAAGATCTGGTATTTACTTACGGCACGCAGGATAAATCGATTCCGGTGGTTACGACCCCGACCGGTAAAAGAATTGTCCTGACTTATAGTCAGGAAAATCCCACCAACGCCGGCACTTACTCGGTGACCGCGACAATTGACGATTCAAATTATGAAGGTAGTGCAACCGGCCGATTGATTATTCAGAAAGCCCCCCAAACCCTCACCTGGAATCAAGACTTCACTGGCAAGAAAGTTGGCGACACCATCACTCTCTCGGCTGTCTCCACCTCCGGTCTACCAGTTGATTTCACCGTCTCCGGCGTCGCCT